>Ga0209487_1000791_pt1 | contig 27949 bp, 22 predicted proteins | sample Poulit2012_FD_187524 | JGI IMG/M metagenome (GOLD analysis project Ga0209487, IMG submission 187524) | Agricultural soil microbial communities from Georgia to study Nitrogen management - Poultry litter 2012 (SPAdes) (version 2) | ecosystem: Environmental > Terrestrial > Soil > Agricultural land...
CCGGCGGAAGCGACCCGGACGCGGAACTGCGCGGCCCTCACTGTGCGGCCCGCCGGCAGAAATCACGCACCGGGCAGCTGCTGCACTGGTGGAAACCGGGTCGGGGCGCAACGATGCCGGCCTGGTAGGCGTCCAGCTGATCGTCGAGGTCCCCCAGGCCATGACTGAGCCAGCGCTGGTTGCTGTCCTGGCCCCCCGGCGTCCCCGCTTCCACCGGAGTGCCGAGCAGCGGCCACACGAACAGCCGCACGAGCGGCTCGGGCTGCAGCGAGTGCCTGAGCATGTGATCAGCGAGCCAGCGCTCAGCCCGGCGCTCCTTGAGCAGTTCGGTCGCACCTTCGGCATCCAGGTCGTCCTCCGGAGCGCTGAACCGGTATATGTGGAACACCCCATCGATACGACCGGCAGCATCGATGCGGGCCTTCAGGACGGTCCGTTTCGACTGGGGCAACCGCAGCCCGTAATGCAGGCTGGTCAGCAACCCGGCCTGTTCCCGGAGCCAGTCTGCTGCCCAGGGGTGGCTCCCGGCCAGTTCAGCGATGCCGCGGTCGTCCAGCCGGACGCTGCGCTGCAGCTCACGGCGCAGCAGCTGCCAGTCCGCCAGTTCAGGCGGGTCCAGGTCACCGCTGTCACGCAGCAGCCCGACGGTCCATTCACGGTGGGGGCACTCGGCGTAGCGCATCAGCCACTGCACTTCCGGCCCCGGCAGGCTGACCAGGCTCGGCTCCAGCTGATGGTCGAGGCTCGGTCTGAAGCTGCCACCGAGTTCAGAGCGGTTGCCGGCCGGCAGCTGCGGCAGCGGCGGCGCCGCTGACGTGCCGGTGAGCTCCGGCTGCGGGGTGTTGCGCCCGGCCTGAGATGACTCAGGGTAGGTGATGGTCAGGCGATCAGCCAGCTGCTGCAGTTCGCTGAACAGCAGCTCACTGGACGCGGCGAACCGTCGGGGCAGCACTCCCCTGGCGTTGTTCAGGGAGCGCAGCTCCTCCGGCAGGAAGTAGTCCTCGGCTGTCTGCGGCACGTAGTTGCCTTCGAGCGCCCCTGCGAGCCAGGCACGCCGGTAGCGGCGCCCGCTGGCCAGGTCCGGGGTCAGCAGCGCCACCCCGGCGTTCTCCCGCAGCGGCAGGTGGGTGTCCTCGAGCAGGGCCGACCACCAGGCGCGGAACGAGTCGCCCTCACCGAGCTGCGCGGCCTCGCGCGCCCGCTGCATCGCCTGGGCCGCGAACTGCTTAAGCTCATCCGCGTCCCCGTCAATGGCAGCAAGTTCACCACTGACCGCCGTGACGAGCTGCTCCGCCCAGGCCAGACCGGGTGGCGTCTCCTCCATCCGGCTGAGCCAGCGTTCAAGCAGCTGCCGCTGCCCGGGCTCTTCAGGCTCGTCAGTCGGCACCGGCGCGTCCGCTGTATGTGGGTCGCTGCTCTGCACGCCCGCAGCCTCGGCTTCCGCTGCCTGTTCATCGAGCCGGTCCGCGAGCTCAAGGAGTGCAGCCCGGCCGCTGATGCGGCGGTCGAGGGCTGCCGCAGCGAGCGGTTCGAGGCCGGGCAGGACCAGCAGCGCCGCCGGCGTGATGAACTCACCCTCCAGGTTGATCAGTTCCCGCAGGGTGTGGCCGGCCCGTGAATGCGTCAGGCTGCGGGGCGCCAGCGGCATGAGCGGCACGCCGTACTCGTCGGCCAGAGCAGCGTACGCCCACAGCTGCTGGCGGGGTACGACCAGGGCCAGCTCATTCATGTCCGTCCCGGCAGCGAGCTCGGCCTTGATCGAGCGCATGATCCAGCGGGCTTCCTCCACCTCGTTCGGTGCCCGCCAGCGGTCGGTCGCCGGAAGCACCGGAGCGGGAAGTTGCCGCTCGCTGGCCACAACACCTGCTGGCAGCCGTGGCGCTTCCGGCAAAGCCAGCATGACTTCGCAGCCGCGACTCAGTTCGACGTACAGCTCAGTGGTCAGGGGCAGCAGTTCCCGGTAGCCGCTGACGATGATGGTGTCGGCGCCGCTGACGGCTTCTCCGCGCTGCGCCAGCAGCAGGGCCTGCTGCCGGTAATCGTCGTAGTCCCAGGCATCCGCTTTCATCTGCTCGTAAACCCGGTACACATCTGCGAGCCGGTCTGATTCGTTATCGAACGCGAGTCCGGCGGCGCCGTCCGGGTCGATGCCGTTGCGTTTGAGCTCGGCGATCGCTGAGGCGAACAGCCGGGCCTCACCCGGCATGGGGGTGGCCTGCTGCACCTCAGCCAGCGCAGCTCCGATGAGCGCAAGTCGCTCGGTGCCGACTTTGAGTGGCCTGAGCATGCGGGCTTCCGACAGGAGCCGGTAGCACAGCTGCTGTTCGCTGATGAACTCGAAGCCGACGACACCGCCGCCCTGCACGAGCCGGCTGAGCAGATGACTGCGCTGCTGGGGCAGCCCGATCCACAGCACCCGCTGGCCCGCGGCGCAACGCCTGCGGGCATGTTCGAGCAGCAGCCCGGTCTTGCCGCTGCCTGATGGTCCGCTCAGCAGTTCCAGTGACACCTGTGCAGTGTACCGAAGCCTCCGCTCAGCTGGGTTGCGCGCCTGTCAGTTCGTCCAGCTGCCGGGCGAGTGCCGCGGGTTCGCTGACCGGCAGCCGGCAGCTGCGGTCGACGCACAGCCAGGCCGTTGCTGACCCCTGTTCGCCCGCGCGGCCTTCGAGCAGCGGCCAGTCAGCGGGCGAACCAGCCGAACTGTGCAGCAGCAGCGCATGCGGCAGGTAGCGCTGCTGCACGGTGGCCGTCAGCTGCCGCAACCCGTCCTGCTCGGCACCGGCGAACACGACGTCGACCGCCGGAGCGAAGCAGCTGTCGATGACCGCCAGGCTGCTGCCCAGCAAGGTGGGCTGGCGGCTGACGTGCGGTGCGGCTGCCTCCAGGGTGGCCAGCGCCAGCTCGCGGTAACGTTCCGTACCGCTGAGGCGGCTCATGGCGAGCAGCAGCCGCGCGGCCTCAGCAGTGTCAGCCGGTGCACCTGAGTCAGTCAGGCCCCGCGGGCGGTACAGCAGCTGTTCACCTTCTTCGGCTGTACTGTAGAGGCTGCCGTCCGCGCTGAAGTCAGTGACGATTATCTCGGCAGCACGAGCTGCTCCGGCAAGGTGGCGGGGGTCGAGATCCGCCTGGTACAGGCCGAGCAGTCCGTTGCCGAGGAAGGCCACGTCTTCCAGCAGCAGCGTGTCGCCCCCGGCGGTGTGGCGCAGTGTGCCGCTGTCAAGCTGAGGCAGGAACGCGGCAGCTGCGCTGCGGGCCGCGTCAGTGAGCCGGGGTTCTCCCAGCAGCCTGCCGGCCAGCGCCAGGTTCTCGATGGTCAGTCCGTTCCACGAGGTCAGCACCTTGTCGTCGGCTTCAGGCGGGTTCCTGCGGGCGCGAGCCTCGAACAGCAGGCTGCGTGCCTGTTCGAGCCGGGCAGCACGTTCAGCGTCAGGCTGCCACCAGTCCTCGGACAGCGTCAGTATGTTGCGGCCCTCATGGTTGCCGGCTTCGCTCGCCCCGAACGCTTCGCTGGCAACTGACTCCAGGCCGGCGGGTTCCAGCACCTTCCTCAGTTCGGCCTGGGTCCACAGGTAGAACTCGCCTTCGATCCCGTCGCTTTCCGCGGAGCGCGCCGACCTGAACGTACCCTTGTCGGTACGCATGTCGTGCAGCAGCCAGCTGGCGCCCAGCAGCGCCGCCCGACGGAAGCCGGTCTCGCCACTGCTGACGGCGGCGCTGGCGCACAGGCCGAGGAACTGGGCGCTGTCGAACAGCATCTTCTCGAAGTGCGGCACCAGCCAGGCTTCATCGACCGTGTAGCGGGCGAGCCCGCCACCAAGCTGGTCGAAGATGCCACCCCGGGCCATGTGCCGCAGGGTGGTGAGGGCAGCGTTACGGGCTGAGGCTTCGGGCCGGCCGAGCAGCAAGCGCACGACCGAGTGGGGCGGGAACTTCGGGGCAGTGCCGAAGCCGCCGTGCTTGCTGTCGAAGCTGCGCTGCAGCTGCTCGAGAGCGTCAGTGAGCAGCTTGGGGTCAAGTGCACCGCGGCGGGTGCTGGCAGTCGCCTGCTGGCGCAGGTGCCCGGTCAGTTCCCGGGCGGTGTCAGCTACCTCGGCCGGGTTCTCGTCCCAGGCACGGATGACCGCCCTGAGCACGGTACGGAAGTCCGGCAGGCCGTGACGGGGGGCATCCGGCCAGTACGTACCGGCGAAGAACGGCTCGCCATCCGGCGTAAGCACGGCGGTGAGGGGCCAGCCGCCCGAGCCGGTCAGGGTCTGCAGCGCAGCCATGTAGATGGCGTCAACGTCAGGGCGTTCCTCGCGGTCCACCTTGACGTTGATGAAGTTGTCGTTCATGAGCGCGGCCGTCTCCGGGTCACTGAAGCTCTCCCGAGCCATCACGTGGCACCAGTGGCAGGCGCTGTAGCCGATCGACAGCAGGATGGGGCGGGAAAGCTTCCGCGCCTGCGCGAAAGCCTCCTCGCCCCATGGGTACCAGTCAACCGGGTTGTCAGCGTGCTGCAGCAGGTAAGGGCTGCTCTCGCGGGCCAGTCGGTTAGCCATGCCTGCAGGCTAGCCGAGTGCCGGCCGGCCTGCACCACCCTGGCTTACTCGGCGCTGTCGCTGTCAGCTCCGCCCAGCAGCTCCGGATGGGTCTCGACTTCCGCAACGTCAACGAGTGCACTGATCACGTCTGCGAGGCGTTCGTTGCCGAGCGCCATCTCGACCTGCTCGCGGTGATCGCTCAGCTCGGGCTGGCCGGCCTCGATGCGCTCGCTGACCAGGATCAGGTGCTGACCGAACTGTGATTCGACCGGACCGGTCACTTCACCCGGGTCGGCAGAGAACGCGGCTTCTTCGAACGGTGCGACCATCATGCCGCGGCCGAAGCAGCCGAGTTCGCCACCGCGGGCGCCGGAGCCCGGGTCGGTGCTGTGCTCGACGGCGAGTTCCGCGAAGTCAGCACCGCCTTCGAGTTCTGCGAGCAGTTCGTTGGCGGTGTCTGAGTCTTCGACGAGGATGTGCGCTGCGCACACCTGTTCCTCGCTGGCGAACTGGGCGGAGTTGGCGTCCCACCAGTCCTGCACCTCCGAGTCACTGAACTCCATCTCGGCGAACAGCGAATCGACGACCTGCTGGATCATCTCGGTTTCGCGCACGAGCAGGCGGAACTGGTCCAGGTCACGGAAGCCGGCGCTTGCCAGTACGTTGTCGAGTTCTTCCTCGGGGATGCCGGCGATGGAGCCGGCAACGAGCTGGTCGACCTCTTCGTCCGTGACGGCGATGCCGCGGCGTTCCGCTTCGTTGAGCAGCACCATGTCGGAGACGAGCTGCTGAAGATACTCGGGTTTGAGGTCTTCGAGCTGGGCGCGCATGTCATCGGTCATGGGCATGCCCATGCTGGCGACGAGACCGCGGACAGCGATCTCGAAGCGGTCGTTGAAACCGGCAACGGTCTCGGTCCGGCCGTCTACGCTCACGATGACTGCGTCATCCTGAGCGACGGCGAACGGGGCGAGCAGCGTGAGGATCGTCAGTAACGGGATTACCAACCTGCGGATGCGGGTGTGATGGGGGTTATCGGTCATCACGCGACCTTAACACCGTCCGGATGAGAAGCTTTGTCGGCCAGCTCCTGCAGCGTGCGGTACGCCTCGAGCTGTTCTTCGCTCGGCTGAGCCGGCACGGTCACGCTGATCTCGGCGTAGGCGTCGCCGCGGCTGCCGTCCTTCCTGGGCCAGCCCTGGCCCCGCAGGCGCAGCGAGCGGCCACTGCGGGTACCGGGTGGCAGCGACATGATGACGTCGCCGCTCAGCGTCGGTACGGTCACGTTGCCGCCTAGCACCGCCAGGTAATCAGGCACCTCGACCTTCACCCGCACGTCGTCGCCGTCGAGCCGGAAGCGCGGATGGGGCTGCAGTTTGAGCCGCAGGATCAGGTCACCGCCCCCGGGGGCCTGGCCGCGGAGCCTCAGCCGGTTGCCGCTGCGGCTGCCTTTGGGAATGGTGACGGTGATGCGTTTGCCGTCCAGCTGGACGGTGGTCTCGCCGCCGTTGAACGCCTGCAGCAGGTCCAGCTCCAGCTCAGCTTCGACCGTCCGGGCTACCGGCTGGCGCTGGCGGCCTCTGAAGAACTGGTCGCCTGTGCCGGTCTGGAAGCTGAAGCTGGTGCCGCCTCCACCGAACGCGCCGCCGAACAGGCTCTGGAAGAAGTCACTGAAGCCGTGCAGGTCTTCGGGGTTCATGCCCTGGAAACCGGCCTGCTGGCCTGCGGCACCTGTGAACGGCACCCGGCCACCTTCGCTGCCGAACTGGTCGTAGAAGCGGCGCTTCTCTTCGTCGTTCAGGACGGTGTAGGCCTCGTTGATCTCCTTGAACCGCTCCTCGGCGGAAGGATCATCGGGGTTGCGGTCAGGGTGATTGGCAGCAGCCAGCTTGCGGAAGGCGCTGCGTATCTCCTTCTGCGTGGCGGTCCGGGGTACGCCCAGTATGTCGTAATAGTCCTTGTACTCTGCCAACTTCCTTCACCTCCTCCCCTCTGCGGGCCTCAGTCGCTATAGACGACCACTTTGGCGATGCGCACGACCCTGTCACCCTGGCGGAAGCCTGCCTGCACCACCTGGGCGACCGTGCCTTTCTGGCTGTCGTCAGTCGCGGGTACGGCGGTGACGGCTTCGTGCACTTCGGGATCGAACTGTTCGCCGCTCTCGCCGTAGCGTTCGACGCCGAGCTGCTCCAGCTCCTTCTCGAGGTTATCGAGGACGAGCTTCAGGCCGTCGATGATCGCTTCGCGGCTGTTGTCGGCGGCTTCATCGGCCATCTGGATGGCTCGGCCGAGGTCGTCGAACACGCGCAGCACGGCGTTGACGGCTGAATCCAGGCCGCTGTTGCGGGCCCGTTCCAGCTCGTTCAGGCTGCGGCGCCGGTAGTTGTCCAGCTCCGCGCGGCTGCGCATGAACTTGTCCTTGAAGTCGTCGGCGCTTTCGCGCAGTACTTCCAGTTTCGCCTGGGCTTTCTCCAGTTCCGAGCGCAGCACGTCGGCTTCGGTCTCGGTACCGGTCACGTCCCCGGCAGCGTCCTGCTGTTCAGCTGCGCTGCCGGGCTCCTGCTCCAGTTCCGGGCTGTCATTGTGTTCCTCTGTCAGTTTGCTGTCCATGTCTCGTATTCGCCTGTTCCTGATTCCGGCTGACAGCCCGGGCTGCCGCTGTGGCTGCCCGGGCTCCAACCTGACCGCTCAGCGTTCAGCTGGCGGGCTTGAACTCCGCATCGATGACGTCCTCGTCATCGTCATGGCTTTCCTGCGCGTCATCACCCGAGGCTGCGGCCTGTTCTCCCTCGGCCTGCTGGGCACCGCGGGCGGCCATGAGCTGCTGGAACTCCTGTACCTTCTGGGCGAGCTCCTGAGCCTGCGCCTCCAGTTCGTCCTTGGTGGCAGTGGTGCCATCCACGGCCTGCTGGGCGGCGTCGATGGCCGACTGCAGTTCGCTGCGCTTGTCCTCGGGGGCGTCCTTCGCCTCCTCGAGCGCGTTGACGGCCTGGATGCGGACGGAGTCGAGCTGGTTGCGGGCGTCGGCGAGTTCGCGGGCGACGCGGTCCTGCTCGGCGTTCGCTTCGGCGTCCTTGACCATGCGTTCCACTTCTTCCTCAGCGAGGGTGGTGGTGTTCTGGATGGTGATGGACGCTTCCTTGCCGGTCGACTTCTCGCGGGCGGTCACGTTCAGGATGCCGTTGGCGTCGATGTCGTAGGTGATCTCGATCTGCGGCATGCCGGCAGGCATGGGCGGGATCTCCTCGAGGTTGAAGCGGCCCAGTGACTTGTTGTCGCTCGCCATCGGGCGTTCACCCTGCAGCACGTGCACCGGGACTTCCGTCTGGTTGTTGGCTGCGGTGCTGAAGATGTCGCTCTTGCGGACCGGGATGGTCGTGTTGCGGTCGATCAGCTTGGTGAACACTCCGCCCTTCGTCTCGATACCGAGGCTGAGGGGGGTCACGTCGAGCAGGACGATGTCGTCCACCTCACCGGTCAGCACGCCGCCCTGGACGGCTGCGCCGAGTGCGACTACCTCGTCGGGGTTCACTGACTGGTTCGGCTCCTTGCCGAGCAGGTCGTGGACGAGCGCCTTCACGGCGGGTACACGGGTGGAGCCACCTACGAGGATGACTTCGTCGATGTCGCTCTTGCTGAGTCCGGCTTCTTTCAGTGCGCTCTCGATCGGGCCGCGCAGTTTCTGAAGCAGCGGCTGGATCAGTTCCTCGAACTTGCTGCGGGTCAGCTTCTTGTCGAGGTAGAGCGGGGCGTTGCTGGCCGGATCCATGGCGATGAACGGCAGGCTGATGCTGGTCTCGCTCAGGCGGGACAGCTCCATCTTGGCGTTCTCGGCCGCCTCGATCAGGCGCTGCAGCGCGTGCTTGTCCTTCAGCAGGTCGACGTTGTATTCCTTCTTGAACTCTGCGGCGAGCCAGTTGACGATCGCGTGGTCGAAGTCCGAGCCGCCGAGCTCGGTGTCACCATCGGTCGAGCGGACCTCGAAGACACCGTCACCGACCTCGAGGATCGACACGTCGAACGTGCCCCCACCCAGGTCGAACACCAGGATGGTCTCATTGCCCTTGCGGTCCAGGCCGTAGGCGAGCGCCGCGGCAGTCGGTTCGTTGACGATGCGCAGCACTTCGAGACCGGCGATCTTGCCGGCGTTCTGGGTCGCTTCGCGCTGCGAGTTGTTGAAGTAGGCGGGTACGGTGATGACCGCCTGGGTGACCTTCTCACCGAGGGTGGCGCTGGCGTCGTCGACGAGTTTGCGCAGCACCTGAGCTGAGATCTCTTCCGGGGTGAACTGTTTGTCACCCACCACGAAACGGACGCCGCCATCGTCGCCCTTCACCACTTCATAAGGGGCGCGGTCGGCGTCAGCCTTCGCTTCGTCCCAGGTCCGGCCGATGAAGCGCTTCGCTTCGAAGATCGTGCCGCCCGGGTTGAGCACTGACTGGCGCTTGGCGACCTGGCCTACGAGGCGCTGGTCGTCCTTGAACGCGACTACCGATGGGGTGGTGCGGTTACCTTCGCTGTTGACGAGGACGGTGGGTTCGCCACCCTCCATGACGGCGATCACACTGTTGGTCGTACCGAGGTCGATTCCGACTGCTTTAGCCATTGCTGATCACTCCCTGGGGAAATCTGAGATGCAAAAAACCTGCCACCGAGGGCGGCAGAACTCTCACTGCCGCTGAGTATAGCAACGCAGCCAGCCACTGTCAATAGATATGAGTGTGGTCATATCAAGTTTGTGGAAGTTCAGCCAGCCGGAGTCAGGGGGAAGAACAGCGGGACTGCGAGTACCGTCACCAGCATCGTGACCAGCAGCAGCGGCAGGCCGACCCGGACGAAATCGGTGAAGCGGTAACCGCCGCTGGAGAGCACCAGCATGTTCACCGGTGAACTGACCGGGGTGACGAACGCTGCCGAGCAGGCGAGCGCCACCGTCATGGCCACCGCCCGCGGCTCCAGCCCCAGGTTGAACGCGACCTGCAGCGCCACCGGCGCCAGCAGCACCGCCGTGGCGGTGTTGGAGATGAGCAGGCCGACCAGAGCAGTCAGCAGGTACACCCCGGCCAGCACCACCACGGCAGGCAATCCGCTGAGGGCGGAGCCCAGGCCGCCGGCGAGCAGATCGAGGCCGCCGGTATTCGAAAGGGCCGTAGCCACCGGCAGGACGCTGGCGATCAGCAGCACGCTCGCCCAGTTGACGTCACGATAAGCCTCTTCCGGTTCAACACAGCCGCTCAGCACACAGGCCACGGCGGCGAACAGGGCAGCCAGCACGTTGGGGATGAGACCCGTCGCCATCACCAGCAGCATGAGCAGCAGGATGACCAGAGCATGCGGCGCGCGGTCACGCCGGAAGCGGGAAGCCGCGAGCTCGCTCGTCTCCGTCACCAGCACCAGCTCAGTGCTGTCTGCCGCCAGCTCACGCAGCTGCCGGGCCGGCCCGAGCAACAGGAGAGCGTCTCCCATCTGCAGACGCGCAGCCGAGATGCGTCCGGCCGGGGCGGCCCCGCCCCGGCGGATGCCCACCACATCGACGCCGAACTGCCGCCGGAAACCACTCGCAGCCACCGTCTGGCCGTGCAGACCTGAACCGGGGGCGACGAGCACCTCAGCCAGCTGCAGCCCAGGTGGCAGCGGCGCATGCTCACGCTTGACCAGCAGCCCCTCAGCCTCAGCGAACATTGCGACGTCTTCCGCTGCGCCCTTGACGGACAGGATGTCACGGGCCTGCAGCGGCGTGTCCGGCCGGGCGTTGCGGGTCACGCGGCCGGTGGTGACCGCCAGGATGCTGACGGCGTAGCTGCTGCGGATGGCGGCCTCAGCGATGGTGCGACCGCGCAGGCGCGAGTCCGGCTGCACCTCCAGCTCCAGCAGCCGGTCACGCAGGCCGTACTGCTGCCACAGCTCAGCGGTGCTCGGCTGCTCGCGTCCGGTGCCGGCCGGCACCCGCTCTGGCAGCAGCCGCCGCCCGATGAGCAGCATGTAGCCGACACCCGCTGCCAGCAACAGCAACCCCGGACCGGTGAAATCGAAGAACGAGAACGGCTGCAGCCCGGAACTGTGCAGTTCGGAGTTGACGATCAGGTTCGGCGGGGTGGCGATCAGCGTCAGCGTGCCACCAAGCAGCGCTGCGTACGCCATGGGCATGAGCAGCAGCGCCGGGCTCAGCCTGGCCCGCCGGGCCAGGTTCACCACCACCGGCAGCATGACCGCCACAGTCCCGGTAGAGCTGAGGAACGCTGACAGCAGCGCGGTGGCCAGCATGACGAGCACCAGCATGCGTACGTAACTGGTGCCAGCGGTCGCCTGCAGCCGCTGGCCCAGCTGGTCGGCCAGACCGGTACGGAATATCGCGCCGCCCACCACGAACAGCGCGGCGATGATGATGACCGACTGGTCGGAGAAACCCGCGACGGCTTCCTGCGGGCTCAGCAGCCCCGGCAACGCCAGGGCCAGCAGCGCGAGCAGCGCCACGACGTCCATCCGCAGCTTCTCGGTCGCGAACAGCACGAGCATGGCCCCGATGACGAGCAGCACGTACAGCAGTTCAGCTGTCATGACACCCGCCCCGATGAGCCGGCACGGTCATCGGTCCTGCTCTGCCCCTTCGTCCGCCAGCTCGAGCGCCGCCTTGTTGCGCCGGCGCACCCAGCGGGAGAGAAGCAGACCGGCCACCAGCATCGCTGCCGAGATGACGATGTACTCCCAGCGGATCGATACGCCTTCGAAGCTGAACGTACCCTCGAGCGACGCCCCGGCGAACACGCCGATGAGCAGGCCGGGCGTGCCCCCGATGGCGGTCGCCAGCAGGAACGGCCAGATCGGCACGCGCAGGGCGCCGCACAGGAAGTTGATCGGGTCACCCGGCATGGCGGCTAAGCGCATGGTGAGCACCGCTTCGAAAGCGTTCTCGCGCAGGTGGGCGGCAGCCTTGCCCTGGGGTATGCGCCGGCCACCCGCCACGAAGCGGGCGAGGCCGTAGGCGAGGGCCGCCGATCCGACCGCAGCGACCATCGACCAGAGCGTGCCGTAAACGGCTCCGAACAGGAAGCCGGCGAACACGGTGAGCACACTTACCGGCAACAGGAACAGCGGCCTGATCACATAGATGAGCAGCAGCCACAGCACTGCGTAGCGGCTCGTCTGCAGTCCCTGCAGTATCTCGACGAGCAGCTCCGCCGGTGACTGGCCGCGCTGCTGGGCCACCAGCCAGAAACCAGCGACGAGCAGCAGCCAGGCGACGACGAACAGCCAGGTGCGCCAGCGCCTCAGCATCGTGCCCGGACTCGTCCGCTCATGTCAGGCCGGCTGAGGACCCGATGTGCACTTCCGTTTCGGGGGCTGGCCGTCCGAACAGCTCGAACGCGCTGCCGCCCCGCAGGAACAGCTCGCGGTAACGCAGCCCAGCCCAGCCGCTGGAGCCGACGGACAGGGCCAGCTCGCCCTGGGGCACCGCGAAGCCAGCTTCACTGACCCAGGCGGGCCGCTGCACGTCCCCGATCGTCACCGGCACCTGCTCGCCGGCCGGCAGTGGCTCATCGTGGGGCAGCGTCAGCTTGATGTTGCCGAAACCATCGACGTAAGCGACGCTGCAGGGCGGCGGGGCGGGCACGGTCTCCGGCGCGACATTTGCGCCGATGACCTGGGGGTCGGCAGCGATCACGCGGGCGAGTGCCTGCGGGTAGATGTCGCGGGAACGGAACTGCGAACCCTCGTTGCTGACCGCCAGCCGGTTGATGGCAGTGGCGGCCGGGGCCAGGAAAGACAGGGTGTAACCGGAGTTGACCGCCACGATCCGGCGGCCGTTGCGCAGCGTGACGAGCGTCAGCTGCTCACCGGCGTTGTCGCGCCGGGCCTTGGGGTCGTCGCGCCTGGGTGCCACGTTGATGAACACCACCGTGTCCTCCGGGCCGTCGTTCAGGGCCAGCTGGGCACCGCAGAAACCGGCTGCGAGCGTGGCGAACGGGGGCACGGTCAGGCACTGCACCGCCGCGCCCGGCACGAGGCTGAGTATGCGCTGGCTGACCTCGCTGAAGGCCAGGTCCATGGCACCGAAATCTGCGATCACATGAATGAGCACTATGCCACCATCCTAACCAGCTGCCCGTCGGCGAGCAGCTGTTCACCCTGCACGTACACCGCGCGCACCGCATCCTCACGCGCGAGGGTGATAAGGGCCGCCAGCGCATCGGAAGGGTCGGGCGCCGCCTCCAGCCGCGCCGCCAGGGTGCTGTCCGGCGCTGGCCTGAGCACCACCGCGTCAAAACTCATGCCGGGCTCCAGCGAGCCGCTGTGTGGCAGGTCCAGCGCCAGAGCGCCGGCGCGGGTAGCCAGCCACAGCAGCTGTGCCGGCTGCAGCCGGACGCCATCAGGCACGTTCATCTGATGCAGATGCGCATGCAGTGCCTCGTTCAGCAGTGAGTAACTGGTGCCGGCGCCCACGTCGCTGCCGAGCGCCACGTGAACACCGGCGGCCTGGTGGGCAGCCAGCGGGAACAGGCCGCTGCCGAGGAACAGGTTGCTGCTCGGGCAGTGACAGACGCTGCTGCCCGCGGCGGCCAGGCGGCCGAGTTCGTCAGATGTCGGGTGAACGTTGTGCGCGAACAGTGACCGGTCGGTGACCAGCCCGTGGGCACCGTAGGTGGCCAGGTAGTCTTCCGCTTCGGGGAAGGCACCGAGGACGACCTCGATCTCGGCCGGCATCTCGTTCAGGTGGGTGGTGAACAGCAGGTCGTCCCGGGACCGGAACACCTCGCCGCAGGCAGCCAGCAGTTCTGCGCTGGCCGAGACCGAGAAGCGGGGAGTGACCGCGTAGCGCAGCCGGCCCCGGCCGTGCCAGCGTTCCGCCAGCTCCCGGCTCTCAGCCGCCGCCCGTTCCGGACTTGTCCGCAGCCCTTCCGGCAGGTTGCGGTCGCCGGTCACGAGCCCGGCGGCGAGGCGCAGGCCACTCTGCTCCGCGACCTCGAAGAACTGCTCCATCGCGCTCTTCTGATGTGCGCCGAACACGAGTGCGCTGGTCGTGCCATTGCGGATGAGGCGTTCCAGCAGCCTGAGTGCGCCCTGGCGGGCGTAGTCTGGGTCGGCGAACCGCAGTTCCTCAGGGAAGGTGCGCTCTTCGAGCCAATCGAGCAGAGTAAGGCCCATGCTGCCGATCACGGCCAGCTGGGGCAGGTGTACGTGGGTGTCAACGAAACCGGGCAGCAGGTAACCGCCCTTGAGGTCGGTGACTTCCGCTGTGGGTACACGCCGGTGCATGTCTGCGTACTCGCCGACGGCTGTGATGGTGCCGTCCTCGACGAGCACACCCGCGTCAGCGATGGCGGTCAGGCTGGCCTCGGCGAGCCGTGAACCGCTGCTGCTGAGCAGGCTGGCACGGTAAAGCTGGGCTGGGGCGGACATCGCCCGCCATTGTATGTCAGCGCCGCGTGCGGCTCCTAGACCGGGCTTTCCTTGGCCGCCGGGCCCTTGGTGGCTGGCAGGTGCCGGAACAGGCGCAGGCTCGCCTGCATCGCCGGGCCGATCAGCAGGGCGAAGGCAAGGGTGCCCCAGCCGACCGGAGCGCCCAGCAGCGCGCCGCCCGTCAGGACGGTCAGCTCCAGGCCGGTGCGGATGACGCGTACGCTCAGCCCGGTGCGCTGGCTGACGCCGAGCACGAAGCCGTCGCGCGGACCGGCACCCCAGCCGGAACTGATGTACATGCCGGTGGCAAGGCCCACCAGCAGGATGCCGCTGATGAAGATCAGCCAGCGCCACAGGAGCGGGGCCAATGACGCGTCCGGCAGGAACAGCAGCACGAAGTCGACCATGAAGCCGATCAGGAACATGTTGAGGACCGTGCCCCAGTCGATCCGCTGACCGAAGAACAGCATGCCGATGCCGAGCAACACGAGGCCTGAAGCGGCACTGGCCACCCCGTAAGTTATCGGCAGGGCGAGGTGCAGCCCATAATGAAAGGCCGACCAGGGATCAAGTCCCAAGCCGGCCTGGATCATCAGGCTTATGCCGAGTGCGAACACCGCGAAACCGCCCATCAGTTTGGGGAACTGGTCCCAGTGTCCGCGTTTCAACTCTGTTCCGAACCGCCCCTCAGCCCGAAAAGGGTGATCCGCCCGCGACGTCCTGCGCGGTGTAGTAGGGGTTCTCGCCACTGGCGTGGTCAGTGGCGTCGCGGACGCCCTTGAGGCCGCGGACCTGCTCGCGCAGGCTGCGTTCGACACCGTGCTTCAGGGTCACGGTCGAAGCGGCGCAGCCCTGGCAGCCGCCGCCGAAGCGGATGATCGCGTAGCCGTCCTCGACCCCTTCGAGTTCGACCACGCCGCCGTGGCTGGCCACGCCGGGGTTGATGACGGTGTCCAATACATCCTGGACGCTCTGCGCGAGCGGGTCGTCCCAGCTGGGACTCGGGTGGAACACCCGGAAACCGCTCTGCATGAGACCCTGCACGAAGTCGACAGTGGCACCCTCGAAGTTGTCGGCGCTGACCGGGTCAGCGAAGACCTGGAACTCGCCGGCATCGAACACCCGGTCGGACTCCTGCCGGTCCTCGTCCTTGACGAGCCAGAGCTTCTGCTCAGCGCGCGTGCCGGCCAGGCGGAGCGCACTCACTCCCTGGGCCTTCTGGGCCTCCAGGAACTGAAGGATGCGCTCCTTGGCGGTATCAGTGAAGTTCAGGTTCATTTGACCGACAGTATTGCACCAACCGGCTGCGGCTTAAAGCACCTGCATGACGTAGTCGTCAGTGGCGCGCTCCAGGCCGGCAGGATCGGCGACGTAAACGCCGCGGGTGCCGGACAGGGTGCCCTCGTTGCGGAGCTCACCCAGGATACGGGTGATGGTCACGCGGGAGGAGCCGGTCAGGTCAGCCAGGTCCTCGTGGGTCAGCGACAGGGGCAGGCGTACGCCTTCCTCGCCTGACTCGCTGGGCTGGCCGAAACGGCGGGCAAGCCGCAGGAACGCCCGGGTGACACGCGCACCGACCGGCATCTCTGCCTCGTCGATCATCTCGCGGCTGCGGCGCACCTGGCGCGCCATGCTGCGCACGATGTAATCACGCAGCTTGCGGTCGTTCATCGCCTGCTGCGGATCGATGGGCGTGAGGGTCGCATCATGAACAGCGATCACGGTCTCGGCGTGCGGGCCACCGTCAAGGGCGGCGAGACCGATGACGTCACCGGCACCGTAAAGGTCCGCGATACGGTCACGGCCGAGCGAGGTTGGTACGATGGCTTTCAGGACGCCGTAGTTGACTACATAGAGCGCGGCGGCTTCACGACCGGCTTCGTACAGGGTGGCCCCTGCCTCGACGGTGCGGGTCGGAAGTGCGAGTGCGCTCGGTACGATCTCGGAAGCGGCCACAAAGCCGTTTCCCTGGGTAGAATAGGCATTATTCAGCATGACTCAGTCCTTTCTGCTGAAACAAAAGCTGTGCAAAGGGGAAGCGGGTCCGGCGCCGGGTCGGGATGGTGTGGCGCGCGGCATGACCCGCAGGCAACTACAGAAAGTATAGCAGGTCGAAGCGCGCTTGTCCATACCCTTGCACGGCACCCGGGTATGTCGCCGGGTTGACATCGCTCCAGCGCAAGCTTACTATCTAAGGTATATTATGGACCAGGCTCCTGCGAAGAACCAGCTTCCACCCGCCCAGCGGCGCGTCTACGACCGGCTGCTGGACCATCATGCCCGGACCGGGGAGCTGCCCGATCTTTCCGAGTTCGCGCGGCAGCTGAACGTGCACTACGTATCCCTGAAACAGCACCTGCAGGCCCTGGCCAAGAAGGGCTTCCTACGGTTCGAGAGCCGGGGCCACGGCCGCTCGCCGCTGTTGCAGCTGCACCCGGCCGCCACCGGCATCCCCGTTCTGGGCGACATCCCTGCGGGTCCGCTCAGTGACGCTGCCGCACTGGCCGAGGAGTACCTGCCGCTGCCCGGCGTTCGCCAGGCCAGTTTCGCCCTGCGGGTCGACGGTGAATCGATGGCCGACCTCATCCAGCCGGATGACATCGTCATCTTTGAGAAACGCCAGCCCCGGCGTTCCGGCGAGATCTGCGCCGTCAGGGTCGACGAGAACGACGTCACCTTGAAGTACCTCGACTTCGTCCGGCCTGACCTGTTCATGCTGCGCCCGCACAACCCGGAGTTCGAACCGGTGACGGTCGCAGCCGAACGCGTGACCGTCGAGGGCACCTACCTCGGACTGATGCGCGGCTCCGTCACCAGCGCACTGCTGGAATCGATCGACTGACCCTGCAGGAAATCCCGGTACCACAGCGCACTGTCTTTCAGGGTCCGCTCCTGGGTCGCGTAATCGACATGCACGATGCCGAACCGCTTGCGGTACCCATGCGCCCATTCGAAGTTGTCCAGCAGGCTCCAGGCGAAGTAACCCCGTAACGGCACACCCCGCTGGACCGCCTCGAGGCAAGCCTGCAGGTGAGCCTGCAGATACGCGGTCCGTGACGGATCACTGACCCGGCCCCCAATGGGCTCAGGATCGTCAAAAGCAGCCCCGTTCTCGGTGACGTACAGTTCGCGGGGCGCGCAGTCACGGTGCAACTGCACCAGCAGCTCCTTAAGGGCGTCGGGATACACTTCCCAGTCCATCGCCGTGTGTTCGCCGGCCGTGCGTACGTGAGCGTAACCGAGCGGCTGAGCGGGATCGTCCCTGATGACAGCCCGGTTGTAGTAGTTCACCCCGAGGAAGTCCAGGGGCCTGCTGATCAGCTGCAGGTCAACGTCTTCCGGCCGGGGAGCCAGTTCGCCGTACAGCTCCAGCATGTCCTGCGGATAACTGCCCCGGAACAGCGGCTCAGTGAACCAGCGGTTGAAGAACCCGTCATGCCGCCGGGCCGCTTCGATGTCGGCAGGGTCGTCGGTTGCCGGCCAGGCCGGGCTGAAGTTGAGCACGATGCCCGCTTTCACCTCCGGCACCGTTGCCCGGAGCGCTTCGAGTCCGTAACCGTGGGCCAGCAGCAGGTGATGCGAGGCCGTCAGCGCTGAGCGCAGGTCCCGCTCGCCTGGCGCATGCTCACCCGTCAGGTAGCCCAGGAAAGCGGAACACCACGGCTCGTTCAGGGTGGAGTAGGTTACGGGCCGGTCGCCCAGCCGTTCGGCGACCACAGCCGCGTAGTCGCCGAACGCGAGCGCCGTGTCCCGGTTCAGCCAGCCGCCCTGGTCAGCCAGTGCCTGGGGCAGGTCCCAGTGGTACAGCGTCAGGTGCGGCTCCAGGCCACGCTCCAGCAGGCCATCGACCAGTCGGTCGTAGAAATCCAGTCCCGGTTGTTCGGTCTGGCCCGTGCCGGCCGGCACGATGCGGGGCCAGGCCACCGAGAAACGGTACGCTCCGACCCCCAGGCTGTGGATCAGATCCAGGTCAGCTTCCCAGCGGTTGTAATGGTCACAGGCGACCGAGCCGTCGCTGCCGTCAGCGATGTTGCCGGGGGTCGCGGCGAACCGGTCCCAGATCGATTCACCCCGCCCGTCAGCACGGGCGGCCCCTTCGATCTGGTAGGCGGAAGTGGCCGTGCCGAACACGAAGCCAGGCGGGAAGTCACTGCGTCTGATCATCGGGAACCTCCAGGTGCAGCTCACCCAGTGAGCGGGCGGCGACACGGAATCGCGTACCGTCTGCGAAGACGACCTCGCGGTCGTCGGGATAGGGGTTATAGACAAGGTAAGTGCGGCCGGCTGCGGATTCCTGAACGGCACTCTGCGCGAAGTCGGCTGCGACCGGTACGGGCAGGCCATGGCTGGCCAGGCTGCTCAGGTACCAGAGGGTCTTGGCTCGTGATTCCCCGAACTCGACCGGCAGCTCCGCACTCCACTGCTCCAGCGCTGCCTGTGGATCGGCGAAGGCGAGGTACTGCAGCGCGATGTCGGGCCAGTAATGACCCGGACCGTTCGCCAGCATCTGGCGGTAGTTTTCCAGCACGAAATCCGGATCGAGCGCCAGGTAACCTGACGCGCTCGTCACTGGCAGGAAGTTGATGCCGTGTATCGCTCCCGGATGCCCGGTCCACCAGGTGCCGTAAGCGCCCCCGTCGCTCCAGAGGATGCCGATGGCACTGCGGTCGTAACCGTCAGGGAAGTTGCCACCGGCAGCGAACCAGTAGTTCCATACTGCGTCTGTCTGACTGGCGTAGAGGAAGATGCCGAGCTCGAGCAGTTCCGCGTCACCGGTCGCTTCCGCCCAGCGGATCACGCCTGCTGCGTGGTTGACCGCCTCACTCGACGACTCCAGATTGTTGCCGCGCTCGTAACGGCCGCTTCCGGAAGCCCAGCCGTGACCGGTGTACGGGTCCAGCGCCCGCAGGAACGGGAACAGCGGATCGTCGCGGCCCGCTGCGGTGTCGCGGATCAGCAGGTCGACCATCGGCCCGTAAGTCCGCGCCCACTCGAGGTCGCGTTCAGCGACGCTGGCGGCGGCCTGCAGGAAGTAACCGTAATGGAACGGGTGGTCGTTGAGCTCACTGTCATGGCCGTGCGAGGTGGGGCTGGCGAGCAGCGCACCCCAGTGCGGGTCGTAGTACAAATACGGTGAGGCGCCAGCGTCGAACCAGTCCTCGAGCCGCGTCTTCAGCTCCTGCAGCAACCGGTCGGCTGCTGCGGTGTCGCCCAGTTGATCGGCGATGGTGAGCAGGCTTGCCAGCCGGCCGAAGCTCTTGCCATCGGCGTACGAGTCACTCTCCCTCGTCTGGCCCGGCATGAGTCCGAACATGCGGCTGGTGCCGGTCACGTAGTCGTGCAGCAGCTGCGCGGCCTCAGCCGCCCGTTCTCCCGCCGGCAATGCCGGCTGTACCCCGGTGAACGGCAGCCGGACCGTGAAGCCGCTGGTGACAGCCAGCTGCAGCTCACCGCGCGGGGTGTCATAAGCCAGGCCGGCAAGCGGCTGGGAACTGCGCCGGTACTGGTGAGGGTACAGGCCGGTCAGCAAGGCGGAGTCGGTGCCGAAATCGAAACTGACCTCGACAGCGCCTTCGCCCTTCAGCCAGCGCCAGCTGGTCCTGGTCTCACCTGGGCGGCTGAAGGCGTGCCGGGCGAACAGCTCGATGGTCGCCTCATCGACCGCGGGAACAACGGCTACAGTCAGCTCAGTCGATGAACCGGTACGGACCGCGAGCCGCCGGCCGGCTGCCTCGAAGGTCGCGTCACCCCGGGCTATGACGAGGTAATGCCGGTCAGCGGCAGTGAGCAGGACGGCAGTCCGATCAGCGAACTCGTAATCGCTCAGGTGATCAGCGCCGACCAGCGTGGCTGCGCCGCCCGGCACGGTGAAGTACAGGTAGGGACTGCCCTTCATCATGGTCGCCTGCAGCTGCTCACCACCGTCAGCGGGCCAGCTCAGGTCGACAGTCCAGTCGCTGAAGCCACTGACCAGCGTCGCCTCAGCCTGCAGCCCCGGCACTTCGAGCCGGAGTGAATCGCGGTGCGGCGCACGGAAACCTTCCTCGTCGACGCTGAGGTGCGGCCAGCCGAAGGCCAGTCCGTCGGCCCGGGCCCGCAGCGAGAACGGATCGCTGTACACGGGCAGCGAGTAACGGTCCCACAGCAGTGAACTCCACCAGCGGTTGCTGGGCGCCGGACCAGTCAGTTCGGAGGTGCGCCAGATGTCGCGCTGGGGCAACCTGATCTGGGCCGGGGCGCGCTGCAGCAGCGAGCCGGGTGCGAGGCCGCCGGGTTGCTGCGCTGCCGTGACGCTGCACACGCTCAGCAGCGCCGCCGAGAAAGTGCTCAGGAAGCGGGAAGCCACTTCCTCAGCCCTTGACCGAGCCGGCGGTCAGGCCTTCGATGACCTGCCTTGAAGCCAGGAAGAAGATGATGAACAGCGGCAGTACCGCCAGGGCGGTTCCGACCATGACCGCGCCCCAGTCGGTGCTGACCAGGCCCTGCAGGCTGCGCAGCGCCAGCGGCAGCGTGTAGGTGTCGCGTGAACGCAGCAGCACGAGTGGCCCCATGAAGCTGTTCCACAGGCCGATGAAGGTGAGCAGCGCCAGGGTGGCCATGCCGGGCCGGATGAGCGGCACGGCGATGCTGCGGAAGATCCGGAACTCGCTCGCGCCGTCGATGCGGGCTGCGTCCAGCAGTTCACGGCTGATGGTCGAGGCTATGAACTGGCGCATGAGGAAGATCCCGAAGGCGTCAGCCATGCCCGGCACCCACAACGCCCGCGGGGTGTCCAGCCAGCCGATCAGGTCAATCACGAGGAAGTGCGGGATGATGTTGATCAGTGACGGCAGCAGCAGACTGGCGATGACCAGTCCGAACAGGAGCCGTTTGCCCCGGAACTCGTACAGCGCGAACGCGAAACCGCCGAGACTGCAGAAGAACAGCCTGGTTACGGTGGCCATCACGGCGATGTAGATGCTGTTCCACATGTTCCGGTAGAACGGGACGTCCTGGGTGAGGGCGTCCAGGTTGCGACCGAGACTGTCGCCGAAGGTGAACGGGGGCGGAGCCGCGAAGATGGTGGAGCGGTCATGGGTGGCCCACACGAACATCAGGTAGAACGGCAGGACCGTGACGACCGCCAGCACGATCAGCAGCAGGGCGGTCGACAGGCGTACCGGCCTGAAGCGCAGGCGCCGTCTGTGCGTCCCGGTCTCCGTGGCAGTGCGGGTACTCGTGGTTACAGCCATCTCACTCCCTCGTTTCCAGGCTGCGGCGGCCGAACAGCAGGAACTGGGTGACCGTGCCGAGGCCGATGACCAGGAACAACGCCCAGGACATGGCTGCAGCGGTACCCATGTCGTTCCATTCGAAACCGAGCCGGTACAGGTACATCGCCACGGTCATGCCGGCGCGGCCCGTGCCACCGTCGGAGCCCACCATGATGTAGGGCTCGTCGAACAGCTGCAGGTTGCCGATGATCGTCAGCGTGACCGCGAAGAACATGACCGGCCTGAGCAGCGGCAGGGTGACGAAGCGGAAGCGCTGCCAGGGACCGGCCCCGTCGATGGAGGCCGCTTCGTAGTACTCCTTCGGGATGGTCGCCAGACCCGCGGAGTAGAGCACGACGTTGAAACCGAAATACTTCCAGACGACCAGGGTAGAGATCGCCGGTTTGATGAACTCGAAGCGGCCCAGCCAGTTGATGGGCAGTTTCAGGCCGCTGAACAGCCAGGCGGTCGCCGGCCAGTCAGCCAGCACGCCGATGAACTGGTTGACGACACCGAACTGGGTGCCGAACAGCGTCTGAAACACGATCGCAACCGCGACCGTCGAGGTGATATAGGGCAGAAAATAGGCCGCTGTAAGCGGATGCCTGAGCGAGGAAAAGCCGGTGACGATCAGGAACGCCAGCGGGATGGCGATCAGGTGCTGGGGCACGCCGGAGGCCACCGCCAGCCACAGGGTGTTGCCGAGTGCCTGCCAGAACCAGGGATCGGTCAGCAGCAACTGGTAGTTCTCGAGCCCGATGAACTCCATCGAGGCCAGGCCCTGGACCGGGTTCCATTTCTGGAACGACAGGTACAGCGAGAACAGGGTCGGGAACAGACCGAAGCCCAGGAACAGCAGGAAGAACGGGCTGACGAATATGTACGGTGCGTAGCGCCGCTGGAACCGGTGCCAGCGGCTTGACAGCGGCAGGCGTTCAGCGGCCGGTACGCTCTTCTGCTGGATCATCTTCACTGCTCCCTGGGTGGGGAGGGACCGTACTGCTGGCGTCCCCTCCCCTTTCAAGACGGGACTTCTTGTCAGCGGGCGCGCCGCTGGATCTGAGCGGCAGCGTCCTCGAGCGCTGCACTGATGTCACGGCCGTTGTCGAGCACTTCGGTGAGTGCGGACTGGACGATCTCGAGAGCGATGTGGTCGTACTGGGTCACGGCCACGCCCGGGGTCTTCTGCGCGACTTCAGCGAACAGGTTGCGGGCGTCCTGACCGCCGAGGAACTCGATCGGTTCATCAAAGCTCTCGTCGTCGTACGTGCTGGTGACCGCGGGGAACGCTGCGGTCGTGCGGAACGCCGACAGCTGGATCTCGGGCCGGGTGCTCAGGAACTGCACCAGCTTCCAGGCAGCTTCCTTGTTCTGTGACTGCTCGGGGATGGCGTAGTGGGTGCCGCCCCAGGAGCCGTAGGTGTCCTCAGGGAAGTTGGAGGTGATCCACAGGCCGCTGGTGTCCGGGGCCATCCAGTTCTGCAGGTGGCCGAGCAGCCAGGCGCCAGAGAACTGACTGGCGGTGGTGCCGGAGTTGAACGCCTCGTACCACTCGTTGCTCCAGTCACCGATCTGTGCGTCGAGACCTTCATCGCGGATCGTCTTGGCGATCTCGAAGGCACGCACGAAACGGTCGGAGGTGACGGTTACGTTACCGTCAGCATCGAAGAAGAAGCCTTCGCCTTCAGGCACGTTGCTCTGGAAGTAGGCGCGGGCCACGTCCGCGGCGTTGGTCAGCAGGAACGCATCGGTCTGCTCGACCACGGCACGTCCGTAGTCAAGGTAGGCGTCCCAGCTGGCGGTCACCTCGTCAGCGGTGGCACCGACCTGCTCCAGGATGTCGCGCCGCAGGAACAGCACCCCGGGACCCAGGTCACCCGGCAGGGCGATGGTTCGACCGTCAGCGGTGGTGATCTGCGCCCAGGAGTAGGGAGCGTACAGGTCTTCGTACTGACCGGCGTTGTACGGTTCCTGGGCCAGGTCGACGAGCGCTCCGGACGCCAGGAAGCGGGCTACGAACTCGACGTCCAGCGCCACGACGTCCGCGGCACCGGTCGAAGCAGCCAGCTCGGTGACCAGGCCGTTGTGGTGGTCACCGTGCTCGCGGCGGACCATCTCGACGATTATGTCGGGGTTCTCCTCATGGAAGATCGGCAGCACGACGTTCAGGTGTGAATCGAGATCGGGGTACACCGCGATCGTCAGGGTGGTCTGGGCGAAGGCTCCGCCCAGCAGCAGTACGGCCAGCAGGCCAGCGATTCTTTTCATCGGGTGACAGCTCCTTAAGGTGAACTTCTCAGGGGTCTGGATGCGCGACTTCAGAGCGCGCGCACGGATTGACGGATCGTCAGGGACGGTTCGAACTCCTTGCTCACCTCCGCTTCCTCGCCCTTGAGGGCGGCCAGTGCGAAGCGTGCGGCTGCCATGCCCATCTCCAGCAGCGGCTGGCGGACCGTGGTCAGCGTCGGGTAAAGGTAGCTGGCGAAGACGACGTCGTCGAAGCCGACTACGGAAACATCAGTGGGGATGTCACGGCCGCTGGAGCGCAGCGCCTGATAGGCACCGATGGCCATCTGGTCGTTACCGGCGAAGATCGCGGTCAGGTCAGGACGGCGTTTCAGCAGGCGCAGCGTCGCCTGGTAACCGCCTTCCTCGAGCCAGTCCGATTCGATGATCAGGTCGTCGTCGAATGGCATGCCGGCTTCCTCCAGCGCCTGGCGGTAGCCCTGCAGGCGTGCACGGCTGTCCGGGAAACTCAGGGGGCCGCTCAGGTGACCGATCACCCGGTGACCGTTGTCGGTCAGGTGCCGGACCGCCAGCCGGCCGCCGTACTCGTTGTCGATGGCGATGCTGCGGTCGCCCGCTTCAGCGATGTGGCGGCCGACGAGGACCACCGGCACCTCGCCGGCCAGCAGCTCGAGCACTTCTTCGTCGGGCAGCGCCTCGAGATGCACGATGAGGGCATCGACCCGGCGGGACAGCAGCAGGTTGATGGCCTTGCGCTCACGGTCGGCCTGGGCTTTGCCGCTTGCGACCAGAAGATGCATGTCCGCGGCTTCGAACACCTGCTCGACGCCGCGCACCAAGGTGCCGTAGAACGGACTGGTCATCTCGTTGACGATGACGCCGATACCGCCGGAGCGGTTGGTCACCAGGCTGCGGGCGAAAGCGTTGGGCCGGTAGTTGAGCTCGCGCACCGCGGCCAGGACCCGCTGGCGGGTCGGCTCCGCGACCGGCACAGTGCCGTTCAGTACGCGTGACACGGTCGAGATGCTGACCTTGGCGCGTTCCGATACGTCGCGGATGGTGACGGTTGCGTGCGTCTCAGCCACTTGCGCAGCCTTCCTGCCGGCAGCAGGCCGGCACTTCTGAGCAGATACGGTCCGTGCCGGGCTTGGCGCCGGACGAAGCGTGAAACTCTGAAAACGTTTTCAGGCAGTATGAAGACTTCCTGGCACCTTGTCAAGCCCCCATCACAAACATGAGACCCGTCTGCATCGTCTTCACTGCGGCCTGGACGCACTTTCTCGACCGCGGCTTGCCAGCCGGCTGGCCTGCAAGCGTTTTCAGCTACAGCGCTGTCCCCCGGATGTGATTAAGCGGTATCATGCCGGTCAACAGTCAAGGAACTGTGCGCACAGCTCCGTCTGCTGCGACATGGAGGCGTTACATGACAGTGACCGCGGAAAAGACCCAGCTTCTGAACTTCGTGGGCGGTGAATGGAAACGTTCAGCCGCCGCTGACTACCGGGACGTGATCAACCCCGCAACGGGCGAGGCGATGGCCGCAGTGCCGCTCAGCCCCGCGGCTGAGGTCGATGAGGCCGCCAGGGTCGCCCACGAGGCGTACCGGGAATGGCGCGAAGTGCCGGTCGTCGACCGGATCAAGCCGCTGTTCAGGTTGCGCGACCTGCTCGAGGAGAACATCGAGGACCTGGCCCGCACCATCACCATGGAAGCCGGCAAGACGTACGGTGAATCCATCGGCGAGATGCGCCGCGGCATCGAGAACGTCGAGGTCGCCTGCGGCATGCCGATCCTGCAGCAGGGTTACAACAACGAGGACATCGCCCGCGGAATCGATGAGCACATGTTCCGCCAGCCGATCGGCGTAGCTGCCGCGATCGTGCCCTTCAACTTCCCCGGCATGATCCCGCTCTGGTTCCTGCCTTATGCCGTGGCGACCGGCTGCACCTTCATCCTCAAGCCCAGCGAGCGGGTGCCACTCACCATGCAGAAACTGTACGCGCTCATCGAGCAGGCCGGCTTCCCGCCGGGCGTCGTCAACCTCGTCAACGGCGGCAAGGAAACGGTCGACGCGATCCTCGATCACCCGCTCATCCGCGGCGTCTCGTTCGTCGGCAGCACCCCGATCGCGAAGTACGTCTACTCCCGCGCCGCCGCCAACGGCAAGCGCGCCCAGGCCCAGGGTGGCGCCAAGAACCCGGCCGTGATCATGCCTGACGCCGACATGGACATGAGCACCCGCATCCTGGCGGACTCCGCCTTCGGCTGCGCCGGCCAGCGCTGCCTTGCTACCAGCGTCGCGATCACCGTCGGTGACGCGCGTGACGAGTTCACTGAGCGCATCACCGATGACGCCCGCACCCGCAAGGTCGGCTACGGCCTCGACGAGGACGTGCAGATGGGCCCCGTCATCAGCAGGGAGAGCCGCGAGCGCATCCAGAACCTGGTGCAGCAGGGGGTAAGCGAAGGAGCCCGCGCCCTCGCCGGCGGCGAGCCGCTCGACGTCGACGGCTTCAGCGACGGCTACTTCTATCACCCGACCGTCCTGGATGACGTCAAGCCGGGCAGCACCCTCGCCACCACCGAAGTGTTCGGCCCCGTGCTGTCGCTCATGCACGCCAGCACGATCGACGAAGCGATCGCGATGGTCAACGACCGCAGCTTCGGCAACCAGGCCTGCATCTTCACCAGCTCCGGCGCCAACGCCCGCGCCTTCCGCCACTCGGTCCGGGCCGGCAACATCGGCATCAACCTCGGTGTCGCCGCGCCGATGGCGTTCTTCCCGTTCAGCGGCTGGGGTGACAGCTTCTTCGGTGACCTGCACGCCCAGGGCCGCCACGGTGTCGAGTTCTACACCGAGACCAAAGTCGTGGTCGAACGCTGGCCGGAGAGCTGGACCCGCCAGTTCTGAGCATCTGAACCGTCCATCCTGATCCGCCCGGACCGGCAGGCTGATGCCACGGTCCGGGCGGACTCATCTTGAGCCGGGTAGCGCTGGTCGGCCTGTGCTGCCGTTCAGTTCAGGGGCAGTGCGCCACGCTCATAAGCTGCCTTGTAACGCTCATTGGGGATGTTGGTGTAGAAGCTCATGATGGAGTCGAGCTTCTCGATGCGGCGCGGCGCATGCTCACAGCGTGGGGGAAGGCTCGGTATGAGCGGTTCTATGAAGCGTTTCTTCACGGCGCGGCAGAACTTCAGGTAGTTCTCGTCGCGCACCTCAGCGATGTACATCAGCTTCAGGAACTCCGCGATGTTGTCGAAATCAAACGCATCAAGATGCGGCATGTAGGAGATCAGGTCGAGAACAGCGTCGACTTCCTCATCGGTGAGCCGGGGTGGACCGTCCCCGCCGCGGTTCGGGATGAGGGGAAGCGTCGCGGGGTCCACTTCGGTGCTGACGTATTCAGCTCCGAGGTCATAATCATCGGGTATTCGTCTGCTCACGGTTGCTCCTCCACTCAGATGCTGCAGTGCGGCCGCTGGCGCGCTGCCAGGCATCATCAGCGTTGCAGCGTCACGCTCGCCCGTAGAACGCTCTTCGCGTCCAGCGGGAGAGCCCTCTGCAGGTCACGGCTCTGCTCCGTTTGGTACAATCACCCATGAGTTTACAACCTGGCAGGACGTTGGCGGAGCTCAAGGAGCTGCGGGAACTGACCGGCGATGATAACGGCGCTCAGCGTGTCGCGTTCACGCCGGTGTGGAAGACCGCACGCGACTGGCTCCGGAAGAAACTCGAAGAACTGCCGGTCACCGTCGAACAGGACGAGGCCGGCAACCTGTGGGCGACCCTTGAGGGCGCGAGTGAACAGACCGTGTTGCTTGGCGGGCATATCGACAGCGTGCCCAACGGCGGCTGGCTTGACGGCTGCCTCAACACCCTGACGGCGCTTGAGACGCTGCGCCGCATCGCTGCACAGTATGAGGGCAGCAAGCCTCCGGTGACGGTCAAGCTGGTCGACTGGGCGGACGAAGAAGGCGCCCGTTTCGGCATGAGCCTGTTCGGCTCCGCAGCTTTCAGCGGCAACCTGGACATGGAACGCAGCCGCACCCTCGTGGACCGTGACGGCATCCGACTCGAGGACGCGCTGCGCGAGTACGGCATCGAGCTTGAGGACGCGCCGAAGGCCAGCAGCCGGCAGAAGAACGTGGCTGCTTACCTGGAACTGCACATCGAACAGGGTCCGGTGCTTGAGGGTCTCGGCCTGCCGCTCGGCGTGGTCCTCGGCACTTACGGAGTGGAGCGCCACCGCATCGAGTTCCACGGCCAGGCAGCCCATTCGGGCTCGACCCCGATGGACCGCCGCAAGGATGCGTTCCGTGCGGCAGGGCGCATGGGTGAAGAGGTCTACACCATCACCGACCGGCATGGAGGCGTCAGCACCATCGGTTTCTGCCAGACGAAGCCCGGCATCGTCACCAGCGTCGTCGAAGAGTGCACCATCACCCTTGACCAGCGTCACCTGGAAGCCGACAAGCTGCAGGCGCTGCTGCACGACGCCAGGGAAGCAAGTGAGAATTACGCCGAGC
>Ga0209487_1000792_pt1 | contig 27915 bp, 21 predicted proteins | sample Poulit2012_FD_187524 | JGI IMG/M metagenome (GOLD analysis project Ga0209487, IMG submission 187524) | Agricultural soil microbial communities from Georgia to study Nitrogen management - Poultry litter 2012 (SPAdes) (version 2) | ecosystem: Environmental > Terrestrial > Soil > Agricultural land...
AGCTCCGATATATTATAAACAGATATAGGATGACGACAGTTTGTTTCTCACAAGGGGAGTGAAAAATTGTTATTTTTTAGCATAATAGGATTTGCATTATTGTTAATTTTAGTTCGTTTCTTTATTCTCGTTAATTTATTAAGAGTTGAAAGTGTTGGCGAGGTTACCTCTAGGAAAGAAAGGAAGCAACCAGTAAGAGTAGAAAAACCCAAAAGAGAGGGTTTCATCTCTAGGTTCATCACAAGACGAAAGAACAAAAAGAAAGAGAAGGAATTAAGAGAGTCAAATTTAGATATACAACTTGGACTAGAGGAGCCTGAGTACGATAATTCAGAAGATAATTATCAACCTCAAAGCATACCTCCAATACGTAATGAGACAGAAAATGATGATTTGACTGAATTAGAGGATATTAAAATTGGGTTAAAGACAAAAGATGATGATCAAGGAAGAATTTCTGAAAGGTATCCAGAGTTACTGGGTGTCGAAAGGAAGGAAAGCTCAAGAAGGGAAGAGCCTCGGAGACAGAGTCTTGGTGAAAACAAAAAAAGAGAAGCTCCTGACGGAGAGCCGAGAAAAGAGGATCGAGAGAGAACCTTTGACACTGGATATCGAGGGATAGGGGAGGCAACCAAAAGTGGCGGAAACCCCCTAGATGAATTAAACCGCGCAGAGCGTGAATTAAGTTCTTCTAAAAACCGAGAAGGCACAAGAAGAGGCGGTGGGAGCAGAGGAACAAGCGTATTGGATGAAATTAACCAAGCTGAGCGTGAGTTTAGTGGAACGGAAGGTCAAGATTATGATCAAAGGTTCAACAGAAGAGAAAAGCGGGTTTTTGGAGAGGAAACTTTCAGAAGAACTGATCCTCGAAAAGAAAGAAGGTTAGTGGATAGAGAAATGCCTCGTCTCTCCAGAACTGAAGAGAAGGAAATTAAGAAACCTAAATTTTTAGACCAAGATAGGGAAGACAAAAAGAAAAAGAGGGTAGAACCAGCACCAAAAGAGCCCGATCTCAGAAATGAAAAAGAAAAGGAAGAAAAAGGTGTCCCTAGAGAATCGAGCAGTGACGATGACGATATGGCAGCAATATTAGAAAAATTCCGTCGGATGAAAGATGACATCGATAACATCTAATGAAAAAACTCCCTTGTACAACAAGTACAGGGGAGTTTATTTATTTTTCTGCATAAATTCAATAACTTTTCTTTTGTCATCATTAAACAAATACCTTTTTAATAGCAAAGCGAGTGGAAAATTACCAGACTCTCTATCAACATACTCAGATAACATTAGCTTCTTTAATTCTGTAGATCGTCTCACTACGTCCTCATTTAATCCAAATATCTCGATGAAACTGACAAGTGTCTTCTTTCCATAATAATAATGGACCATAGTCAACCGCTGAATGATGGAGTCGTTAATTAACGGTAAGCGATCGAGTTCTTTGTTTTCAACTCCGTTGATAATACCTGTCCGGATTAAAAAATTAAATGCTTTAAAAATATATTCTCCGCGAGCAATATTATACGCTTCAATGATCAACCTATTTGAATCGTTATCTTTGATGGTTTCTCGGGCATCTATCAAATAATTGATGAGTTCTTCATCAAGGTCAAATCCTAACTCTGACGCAAAACGAAAAACCCTTGGGATTGACTGGGGAGAGTTAGTTGAATGTTCCAAGAAATCACCTGCGGGGCGTATGATGTTGTTCTTAATGTCATCAAATCCATTTAAAGGATCGTGTATTTTTTTACCGTCTAAATACATTGAGTTCATTGTTAAATCTACGTTTGTTAACTCTTCTTCAAAGTCATCTGTGGGGACGGTGCTAAATTGGACATCTTTGTTTTGGAATTTTGTCCAGGTTATTCCCAATTTCAAACCCCCATCACTCCAATTTAACCCCTTAAAAACCTTTTGTAGATCTTTATAACCTATATCTGTTAGTACATCGATATCATCAGGCTTTCGTCCAATGAAGAGATCTCTTAAATACCCACCTCTAACTACACTCTTGGAATTAGGAAATGCTTTTTGGAGTTTGGAGAGTACTTTGATCGAAGTGTTATCCAATAACTTCAACTCCTTCATTAGATTATAAAACGTGCAAGGAGTATACACTTTCAAAGCAAAAAGACAAGCATAATTAAGGTAGAAAATCTGCAAGAACCTTCATTAGATACAAACAGTTGTGTCAACTACCCAACGGATAAAACTGTGGACTTGATCAAAAAAAACTACTTAAGCCAACTTGTTACAGAAACAAAATTAAAGGCTTTTGTATTATTTAAATGAAATGAAATACAGTTATTCGTGTTAAAAAAATAATAGAGGTGAAAACGTGAGAGGATTTTTAAATTTTGTATTTACTAGTTTGGCATTCTTTTTGACGTTGTTTTTAATTGTGGGTCCCTTTTTTGATTTTAACTTACGCGAAAACGAGACTTACATTATCTTAAACGTCATTGCCGCGTCTGTTCTCGGAATGATATTTACAAGAACCACTACTGAAAAGAAGGATTTGGTTAAAGAAATGTCTCCGGTAACAAAATTAAACATCGATGGTGTCACCATTGATAATGCTTTGTTGCTTCCAGAACTTTATGATAAATTAAAAAAGTTCGAAGACATTCTCGAGGAAGAGATCTTCTTCTATGAGAAAGGTGACAAATACATCATTGAGGTTGACGCGGTTGTTGAGGAAGGTTTTACAGCTGGAGGCATTAAAAAGCAAGTGGAGGAGCACATTTTAGACGTAATTGAAAAACACACAGGGACAAGAGAAGGTATTGAGTTTAGAATTTCATTTAAAAAGGTAACCAAAGATGAGATAGAAATTAGACAAAGACACGCTCCATCACGTGTGGAGTTGAAGAAAGCCAAAAAGAAAGGGAGAATATCGTTTTTTGATGCTTTCAAAAAAGGAGATGAAGAAGGAAAAGGCAAAGAAACAAAAAAAAAGAGTGTTATGGAAGAATTCAAAAATATGTCTATAGAGGGTGTTGTGGGTAAAGATGGTGAAGTTGAAACGAACGAGGAGGAAAAAGATAAGGAAAAAGAAAGTGTAGAAAAACAAGAAGAGATTAAGGATAAGAAGGAAGAAAAAACTAAAAAAGAAGACGAATAAGATGAAGGAAACAAAGAAGACGAGAACTAAGTGGGAGAAATACCCCTTTTAGGTTTTTCCCTTATAAACCTAGCGAAAAGGTGTTTCTTGGATGTACAATCATATAAAGAAACCTCTCTAAGCATAGAAAGGGGAGGGAAAGGAGTTTTTTCGAAAATGAATAAGGTTATTCAAACGATGTTTAACTTATCACTAACCCCTCGTTGGGTTGGTCACATTACAACTTTTAAAGATACAACTGCAACACACAGTTATAGGGTGTCTGTTCTGACACTTATAGCAGCATTAATCAAAAAAGAAAAGTATGGTATCAACATTAACATCGAAAAGGCAGTATTAAAAGCTTTATTCCACGATTTTAACGAAGATAAAATAGGACCTATCAAACACAAAACGAAAAAATCAGCAGAAACAGAGATAGCCTTAAAAAAACTGGAAAGAGATCAAGCAAAAGAAGTACTAAAAATGTTCCCGGAAGAAATTAGATCTGAATTTAAAGATTATGTCGTTGATGGAGAAGATGGTTCTATCGAGGGTAGATTGGTAGATTTGGTTGACTCATTTGACGCATTGTTGTTTTGCCATAGAGAAAATAAACATCAAAACTCTATTTTCTTCAGAGAGACTTACGATGAAGTCAAAGAAACTTTATTGCTTGAAAATGATGAAACAATCAATTCCTTTATAAGTTCTTTAGAAAAACGAGATCAAATGAAAAATTTCTTTGAGTGTATCCTTGATTTAAGCACGATCCAACGTTGGAGCGGTCGATACAACACAGTTGAAGACGATGTTGCCGGCCATACGTTCAGAATGGCAACACTTGGGGCAATGCTTACTAAATATGAAGATGAAACGAACGATAGAAAGATTGAAGATAACGATACACTAGATATCGTCTCAAAAATATTATTTCACGACGTCCCAGAAACTATCTACGGAGATGTCAGAGGACCAATTAAAGAGTCAACTGAGGAAGTGTCTGAAGCTTTTGAAGAGCTTGAGAGAAAAATATCTAAAGATTTATGCGAGTGGATTCCAAAAGAGATAAGGGGTCACATCGAAGAGTATTTAATCAATGCAAAAGACCTATCTCAAGAAGAAGGGGTATACGTTGACATACTAGATAAACTAGACGCCTTAAATAAGAGCTTAATGGAAGTGTCTCGCAGAAATGATGAGTACAAAAGAATTTTCTCCAAGATTTTAAGAGAAGTTAAAAAAATGTATGAAGAGTATTATGTAATTAACTATTACTATAGTAATGTATTGCTAGAACTACAATTAGACTGGATTTTCGACTAAAACAACCCTCTCTTATCATAATCAAAATAAGAGGGGGTTATTTCTTTTTGTTCTTTTTAACAGTCTTTAGGGTCTTTAAAATAGAATCATAGTCTTCCTTTGTGATCTTCGAAGAGGGTTTGTAATTTAAGATAAAGTCACTAATTTTGTTTTTATCGGAAAAAATGGGTGTTTTGTCTCTGTTTATCTTTAACTCGATTTCTTCGTTGGTAAACCAAACGATACTTTGAACCCATCCTGCGTATCCCTTCTTTCGAAGGTTGTGGGCCACCTTATGAACGTGGCTTCTCACCTGTCTTGTTGGGTTGTAAATGTGGTTTACATATCTTCCGCCATTATCTGTCACTTTGATTTGCTTCCAGTGACTTTCTTTTTCGTCTCCTGTAACGAAACCGTTGTGATTCTTAACCTCTGTAACAAAAACACCATTGGGGCCTAATATCACAAGGTCAGCCTCACTGTAGTACCCATCTTTTTCAAAAATTAAATTTGTAAATATATGATAATCATCTGGAAATTCCCTGAAGGTTTCTAGAGCTTCTTTTTCTCCTGAATATCCACTATATAATACCCGAATATTTTGACCAACAATGCTGCTAATCAAGCTAATGATAATGATGATGAATATTCCAAAGAATTTAAGAAGGTCTAAGCCCTCTAGGACAATAAGTATTAACAGTCCACATAGCCAAATCAAGCCCATAAGCATAAAATTCTTAAACAAACGATATCCGAGCGAATTACTTGCACGATGTATTTTAGCCATTGAAAATCAATGCTCCTTTCTTAGAGAAAAGATACGGAGTTTCCCATTTAAGTCAAATATGAGTTAAAATTTCCAAAAGAAAACTGAGGAGGAAATGAATTGAAATTAAACAAAGAACAAAAAGAAGCTGTATTAGCGACTGAGGGTCCGTCTTTGGTTCTGGCAGGTGCTGGTTCGGGAAAGACTATGGTCATTACCGAAAGAATTAAACATCTCATTGAAGATAAGAGTGTCTTGCCCGAGAGGATTTTGTCGATCACATTTACCAATAAAGCAGCAAAAGAAATGAAAGATAGAGTAATCGAGCTTATTGGTGAGCGCGGAAGAATGACAGAAATTAGCACCTTTCACTCTTTCGCATTGTCTATACTAAAGCGAAGAACTAGTGACTTAACTAATGTTTCGGGAGGTTTTAAGGTATACACTCCAGATGATATCGTGACGTTAATCAAAAGTTCAATCGAGGAACTTGGATATCAACACACACAGGCTAGAAAGGAAGGCTTTGTATCTTATCGTGAGGCGATGAAGTTCATTAGCACACTGAAAAATGATTTGTTTAGATTTGAAGATTTGGATATGATGAATTCTTCGTATGATTTTCACGATTGGGAGAAGTTAGAGGCCTACCTTGATACACTATCGGAAGATGATCTTTTGGTATACTCAAAGATCTACAATCTTTATGAACAGAAAATGAAAAGAAACAATGCGTTAGACTTTGATGACTTGCTATTGGAATTGGTGTTTTTACTAGAGGATCGACCAGATATATTGAGTACCTATCAAGATTTCTATCAATACATTAATATCGATGAATACCAAGACACAAACGTCGCTCAATATGTGCTCGCAAATAGACTAGCTGCTAAACATAAGAATATAACGGTAGTCGGAGATGACTATCAATCGATTTATAAGTTTAGAGGCAGCGACATTACAAACATCCTGAACTTTAGAGAAGATTATCCAGAGGCTAAGGAGGTTAGGTTAGAACAGAACTACCGTAGTACAAAAAACATTATCGAATCAGCAAACACCCTTATTAAAAACAACTCTGATCAAATGCACAAGGAACTGTTCACGGATAATCCTACGGGAGATCGTGTTCGAATCCAAAGTGTGGAAACGGTTTATGATGAAGCTGACTTTGTTGTTAACTACATAAACCACTTACTAGGTCAGGGGTATAAAGAAAGTGACTTTGCTATTCTTTATCGATCGGCATCTAAAACCTATGCCTTTGAATCGAAGTTGACGGAGGCTGGCCTTCCTTATCAAATGTCAGGTTCCAGGAGTTTCTTTGAGAGAAGGGAAATCCAGGATATCGTTTACTATTTGAGATATTTTTTAGACCCAAATGATCCTGTGTTTTTTGAGAGGATCTCAGACGTACCTCGCCGTGGAGTTTCAACGATAACAGTCAACAAGATTATCGAGGAAGCTCGAAGCGAAGGTAAAACAATTCTCGATGTATTAAAAGATCCTTCAAATCTAAAGCGAGTGAATAAGAGAGCTCGTGAAGGAATTGAAGAACTTAGGTACATCACAGAGTTTTATACAAAAATGGCGAAGGAAAAAACGGTATCCGAGCTTGTTGTGGATCTTGTTACACAACTCGACTTAGTAAACACAGTTTATGGATCTGAAGAAGCGGATACACGCAAAAGACGAGAAGAGGCACTTGAGCAGTTAATGTCAATTGCAGCTTCTTCGGCGAATAACGGAGTGTCACTAGAAGAGTTTGTGGATGATCTAACCTTAGATCCGATAGATGCTGAACAAGAGAATAAGGTGCAAATGATGACAATCCACGCCTCCAAAGGTTTAGAGTTTCCAGTCGTTTTTATCGTTAATATGAACGAGGGTAATTTCCCGAGTTCGTTTATTGATATGAGCGATCAAGAAGAGTTGGAAGAAGAACGAAGGGTTGCTTATGTAGCTCTTACGCGAGCTGAAGAGAAATTATTCTTAACATATTCAGAAACAGACCTACGCAGAAGAGGGAGAACTTTTCAAAGAAAACAACTTGAACCCTCGATGTTCTTGTACGAATTACCTCAACAAAATATTATTATCAATTAAAAAAACGCTCATAAAGAGCGTTTTTTTATCTGAACTTAATAAATCTTTCTGGATCTAAGTTATTGAAGCTTGTACCGCTTCTTCCGTTAGCAACTTCGAAATGTAAGTGTGGCCCTGTAGAGAATCCTTCATTCCCGATTCCTGCTATATGTTGGCCTCGAGATACATACTGACCAGGCTCAACAATGATACTACTGTATCTCATATGACCATATATTGTGTAGAGACCATTATCGTGAGCGATAACAACCCAATTACCAAATCCGCTAGCTGGTCCAGCAAATAAAACTACACCATCCCCCGCAGCAAAAATAGGTGTACCTATAGGTGCAGCTAAATCAACGCCATTGTGGAAAGTTCTTACGCCCGTTTTCGGATGAATTCTATAACCGAAAGATGAAGTAAACCTATAGCCAGGTTGCAACGGATTTTGCAAATCATATTCGCCTATGTCTCCAACAAAGTCATCTTGGGGCCCAGTGTTATCATTGTTGCTTTGTTCGTTGTTTTTCTCTTTTTCCCTGCGTCTCCGTTCTTCCTCTTCCTTTCTTTTTCGTTCTTCCTCTTTCTTGATTCTTTCAACTTCTCTTTCGTTCTCTTTGATGATATTTTCTACTTCTTCCATTTGTTTTATGATTTCCTCTTGGATCTTTTCTTCGTTATATTCTAATTCACCTAAATGCTTGCTTGCTTTGAGTTCCTTTTCTTCTTGTTCGGAAAGTAATAAAGAAAATTCCTTTTCTTCAGTTTCTTGTTTTGCCTTTAATTTTTCTTGTTCTTTGAGTTCTGCTTCTTTCTCTTCTTTGTTGTTTTCTATTTCTTCCTTCAGCAACTTGAGCTCTTTTTGTTCAGCGATGATCCTATCGTGAACCTTCTCGTTCTCATCTGAGATGATATTCATAAAGTCGAATGCGTTTATGACTTCACTTAGATTATCACTGTTAAAGATGAATTCAAAAATGCTTAAGTTTCTGTTCTCATACATAAATGAGAGTGATTCACCCAACATTTTTTTTTGCTCTTCGATCTCTTTGGCTTTCTTCTCGAGTTCTTTTTCTTTAGTTTTTATATCACTTTCCAAAGAGTTGATTAAATCACTGGTGGATTCAATTTGTTTCTTCGTATCGTTTATCTCTTGTTGTTTGCTGTAAATATCCTCTTCGAGACGCTCAATCTCTTTTTTAATTTTTTCAAGTTCTTCTTCCGTTTTCTTTTTATCCTTTTTGGTTTTTTCTGCTTCACCTTCGAACTCTTCTATTTTCTCTTCTATTTTATCCTTCTTTTCTTGATAAGGATCAAGTAGTTCACCATTGTCGGCAGATATTTTTAATTGAGGTACAAGAAGGTACAGAATTATCGAGGCAATAATTCCCACTGTTGTAAAGAGTCTAGTATTCAATTTATCACCCTTTCTTTAACATAGTTGTTACTTACAAAATTTAATTCATAAACCTTGTTTTTTAGAAATTAAAGTGCTTCCTCTTTAGTGATTAGGGTTGTGTGGGCATCCGTTTCAAGGAAATACATCCTTTTGTTAAAATCACCTATGGTATCATTGCTAAAAGGAATAGTCACTAGATCATCCCCTACATAGAAAGTGATATAATTCATATTTTCTTCATCTAATTCAAATGTTGAAGCTTTGCCAAAGAAATCCTCCCCACTAACAGTAACTTTCACTTCTTCGTCAGTTAATTGACCTTTTAACAATTCAAAAATAAATCTAATAATCTTATTTTTGTCATTTGAAAGAGTTAACCGCATTTAAATACCCCCTTAAAATTAAAATCAAACTTAGCTTCTCGCTCTTTTTTCAAAAGTTAATATATATTTTTTATATAAAAAGAGAAGGTTTAGGGGTTTTTATCTTAGGTAGGCAGAAACACCCGCTTCTAAGCGTGAGATAAAGTGGGGTAGTTCAACTTATGTTAGTGAGAGGGCTTTGATTCTAGGTATAAATATAAAAATTACTTATGAGCGTAACTTATGCGTTAAAAAAAGAGAAGTGTTAGACACTCCTCTTTTTTAAATATGTATACATTTCAGTCCTCTATTAAAATAATGTCGGAAAAAATGTGATATCCATCAATCACAAGATCGTTAAAGACTTTTTCACCTTTATAATATTTAGAAAGGGAATAGTTTAAGAAATTATGTACTTGTTGATCAATTAAGTCTAGCCTGGTTTTTAGTTGATTATTAGCTTTAGGTATTTTTCCGTTTCCTTTTTTACATAAGATAAAAAGGCGGTTTTTATAATGATGCCTTTGCTCTCTTGACTGATTTTTGTATAGCCAATAAATGAGAGCGTTTCTGTACTCCCTCTCTGTCCTAAAGTCAGATCTCAAATACTTGAATCTTGCCGGGTACGAAGAGACCTTTAAATCAAATGGGACTCCGAGGATTCTAAAATCTATGTATCTGTGAAATTTATTAGGTTCCTTTTCACAGATGTTATATGAACAAAAGATCTCTTCGGCAGTCTGGCTTACGGTTTTGTTAAAATACCTTCTTATCGCGTAATCTTTGTACTTTTGCGGGAGTTCTTTAATCTTTTCTCTTACTTCTTCGACTGAATGACAACGGTATATAAATCGTGTTTTTTTATCCATATCATTCGTTTGTTTTTGCCAACTATCTTTTAATAATCCAAAGGTTTTTTGGGCATCAGAGGTTTTCTCTCTAACGTCTAAATAAAATTCACTCCTCTTCAACTCCCCGAACCCCTTAGTAGCTGGCCTAGATTCTCCTGGTGCATACATAATTGTGTCCACTCCTTTAAATGTTTTAAAGATTTTACAATCTTTTTAAAGAAAGTGGAGAAAAAATTACACCAAAAAAGAAAATGGTGCTAATATGTTTCTGCTACAAAGAAAGGAGAGGGGTTTGAATGATTGATATAGCATTTAGCGGGAAAATGACTTCCGGGAAGACAACATTAGCTAATTACATCCAAAAAAAAAATACCTAACGCGAAAAGAATGGCCATAGGAGACCAAATCAAAAAAGTATCTAAATACATTCTCTTTGATTGGGATGAGTTGGTTAGAATTTTTTCAGGCTTCGAAAATAAAAAAATGTTTTTTCATTCAGCTAAGAAGCTCAAAGAAAAAAACATAGATACAGAATTTTTATTCACTGAAGACGGGGAGTTTGTTAAAGACCGGAATTACAGACCCTATATACAGGAAGTTGGTAGAATCTCCAGAGATACTTTTGGTGAATCAATTTGGATGGACTTATTTCTTAAAGAGGTAATCAAACAGAAAAAAGGGACGGTTATCATCTGTGATGACATACGATCAAAACACGAATATAAAACTCTCAAAAAGATAAACAAAATGTTAATAAGGTTAGAAATTGACGAAGAAACCCAAATCAAAAGAATCAAAAACTTATACGGGACACTTAGCCCAGGGAGTTTAACAGAAGAGACAGAAATTGCCTTAGATGATAGTCCTTTTGATTTCGTGTACGATACAACGATGAGGTCGATCGAAAGCGTTGGAGAAGAAATATTAAAGGATTATTATAAGAACTTTTAAAGAGCGTCTAAAGATGCTCTTTTTTTATTTGGCAAACCTTGACTTTTCCCCAAAAATGAGCTTGAAGAAGCAAAAGGGGTTGCACTTCAACTTATGGAAGACGTGATGGAGGGTGTCTTCAAAGGAAATGAGGAGTATGTTGATGATGGGTTTTGGGCTATGTCCGGTGAAAGGTTTAACGAAGTATTCTCTGGTGTGGATTTGCAACCTCTGATTATTGAGGTGGCCCAGATCAAAGAAACGATGAAGGATATAAGATGGTTTTTTATCTAAGGAAGGATCCGGATGTAGAACTGGAAGAAGATGATGGGAGAAAACCCCGGCTTTTTCGTGATATATTTGAATGATAAAAATAAAGTATACAATATTTATCGGGATACATTAAACAAACCTAGTTTCGAGAGATTTGTGGAGAGTCACAAAAGACCTCGTAAAAATTAAAAGTTAGATATCAACAAGGAGTCAACGGCTCCTTTTTTTATTTTTTATTTTTTTCCATAACTAGAAAATAGGGTTATATAATATCAGAAATCTAAACAAAGGAGATGTTTTATAATGGCAAATGCAATTAAAAAAATAGAGAAAACAGAAGTTTTAGTGAATTTTAGATCTCGTAAAGGGGTCTTAATTAATGACAGTATTTTTATAGAAGACCAAGAAAGCGCAAACGAGAACGGGGAGGGCGAAACAAACTTCCTTTATTTGGAGGAAGAAATGGAGTTGGAAGATATTGAGAAGGAACTAGAGGAATTAGATCTACCGGTTGATATTAGCGGACGCGAAGTTACATACTCTGCTTTTATCAAATTAAAAGACGGTAAAATAATTTATGAAGCAGAAAAAACCCAGGATAAAATTGAAAAAGAGAACAATCCTGCTAAAGAAAAGGAGAAGGGGAAAAGCGAAAAAGAAGTGGGAGTTAAAATTATAGAGTTGAATTCTAACTCTGGAAAAGAAATAAACGATGAGGCAAAGGAAAAGGTGGTCGTGGAAAAAGAGATGGTTAAGGAAACGAAGGAAGAACCTAAAATCTCCGCTGAACAAGAGGAGGTTACCGATGCCTCTAAGAAAACTTTCCCGAGATATTTCGGAGAAGAGAACGACGAAACTGTTAGAGAATTCCTAGAGGCCAATGAGGTAAAAGAGGAATTCATCGATTGGGCGATGGATGTTAGAAAGTCTAATCGTGCTAGAGTTCAAAATTACCCACAAGTCATCGTTGATGAGGTGCCAGAGGTTCTTGATTATTACAGCACCGACGACAAACTTAATGATGTTTTGTTTTTAATTTTGAGGAATCAAAACTCGGCACATACAGGACCGACAGGTGTCGGAAAAACAACTGCGATTAGAGTGGTTGCGACTGTGTTGAATTACCCATTGTTCATTATTGAGGGTAACGAAAACACAGATGACGTCGACTTCATAGGTACACATACAATCCGAGAAAAGGGTGTCATTTCTGTTATCGATGGCCAAATGACCAAGGCAGCGGAATATGGTGGAATCTTATTAGTTGATGAGATAAACATCATTGATGCTAATGTCTTGAGTTTACTCAATCCATTTTTAGACGACAGGCGCTCGTTTTTGAGTACCCCAAGAGGAGAGACAATTCGTTCTCACGAAATGACAAGGTTCGCCTGCACCCTTAACGAAGGAGATGAATATGCCGGGACAAAACAAATGAACAGAGCATTAAGAAACCGCTTTGTTGCAGAAGTTTATGATTTCCCTGGTAAATCTGAAGTTAAGGAAATAATCGATCACTTTGCCAAAAGGTCATCAACAAAATATATAGATGATCTATCGTTCATTGAAAAGGAAAAAATATCACAGATGTATGGGATCCTAACCAATGCTGCTAATGATGGAATCTTGCCTATGGATATAGGTTCTGTCAGAACGTTATCGAAGTTGGTGGAAAACGTTCCGGGGCTTGGTTTCAATAAGGCGATAGAAAAAATCATAAACAATTATGAAGACAAAGAGGTAAGAGGGCAAATTGCCGGCGTTCTTCAACAGAATGGATTTGCTGAAGAAGTTGGCTTTGACGCCTTTAAATATCTAAACGAATAAACTAAATAAGAAAAGCCTCTCGATAAAGAGAGGCTTTAAATTTAAATAAGGAGTGCTCTGAAAAATGATAAACTTACAAAGAAAAAACAATGAAGTATTTGATAACAAACAAATAAGAGGGAGTATTCGTGGGTTTGGATCTGTTTTAGCTTATGACTTTGAAGACTTAGGTTTTGAAAATAAAGATATCATCAAGAGACTTCAAAATCTACAGATTGTCTTCAGCAATGGTCAAGACTCTTACACGAACGGAGAGAAAGTTGTTATTGGGAAAAATTTTCCTATTTTTGAGAAACTGACTGATGAACAGAAATACAGAAGTGCCCAAGCGATCGTAGCACACGAGATCGCTCATATCTTATACACAGATTTTAATAAGTTCAGAAGTTTTATTACAAGGGCTCACAGGAATTACTCTAAGTTTTCGAACTTAGCAAAAGTCGTTTATAACATCTTGGAAGATTATCGAATTGAGCAAAGAATGGCTAGACATAGTATATTTTTACACCGCATCTTATTTCAGAATAGAACTTGGATGATCCAACATACCATTGAAAGTCTGCAAAAGAATCCCGAAAACTTTGAAACAGACGAAGACGATAGTGGGCGAGTAAATAGGGTACTCAGTTCATTGATGATTACTTTGTTGAACGGAAGACGGGTGTCTATCGAGGATGATAAAGCTAGAAAACTTTACAATGATGTTCTTGATATATCCATTGACGCCCTGAAGATTGGAACAAACAATTCTGTTGAAGAAGCTACCGCTAAGATTATGGAGTTGTTCCAAAATTTAAATTTTGATCCGAGAGAATTGGCGAAGAATTATTACACCAGTTCAACTGCCTTAAATAGGGCTTCTGGATCAAGCAGTCCTATAGAAGATGATGGAATTAATGATAACGGAACAGCAAGTAAAAAGATGGATGTTGGCGGAAAAGATACATCCGATTCCTTTACAGGCATCTTTGAAAACCAGAATATCACAAAAATGAACCATAAAGAAACAGATGGTTCGGAAATAACGATGGAGGAAGCAGCAGAAGAAGCGTATTCATCTGCAGAAGAGGTTGAAGAAGAGATGCCTAAAGTAACAGAGGATATTGTTAATGACTTTAAAATGTCTAAAGAAGTGGAAAGTTCCAAAGAAAAAATCGAAGAGTTGTATGATATTTCAAAGTATGATGGCATCAAATTACCCGATCTTTCATTATCTGTAGACTGTGTTGATAACGTATTTAATCAGCGAGAGTACAACGATATCGTTGATAGTCTTAAATACGAGATTAACCAAACTGTTTCGGGACTAAAACGATTTATAGATTATTTCGAAAACACTGTCAGACGGAAACAAAAGACTGGTCAATTAGATTTAAAACGATTAACCGATTTTGCTGCCTTAGGAGAAATTGATATCTTCAAAAGGAATAGACGAATTAGAAAACCAGTTGAACTTAATGTATCGTTATTAATCGATTCTTCGGGGTCAAACGGAATGACTGTTCCTGGAACTAATATGCCTAGATATATGCTAAATCAAATGATGGGTGTATTCTTTCACGAGGTTCTTAGAGAAATTAAATTTAGGCATTCGGCTTATTCCTTTTACTCATCATCAAAAGAGCACATTGTACCTTTGATTGATGCAAACAATTGCTTTTCAAATGGTGTAGGAAAAAACTTAGCCTCAATTACAGCTAGGGGTGCCAATAGGGACAGTTTTCATATAAAAATAGCAACAGAAAGGTTGTTGCGAGAGGCAAGGGACCAAGGAGAAGAAAGTGGGTTATTAATCGTCATCTCAGATGGGATGCCTAATTCAGCTGGATACTTTGGAACTTCCGCGATGGCAGAAGTCAAAAAGTCGGTCGAGGAAGCGGAGGCTAAAGGTATTGATGTCTTCGGTATTTTTACCGGATCCGAAGGTGAAAATGAATACTTTGAACAAATGTACAAAAACCATTATTTTCTTAACAACGAATCGATTAAAGACTTTCCAAAAGTGTTTGGTAAAATCGTATCCGAAGTTTACCAAAAAGTTAATCGGTAGTTGAATATATAATAAAAAACTCCCTGTTTTCAGGGAGTTTTTTTATTTTTTCCCCAAACGCCAGAAAATGAGTTGTATAATTTCTGAAAACTAATAAGGAGTGGGAATATCAATGGAAAATTTCAAGTACATAAAAGAAATAAAGAACGCCGCCCAGAGATTTAGAAGAGGTATTGATTTTCGAGCAGAGTCTGCTTTAAGCAGAGAAGTCTCGAATACAATTCGCACACAAATGAATCGAACAAGGCAAATTTTCACGGAAAACTTACCAGGGATCAATACCCTCGTAAATGCTAAAGATCTTAAAAGGGAGATTTCAAGGAATATCACGGAGTTTGTAGCTTTCTATTATACAAAAATAGCATCCGATACAGCAGGAACAACAAACGAAGAGCTTATGGAGGAAATGACTCCGAAATTAAATGAATTGATTGAATTGCTAGGGATACTCGAGAGTGATAGGGACTACTTTAGCTTGTATGTAAGAATAAACGAAAAAGACAACCCTTATATAGAATCAGAGTTACCTATGCTTCGAATGGGATTTGATAAAATTGTGCTCAAAGAAAAGGTGAAAGAGCAAGAGGACAACCAAAGCGATGTAGGAGAGGAAGAGGAGAAATTCAATTTATTCTTCAATGAAATGGGAAGGGCTTATAACTTGAACTTCTCATTACAGGAATTAATTGAGATCGAAGGAGAAAATGTGGAAGACTACAGGGATCAAACAGCGGTGTTTGGTTCAAATAAAGATCCAAGTCAAGGTGAAGCTAGTGTTTTGCCTGACGGATTTCTTTCTTTACGAGGGGGTCCGCGAAGAGTTTCTTCTGGATTTGCAGGGATATCTTTTGAAAACAGGGCTTCTGTTGAAATATTTCCTAAAGCCAGATCCCTTAATCAAGTTGCGAAGGATGATGATCCTGTTAAAGATATAATGAGGTTTCACAGGACTACCTGCAAGAATGGCTACGAAGTTGTGTTATTGTATCATTTTGATATCGCTAACCAGCGTTCAAGAAATCGAATGATGCAAATTGAATCAGCTGCATTACTAGATGCTGATCGAGGGTTGGTTAGTGTGATCTATAAAAATTATGCTAACAGTTCAAAGGTGAACAACCAAGGAATGATTTCAAGGATATTACACGAACCTAACACATTGCCAAGAAAACACTCTAACCGAGATGACGGAGCTTATGTTTTCGAAATAGAAAAACAAGAAAAACCTCTCAACTTCTTCGGGCGAGTTGTAACAATGGAAGATGTAGCTGAAGAATTTGATGACATCGAAGATTCCTTTGATGAACTGTTAGAGATGGGTGAACGATCAAGAGAGGACCTTGTAAGTGATATGTCCATTCAAGAAATCAAAGAGGGTCATATTCCAACGCTATCAACTACAGGCATTCCGAATGGAAGATACGTAGATGAGGTAATGAGGAAGACTATCGGGATTGAGAGGGGTTTCGATCACATCGTAGCAACAAAGATTATTAAGAGAACAATTACTGATGAGGTCGAGGAAGAGAACTCCCAAGGGGATAAGGTGACAAAGCATATAGAAAAGAACGCAAATATAATACTATCTAAGACCTTGACGCCAGAAGGAGAATTCATCACCCAGTTCAATAACGACGAAAACCCAGAAAAAGAAGAATGAGGAATAAAACAAGGAGAGTGTTAAAATGAGTTTCTTAGTAGAAACAGCTGAATTTAAATTTAGCCAAGGGCAACAGTTGGGAGTTGTTCAGTGCAATTCCCTAACTATTCGCCAAGACCGAGGAGACAATGGTGTCACTGTCTACCGAGCAGTTTCCGGAATTTTATATTCTGAACGTAGTAGACCAGGTTCTCTATTAAAAGGATCTGCTGTAACCCATTTACACACACAACAAGCATATAGCGGACCTGATTACTTCATCCCTAAAGGGACTTCGATTTTGCTCGATCTCGATTATGAATATCGAGAAAGATCTGGTGAAGGTGGATACCATACTCAATTAATGTTTATGGAACGAACACCTGTAGTTTTAGACCAGACCGAAGAGTATCATCCAACAATCATCACCGATAAAGAGGGAGATGATTTGAAGGATCTTCTATACGAAGAGCTTTACGAAGGGTTGGTAACACCAATGTTTCCCAACTTAACAAAGCGAGAGGAGTTAAGTAAAGAACTTTTTACCACTCCTGAAAAAGCGGAAGAAATTTTAAAAAATATAAAGGAAAAGGGGTACGGAACAACTGAAGAAGAAAAAATAGCTTTAGATGGCATCCAGAAATATCGGGAATGGAGAGAGTATCTAATTAACACTCTTGTAGACCGAGGGATTATTAAGGAGTTGATTCAGTTAGTGGGTCCTGAAAACAGGAAGGAATCAGCCTACACAATAATCCTTAACGAAAAGGCCATCGAAGAAGTCATTACGACAGGTTTGCAGAGAGGAGATATCCGCATATCTAATGAGCATAGACATCATAATCATTATGTGGACTTCGATGAATATATGCAGGAATATGCTCCATTGTATAAGCGAGTAATTGAGGGTCGTCTCGTCCCACTTCATAGGGAAGGTGACATTTCTCAATTAACTGACTCAGTCACAAAAGCGATGACCAGAACGCCTTTCAACGCACAGAAAGAAGCAATTGAAGCAATGGTCAAATCACTTCAGTATCAAAATCGTGTAGATATACACGGAGAACCTGGGGTGGGGAAGACGCTCGTGATGACTGCTGCAAGTTTTGTTGATGCAATAAAAAGAGGTAGACCTCTTAAGTCTTTAATTCTTTCCCCAGGACATTTAGTTGAGACAACTTGGAAGAAAGAATTTGAAGAAAGCTTTCAAAATTTAATCAAACCACATATCATTAGAACGACATCAGATTTGATTAAGTTTGAAAGAAAGGGTTATTTTGAGGACTCGGTTAACCGAGCTTTTATTCTATCCCAAAATGTAGCAAAGTCCGGCTATAGGATGATGCCTGCGGCAGTGTGGAACAGCTTACGTAATCGGTTTGAGTGCCCAGATTGCAAAAAGCCGGTTACATACACTGTGAGAGAAAGAGACATATTTAACCCGGACCAGTTCGTTGAAACGACATACAATCGGGATATTGATTTTTTCTCAACACAGAGACAAAATAACAGAATCTGTGAAGAATGCGGTTCATCAATGTGGCAACCAATTAACCGAAATGCTCTCCCAGGAGGTTTCAAAGCCTTCATCTCAGGTGAGGAAAAAAAAGAAGAGCAACTTAGCTTTGCATATACAAAGCAAGGGTTCTTTCCAAGAGACCCTGATCGTTTTGCTGATTTTATCAATAGAAAAGACAGGGAGTTTCACACAAACAGATATGGGAATCCTACCTCTCCGTCGAAATCTCAAGAGCGACGACTCGAGAGATGGGAAGAGACTTTACAAGTGTTGGAGGGTGAACAAAGAGAGCGTCGTCCTGTATCTCCATATCGTGTGGCAATATCAGAATACATCAGGAAAAAGATGAAAGGTAAGTTTACAACACTTGTTGTTGATGAATTTCACGAGTTCCAAAATCCGGAGTCCGCTCGAAGTAGCAGTTTGGTTGATTTAGTGGCTTCCATCCCTGTTGTAATCAGGGGAACAGGAACATTAATGAATGGATATGCACATTCGAGGTTCTTCAACGACTTCATTGTTTATCCACATAAATTGATCAGAGCAGGGTTTGATCATAATTCTGTGAACGAATACCAAGCTTCCTTCGGTGTTGTTGAGAGAACTTACAATTATAATAACCGGACGAATAGAAGATCTGGTCATAACGTAAAGTCTAGACCCGGTATATCTACAGCAATATTCCCGTTGTTCTTGCAGGACAGTACAGTATTCTTAGATATGCAAGATCTAGAAACAGAGCTTCCACCATTAACTCGCGAAGATCCAATAGGCGTGGATGTCCCTGAAGAGGTTGAATCAGGTTACAAGGAGTTAGCAGAGAAGGTAGCCAGACACTCAAGTCAATTAAGGACGGGTTCATTCATCTCAAGGGTTCCTATGTTGTATGGTTACTTAGATATGCCTACAATTCCAAGAGAACTCAAGGACGAAGAAGGTAATGTCGTTTATCAAACAGACCCGGTAGATCCTGAAGAAGATAAGAAACTTGAGGAGCTCCTCGAAGTAATTAGATACAACCGAGATCAAGACCGGCGAACAATTGTCTATACCCATTACGTTTCAGACGGTATAAACAATTATCTCGACAAGAAAATTGCTGAAGCAGGCTTCAATGTCGTTACTTTGAATAAAGAAAGCGATCCTTCTTTCGATGTTGATGGAAAATCCGTGCGAGTAAAGAAAGATGATAGGCAAACATTTGTGGAAGGACAAGTTGAAGAAGGTGCGGAAGTTCTTGTTGTGAACCCAAGTTTGGTTCAGACGGGTATGAATTTAATCGATTTTCATTCAATTGTTTACTATCAACTTTCCTATAGTGTCTATACAGTTAGACAAGCTGACCGTAGGACCTGGAGAATTGGACAAGATAAACCTTGTTCTATTTACTTCATTTATTATGAAGGTACCATTCAGGAGGACATCGCTAAACTAATGGCAACGAAGATCGTAGCGGCAGAGGCGATAGAAGGTGATATGAATGCGGAAGGGTTGGCCTCTATAGCTGAATCAACAACCGCAGAGGAAGAGCTCGCACAAAAGTTTTATGAAAGTATGGGCGTGCTCAATTAGAACGTTTAATATAAAAAAGAAAGCCACTTTTTAGTGGCTTTCTTTTTTTTGTATGTAGAAGTACAAAGGTGAGTCGATTTTTTTATACTTATTATCCGAAAGATAAATGGGGACTGGATTTAAATGTGCCACTTCATCCCAAAAAGTTTGAGACCACTTTTCACCATCAAAAACGATTATAGAAAAATAATGGTAATCATTGAAGAAAGGGTCTTTGTGTTTACTCTTGGTAAAGTCACTTTTTGCATTAAATTTTGAGAACGGATTCATTTCAAAGGAGAGAAGTTTTGAGTTCTCTGTTGTTTGTGCGATGAGTAAATTTGATTTTAGTTCACGATTGATAATTCTTAGAAAACTTCTCTGCTCGAATAAAAGATTCTCGACGGCAAATAACTTGGCTGTTTCTTTATAAAAAAACTCATTATAAAAAATATCTTCGTGTTCTGCGCCAAAGAAATAGTTAATCGAATCCACTCTTTCTTTGATGGCGTTTGCGTAAGAGTCATCCCCCTCTAAGAAATCTTCGTAAATCGCTTGTGCTTTCTGATACATTGAATCTTTAAATGATAAATTCAAATCATCAAAAAAGTGCTTCCATTGAATGATTTCAACTGAATTTTTCACGCCAACGAATTCTTCAGCTAAACAGTTCATTTCTTGTATGATATCGAAAGTTTTTTTAATTTCTAGATCAGACCACATACCTATATTCTTATATAGATCACCACTGAAAACAACGAGGAAACGGAAATTATGAGAAATGTGCTCTCTAATTTTTTTAGCCAATTTATTCAAATGAATAAGAGAAAAAAGATCGTTGATATCAGGATAAATATAAAACCCGGATAAGTGACTGAATTTGAATTTCGGAGAAAAACTCGTTAAGAAAAATTCAATAGGGAGACCTTTATCGATTTGTTCGGAAAAAACATTTAAGTAAAAATCAAGTGTTTTTTGGGGGATTTGCTTTGTATTATTCTTTTGGATCCGTTCATTACCTGAAAACAATAATTCATAAATCGATTCTGAAACAGGCAGTTTATTATTCAAGGTTATATCTAGTTTCACTCCGTAAGTTTCAAGTACTTCGTGCAACCTATCTATATCAATTTTTTTAATCTAAAAACACCTCCAAGTATATTAAATCAATCATTTTGGATCATATACAAGAGTAGCTAAAAAACAATCAAAGGGTAGGAAAAAAGAGCTCGATAACTAAAACTCTTTCGAAGGGGATGATTTGATGTCAAAAAACTATCGAAGATTCCAAAAAACGAAAAAGGAATTAATAGAAACTCTAAAGAAGGAGAGTGAAATCAAGCTTCTAGACTACGACTTCTTCAAGAAAAATATAGAGAGATTATATAAATACAAAAATCGGTTCCCAAGGCTATCAAATGAAGATGAGAAAGAGTTTAAAAAGATTGTTAAAGATATCGAAAGGAAGGTTCTATCAGGACTAAAGAAGTTAGAAAATAGATACGATAACTTATGCATAAATTATAGCGAAGTTTCACCAATTGAAATTGCTAAAGTTGGTATATTTGCCTATGTGGATGATAAAGAACACATCTACCTTAAAGAAAAAGGAACACCTTCTGCTAAGCGGATCGTAAAAGAACTCAAAAACACACCGAAAGTTGAAAGGAAAATTATCATACACGCCGGTCCGACAAATTCAGGGAAAACATACCGAGCGATCGAGAGGCTAAAACAGGCTAAAAAGGGAGTCTATTTATCTCCTTTACGATTGCTCGCTAGAGAAATATTCGAAAAACTAAATGAGAGTGGTCATCCTTGCGATCTATCAACTGGAGACGAAAATATTGCTGTTCCCCTGGCTGGCATCGAAGCGATGACAATTGAAAAACTGAACATTGACGAAGAGTACGATATCGCTGTCATTGACGAGGCTCAGTTGTTTAGCCACTTACAAAGAGGGGGGAGCTGGACGAAAGCTATTTTAGGTCTTCAGGCTAAAGAAGTTCATATTTGTTGTTCCGAAAATGCTGTTGGTACATTAAAAGATGTCCTGAGGTCAGTTCAGGAAGATCCAGAAGTAAACTTCTATCAACGAAAAACAAAGTTAACAACAGCAGACAACTTCGTAGAATTGCCATCAGAAGTAAGAAAGGGTGATGCCCTTGTCGCCTTTAACAAAAGAAACTTGTTCAAAATGAGGGAGATGCTGAAGGAAGAAGGCGTTGATGCCTCTATTTTGTTTGGTGAGCTACCACCCGATGTTCGTTTAAGGGAGATCGATAAATTTATTAATGGCGAGACAGATGTCGTTGTTACGACTGACGCTATAGGTATGGGTGTTAACGTTCCAATTAAGCGTTTAATTTTTACAGAGAACATCAAATATGATGGTAGATGTGAAAGGGATCTAACAACACAAGAAATCAAACAGATTGCGGGACGCGCTGGTCGATATAAAATATATGATGTTGGGGAAGTGTCAGCTTCATCTGAAGGAGTTTTCCAAAGCGTTAAAGACGGATTAAGACAAGAAGATGACCCAGAAGACCCTTTAGTTGTTTTTCCAGATGATGAGTTTTTTAATGAAGCACCCATTTTTCTTGCTCAATTATTGCAAAAGTTCGATGAACAGCCGGCTTTTGAAAACTATGTACCAGCAACACCTAAAAAATACAGGTTGTTGTGGGATGTTCTGAGCGGAACGGTGGAGAAGTATCAACTTCTGAGAGAAGATCAGGCGATGATTAAAAACTTATTGGACGTTCCCTTTGATACATCTAAAGATGAGTTAGTGTCTTTTTGGTCTAAGTGTTCAAAAAGAATTATTCAACAACAGAGTCTTGAATCAATTGTCTATGAACTCGTTTCCGACATTCAAATCACTCTCAATAAAGAATACGAAGAAATGTCTCTAAAAGGTATTGAACAAATCATCCTTGGTATATCCTTTCAATATGAAAAGGCATCCCTCTTAGCAAGCCTACTAAATTTAGGAGACGGCAAAGTTGATGAAGGTTTACTAGAATTTTATAAGAAAAAATGTTCAAGAGTTATTTGCTCGATACTTGAGGGGTGATTGGTATCAAAAGATTATCTATGTTCAGACCAGATTTATTAGTCAACACCGAAATTAAGTACATCAAAAACATCGGAAAAAATATAGAGGAACACAAAGTGAAGGTGAACAATGGTTCAATCGTGGGTTTCCCCTTGGGTGTTTCTCCAAGCTCGCAAGAAGTACTTTTTGGGCATTTAACTTATGGTGTTGAATTCAAGGGAAAATTAATTGTCATTAAGGGAATTGCTAGTAGAGGATTTGAATTCACTTTAACAAATGATCAAATATATCCCTATGATGTTTTTTCAGAGTATGGCAGAGAGTTTTGTGAGCTGAACTGGAAAGGCTCAAAGAATAAATTATATACGCTAACGGATTTAGATGAGGGATCTGAGAATCTGTTAAAAGCTATTTATAAAAACATTAAAATGAGAAAACTTTTTATGAATAATGAGTTAGCAGTTTCTATCAAGAATGAAGAGATTTGTCTAATAACGAAAGATGGTTCTACAGGAATGTATTTCGCTATCGATTTTTTTCGGTTTTTCTTCTTATGAACCAATGCAATGTTAAATTCATTCTTCAATATCTTTTTTAAGACCATTACTTAAAACCATAAACAAAAAACGTGCACAAACGTTGTCTTGGCGCTCTTTCTATTTTTGAAGAGCGCTATTTTTTTATAATTAAGAGAAGGAAAAAGATATGAACAAAAAAGGAGCCTAAATTACCAGGTGATTTATTTAATCCACAATAACTAAACGTATCATCACATTCTTTATATATATATTCACAGTGGTAAAAAATGGAAATTATCATTAAAAAAAGAGAAATACTATGAAAATTAATTTATTCAAGTCTACTTGAGTCTTTTTTGATTGATAGGAGGAGACGTCTTTGAAGAGTTTGGGGGTTTTTAGGTAGCAAGAAAACCACTCGTTAGATCCATTTTATAAAAAATGGAGTAACCAGTGTTTCTTTAAAGTATTAAATTAGATCAGCAGGTGTAAAGTTTTCCATTTGTTTAATGTACCTGCCTAGCAAGAGTTGGACGTTTTCCTTGAACCTTATCCAAAAACTTTTGTTCTCAGCAATTTTAAAATAATTGTGATTATAGAATAAAATTTTTCTTTCGATGGTTTCTGCCGTCTTCTTGAAATAGTCTTTTAACTGTTCTAAATAGTTCTTCTTGTTCTTTACCTCGTAACCAAGAGTGTACCCTTGATCTTTAGCCCTTGAAAGTAACCAATGTTCACAAAAGTTGTTTAATATATGAAACCCGAGTTGGATGTAGTCTAATTGATGGCTAATATGTTCTCCTTTGATATTGAGCTCTTTAAAAGCGTTGTAATGTTGGGTAAGTTGGCTTAATTTTAGCAAGGACTTAGAAAAACAAATCGAGCTAAAATAGGCAGAAAGAGACCCGGGCTCTCCATCACTCAACCCCTTTTTGGATATGTGTCGGGCTAGTTCATTGAGGGAGTCGTCAATAATTTCCCTTGCGATAGATAAGCTTACTCTTGTTGCATCTCCGTTAAAGTGTTTAACAGAACTTCTTTTAGCCAGAAGATCATTGAAAACGTATTTCATAACCTTCTCTATCTCGATACTTTTCTCTTCGCTCAATCTTGAAGAGTAACCACTATCAAATAACTTTCGAGAAACATACTCTCTTTCCGTATAGTTTTTAATGGTAGAGTTTAGTGCATCCTCTTCAAATTGAACAAGTACATACTCTTGTCTTCGGAAAATATTAGAAACGATATTGACCTTCGCGCTACAACTGAAAAATGTGTTGATTTCTTGGATGGTTCTTAGCAGCATTCTTTTGCTTGGTAACAGTCCTGAAGAAAGTTCTCCACTATTAATAAGATCATCTGGATGAATGAAAATTTCTTTTTGCCCAGTGATCGAAGAAGAGAAGGATGCTTTCAAGAGAATTCTTTTAGCGTATATGGATAAAGATTGAAAACTTCGCTTAGTAAAGAAAGAAAAAACCTTTCCATATTGAATACCCTTTTGGTAAAGAATGGTGCTAATCCCCAAATTGAAATAATATGTATTTGGATCATTTGTTGGTCGTAAGACCGATTCTCTCTTCTTGGAAGAGAGCTTTTGTACAATCTCTCTAGCATAACGAACAGTAGTATTTATCTCCCGACTCATTTCATAATAGTCGATCCGGACCTCAGAGTTCCAATTGCGTTTATTTATTAAATAGATAATGGCATCGAACTCTTTGCTTGATACCTTAGAAAGCAAAAAGTGTTTTATATCCTCGTAAATCAATGTCTTCACCTGCCTTTGCAACAAAGTCTGCTTGTTTCTCTCAAGATACAACAAAGAAAAATACAATTCCATATCGTACCTTGACGTAGGATCAGAAAACGAAAAGAGAGAAATTATCGTACCTTGATGTGGGTATGAAAGGAGATATTTTAATAAATTTATAACCCTATCGTACCTTGATGTTGGTTCGGAATATTACATTTAGTAACTCTGTATCGTACCTTGATGTGGGTTTATGAATTTACAACCGCTTTCACTAACGATTCTTCTATCGTACCCCGATGTAGGTTGAGTGAAAAAATGACTAATAATGACATTTTCTTCTTTTTTTCAACAAGTAATATCGTACCCTGATGTGGGTAAAGTATTTCAATACAAGGCGCAATCTCGTCCACTGTTATTTTATCCAAAAAAAAGACTATCGTACCCTGATGTGGGTTATTCAAGTAATTTAGTTGCTTAAAATATAAAAAATAAAAGTGTAAAGAAAAACAACCCTCGTACCTTGATGTGGGTTGGAAGTCAAACGATCTCAACTAACCAATCAAAAAAGACTATCGTACCCTGATGTGGGGGAGGGCGCTTTATTATTTTTATAAACCCTCGTACCTTGATGTGGGTTTAAAATGTGAACAAAATCATCAACTACGGGTTATCGTACCTTGAAGTGCTTTCCGACTGTAAAAAAAGATCAAAAATGAGTCTAAAGAACTAGTATATTTCTTTAACAGTGAGTCAAAAGATATTGATTGACATACATATAAATGTAGATATACATATACATATATACATACATATACACATACATATATGTGTTTTTGCGGGAAGGGGCTTTGATTTGTTGGTGGATCAGTTGGAAGAATCACCAGAAAGGGTGGGGAGATACAAGAAAGCAGAAGTTAATATTCCTGCATTTTATAATGACTTATCGAGAAAGAAGCTTTTTTTAACATTCAAACCTGAGGGGTCTATCGAAGAAGTATTGGTTGCATACTTTGGGCAACTTGAATACATATCTCTGCGGGTAAAAAAGCGTGGTGCAGAAAGCGAATTAGTCTTAGAAATATAGCATTTTCGAACTTGAAGATTATCCAAGACCAGAAAGCATCAAAAAAGTACGCTTCAAATTAGAAGAGTGGAGAGAGGCATTAAATGAATTAAAAAAGTGGTTAAACAACGAAGAAAAAGCCTAGTGGATGGTTGTCCACCAGGCTTTTTTAATTTCTATTGAATAGGTTCGCGTTCTCCATTGATATTATTAAGGTTTTGTTTGGTCAATACTTCGTTTAATAGTTCAGAAGATTCAATGATAACTTTTGTAAAGGAGCGTCCTTCTTTAACAAATTGGTAATCATCAATGACCTCGGCTAATTTTAATTCCTCGCAACCTTTTTCTACAGTATCTTTACTTCTGTAGTTTTCGCTCTCAAGAAACATACTGTCATAAAGAACAGATAGAGGTACTTCGAAAAAACCTTCGTCTTTAATATATTCGCTATTGTTATCCATCCCTTGAAGTCCACTTAGTAAGAGGTAAATAGATTGTGATGCTTCTCTTTTTAATTCATTGAGAATGGCTAAACTAATTAACGTACTGTATCCTTCGTCAATTGATTTGTGAATATATGGGGAAAATTGAATTTCAAATTGTCTACTGATTGTATAGCCTGTATCTGTAACATCAGAAATAAAGCGATCAGCAATGATTAGTTGGAACCTCTCTGTAACAAAACGTGTGCCTTTTTCTTTATCGTATGCTTCGTGTAATACTAAGGATGTTTCCCTTAGTTTGTTGAGAGAATCCCTAAGCATCTCATATTGTCTTCCGCCGGTATCCATATTTAGCTTCCTGAGTAATTGGAACTCAGTAAAAGTGACCCAATCGCCAAAACCCTGGTCGCTCCATAAAGCAAATAATCCAAGTAGAGTTTTCGCGTCATTTGTAGTGAGAAGCTTACCGCTCTGGTTCTCATAGGACATTCTTCTAAACCCTTTTTTATCTAGTTGAATGTAGCGATCTTGCTGTGCCTTTTTAATTCGTTTTCTTGATCCTCCAACGAAAAAGGGAGAGTGAGTCAGTAGATTCGTGTCCATTTTTGTTTTTTCACTTCTCGTTTTTTCTCGCCGGATCCTTTTTGCTTCCTTTAAAACTTTTGTCCCAAGGTCTAAGAGCAAGGCTTCTTTCTGGGCTTCGCCTGGATCAACCAAGCCTTCTTTGTATAAGGAAAGTTCTTTCTTGTTATAATGAATGATAAGAGTATCGAAGTCGCTTATCTTAAATCTCTTTTGGTTTTCGATATCGTATGAGATATCCCTGATCATCGACTCCTCACTGAAGCCATAGGGATTCTTCCTGACTTTGTCTTCTAATCTATCTAAAAGGAGGACCGACAAATCTTTTGCAATCTTCCTCATCACAATCACTCCTTCTTGAATATCGATAGTTTCTACTAGTCTACTATAGCCCGGGCCTAAAATCAAGATTCTGGTTACCTTGGCAGCAAAAATAAAAGGAAAAGGAGTTTTTAGCTGAAATAATATAACAATTGAACATAAAAAAGGGGTGATGTAAAATGATTGTTAGAAACATAGTCTTGGCCCTTTTGGCCGCAATGTCAATTGTTGTTCTATTTATCATACCAGGACCTTTATTCTCTTACTCTTCATTCGTATTTTATGCTATTAGTAGCATTTCTGTCATAAGTGTAATGACATTTTTATTCTTTTATCGACAGGTGTTAGTAAACGTATTTTACGAACGAGCAAAACGAATTGAGGAAGTGACAGCTTCAAGTTTAACAGCCTGGGTCTATGAAGCTTTTCCACATATGGCAAGGATATTTACATCTTTGGTTCCTGTAACAGTTGGGATATCAGCCATTTTAAATTTCTTAAG
>Ga0209487_1000793_pt1 | contig 27914 bp, 28 predicted proteins | sample Poulit2012_FD_187524 | JGI IMG/M metagenome (GOLD analysis project Ga0209487, IMG submission 187524) | Agricultural soil microbial communities from Georgia to study Nitrogen management - Poultry litter 2012 (SPAdes) (version 2) | ecosystem: Environmental > Terrestrial > Soil > Agricultural land...
CGTCGACGTCCCAGCCGTAGACGCCAGCGCTGATCGCCGGGAACGCGACCGAGGCCGCGCCCAGTTCCTCAGCGACCTCGAGCGAGCGGGTGAAACAGGAGGTCAGCAAGGCGGGGTCGGTCTGTCTGGTATGTTTGTTCGGGCCAACGGTGTGGATCACCCACTGCGCAGCTAGGTTTCCCGCACCGGTGGCCACCGCGTCGCCGACGTCGAGTCCGTTCGGCAACCGGTCGGCGCGCAGCTCCCGGCACTCGGCCAGCAGATCCGGACCGGCCGCGGCGTGGATCGCCCCGTCGACGCCGCCACCACCGAGCAGCGAGGAGTTGGCCGCGTTGACCACCGCGTCGACCTGCTGCGTCGTGATGTCACCCTGTACGGCTTCGATCTCCATAGCCATCCCTTCCCGGCTCACGCTCACCCACCGCTCCCATACGCGGCGCGAACGCCACGTGGCGGGCGCGAACGCCACGTTATCGTGGCCAGCCCCTGCTGACCCAGGGTTGCATGCCTGGTCCAGCGCAAACTTGCCTATGCTAGCGGCACCGCATAGGACCCTCGGCGTACACGGCCGGGCAGCATCATCAGCTGCCGATCTCCGTGCGGACGGCATACAGCTCCGGGAAGAACGTCAGGTCCAGCGCAGCCCGCAGGAACGGCACTCCGCTCGAGCCACCAGTGCCACGCTTGGAGCCGATCACCCGCTCAACCGTCTTGAGGTGCCGGAACCGCCACAGTTGGAAGTTCTCCTCCAAGTCGACGAGTTCTTCGCAGGCCTCATAGGCTTCCCAGAACTCGTGGGCGTGCTCGTAGATCCGCGCGAACACCTCGACTAGTTCCGGCGTGAAGGTGTGTGCCTTGGTCAGATCGCGGCCCAGTACCGACGACGGCACCGCGTGGCCTTGCCGGGCCAGCAGCCGCAGGAACTCGTCATACACCGTGGGCTCCTCGAGCAGCGCGGACAGCAGCGCGTGCGCCTCGGCGTCGTGCTCGAACACCGCAAGCATCTCCGCGTTCTTGTTGCCCAGGATGAACTCCACGGCTCGATACTGGAACGACTGGAATCCCGACGAGGAACCCAGGAAGCCGCGGAACTCCGCGTACTCCGAGGGAGTCAGCGTCGCCAGCACCGACCACTGCTCAGTCAGCGTGCGTTGGATGTGCTTCACCCGGGCCAAGCCCTTCAACGCCGGACGAAGCTCGTCCCCAGCCAGCGCTCGGCGTACCGCCCGCAACTCATGCAGCACCAGTTTGAGCCACAATTCCGAGGTCTGGTGCTGCACGATGAACAACAACTCGTCATGGTGTTCCGGCTGGCTGACCGGGTGCTGTGCACCCAGCACCTCGTCCAGGTGCAGGTACTGCCCGTAGGACATGTGGGCCCGAAAATCCGTCACCACCGAGTCCTCGAGGCCGCGGTTGTTGCCGGCGTCGTCGCTCATGTCGCTATCGTGCCGACCGTCGCGAGTCTTGTCATCGCTGCACGGCACCCGCGCCGGTGCCGGCGGTGAGCACCGCGTCGACGAAGTCGGTGACGTCAGCCAGGACATCCGCGCTGTTCGTCTCGTTGAAGATCTCGTGCCGGGCACCGTCGTACTCGATGGCGGTCAGCTCACTACCGGCGATCCGCTCGATTCCCACCCGCGTGGGCTCGATGGGCACGAGCTGGTCGTTCGCGCCGTGTGCCCAGAGCGTCGGCAGCGCGCCCAGGTCCGGCCCCTCGTTGATCGTGCCCAGCATGCTCGCGAACGCCCGCAACGTCGGCCGCTTGAACGGGCCGTGCCAGACCAGCGGATCGGCCGAGTACTCGGCTCCCACCTGGTCATCGCGGGACAGCGTCGACACATCCAGCGGGTCATCAGGTATCTCCGACAACTCGGCAAGCTCAGTGGGTTCCCACGAACCGAGGACGGGCCCGGAGAGCACCAACGCGGCGAACTCGTCCCCATGCCGCTGCGCATACCGCGCTCCGAGCATGCCTCCCATCGAGTGCCCAATCAGCACCACCGGCAACCCCGCGTACCGCGAACGCGCATCCCGAACCACCGCGTGAACCGCATCGACCACCGGCTCGAAATCCACGATCAGCACCCGCTCCCCCGCAGAGCGACCGTGCCCGACGTGGTCCGGCCCTGTCACCGTCGCACCGTGTTCCACCAGCCAACGGGCGACGTGCGGGTAGCGGCCGAGGTGCTCGCCGTATCCGTGCACCAGGACCGCGATCCAATGCGCCTGCGGGTTGTCCCAGGTGTGGACGACGACGTCGTCGTGGGGCTGCTCGAGGCGGCTCTGCGTGGGTTCAGCCATATCGGCGATCATGCCACCACGGCACCCGATTCAGCACCGGACCAGAACGGGACTCGAGCGCACGGGTGGCCCCGAGGCGGTCGCTGTGCCGCCGTTACATAACCTGGGCAGCAGGAGTGTGATGAGACAAGCGACTGAAGCACCCGGCGACGGGACGTCGTCGTGACCATAACCCGTCGCGGACGGCTGACAATCACGATCACGGTGGCGGCAATCGTCGTCGTCGCCGTCGCATGGCTGGTCGGAACGAACACCAGCACCTCCCAACAGGGCGCTGCGCCGCCACCGACCCCCACAGCAAGCACCATCAGAGCCAGCCCGAGCCCCCTGCCGACCGAGCCCACCCCCACGCCGACGCAGCCACCAGAGCCGACCCCCATACCGACCGAAGGGTCAGGCACGTTGAGCTCGGTGCCCGGCACAGACGAAGCTGATGGCTCTGGGGACACACTGCGGTATCAGGTGGAAGTGGAGGACGGGTTGCCAGTCGAGCCCGCGGAGTTCGCGAGCGCGGTGCACGAGACGCTCACCGACGATCGCGGCTGGCAGTCCGTGGAGGACGTCGCCTTCGAGCGCACCACGACCGACACCGAGTTCAGTGTGATCCTGGCCTCGCCGGACACGACCGATGAGATGTGCGAGCCGCTGGACACCGGCGGTGAGCTGTCCTGCCGGGTTGGCGAACACGTCGTGCTGAACGCGAAACGCTGGGCCGAGGGTGTGTCGCACTTCGACGGACGCCTGGGCATGTACCGCCAGTACCTCGTCAACCACGAGGTGGGCCACGCCCTCGGGCACGACCACGTCGACTGTCCCGCACCCGGTGAGCCGGCGCCGGTGATGATGCAGCAAACCAAGTCGATCGGGGATTGCGAGCCCAACGCGTGGCCGACGGTGAGCGCATACTGAGCACGGACCTTTCGCCGCGTGCCGTCAGGTCCGTGCCAGGCCCACCTCGTCGCGTGCCGCGATGAACGCGTCGACGGCGAAGTCCAGGTCCGTCATGGTGTGCGCGGCCGACATCTGCGTGCGGATGCGGGCCCTGCCCCGCGGCACGACGGGGTAGCTGAAGCTCACCGCGTACACGCCGCGGTGCAGCAGGCTCGCGGCCAGTCGTCCTGCCAGTACGGCGTCGCCGACCATCACCGGCACGATCGGGTGCTCCCCGTCCAGCACCTCGAAACCGGCGGCGGCCATCCGCTCGCGGAAGTAGGCGGTGTTGTCCCACAACCGCTGCCGCAACGCCGCGCCGTCGACCAAGCGCTCGAGCACGCCCGCTGCGGTGGCGACGATCGCCGGTGTCACCGAGTTGGAGAACAGGTACGGCCGGGAACGCTGCCGCAGCAGATCGACGATCTCCGCCCGCCCCGAGGTGTAGCCGCCGCTGGCACCACCGAGCGCCTTACCCAGCGTTCCGGTGTTGATGTCCACCCGGTCGGTCACACCGAAGTGCTCCGGGGTGCCGCGACCGTGCTCACCGAGGAAGCCCACGGCGTGCGAGTCGTCGACCATGACCAGGGCGTCGTGCTTGTCCGCGAGGTCGCAGATCTGATCCAGCGGCGCGAGGTAGCCGTCCATGGAGAACACCCCATCGGTGACGACCACCCGGTAGCGTGCATCGGCCGCAGCCTTCAGCTGGTCCTCCAGATCGGCCATGTCGCGGTTGCGATAGCGCAGGCGCCGCGATTTGGTCAACCGTATCCCGTCGATGATGCTGGCGTGGTTGAGCTCGTCGGAGATGATGGCGTCCTCGGCCCCGAACAGCGTCTCGAACAGGCCGGTGTTCGCGTCGAAGCACGAGCTGTACAGGATGGTCGCCTCGGTGCCCAGGAACCGCGAGACGTCCGCCTCGAGGTCGGTGTGCAGCGTCTGGGTGCCGCAGATGAACCGCACGGAAGCCATCCCGAACCCCCACCGGTCCAGTGCGTCCTTCGCGTTCTCGACCAGCGTCGGATCCCCGGCCAGACCCAGGTAGTTGTTGGCGCACAGGTTCAGCACCTCGCTGCCGTCGGCGAGACCGACCTGGGCACCCTGCGGCGTGGTGATCTCGTGCTCGGGCTTTTCCAAGCCTTCCGAACGGATCTGCTCCAACTGAGCGGCCAGGTCCTGCTTCATCGCGCCGAACATCGCCTACTACCTCGCTTCCGTTGTCTGGTCAGTCGTGCGTTGCGTCCAGTCGAGGATGACCTTCCCGGCTCGGCCACCAGCGACCGTCTCGAACGCCTGCTCGTACTCGCCGAACCCGAACCGGTGGGTCACGACGGGCGCGATGTCCACACCGGACTCGACCAGCACTGAGCATTGGTACCAGGTCTCGAACATCTCCCGGCCGTAGACGCCCTTGATGGTCAGCATCTGTTCGACGACGGCCGCCCAGTCCACCGCGATCGGTTCCGCCGCGAGGCCGAGCAGCGCGATCCGCCCGCCATTGGACATGGACTCGATCATCGACTGCAGCGCCGCGGGGCTTCCGGAGACCTCCATGCCGACGTCGAAACCCTCGGTCATGCCGAGCTCGTCGCGTAGGTCGTTCACGTCGATATCGGAGACGTCGACGGCGACCTCGATCCCGACCGAGCGGGCGAGTTCGAGGCGGTACGGGTTGATGTCCGTGACGACGACGTTGCGAGCTCCGGCGTGTTCGGCCACCAGCGCGGCCATCACACCGATCGGGCCCGCCCCGGTGATCAGCACGTCCTCGGCGTGGACGGGGAACTGCAATGCGGTGTGCACCGCGTTGCCGAAAGGATCGAAGATGGCGGCGACGTCGAGGTCGATGTCGCCGGGATGGCGCCACACATTGATCGCCGGGACGCGGACGTACTCCGCGAAGGCGCCGTCCCGCTGGACGCCGACACTGACGGTGTGCGGGCACAGGTGACGTCGTCCGGCGCGACAGTTGCGACATCGTCCGCACACGATGTGGCCCTCACCGCTGACCACGTCGCCTGCTTCCACCGCCGTGACCCCGGCGCCGACCTCGACGATGGTCCCGACGAACTCGTGCCCGACGACCAGCGGCGTCGGCACGTGCTCCTGCGCCCACGAGTCCCACGCCCAGATATGCAGATCGGTACCACAGATCCCGGTACGCAGCACCTGGACCAGGACCTCGCCGGCGCGCGGTTCTGGCGTCGGGAGTTCCGCGAGCTCGAGACCGGGCGCAGCGGCGGTCTTCATCAGTGCCTGCATCGCGCCGTGGCCCCTTCACTTCAGTAGGCACATCATCCTGGTAATCCCAGCGTGACGAGATCGCGCGGATCCGGGCAGAACCGTCACGCTGCGATTACCAGGATGACAGCAGCCTCAACTCGTGACGCACAAAACCGGGTGGACACGTGGCTAAACACGTGTATAGCATATTGAACATGAGTTCAGTAAGGCCAGCGTCCGGGGCCGCTGCCGACCCGGACCGCACGGCGCGGGCGCGCATCCGCGACGCCGCCGTCAACCTGTTCGGGCGGGACGGTTTCGGGGCCTCGGTACGCGCGATCGCGACCGAGGCCGGAGTCAGCCCGGGTCTGGTGCTGCACCACTTCGGCTCCAAGGACAGCTTGCGGGCAGTGTGCGACGAGCACGTGCTCGAGGAGATCCGACGGATGAAGCTGGAGGCCGTCGCCGACGCGCCGCCAACGGCGCTACTCAACACCATGGTCGAGCTCGACGAGTACGTCCCGCTGGTGGCCTACGTCGTGCGCAGCTTGCAGGCAGGGGGGCCGCTGGCGCGGGACTTCATCGAGCAGATGATCGTCGACGCGCAAGACTACATGCATGCCGGCGAGATCGCCGGCAACATCAAGCCGAGCCGCGACGCGGCCGCACGCGCCCGCTACGTGGTGCTGGCGAACACGGGCGCAACCGTGGTCCTTGCCATGGAGCAGACCGCCGACGGCAGCGCGCTCGATGCACGCAAGCTGATGTACGACGCCACGGCCGCTGCGACACTTCCCGCCCTCGAGATGTACACCGAAGGGTTGCTGACCAGCGGCGAGATGCTCGAGTCCTACCTGCTGTACCTCTCCGATCCGCCGGGCGAGTCAGGCAGCGACGACGCTGCCTGACCGGCAACCCCACCCACGTTCTGCGAAAGGTGTCCCATGTCTGCCATCGATGTCGAGCGATTACACAAGTCTTTCGGGAAGGTGCACGCCCTCGACGGGCTGAACCTGACGGTGGAGGCCGGCCAGGTGGCCGGTTTCCTCGGGCCCAATGGGTCCGGTAAGTCCACCACCATCCGCGTCCTGCTCGGGCTACTGCGAGCCGACGCCGGTACCGCCACCGTGCTCGGCGGCCATCCGTGGAACGACGCGGTCGAGCTGCACCGCCGACTGGCCTATGTCCCCGGTGACGTGAACCTGTGGCCGAACCTCTCCGGCGGCGAGGCGATCGACCTGTTCTCCCGGCTACGCGGCAGCGTCGACACCAAGCGCCGAGACGAGCTCATCGAGCGATTCGAGCTCGACCCGACCAAGAAGGGGCGCACCTACTCCAAGGGCAACCGGCAGAAGGTCGCGCTGGTCTCCGCGCTGGCCAGCGATGTTGAACTGCTCATCCTGGACGAGCCCACCTCCGGGCTGGACCCGCTCATGGAGGCGGTCTTCCAGGAGGTGATCGAGGAGGTCAAGAACGAGGGTCGCTCGGTGCTGCTCTCCAGCCACATCCTGGCCGAGGTGGAGAAGCTGTGCGACACGGTCACCATCATCCGAGCCGGACAGACGGTGCAGAGTGGGACGCTGGCTGAGCTGCGCCACCTCACCCGCACCAGCATCAGCGCGGTGACCGCGCAGGACGCCTCGGCCGTCGCCACCATGTCCGGCGTGCACGACTTCCACCTCGAACACGGGCATGCCACCTTCGCGGTCGACGACAGCCAGCTGGACGACGTCATGCGGGCCCTGTCCTCCCGGGACATCAAGAGCCTGGTCAGTACGCCGCCGTCCCTCGAGGAACTGTTCTTGCGGCACTACGGCGACGAGCTCGAGGCCGAAAGGGTGGAACTGTGATGTTCGCGCCTGCCCCAGCCTCGACCGGAACGTGGCAACTCGTCCGGTTCAACCTGCGCAAGGACCGGATCAAGATTCCCGCCTGGACACTGGGCATCTCGGTGTTCATGCTCTACTACGCCACGGCCCTCCCGGAGGTCTTCCCGGACCAAGCGTCGCTGCAGAGCATGGCCCAGTTCATGACCGGGCCCATCGGCGCCGTGATGGGTGGACCGGGCTACGGCGCGGACAGCCTGACCCTCGAACGGCTCATCGTCGGGGTGTACGGGCTGTACTTCCTACTCGCCGTCGCCCTGATGAACATCCTGCTCATCTCCCGGCACACCCGGGCGGACGAGGAAGCCGGGCGCACCGAGCTCATCCGCGCCAACGTGGTCGGGCGGCACGCGACCCTCAACGCGGCACTGCTGACCGCCGTGATCGCCAACGTCCTGCTCACAGTGCTATTCACCGCAGCGATGCTCAGTGCCGACTACCCCGCCGGGGACTCCCTGCTGTTCGCCGCTGGTCTCGGTGCGCTCGGGCTCGCCTTCGCCGGGCTGAGTGCGCTCACCGCGCAGATCAGTGAGTACTCGCGAGCCGGATCCGGGATGGCAGGCGCAGCCCTCGGCGTGGCCTACGTCGTGCGAGCCATTGGCGACATGCTCGAACCCCAGGGCAGCCTGTTGTCCTGGCTCTCCCCGATCGCCTGGTCCCAGCAGACCCGGGCGTTCGTCGACGGTCGCTGGTGGCCATTGGCGCTGTCGGTTTCCTTCGCCGCCGTGACCGCCGTGGTCGCCTACCGGCTCTCCGCTCGACGTGACGTCGGCCATGGACTGGTGGCCGCCCGGCCCGGCCCTGCCGAGGCCGCGCCACGGCTGCGCTCGCCGCTCGCGTTGTCGTTGCGGTTGCAGCGGGCCAACATCCTGGGTTGGGGGATCGCCGTGACGCTCGGTGGCCTCTCCTTCGGCGGCACCGTGGACGCGATGGATAGTTCCTTCGCCGGAGTGTCCGAGGAGTTGCTGGCGATCATGGGCGGGGCAGACCAGATCACCGATGGCTACCTCGGCCTCATGGGCTTCGTCATGGCCTTGGTCGTGAGCATCTACGGAATCCTCTCGGTCCACCGGCTGTGGTCCGAGGAGGTCGGCGGGCGCCTCGAACCCGTCCTGGCCACCGCCACCAGCCGATGGGCGGTGATGGGCTCCCACCTCGTGGTCACCGCGGGCAGCGCCGTCGGCCTGTTGGTCCTCGCGGGCTTCGGAACCGGTCTGGGCGCCGCTGCCGTGACCGGGGAGGGGGCGCACGTCTGGGAGTTGACCGTGGCACACGTGGCGCACGCACCCGGGGTCCTGGTCGTGATCGGTGCGGCGACCCTGCTGTTCGGTGTGCTGCCGCGCGCGGTAAATATCGTCTGGATCGTTCCGATCTATGCGATGTTGGTGGGGTTTTTTGGGCCGATGTTGGACCTGCCGGAGTGGATGCCGAACCTCTCGCCGCTGAACCACATCGCCCAGTTGCCCCTGGAGGACTTCACCCTGGCACCGGTGCTCATCCTCATGGGTATCGCTGCGGCGACCGTCGTCGTCGGCCTTCCGGCCTTTCGGCGCCGCGACCTGGCGACGAACTGAACTGATCGGGTGAGGCCGGGCACTTTCGGTTGCCCGGCTCAGCCGCGCGCCAGATCGGTGGGGATGATCGTCACCGGATACGGCAGCGCAGTCTCAAACTCCTCGTCGCTGACTACGTGGGCGAGTTCGGTGTAGCCGGATGCGCCGAGTTCCCACGCGGTCAGTGACGGTGTCTGCGGGTCCACCACCCAATACGATGGACAGCCGGCGACCTCGAACCGCGACCGCTTGAGCGTGTGGTCGATGAGTCTGGTGCTCGGCGAGAGAACCTCCACGGCCAGCGCCGGGGCCGCGGGCAGGCCATGCTGACCCAAATCTGCGCGGCGTGCCACCAGCACGTCCGGCTGCAGCACGGTGTCGTCCGCGAGTTCGACGTCGAGTGGAGCCACGAAGACTTCGAGATCACTGGGACAGCTGTCGCGTAGAGCCACCGCGAGGGCCAGCACGACGCGTTGATGGGTCCAGTTGGGCGCGGGCGTCACGACGAGCGCCCCGTCCACGAGCTCATAACGGTGCCCGTCGTCGGGCATCGCCTGGAGATCGTCTCGGGTCAGTGCGCGGCCGCGCGGCAGGGTCTGCACATCGTCCATGGTGCCTCCTTCTGCGCATCCGCACCAGGATGCACAGATCCACCGGTGCCGGGCGGTCGGTTGTCCACACGCACGCGGTGATCGCCGGCCCCTCAGCGTGGCGGCTGGAGGTGGGCGATGCGTTGCCAGGCCCGTGGCGTGAGTGGCCGGTGCCAGGACAGCTCCGCCAATGCGGCGTCGACGCCCTGGCCGTCGGCAGTGATCACCGCGACGCCGAGACGGTCGGTCAGTCTCACGGTGAAATAGTTCATCCGACTCGCGTCGGGGACATCCACCTCGGCGATCCGGTCGAACGGCACCTGCGTCGTTCCCATCAGTTGGTACTCGATCCCGACCGGGGTCACCCGGAACACGCCCGGCATGGAACGGCGACCCAGCGCCAGGAACGGCAGCCGAGAACTGATCCGGGAGACCTGCCGCGTCGATATCTCGACCACCCGGCCGCCATCGACGGTCTGCACCTGAGGCGGAGGCAGGTCCTTCGTGTGCACGGACCTGATGAAAAAGAAGACCCCGATGATGAAGCCGAACGTGACAACAGGCACGAGCACGGCGAGCGCGATGATCGCGACAGAACTCATGGAACCCCCTCCGCGAGTAGGGTACGCGTTTGGTGCCACCGAGTGACCGACGACCCGTCCGCTGGCGCTCGGCACCGAGCCGGCCGGTCCGTTTGACCTTGACACCCGTGTCAGGCTCCTAGCGTCCGGGCCATGACAGCAACGCACCCCACTCCGCAGACTCCGCACCCACCCACGTCGACCACCACGCCGGTATGGCTGCTCGCGTTGACGCTGGCAGCCTTCGCAACCGGCACCGACGACATGGTGATCGCCGGCCTGTTGCCGGAGTTGTCCGCCGACCTCGGTGTGAGTGTGGCGGGCGCCGGGCAGCTCGTCACGCTGTACTCGCTCACCTACGGCCTGGGCGCGCCGCTGCTCGCCGTCCTGACGACGCGGTTGGCTCGGCGACGGCTCCTGCTTGCGGCGACCGGGGTGTTCGTCGTCGTCAACGTCCTCATGGCCACCGCCCCGACCTATACGATCCTGCTTGTCCTGCGCGTGGTCGCGGCTGTCTCCGCAGCGCTGATCGTGCCCACCGCCCTGGCCGTGGTCGCGGCCTCGGCCCCAGCCGAACGGCGGGGACGATGGCTCAGCATGGTGACCGCCGGAGTCACGCTGGCGCTGATCGCCGGAGTTCCGGTCGGAACATGGATCGCCACATTGCTGGAGTGGCGTGCAACCTTCCTGTTCGTGGCGGCACTCGGTGCACTTGCCATGGTTGGCATGCGCCGGCTCCCCGCCAGCGACCCGGACCATGCCGAGTCGCTCCGGGACCGACTGGCTCCGTTGAAGCGGCCGGCGATCCTCATGGCCTCGATCGCGTTCATGATCGCCGGGTCCGGCGGCATGATGGGCTACATCTACCTCGGCCCGACGATGCAGTTTCTCAGCGGCGGGGGCACCTCTGAGCTCGGCCTGCTCATCCTGATCTTCGGCATTGCCGGCTTCGCCGGAGTGCTGCTCGGTGGGCGCGCAACGGATCGCATCGGACCCGTCCGCACGCTCGCCCTGGGAGTCGGTGAAGCCACCGCCGTGATCGCGGTACTAGCCGTCATCGCCAACACCATGGCCCCAGGCTCGGTGCCATTTGCCGCACTCGCCGCGATCACCGCCGGGTGGGCGATCGGCATCTGGTCGGTCAGCCCACCGATACAGGCGTGGCTGGTCCCACGCGCCGGCGGCTCGCAAGCGGCCGTTCTCGCGCTGAACACCAGCGGGATGTACCTCGGCTTCGCCGTCGGCGGAGCCGTCGGCGGCGCCGTGTTGGGGACCTGGGGACCCTCAGCGCTACCTCTCGCCTCGGTCGGCCTGCTGGTGCTGGGTGGCGCGACGCTGGCCGGCGCCCTGCGGATCGGTGCGAGATGACGCTCGCGGGAAGCACGCGGAACACACAATCGACCGACCTTGTTGGGACGCAGCGACATGTCCACGACGAGCCTGCCCGAAGGAGATCCGATGCGAATCGGCGAACTCGCCCGCCGCACCGGAGCCAGCCCTCGTTCCCTTCGCTACTACGAGCAGCAAGGCTTCATCGCGCCAGGCCGCAGTGACAACGGCTATCGCACCTACTCGGTCGACACGGTTCGGGTCGTGCACAACGTTCGATCCTTGTTGGCGTCCGGCCTCACGTTGACCGAGATCCGGCAGGTCGGGGAGTGCCTGTACACCGAAGACCTCTCCCAGACTGAGGCGTGTGACCACGTCATCGCCCTGTTCGAGGCGCGCATCCACGCAGTGGACGCTCAGCTCGCAGCAGTCACCGATACCAGGGACCGGCTGACGGCGGAACTGGAGAGCCTCAGGGCTGACCGGGTGTCCTAGTTCACACCCGTGGCGACCTGACTCAGCGCGACGCCACCGGAATCCCGAGCGAGGTCAGTTCTGCCGGGCTACGTCGGCTGATCAGCCAGTCCCGATGCCGAGGGTGAGGCCGGATGTGCTCGACGGGGAGCAGGTCATGGTCACGCACGAGGTAGTACCGCAGCCCGTGCGGGTCGAACATGGCCTGCAGAGCCCTGCTGTCGGCCTCCCCATAGAGGATCTCGCACAAGATGTCGGGCCGGTGCCGGGCGAGGAAATCCTGGCCGTAGCGGAAGACGTCGTCCTCGGCGCCTTCGACGTCGACCTTCATGACCACGGACCCATGCTCATCCACCTCGGCTCCGGCATCGTCCAACGAGCGGAAGGAGACCTTGGTGCCCTCGTCGAACTGCATGCGAGCCGAGTAGAACGACGGCAGCGCGGAGCCACCTTCACCGGTGGGCACACGCATCGTCGTGTGCGGGGCACCAATGCCTTCCTGGTGCACGACGACGCGATCGGCGACGTCGTTGCGTTCCAGGTTCTCCCGCAACGTCTCGGCCACGGCGGGCACGATCTCGAAGGCGTGGGCTCGAAGTGCGGGGTTCGCCACGGCGGTCGCGACGGTGAACACGCCGGTATAGGCCCCGACGTCGAGGAAGGTGTCGGCGCGTCGCGCGAGGTTGACCAACAGGTCCAGAGCGAAGGCGTCGTCCGGCTCGGGGCGTCGGCCGCCGCCCCAGTAGAGCTCCTTGGCGATCTCGCACCGTTCGGGATCGCACAGGATGAATCGGGCACCGTCGGCGTAGCCGGTGACCTCATGCACGGTGGTCGGAGCGGGCAGCCGACCGACATGAAGAAACGGCGTCAAGCGGGTGGCACGTTGGAGAACGGGGTGCAGAACCGGCGCTGCGAGGGAACGCTTCACGTACCGCTTGAGACCGAACCAGCTCTGTCGGCGTCCCTTCAGACTCCTGCGGTAGTCAGCCACGTCCCTCCCCATCGGGTGCATTCGGTCTGAGTCAGTCTAGGCGGACCTTCGCCGGCACGTCTCGTCGGTCCCACAAATGAGTGGCCATGCTCTCAGAATGTGGATGCCTAATGTCTCGCAGTACAGACGGAAGTTGGGTGCCCGTACGGCGCTGTGCCACGGTTCTGCGCATGAGCCCGTACCGCGTCCTTCTCGTCGGTCGCCGCTATCTCGACCTGCAGTTGATGTGCGGACTCACTTGTCGGTCGGTCTGACCCACCGCCCCGCGGCCCCGCGGAACGGCCGCCTCCCCCGGGCGCGTACGGCACCCGGCCATAGCTTCCAAGGCAACGGCCGACCCGGCCCAACGGTGACCATCACGCGCCCCTGACTTCCAAGGGACGTCTGTGACAACCACATCGGAACGTCAAGCAGTGGCGATCGACGGGAGAGACCTCGATGGCTGAAAGTCCGCACCAGCGGAGATCTCAGGAAGCCCTGGTGGAAGACGAAGATTCTTCCTCGTACGTGGATGCCGTGATGCGGCCGCTCAATGCGCTGGTTGAACGTTTCGTGCCCAGTGCCTTCGTCTTCGCTGTGGTGCTGTCGGCGGTTGTTGCCGCCGCTGCCCTACTGGTCACCGATGCCAGCCCCCAGGATGTCGTCGTCGGCTGGGGTGAGGGCCTCTCGGGGCTTCTCGAGTTCACCATGCAGATGATCCTGATTCTGCTGTTGGGGCACATGCTGGCTCACACTGGGCCAGTTCACCGGGGGTTGGTCCGTCTGGGCGGTCTGCCACGATCTGCGGGCCAGGCTTATGCCTTCGTCGTCGTCATCACCGCGGTGTGCTCGCTCATCACCTGGGGACTAGGACTGGTGGTCGGCGCGCTGATCGCCAAGGAGGTAGCGCGTCAGGGCAAGGCGCGGGGGCTGCGGCTGCACTTCCCGTTGCTCGTCGCGGCCGGCTACTCCGGATGGGTTGTCTGGCACATGGGCTACTCCGGCTCTGGCCCGCTCGCCGCAGCGACTGACGGCTCGTTCGCGCATGAGCTCACGGGCTCCATTGTCCCGATGTCAGAGACCACCTTCAGCGCGTGGAACATTGTCGGCACTATCGTCACTGTCATTCTGGTCGCTGCCACGATGTACATGCTCCGTCCACGCTCCGAGGCGCGAATCGTCGAGGTTGCTGTCGAGGAATCCAGCGAACTCTACGCGCACACCGAGGCCGTCACCCCGGCGGAACGCATCGATAATAGTCGAATCCCCACACTGGTCGTCGGACTTCCGCTTGCGACCTACATCATCGTGCACTTCGTCGACGGCGGCGAGCTCACCCTCAACATCGTCAACTGGACGTTCATGTGCGCGATCTTGCTGCTGGCCCGGAACAGCAATGAGTTGATTGGTCTGGTGCGAAACTCCGCTCGGAATGTCGGCGAGATCGCGTTTCAGTATCCGCTGTACGCAGGAATCCTCGGCATCATGGCGTCCACGGGCCTCATGGCCTGGGTGACCGATCGTTTCGTGGATATATCCGGCCCGCACAGCTTCGGGGTCATCGCGTTGCTCTCGGCGGGACTGGTCAACTTCTTCGTGCCCTCCGGGGGCGGCCAGTTCGCCGTCCAGGGGCCGGTCCTGCTCGAGGCGGCGAACGAGCTGGGCGTCGATCCGTCTATCGCGGTGATGGCGGTTGCCTATGGTGACCAGTGGACCAACATGATCCAGCCGTTCTGGGCGCTTCCGCTGTTGGCTATCGCCGGCCTGCGGATCCGCGACATCATGGGCTACACCGCGGTCACCTGCCTGGTCTCGGGTGTTGTCTTTGCCGGGACCCTGCTCGTCGCCAGTTACATCGTCTGAGGCGTTGCAGTTCGTTCGAAGGGAGTGTCGATGTCCGCCGGCACGATCATGTGGACTCCGGCGAGGGAGGGGTCCCAGCACACCCACCTGCGACGGTTCATGGAGGCCACCGGCTTTGCGAATGCTCCCTACGAGGCGCTGCACCGGTGGTCGGTAGCCCAGCCCGGACAGTTCTGGTCCGCGGTGTGGCGCTACGCCGACTTGGTCGGTGACCAGGGGGCCCGAGCGTTCGTGCGCAGCGCGGAGAAGCCGATGACAGGTTCGCGCTTCTTTCCCGACGCCTCGGTCAATCTGGCCGAGAATCTGTTGCAGGGCAACGCTGATGATCTCGCAGCGATCGAGGTCGACGAGACCACGACAACGCGTGCGGTCACCCACGGCGAGTTGCGCGAGAGGGTGGGCCAGATCCAGCGTTCGCTGACCAGGCTCGGCGTCCGACCGGGCGACCGAGTGGCCGGAATACTCCCGAACACGGTCGACGCCCTTGCCTGCACGCTCGCAACATTGTCCATCGGTGCGATATGGACATCATGCGCGCCGGAGTTCGGTGTCCGCGGTGTACTGGACCGGTTCGGTCAGGTGGGACCTGCGGTGCTTGTCGTGGCCGACAGTTATGTCTACAACGGCAAGCGACACTCCCTTGCAGCAAAGGGCCTCGAGGTCGCCGCGGAGCTGCCCGAGCTGCGACATGTGCTAGTTCTCGATGGGAACCCGGCCGCGAATCAGGTGGGCACTGCTGAGGTCCATGGCGCCGATGTCCTTGCCGACGGGCTGCACTCAGGACCGGAGTTTGCCCGACTCGACTTCGACCACCCCGCCTACATCGTCTACACCTCGGGCACGACCGGTTTGCCAAAGGCCATCGTGCACCGTACTGGAGGCGTGTTGCTGAATATCGTCAAGGAGCTCCTGCTCCACGGCGATATCCATCCCGGTGATCGGCTTCTCTACTTCACGAACACTGCCTGGATGATGTACCACTGGTCGATTTCGGCGCTCGCCTGTGGAGCCTGCGTCGTCCTGTATGACGGAGCGGCGATTCCCTCCAGCAACGCACACATTCTGTGGGAACTTCTCGAGGATCTCGGGGTCACGCACTTCGGCACGAGCCCGAAGTATCTGTCGATGATGGATAAGCGTGCGTTTCGCCCCAATGAGTCGCTGGATCTCTTCCACCTGCGGTTCATCTTCTCCGCTGGTGCGCCACTGACGGAGAACCACTTCGAGTGGGTCTATGGCAACGTCAAGTCTGACCTCGTTCTCGCCTCGATCTCTGGTGGCGCTGAGATCCTCGGCTGCTTCGTGCTCGGCAACCCGTTACTGCCGGTGCGCAGTGGCGAGATTCAGTCGCCCGGGCTTGGCATGAGCGTGGCGGCTCTCGATGAGCGGCAGCTGCCGGTCGTCGGCCGACCCGGCGACCTCGTCTGCACGGAGCCGTTCCCGTCCATGCCGCTCACCTTCTGGGGGGAGGATGGGTGGCAGCGCTACCTGGCGGAGTACTTCGGCATGAAGGATGAGGTGTGGTTTCACGGGGATCTCGCTGAGTTTCGTTCCTCCGGAGGGGTTGTCATCTCGGGAAGGACGGACACAACCCTCAAGCCGGGCGGTATCAGGATCGGCACGAGTGAGGTGTACCGGGTGGTGGAAGACATTCCCGGAGTCAGCGACTCGATCGTCATCGGATACCCGGTCGCCGACGACATCAGCATCTGGCTGTTCGTGGTGACCGCCGACGGAGCCGACGTCGATCTCGCAACGATCTGCGCGAGGTTGCGTAGCGACGCCTCTCCCCGGCATGTCCCCACGCGTGTCTTTCGCGTTCCCCAAGTGCCCTACAACCTCGCTGGAAAGAAAGTGGAGGGTGCGGTGTTGCAGACCGTTCTGGGCCGTGAGGTGCGGAATCGAGATTCGTTGAGCAACCCAGTCGCTCTCGAAAGCTATGCCCTTGACGCGCTCGAGACGAGCGAGATGGTGGGGTCATGACCGGCGGCGCCATTGTCGGGATCGGTGAACTCGCTCCGCAGCGCTATTCGACCGGATCCACGACACTCAGCATGCTTGCCGAGGCGAGCATCCGTGCCCTGCAGGACAGTGGACTGACTCCGGATGCGATCGACGGACTTCTCGTCGGGCCACAGGTCGGGGAAACCCCGCAGCATGTCCCTGCCACAGTGGCCGAGTACCTCGGGCTGCGCCCCAGCGTGGCGAATGTTGTCGACCTCGGCGGGGCGTCGGCGGCAGGCATGGCCTGGCGTGCCGCGGCTGCGATCGCGGTGGGCATGTGCGAAACAGTGCTGTGTGTCCTCGGGAACGTCAACGAGAAGGGAGTCACCCGGCGCTCCCCGAACCGCAATCCAATCCGGGAGTTCGACGTGCCCTTCGGCGCGAGTGGTGCGAACACGTCCTATGCGTTCTTGGCGAGCCGTCACATGGCCGAGTACGGCACCACCAGCGAGCAACTGGCAGTACCGGTTGTTGCCCAACGCGAGAACGCTCAACAGAATCCCAGCGCGGTCTTCTACGGTTCACCGCTGAGTGTTGAGGATGTACTGAACTCACCGATGGTCGTCGATCCACTGCGGATGTTGGAAATCGTCATGCCGTGTGCCGGAGCCGCCGCCTTCATCGTCACCTCACGGGAACGTGCCCGTTCCTTTCCGCATCCGGTCGTGAGCATTGCCGGGGCCGGAGAGAAAGTCACCCACCGCGCGATGTCCTCCGCACCATCGTTGACCACAGGGCCGCTAAAACCGGCCATCGAGCAGGCGTACGCGCAGAGCGGCACCTTGCCGGGCGATATGGACCTGCTACAACTGTATGACTGTTACAGCATCGTGCTCGCAATCACCATGGAGGATGCTGGTTTCTGCCGACCCGGGCAGAGTGGACCGTGGATGGCTGAACGCGACTTCACCTGGCGTGGCGACACACCGCTCAACACTCATGGTGGGCAACTCTCCTTCGGGCAGGCGGACCTGGCCGGTTCGATGTCACACATCACGGAGGCCGTGCTACAACTGCGAGATCGTGCGGGAGGGCGGCAGGTCCCCGACGCCTGCACCGCACTGGTCACGGGCAACGGAGCAACCCTCAGCGAAGCCACTGCACTCGTCCTCCGACGAGCCGACTGAACGGCGGATGGGCATGACAGCACACCAAACACTTCCTGGGCCGACTCCTACCCCTGTCAGTCAACACTTCTGGGACAGCGCGACCAAGCATCGACTGATGTTTCAGCGCTGTGACGACTGCCGCGCAGCGGTGTTCCCCCCGCGGGCTCACTGCCCGGCATGTTGGGGTACCTCACTGCAGTGGCGCGAGAGCAGCGGCCATGGCGTCGTCGCGTCCGTGGTGGTGGTTCATCGACCAGGCCACCCTGCCTTCGCGTCGCTGGCGCCATTCAAACTCGCCCTGGTGGACCTCGATGAGGGATTCCGAATGCTCTCTCGGCTCGTGGTCCCCGAGGTTGACGACACGCCGGTGGGCACGGAAGTGCACGTGCGCTGGGAGCGAAGCGGTGAGGTGACCGTACCGCTGTTCACCCCCATCCGGAGCGACGAGCGCACGTCAGGATGAATGGCCGCTAGAGGGCTGCTCGACCGGCGAGCCCCGGTGTAGCCAGTTGCTCACAGAATCGGCGTGAGCACCGCAGCCAGCGCGAGCGATCCGTACACGATGCCCAACGCCGCGATCACTGTTTTTACCACTGCGGAGGCGGTCCAGCGCACCGGTGGCAAGGAGCGCGCTGTCACCACACTCACGGGCAGCAGTACCAGGGCCCCGGTGATCGCACCGGGCATCAGACTCCACGACGCCATACTCAGCACCGCGTGGCTTGCCGTGTTGATCATGAGTGCGTAGGCGACGCAGACCAGCACCTCAGCACTCCACGCCGGTTTGACCACCAGGGCGACACTGGCCAACACGAAGACCACTGCTGTGACGATCACGAGCCCGAGCGCGAACTGATCTGGGTCGCCGTGCAGTGAGCCGCCCGGCAACCAGGGGTGGCCGGCGATCCAACCGGTCATGTCCAGCAGCCACTCCTCAACGTTGTGAACGGCCAACGCCGCGACCGTCATCGCCCAGAGCATCGTGAGGCGACCGAGTGCGGGCGCCTTGTCGTGGGCGGCCTCGACCGCATCCGGGGTGGTCGTTCTGGGCATCTCGCACAACCCCTTACATTCGTATGAGATCTTACGAGTGTAAGATTCCGGTGTGGAGCATGCAACAGGGGATGGGAAGCGTCGCGTGGCCGAGGCCCTATGGGCCACGATCACCCGCGAGGGCGTAGCCGGCGTCAGTGTGCGCTCCGTGGCCGCCGAGGCCGGGGTGACGGGCGGAACCGTGCAGTACTACTTCCCTACTCGCGCACAGATGCTCCACTACGCCATGGAGCTCATCGCTGACCGCGTCGAACAACGCCTGGCGGCCATGCCGCACTCCGGGCCCGTCGAGGAGTGGACTCGAGCCATCCTGCTCGAACTGCTCCCCCTCGACGCCGATCGCCATCACGAGTTCGGTGTCTGGTTCGCCTTCTCCGCCTACGCCAACGCGGATCCCGCACTGGCCGAGCTCAAGCGCGACACAGCCTCGCGACAGCGAGACCTGTACCGCCACCTCATTCGAGCCAGGAGAGCACAAGCCGAAACACCGACCGAAGCGCAAACCAGGGGCACAACGACGGGCTCACGCAACGAGTGCGACCCGGCGGAGGAATCAGATGCAGCGCTGCTGCACGCCGTCATCGACGGTCTCGCCATGCAACTCGCAGACCTGAGCACGGACGAGGCAGCCATGCACGGCCCCGCCCTGCTTGACCATTACCTGGCCGAGACGATTGACCGCTGATCGACCGCTGCAGCTCTCGGGATGTGGATGATGTGCGTCTCGAATCACAGACGGAAGTTGGGTGGCCACGCGTCGCTGTGTCACGGTTCTGCGCATGAGCCCATACCGTGTCCTTCTGGTCGGTCGACGCTATCTCGACCTGCAGCTGATGTGCGGGCTCACCTGTCGCTCGGTCTGATCCATCGCCCTGCGGTCCCGCGAACCCGCGAAAGGACCGCCCCTCGGGCGCGTGCGGGCCTCGGCCGTCGCGGCAAGGAACTCTGGTCGGACTGGCTGAGATGACCGCAACGCGCCCCTGAACACCACCAGGGACGTCTGTGACAACCACACCTGAACGTCGAGCAACCCGCCGTTCACAACCACCTGCCTCCAACGGCCAATGGGCGCTGGGCGACCGCGCCCCGCTGAACGAGAACGAGCAGTTCAAGGCCGAGGACGACGCCCTCAATGTGCGCGCCCGGATCGAGGAGATCTACGCGCACACCGGGTTCGCGAGCATCGACCCGACCGACCTCCGGGGGAGGCTGCGCTGGTGGGGGCTCTACACCCAGCGGCGGCCCGGCATCGACGGCGGCCGCACGGCGCAGCTGGAGGCGCACGAGCTCGAGGACGCACACTTCATGATGCGGATCCGCATCGACGGCGGCGCACTGAGCACCGAGCAACTGCGCACCATCGGGGAGGTCTCCACCACCTTCGCACGTGGCTCGGCGGACATCACCGACCGGCAGAACATCCAACTGCACTGGGTGCGGATCGAGGATGTACCGGAGATCTGGCGCCGGCTGGAGAAGGTAGGTCTGTCCACCACGGAAGCCTGTGGTGACTGCCCCCGCGTGGTGCTGGGCAGCCCGGTCGCGGGTATCAGCGCCGATGAGCTGATCGACCCCACCTGGGCGATCGAGGAGATTCAGCGCCGCTACGTGGGCGACCCGGAGTTCTCCAATCTGCCCCGGAAGTACAAGAGCGCCATCACCGGTATGCCAGGCAATGACGTCGTCCACGAGATCAACGACGTCGCCTTCGTCGCCGTCGAGCATCCGCAGCACGGCGCCGGCTTCGATCTCTGGGTCGGTGGTGGGCTGTCCACCAACCCCCGGCTGGCCGAACGACTCGGAGTCTGGGTGCCGCTAGCCGAGGTCCCAGACACGTGGGCGGCCGTGACGTCGGTGTTCCGGGACTACGGGTACCGACGGCTACGGACCAAGGCAAGGCTTAAGTACCTCCTCGCCGACTGGGGCGCAGAGCGCTTCCGCGAGGTGCTCGAGAACGAATACCTCGGCCGGGCACTGATCGACGGCCCCGCGCCCTCCCCCACCGCTGACCGGGGTGATCACATCGGGGTCCACGAGCAGAAGGACGGCCGCCACTACATCGGGGTCGCGCCGACGGTCGGCAGGGTCTCGGGGGAGCTGCTCACGCAACTGGCCGACACGCTGGAGGCATACGGTTCCGAGCGGATCCGCCTAACCCCGCACCAGAAACTCGTCGTCCTGGACGTGGCAGCAGACCGGCTGGAGCCCCTGCTGGCCGAGCTCGACCGGCTGGGTCTGAGCGCACGCCCCAGCCCGTTCCGGCGGCACACCATGGCCTGCACCGGCATCGAGTACTGCAAACTGGCGATCGTCGAGACCAAGGGCCTCGCGGAGGCGACCGTCGCCGAGCTCGAACAGCGCTTGGCCGACGTCGTCGACCAGCTCGACGCTCCCATCTCACTGCACATCAACGGCTGCCCGAACTCCTGTGCCCGGATCCAGACCGCCGACATCGGGCTGAAGGGTCAGGTCGTCACCGATGACGCTGGTGACCAGGTGGAGGGTTTCCAGGTGCACCTCGGAGGGGCTCTCGGGCTCGATCTCGAGTTCGGCCGCAAGGTGCGCGGGCTCAAGGTCACGGCGACGGAACTACCCGGCTACGTGGAGCGGGTCGTCCGCCGGTACCTCTCCGACCGCCGCACCGGGGAACGGTTCGCGCAGTGGGCCACGCGTGCGGACGACGAGGCTCTCCGGTGAGCAAGGAGCTGGCTGATCGGGCCGCCGCAGAACTGGAGGGCGCCGAGGCTCTCGACGTGCTGTCCTGGGCTACGACGACGTTCGGACGACGGCTGGCCGTCGCCTCGAGCATGCAAGACGCCGTGCTCGCACACCTGGTCTCACGCGTACTCCCCGACGTGGACGTGCTGTTCCTCGACACCGGATACCACTTTGCCGAGACGCTCGCGACGCGCGAGGAGGTGGACCGGCTGCTGCCGGTGACCGTCGTCGACGTGTTGCCCCGGCAGAGCGTCGCCGAGCAGGATGCCGAGTACGGGGAGCGGCTCCACGACCGGGACCCGGACCTGTGCTGCTTCCTGCGCAAGGTCGATCCACTGGCAACGGCTCTGCAGCCATACCAGGCGTGGGTGAGCGGGGTCCGCCGCGACGAGTCCCCCACGCGGGCGCAGACCCCCGTCGTGACCTGGGACGACGCGCACGGGCTGGTCAAGGTCAACCCACTGGTGCGGTGGACCCGCGCGGACATCGACGCTTACGAGAGTGAGCATGACCTGCCGGTCAACACGTTGACCGGCAACGGCTACCCGTCCATCGGGTGCGCGCCCTGCACTCGGCGGGTGGCTCCTGGGCAGGACCCGCGCTCGGGGCGTTGGGCCGGCACCGGCAAGACCGAGTGCGGGATTCACCGATGACCTCGGGTCACGCGGTGACCCTCGACGTGACCCGGCGTCGCGTCGTCGTCGTGGGCGGCGGCCCGGTGGCTGCTCGCCGTGCCGGTGACCTCGTCTCCGCCGGCGCCGATGTCCTGGTCGTGTCCCCCGAGGTCTGCGAAGAGGTGGGTGACCTCATCGCGGAACGGGCGGTTTCGTGGCGCGCCGACGAGTACGAGGCCGGTGACCTCGACGGTGCCTGGCTGGTGCACACCGCCACCGGTGACCCGCGAGCCGATGCGGCGGTCGCAGCCGACGCGGAGACGCGCCGCCTCTGGTGTGTCCACGCCGGGAATGCCCGGCACGGCACCGCTCGGACCGCCGCGACAGCACGCCTCAGCGACGATCTTCTCGTCGCCGTGAGTTCCACGCCGGGAACGACGCCAGATCCGGGACGCTCGGGCGCGCTTCGCGACGCGATCGCGGTTTCCGCCGACTCCGGCCGATTGCCGTTACGACGCCGCCGCGCAGCACCAGAGCCCGCAGGCGTGTTCCTCGTCGGAGGTGGGCCGGGGCACCCCGCCCTGATGACCGCCCGGGGCCGGCAGTTGCTGGCGGCAGCCGACGTCGTGGTCGTGGACCGGCTGGCGCCACGTTCCCTGCTCGAGGACCTCGAGGACGACGTCGTGGTGGTCGACGTCGGCAAGACCCCGGGACACCACATGATGAGCCAGGACGAGATCAACCTGCTGCTGGTCGAACACGCCCGCGCCGGGCGCAGCGTCGTTCGGCTCAAGGGTGGCGATCCGTACGTGCTGGGGAGAGGGGGCGAGGAGCACGCCGCGTGTGTCGCGGCAGGGATCCCGGTCGAGGTTGTTCCCGGGGTGACCTCGGCCGTGGCCGTTCCTGCCGCGGTAGGCATCCCGCTGACCCACCGCGGCGTAGCTCGCTGCTTCACCGTCGTCACCGGTCACGACGATCTCGCCGCCGCACCCGGCGGGCCCGACCACACCTTGGTCCTGCTGATGGGCGTCGCGCGCCTGGCCGAGAACGCTGCCACGATCATCGCCGCCGGGCGTCCTGCGCACACCCCGGTCGCGGTCGTGGAGGACGGATTCGGGCCGCGTCAGCGCGCCACGCTCGGCACCCTGGACACGATCGCCGAGCGTGCCGTGCTACGTGAGGTGCAACCCCCGGCGGTCATCGTGGTCGGTGATGTCGTCCGGCTCGTCGACCCCGAGGCGGCACGGTGAACGGCCCGTGAGCGGCTCCGCTGTCCTGCTGGTGGGCCACGGTAGCCGCCACTCGTCGGCCGCGGCGACCGTCGACACGGTGGCCCGGGCTCTGGCGGCCCGGTGCGGCCTGCCGGTCGTGGCGGCACATCTGGAGTTCAGCCCGCCCACTCCCGCCGAAGCCCTCATCCGGCTCGCCGACGCCGGGCACCGTGACGTTGTCGTGGTGCCGCTGCTGTTCGCACCCGGGCACCACGTGACCGTGGACGTGCCGCAGCAGATTGCCACCGCCATCTCCCAGCGGCCCGGGTTGCACGTACGCACCACCGGTGCGCTGCTGGAGTTGCCGCACGCGGCCGAGTTCCTGCTGACCGCCCTCGATGACCGACTCGCAGAGTGCCATCCACACCTGTCTGGGGACCGAGCCCACCGGCCCTTCGAGGCGCTAGTCCTGGCCGCCGCGGGCTCGTCCCACCCGCAGTCGTTGTCGGCCTTCGAAGACCTGGCCCACAGGTGGGAAACGCGCCGCAGACTGCCGGTCCGCGCAGGCTATGCCGCCGGAAACGGACCGCGCGTCGACGAGGTCACCGCGGACCTGCTCACCCACCGGAACCAGGTCGCGATCGGTTCGCTCTTCCTGGCGCCGGGGAGGCTTCCCGACCGCGTACGAAGCGGCGCGCGCCGGGCGGGCGCCACAACCACGGCGGACGTGATCGGGGCGCATCCCGCTCTGATCGATGTGCTCACGGCGGCCGTATACCGGTCCGCGACGAGCACTCAGTCGCCATCAGCATGCGCCACAGCCACCGGACAACTGGCGCCGTAGATCACCGAGCGGCTCACCGAGCCGAGCACCAGCCCGGCGAAGCCGCCGCGTCCGCGGGATCCGATCACCACGAGGCCGGCGCCCTCGGACGCCTGCGTGATGGCATCCTCGGCTCCTCCAGGCACCATCCGGGTGCTCACCTCGAGCTCGGGATGCTCCGCGCGCACCGCTGACTCAGCTGCGGAGCAGATCTGCTCGGCGCGCTGGTGAGCGAGCGTCGTCGAGTCGTCCTTCGGCTGCCCGCGCTCCTCGTGCCCGTTCTTCAGCGGAGCCTCGAAGGCACTGATCACCTCCAAGGGCACCGAACGCAGGCTGGCGAACTCGCCAGCCAATCTGGTCGCCGCCGCAGCCGGGTCAGAGCCATCGACCGCGACGACGACGCGTTGACGCGCCTCGGCTTGGACGTCGTTGTCCTCATGCACGACGACGACGGGGCAGTGCGCGTGCGCGGCGACGGAGAACGCGACCGACCCGAGCAGCGTCCCAGCCACCAGACCTCTGCCTCGGGTACCCACCACGAGCAGGTCCGCCGCACGGGATGCCTCGATCAGCGTTCCCGCGCCGCTGCCCATCTGCGTCGAGCCGGACACATCGACCGGCCACTTGTTCGGTGAGTCGGGCACGTTGTCGTAGCCGACACGCGCGCGCTCGACCCCGGCGGCGGTCACCCGCTCGGCGGCATCGATGGCGTAGGACCCCAGCTCGACCAGGCCGGGTGCTGTGCCCACTCCCATGCCGGTGTAGTCCGCTGCGGAGACCACCACGATCTCGGCGTTCCGACGGGCCGCCTCCTCCACCGCCCAGTCGACCGCGCCCTCGGAGTGGCTCGTTCCGTTGTAGCCGACGACGATCGTCCCTGCCATCGCGTGTCCTTCCTACTCCGGGCCAAAACAGCTGGCTGAGCTCAGGCCCGGTCGGCGACGGAGCTGACCCCCGCACGCCGGGCGCAGTGCGCGCAGCAGTAGATCTGTCCGGCGTCCTCGATGCCATGGCCCAGGATGCGGACCCCGCAGAACGCACACGTCGGTGCCATGGCATGCGCGGCGCACTCGAAGCTGTCGAAAGTTCCCGACTCGTTGCCCCTGGTGATGGTGAATGCCTTGTCGTAGTCATTACCACAGGTGTCGCAGGTTGCCATCGGCCTCGACCTCCGCGTCGTCGGGGTAGTCGTCGGGGTACTCGTGCGTGTCTACCCACCACGCTAACCCTGGCGCGCCCATTGGGGCGTGGGTAAAATGGGAGTACCGAGCCGTAAGAAGTGGCAGGCGACATGGCTGGTGACGACAGGCCCGAGAGGAACCAGGCTTCCCGCGGGGACGGGGCCGCTCGGCCGGATTATCACGACCCGACCGCCGGGGTCGGTGGGGCACCGCCGTCGCGAAGTGCGCTGACGCTGCGCCTGCTGCTGGCCGGCTTCGGCTTTCTGCTGTTCCTGGTGGCCGCGATCTGGCTCGCCGCCGTCGACGGACCGCTCGTTCTCGTCGTCGTGTTCGCCGTGTTGGCGCTCATCGCCGCGGTGGACATCGCCATCGTGGTCCGGCGCAAGGCGCGTGGCGAACCCGGCTGATCACTCGCCTACGGATCCGACGGCATCGCTGTTGCGTGGAGTAGCGGTCAAAAATTGACCGCTACTGTCCGTAGCGTTGATGCCATGACTGAACACGAGACCGCAATCAGCCCCTTCACCCTGCACGTTCCCGAGGACTCCCTGATCACCCTGACCGAACGTCTGAAGCAGACCCGCTGGCCGATCGAGGACACCGGCACCGGCTGGGACCACGGGGTACCCGTCGACTACGCCAAGGAGCTCGTCACGTACTGGGCCGCCGACTTCGACTGGCGCGAACAGGAACGCCGGATCAACGCCACGCCGCAGTTCACCACCGCGATCGACGGACACGACGTCCACTTCTTCCACGTCCGCTCCGAGCACGAGGGAGCCACGCCACTACTGCTCCTGCACGGCTGGCCGGGCGCCCCAACCGAGTTCCTCGCGATGGTCGACGCGCTGGTGAACCCGGTGGCGCATGGGGGCACCGGCGAGGACGCGTTCGACGTCGTCGTCCCCACTATCCCGGGCTTCGGGATCTCCGGTCCCGCCATCGGCTGGAACACAGATCGGGCCGCGGCGGCGCTGGTCTCCCTGATGGCACGACTGGATTACCAGCGCTATATCGTGCACGGCTACGACACCGGGGCCCTGATCGCACGGTCGATGGGCCTGATCGACCGCGAGCACCTCGTCGGCCTGCACCTCACCGACGTCCTCGGCGGCGACGAGCTCACCCACGAGACCGCCGACCTGAGCGACCCCAGGGAGGCGCGGGCAGTCGAGCGGTCGATGCGCTACGAGTACGAGCTCGGCGGCTACGCCCTGGTTCAGTCCACCCGGCCCCAGTCGCTGGGCATGGCGCTGACCGACTCACCCGTGGGCCTGCTGACCTGGTTGGTCGAGCGATTCCGAGACTGGTCGGCCGCCACCGACCGGCCGGAAGAGGTGTTGTCCAGGGACGAGATGCTCACCACCGTCAGCATCTACTGGCACTTCGCCACCATCTGGTCCTCGATGCGCTACTACAAGGAGATGGCGTCGGTCTGGGGCGTGGAGCCTGAGCCGTCCCGGACCCCGCTGGCGATCGCGGCGATGCCGCACGACCTGGGGATAGCCGTGCCCCGCATCGTCGAGCAGTCGAACAATCTGGTCCGCTGGGAGGAACTGGCCGCCGGCGGCCATTTCGCGGGCTGGGAGCAGCCGGCGTTGATGGTGGAGGACATCCGGGAGGCGGTCCGGGTGCTGCACGCGGTGGGTGGCGGTCCTCCGGCCTGATCGCGGCGACCATGCCGGTGGCCCGGCTATCCTGGACCCGTCCACAGCATCCGAAGGAGCCGACGATGGGCTTGTACGCAGATCACGTGCTACCTCGGTTGATCAACTGTGCCTGCGGAGGAAAGACCGCCGACCCGTTACGCAAGCGAGTGTGCGCGGGCCTCAAGGGCGAGGTGGTCGAAGTCGGGTTCGGATCCGGGCTGAACGTCCCGTTCTATCCGCCGGAGGTGACTCGCGTACGGGCCGTCGAGCCCGCCGATCTCAGCTGGCGGCTGGCCGGTCGGCGGATGAGCGCCAGCCACGTTCCAGTCGAGCGCGCCGGGCCCGACGGTCAGGAACTGCCCTTCGACGACGACTCCTTGGACACCGCCGTATCAACGTGGACCTTGTGCACCATCCCGGATCCCGACGCCGCCCTGCACGAGCTCCGCCGGGTGCTAAAGCCAGGAGGAAGCCTGCACTTCGTCGAGCACGGCCTCGCGCCCGACGAGAACGTCCGCCGGTGGCAGCACCGACTCGAACCGGTACAGAAGCGACTCGCCGGCGGATGCCATCTGACCCGCGAGCCGGTCCAGCTCATCGAGGCAGCCGGGTTCACGATCACCGAACTCGACTCCTTCTACGAGGACGGGGGTCCGAAGTCCCTCGGCGCCGCCTCTCTCGGGATCGCCACCTCGGCCGCCTGACGCAAAGTCATCATGCGAGCTTTCCGCTTGGGTAGGTTCGGAAGGCATGAGTGACGCGCGTACCGATCAGATCGTGCACAGCCTGGAAACCTCGTTCGCGACGCTGATGGCCCGCAACCCGCTGGCTTTCCGGCGGCGGTTCCGG
>Ga0209487_1000794_pt1 | contig 27905 bp, 25 predicted proteins | sample Poulit2012_FD_187524 | JGI IMG/M metagenome (GOLD analysis project Ga0209487, IMG submission 187524) | Agricultural soil microbial communities from Georgia to study Nitrogen management - Poultry litter 2012 (SPAdes) (version 2) | ecosystem: Environmental > Terrestrial > Soil > Agricultural land...
ATTAAATATTCATCGACTTAAAATTCTTCACCAGCGCTATTTGACAAAGAACCACGACTTGATGCTTCTCTTTATATTTAATTTGTTTTTATCATTTCAATAATGAGATCCGAGGCATTTTTAGCTGCCATAGGAAGAAATTCATCAAATGTGATCGATGATTCTTTCCCCGCAATATCCGATAAAGCACGAATAATAACAAATGGAGTATCATATTGAAAACAAACTTGAGCAACGGCTGCTGCTTCCATCTCCGCGGCAATCATGCTAGGAAACTTTTCCAGAATAGCTTGTACACGAAGTGGATCCTGCATAAATGAATCGCCTGTAGCAATGACACCTGTTCGTGCGTTAATATTCATTTTCTTCAATGAAGCAGCTGCTCGATCGATTAAATCCGAATTTGCCTCATACATGACTGGCATTTGTGGGACTTGTCCATACGCATAGTCAAAAGCGGTTGCATCAACATCGTGATGAACGACATGACTCGATATGACAATGTCTCCAACAGCTAGGTCTTTTGCAAATCCTCCCGCAGACCCTGTATTAATCACATAGGTAGGCGAAAAACGCTCCTGCATGATCGTCGTGCCCATTGCCGCATTGACCTTGCCAATTCCTGATTTTAATAAGACAACATCTGAACCAGCTAATCTTCCCTGTATAAATAAACTATTGGCAATCGTAATCTCCTTCTGATCGGAGATATGATTTAATAAAAAGGAAATTTCCTCATCCATTGCACCTATAATACCAATTGTCACATGATAGCCCCCTACGTAGATATAGATCATTTTCATTCTTATGAACTACCTTTTATCATTCTCAATTAATTCTTCGATCTTCATGATTTGCCAACCCTCGCCGTCAATCCATGATAAATAAACACGGTATATGTCAGCTTCGTCATGATCTGAGACAGTTGCAAGTACCTTTTGATCGCCACCATTTTCAACCTTCCACTCAACCATATCATCTGGATCCAAGCCAGTGGCTACTACGATCGCTTCTTTAATTTCAATTCGATCTACAGAACCTTTACTATAATCGGTTGTGTGTGAACCCTCCTGCTCCGTTTCAACTGGCTTCCAATTACCTTCATAAGCTTCAGATACATTATCATCAGAAGGATCAACTGATTCGGTTTCCATCTCTTTATCTTCGTCTTCATCTTCATCTTTATCTTCGTCTTCATCGTCATTTTCTTTTTCCGCATCTTCATCCTCAGGCTTAGTCGTTTCTTCCTCAGGTTTTTCGGTATCTTCCTCTTCTACGATAACTTCGGTCGGTTCGGATTCTTTTTCCTCCGATTTATCTTCACCAAAAATAAACGTACTCACTAAAATGAGTAGCAATACAATGGCAATAATAATTAATATCGTGATTGCCTTCGTCGTTTTTCGGCGTTTTTCAAATTTATTTAAGCGTGAATGTTTATCGAAATCACTCATTCATTCAGCCTCCTATTTCAGTTTTCGATCTACAGAATTAATGCCACATTTTTTTGGGAGAATAAACCTCTGATAGATCGTTCTATTTTCATACAAACTTTATACCTATGTAAACTCTTCATGTTATCCCAAGTAGTACTTCAGACCTATTTAAAGATAGAAAATAGGAAAGACGAGGCAGTGACTCCCTCGTCTTATATCATTACGTTACATTTACGATAACAACTTGAATATCCCCACCAGGAGTTACGACTGACACTTCTGTTCCTTTTTCATGTCCTAATAGACTTTTGGCCATTGGGGAATCATTCGAGATTCTTCCTTCAAATGGATCGGCTTCAGCGCTCCCTACAATTGTATAGGATTCTTCTTCCCCATCCGGTAATTCTTTAAAGGTAACGGTACTACCCATCGATACGAGATCAGGATTTGCTTTATCATTTTCAATGATTACGGCAAAACGAATCATTTTCTCAACTGTAACGATCCGTGTTTCAACAAATGCTTGTTCTTCTTTAGCGGAATCATACTCTGAGTTCTCGGATAAATCACCAAAATCACGGGCAATCTTTATTCGTTCAACTACTTCTTTCCTTCTTTCCGTTTTTAAATAGTGAAGTTCAGTTTCTAACTTCTCTTTCCCCTCTTGTGTCATATAATAACTTTTTTCAACTGCCATCTAAATACACTCCTTTTTCTCTACGGTAAAATTACATATTAAAAGAACTTGCCTTATGACCAAGTTCTACTGGTTAGCCTCTTCTATTAATGGTAAAGATTTTCTACGATAACGAAGGCTTATGAATAACTACGTACGTTTATAGTTTCTATACATATGTGATACTATAACTCACTATGACAGATTTGATAAGTAATTTCAATTCTTTTCTTCTAATTTTAGAGCACTATTTTTCGACAATATCGATTCTATCTTTGAGGCAATAATGTCGATTGCGACGAGGTTTTTTCCGCCTTCAGGGATGATAATATCAGCATGATGTTTTGTTGGTTCAATGTAGCGTAAATGCATCGGTCTTACATTTTCCAAGTATTGATCAATAATAGAGTCTAATTCTCTACCTCGTTCTTTAATATCCCGTGATAAGCGTCTAATAATACGAAGATCCGCATCCGTATCCACGAACAATTTTATATCCATCAGCTCAACGAGTTTTGGATTATTTAAAATGAGGATTCCTTCAATAATAATAACTTCTTTTGGTTCAACAAGGATTGTTTCAGTTGAACGTGTATGTCGCTTATAATCATAAACCGGTTTTTCAATCGTTTGATTCTCCATCAACGCTTGAATATGTTGAACTAATAAATCATTATCAAATGCTTGCGGATGATCATAATTTGTCTTTAATCTTTCTTCAAATGGCAAATGACGTTGATCTTTATAATAATAGTCTTGTTCGATAACGAGAATGGTTTTATCTGAAAAACGCTCATAAATTGATCGTGTAACAGAGGTTTTTCCGCTGCCACTACCTCCAGCAACACCGATCACAATTGGTTTATGGTACATGATCATAATTTCCCCTTTATCTCTACTTTTTATAACTAATCGCAATCCCATCACCAATCGGAACAATGGATGTATCATAATCTGGATGCTGCGCCAACCATTGATTGTACGCTCGGATTTTATTCGCTATCTTTAAAAACTTTGGTGGTACATCTGACGCATTAACAACATATCCTTTGAAAAGGACATTGTCTGAGAGTATTAATCCTTGCGTCGATAAAAGTGGGCTTGCTAACTCAAAGAAATGTTGATACTGTCCTTTAGCGGCATCGATAAAAACAAGATCAAATGCTACTTCTGTTCGTAAATCAGCTAACACCTCTAAAGCATCTCCATGCACTACCTCTATGTTTGCCTGTTTTCCATATCGCTTAATATGGTTTACCGCCTGTTCATATCGGTATGGATCACGTTCTATCGTGATAATTTTCGTATCTGGATGGGCTTCGACCATTCGTAATGATGAATAACCGATCGCCGTACCGATTTCTAAAATTCGTTTCGGTCTTGTCATCCGAATAAGTTGCATGAGAAAGTTCATGCTCACTTTATCCATAATTGGAATAAATTCTTCTTCTGCCTGTTCTTCCATTTCTTTGACCCACTGAGCATCAGGTGGTAAGCTTTCCAGCAAATATTTATTTATTTCCTTTTCCATGTCAATCGACCTCTTTTTATTTATAAACGGATCAATCTTTTAGATACTTTTCTTTTAATTTCACATGTTCATCATGTGTCTTGGAATAGTGAATCTTTCCTTCCTTATCATGTAAAAAATAAATATAGTCCGAATCCTCAGGTTCGAGCACTGCTTTTAAGGAGTTTTCAGCAAAGTTTGAGATCGGTCCAATAGGTAAGGCGGGAACATAGTACGTATTATAAGGTGATTTTGTTTTAAGGTCATCAAGTGAGACTTTTTCTAGATGGATTCCCTTTGCATAGGCTACCGTTGGATCCGTCTGTAACTTCATTTTTTCGTCTAAGCGGTTATAGAAGACCCCCGAAATTTTCTTACGATGCTTTTCCGTTCGTTCTTCATTTTCTAATAGCGAAGCGAAGGTAATGGCCTCGTGGATTGTAAATTCATTTTCAGCAATTTCATCTTCATACGGGCTAATGACGTCAACACTTTTATCTAACATTTCTGTTATCACTGTTTCAACACTTGGTTCTTGATCATAAAAATCATATGTAGCTGCATATAGATAACCTTCTAGCGGTGTTTTAATTTCCGAATCTAAAATATCATCCGTCAAAATAGCGGGATACGCCTTGATTAACTTTTTAATGTATGTCGTATCATTTACTTGATCAAGAAATTCCTTTTTACTAAAAGGTAATTCTTTTGCGAAAATACTAGCCATTTCCTCGATCGTTTTTCCCTCTGGCACCGTAATGGTATAGACAGGCTCAACGACAACTCTACCACTTTGTAGCGACTCGATCACTTCATCCAGCGTAATAGCGGGTGTGAAGGTATAATCCCCAGCATTAAAACCAGATTTATTTTTAAACTTTATATAGAAACGAAAAACACGAGCATCTTTAATGACTCCCTCTTCTTCTAGTAGGTTGGTAATATCAGAGGTGGAAGCCCCCATTGGTATAGACACTTCAATTTCTTCATCACTTGTGGGATCAACCGGTTTAAGGGATGATTTTATGTATAAGAAGCCGACAATACTTATACTTACAAAAACAACAATTAAAGAGATAATAACAATACCAACAATTCGTCGTACAACTTTTGCCTCTTCACTACGGGCTTGTACATTATTCGAATAGGTTTGCTTATCTTTTTTCTTGGACATATCATATCATCCCTTTCGTCCGCTATATTATACTAAAAGGCGCTAAAATTAGCTATGTGAATGAATTTCATAATTAGCTTAACCAGCTATACGGATAGAGCTATAAATCAAGATTATGGAATTCATTAATATAAAGACAAAAAATAAAATAGTTGACATCTAAAGTAGACATCAACTACCTGTTAAACGGGCCACTGAATTGGCGATTGATTACTCGATGATCTCATCATCAGATAAAGTTTCCAGTAATTCTTCTACCATTTCCCATTCTTCTTCCGTTTCAATTGGAAATAAGGCTAGATCATCATCGTCTTTATCTTTAACTTCATAGCGAAATGCATATACCTCAACTTCTTCATCATCTTTTTGTTCAATTGGTATCACTGCAATATATGACTGCTCTGTTTCATCAACATTAAATGTTGCGAGTACCTCAAATAAATGTTCATCACCGTTTTCATCTGGAATAACAATTCGTTCTTTTGCTTCTAAGCTCATCATTACACTCCTCTGCTACTCTGATCTAAAAAACCTTGTAAAATCATCACCGCTGCTACTTTATCGATGACTGTTTTTCGTTTCTTACGACTGACATCAGCTTCAATTAAAACCTTTTCAGCGGCTACTGTCGATAATCGTTCATCCCATAAGAACGTCGGGATCTGATGAATCTTCTCCACATGTGTTGCGTATGTCTGCGAAGCTTGGCCACGTTCGCCGATTGAACCATTCATATGCTTCGGCAATCCAATGACCACTTGTTCAACTTCGTGTTCAGCAACAATCTTTTTTAATAGTGGATCAGCTGAACGGATGTCGGATTCATTCCATTTAATCGTCGTTAATCCTTGAGCCGTCCAACCGAAGGCATCGCTAATCGCTACTCCGATTGTTTTTGACCCTACATCCAATCCCATTACTTTCATTTAATCACCCTGCTGTTCTAGATAAAACTTAACTAACTCTTCAATGACTTCGTCCCGCTCGATTCTACGGATTAAGTTTCTAGCGTCTTTATATCTTGGTATATAAGCAGGGTCACCAGAGAGTAAATAGCCAACAATTTGATTGTTTGGATTATAACCTTTTTCCTTTAGTGCGTCATGAACCGTAAATAGTATTTCTTTTATATCTTTATCAAATGGTTCTTCCGGAAAGTCGAACTTCATTGTATTATCAATTGAGCTCATGGTGACACCTCTTTCTTTATATTTTAAGCTAACTCCATCTTATCATGTTTGTACGTCCTATTATAACTTATTTACAACACATATAACAGATTAATCACTGTTCAATCTTCTCGTCAATATATTTTTCCGCTATATTTAGTGCGGCATCGATTTTCTCTGGGTCTTTTCCACCTGCTTGTGCCATGTCTGGACGACCACCACCACCGCCACCACATTGCTCTGCTGCTCGTTTAATCAGATTTCCGGCATGTAATCCGCGGTCATTCAAATCTTTACTTACACCGGCTACTAATAAAACCTTTTTGTTGCTTTCTGCGGCTAGTATAAAGACCCCCGATCCAATATTTTGTTTCACGTCATCCACCATGTTTCTTAATTGATTCATATCTGTCACATTTACTTGTTCAGCAACTAAGTTTATATCTTGTACTTTTTTAACCTTTTGTACAATTGTTTTTGTTTCAACATTTGCCATTTGGCTACTTAAAGAATCATTTTGTTCTTTCAACCGTTTCAGATCTTGAAATAAAGCTTCGATTTTTTGAGGAACTTGCTCATCACTCGTATTAAGTTGCTCTGCCGACGTATTTAAAACGTCTATTTTACTTGTTAATTGCTCATACGCCCCTTTACTCGTCACGGCTTCAATTCTTCTAGTTCCCGCACCTATTCCTGATTCGGTGAGTATTTTAAACAAGCCAATTTCTGCTGTGTTTTCAACATGGCAACCACCACATAGTTCAATACTATAATCACCAATTTGGACGACGCGAACAATATCACCGTATTTTTCACCAAATAAAGCCATTGCTTCCATATCTTTTGCTGCCTTAATTTCCTGATTCGTAATGGTGACGGGAATGGATCGCCATATTTTCTCATTTACCTGTTGCTCAATTTCACTCAACTCATCGACCGAAATCGAACCAAAATGGCTAAAGTCGAACCGTAAGCGATTATCGGTTACCAAAGAACCTGACTGTGCTACATTATCCCCTAGTACATCTCGTAATACTTGGTGTAATAAGTGTGTAGCTGTATGGCTTTTCACAATTCCATTTCGCTTGTTTTTATCAACCGTAGCGATGACAACATCCTGATCGGTCAATTGACCTGATGTAACTTTTACTTGATGGATATGTTGCCCTTTCGGTGATTTACTTACACGTAGCACTTCTCCTACACCATGCTCTGTTTCGATCCACCCTTGGTCATTTATTTGACCACCACTTTCGGCATAGAATGGTGTTTCATGAAGAAATACAATGATTTCATCTCCCATCTGTGCCGTTTCAACACGCTGTTTATCTTTAATCATTGCTTCTACCTTGGTCTTGACTTCCAGTTGATTGTAGCCGATAAACTCGCTCTCTACATCAATCGATCCTAATACTTCGTCTTGCACATCCATTGATTGTACGTCTTGTCTTGCACTTCTTGCTCGTTCTCGTTGCTTTTCCATTTCAGATTCAAATCCCGCTTCATCGATTGAAAATCCTTGTTCCGCAACATATTCTTCTGTTAATTCTTTAGGGAAACCATAGGTGTCATATAGTTTAAACACTTCAATCCCTGGGAAAATAGTACGATCCTTTTTCTTCTCTTTTTCTATAATCGACGTCAGCATAGCTAATCCATCGTATAATGTTTCATGGAATCGTTCTTCTTCAATTTTGATAATTTTTTCAATCTCATCTTTTTGATTGATTACTTCGGGATAATAGTCATGCATAATTATTCCCACTGTCGGAACCAGTTTATACATAAATGGTTTTTCAATCCCAATTTGTTTGGCGAATCGGACGGCCCTTCTCAGTAATCTTCTGAGTACATACCCTCGCCCCTCATTTGAAGGAAGTGCATGATCCCCTATCGCGAATGCAACCGTTCTAATATGATCGGCAATCACCTTAAATGCCGTATCATCCTGCTCATTGACACCATATTTTTTAGTCGCTAATTTCTCAGTTTCCGTGATAATCGGCATAAATAAGTCCGTATCGTAGTTAGATGGTACTTCTTGCATAATCGAGGCAACACGCTCAAGGCCCATACCTGTATCAATATTTTTATGCGGTAATGGGGTGTACGTATCATCTGGGTTATGATTGAACTGCGAGAAAACCAAGTTCCATACTTCTAAGTAACGGTTATTCTCTCCACCCGGATATAATTCCGGATCTTTCGGATCATTTCCAAATGCCTCTCCACGATCATAAAAGATCTCCGTGTTGGGGCCACTTGGACCAACACCAATATCCCAAAAGTTTTCTTCCAACCGAATGATCCGATGTTTTGGAAGGTGCATCTGATGAAGCCAAATATCATATGCTTCATCATCTTCAGGATGAACAGTAACCGTTAATAATTCCTCTTGAAGACCAAGCCATTTCTCACTTATTAAAAACTCCCAAGCGAATTCAATTGCTTCCTTTTTAAAATAATCACCAATCGAAAAGTTACCGAGCATTTCAAAAAAGGTGTGATGTCTAGCTGTGTAGCCTACATTTTCGATATCATTCGTGCGGATTGATTTCTGTGCGTTAACGATGCGTGGGTTATCTGGAATCACACTTCCGTCAAAGTACTTTTTCAACGTAGCAACCCCACTATTAATCCATAATAACGTAGGATCATCCTGTGGTACGAGTGGTGCACTTGGCTCTACTCGATGCCCTTTTTCGGTAAAATAATCTAAAAATAGCTGTCTAATTTGTGCAGATGAAAGCTGTTTCATTTCCTAACCTCCCGTTTGATAGATCATGTATAGCCCTTACTATTATAATGAATTTCATAATACCGGTTTAGTGCCACTTCGCTTGTTGTACCAATCTTAACGATATGTTGTAGCGATGTGGCTGATGAAGGTCATTAGGAGATTCATTCCTTTGTATGCATTAAAAAATCCCCTCTCTGCTTATTTGCAGGGACGAGATATAATCGCGGTACCACCCTAATTATGACATGATTTGTCATCGCTTCATCATTGTAACGGTATGAAACCGACGGGTATTAGCCATACTCCAGTTTAGCTTTCCATGCCTCTTTATTTAGGATTTCTTACAGCCAGATGGAAATCCCTCTCTGTAAATCGAGTATCATGTACTTCGAACCTTCCACGTATCTTCATTTATTTACTAATTAGTATAAGCAATTTCACGTTTAATGTCAATGCGATCGCCTAAAGACGAGTAAATGAGTCATTATCTCCTTTAAAATAGCTAATAAAGGGACAGCTAAAATCATTCCAAGAATACCGCTTAGTTGTCCGCCAACTAAGAGCGCAAAGATAATTGATACGGGGTGGATGTTAATGCTCTTCCCTACAATATAAGGGGAGAGAAAGTTACTTTCGATTAATTGAATGATGAACGTCGTAATCAACACGATGATAACCAGTTTCTGAGAAATCGTCATCGTAATAATAATCGCGGGAATCGCACCAATGATCGGGCCAAAATAAGGAATAATATTTGTAACTCCCATAATAATCGCTAATAACAGAGAATACTCAATCCCTAATAGGTAAAAGACAATCCATGTGGAGGCACTCACAAACAAGCTAACGATGAATTGTCCCCGTACATAATTGCCGAGACTTTTGTTAATGGCATAAAGTAACTGATTCGTCTCTGCTTTATAATGTGCTGGGATGTGTTTTTTCAAATACCTTTTAATGGTTTCATAATCTTTTAAAAAATAAAACACGAGTACAGGGATGATCGTCATGAGGATGATTAAGTCAATAAGTTTCGTTACATTCCCAATCACTTTACCAAGCAAATTTTCTATTGTTGTTTCAATTTGATTAATGACATGATCGATCTGATCATGGACAGCTTCAGGTAAAAATGATGTGGAGTCATAAATATTATAGATGATGTCCTCGTATAAACGGATAAACTCTGGTAAATGTGCTTCTAAATCTTTTAATTGATGGAGAAATGCCGGGTAACCTCGATAAATGAGATAAGCGGTTCCTCCAAAGAATAATAAATAGATCAATAAAATGGCTACCGTTTTATTGATCTTATGCTCTTGGAGCTCCCGGATAATCGGATAGAGTAAATAGGCAATTAACCCCGCCAGAATGAAAGGGGATAAAAGCTTCCAGACAAATGAAAATACCGTCCCATACAACGGAAACAAGCGAACAAGTAAATAAACAAAAAAGATCGCCAATATCCCTGTGATCAGCCAATAGAGTATTTGGATAGGTCGTTTATTCGCAAACATAATTCACCCCTCCTTACTGACCCATAGGAGGCTCATTATGGTAATGAAGAGCAATCGGTATTGTAAATTCAATTATGTAACATAACATCATCATCGCCTCCAATGGAAACCGGTAATGATAGTATGCTTACCAACTGTTAAAAAATTATGTATCGCTCCCTACATGAAATCATATGGACTGATCTCCTTTTCCTCCTCACTCTCTTCGATCGGGTCAGTAGATGCCACGGATGCCCCATCGAATTGGCGTGCAAGCTGTTCAGGTAAAGAAGTGTAGCGTATATTCGTATCCAATGTATGAATGCCACGCATAAAGGCAGGTTGTTCACCACAAATGATTAAAGAGTCTTGCCCTCTTGTAATCGCCGTATATAACAAATTTTTACGAAGCATACGATGATAGGAGGATACGACTGGTAATAATACGATTGGAAACTCGCTACCTTGTGATTTATGAATCGAAATACAATAAGCATGCATAAAATTAATATAATCCTTTTGTGGATAAACAACTTCTTTTTCATCAAACAGAATGACAATTTGTTCTTCATCTTCTATATTTTCATCGGGTTCAAAGATGGCAACAATCTCGCCAATATCACCGTTTGACACCCCATCTTCAGGTTGATTAACCAATTGAATCACTTTATCGCCAACTCGAAAAAGCGCGTTTTTAAACCTTTTTTCACGCTTTCCCTTTGTTTTCGGATTCACAATTTCTTGCAGATGTTTATTGATTTCTGTAATGCCGACTTGTGAGCGATACATCGGAGCTAACACTTGGATATCATGCAAGTCAATTCCTTTTTTATCTGCCTTTGTGAAAATTTGGGTAATGACGTCAATGAGTTGGTGGCTAGCGCAAGGGATAAAACTAAAGTCTTGTTCGTTTTTTAGTGTGGCTGCGGTACACGAATCATTTTTAATATCGTGTGCCAATTGAATAATTTTAGACCCTTCTTTTTGCCGATACACTTCACTTAAGCTTAGCGAAGGGATCAGTCCACATGTAATTAAGTCATCAAGTACTTCGCCAGGCCCTACCGATGGAAGTTGATCCCCATCTCCAACAAGCAATACTTGCATATCGTCTGGTATCGCTTTAAAGAGGCGATGTGCAAGCCAGATATCAACCATTGAAAACTCATCAATAATGAGAAACTTACCGGATAATTGATTTTGCTCATCTTTTTCAAAATGATCATGACCATTCCATCCTAATAAACGATGAATCGTCATCGCAGGCAGGCCAGTGGACTCATTCAAGCGTTTGGCTGCTCGACCCGTAGGCGCTGTTAAGATGAACGGAAAATCAGCTTTGTCATCGTAGTCTGATAAATCAAACGGAATATCATGAATGGCTGCATATGCATTTAATATACCTTTTACAACGGTCGTTTTCCCCGTTCCAGGACCACCGGTTAAGATCATCACTTTCGAATGAAGGGCTTGATTAATCGCTTCGAATTGTTCTTTACCATAGCTTAATATCTCCGTTTCTTCTAGATCACCGATGATTTTCATCAGTTCTGCCAATGTTGTCTGATCTTCAATCGGCTTAGACATGACCCGTTTTAAGCTCTGAGCAAATCCAACTTCCGAATAATAGAGCGATGGTAGATACACATTATCATCATGGAGCATGAGTGTTTTATCGCCAGCTAAATCTTGAAGTTGCCTAGCCACATCATTTTCGGTCAATTGATAAGCACCGAGTAAATTCATCACTTCTTGCACACAATGATCCAACGGTAGAAACACATGCCCTTTTTGTAAGCTCTGTTCTAAAATAAACACACACCCAGCCCCAACCCGATTTGGATGCGTTTCTGAAAGTCCGTTTTTTTTCGCTATATGATCCGCCGTTTTAAAGCCAAATCCTTCAATATCAAACACATATTGATAAGGATCCTCTTCTAAAATACGAATCGCTTCATCTTTATATGTTTCATAAATCTTTTGGCTCATTTTCAAGCCGATTTCATATTTCGCTAAATAAACGACAATATGTTCAAAGCCTTGGTTTTCTTGTAATGTTTTAGCTAATAATTTACCCGTTTCTTTATTCAGCCGTGGGATGTCCGACACAATGTCAGGATTATTTAGTATTTTACTAATTGCAGTATTACCTAAATGGTCAACAATACGTTCCGCTGTTTTCTTGCCAACCCCATAAAAAAGGTCACTCGATAAATAGAGGATGAGACCATTCTTCGTGTCTGGAATATACGTTTGATAGGATTCAATACTATATTGCCTGCCATATTTTGGGTGATCTTCAAATTGCCCGTAAAAAGAATAGGTCGTCCCCTCTTGTAAATTGGTAAAATAACCTTTACCAATCACTTCTGGTTCCTCATATTCTTCATTTGTAGCATGTATTTTAAATCTTGCAATTGTAAAATGTTCATTCTCATTATGAAAGATCGTATGGAGTAATTCAGCCTGTATATAACCTTTTTCGGCTTCATCAGCATTTTGGTCTATTGCCATTCTATTTACCTCACAATCTTACGGTTTGTTTTTGTTTAGCAATTGTTCAACTTGTTTCTTTCCGTTCGCTGCTAATAGGTGATCGGGTTGAATCTCTAAAGCAATATCAAAGTGTGCCAATGCAGCAGTGGCATCTTCATTGTATAACGCAATAACGGCTAGATTATAATGGGAATCACTATGATTCGAATCTTCCTTTAAAACCGTATGAAAAACATCCTTCGCTTCCTGAAGATAATTACTTTGAGCAAGTGCTAACCCGTATTGAAAGTGAACTTCCACATCTTTTGGTGCTAATTCAGTAGCGCGCAATAAATAAGGAATCGCAGGTGTAACTTGTTCCAAGCCTAATAATGTCATTCCGAGCATATAATAAACATCGCTTTCTTCTAATCCAAGTTCAATCGAGCGTTCAAAGTTTTCAGCAGCTTGTTGGTAATTTTCTTGTTCATAATATAAATTGCCTAATCCATAATAGGCTGTTGCAATCTGCTTATCGAGTTCAATCGCTTTGACAAAAAATCGTTCTGCTCGCTCCAAATCATCCATATGCAATAATAAATTACCAAAATTAATATAACCAAGTGGATCGTCTGGTTGTTCATCAATTATTTCGGTGAAAATTTTTGCAGCTTGCTCATAGTCTTGCTCTTGCATTCGTTTAATGGCTTCTTTATTCTTATCCACGTATCGGGACCTCCTAAAATTAAACAGCTCTATCTACCCTACATAATCAAGGGCTTTGTTGTCTCTCCATACCTCATCAATTGTTCCCCCACCAAGACAAATATCCCCATCATAAAAGACAACGGCCTGCCCTGGTGTGATCGCACGTTCTTGTTCATCAAAGATAACCGATACTTTTCCGTCATCACGTAATGTTACAGTAACGCTACTATCTTTTTGACGATAGCGGAATTTAGCTGTACATGAAAACTGATCTTCGATAAGGTCTCGATTAATCCAATTGATATCAGTCGCAATGATGCCGTCAGAATAAAGGCCTTCATGAGCAAATCCTTGTTCAACATATAAAATATTATCTTCTACATTTTTACCGACGACAAACCATGGATCACCTGATCCACCAATTCCTAATCCTTGGCGTTGACCGATTGTATGATACATCAATCCATCATGTTTTCCTTTTACTTCACCGGTTAAGGTAGTCATGTCACCTGGTTGTGCTGGTAAATATTCACTTAAGAATTCTTTAAAGTTTCGTTCACCAATAAAGCAAATCCCTGTACTGTCTTTCTTGTTCGCAGTAGCCAAGTTATGCGCTTTTGCAATTTCCCGCACTTTTGACTTCGGCATAGCACCTAAAGGGAACAATACTTTTGCCAAGACATCTTCTGTTAATTGATTTAAGAAATACGTTTGATCTTTATTGCTATCGACTCCACGCAACATTTTATAATGTCCGTCTTGTTGAGCGATTTGGGCGTAATGTCCTGTTGCCACATAATCCGCACCGAGGGAAAGCGCATGATCTAGAAATGCCTTGAATTTAATTTCCTTATTACACATGACATCCGGGTTTGGCGTTCGTCCCGCTTTGTATTCGTCTAAGAAATAAGAGAATACTTTATCCCAATATTGCTTTTCAAAATTTACGCCATAATAAGGAATCCCAATTTGGTTACAAACCCGAATCACATCATCAAAATCTTCTGTCGCTGTACAGATCCCTTGTTCATCCGTATCGTCCCAATTTTTCATAAAGATTCCAATGACATCGTACCCTTGCTCTTTAAGTAGTAAAGCCGCTACCGAGGAGTCAACTCCCCCACTCATGCCAACCACTACACGTGTATGCTTATTTTCATTCATTGCTTTCAAGTCCTCCTATTCGTTGTTAATCTTTGAATCACTTTGGCAACACGCTCTGCCGCCTCTTCAACGATTGCTTCTGAATGTCCTAATCCAAAACTAAAGCGGATTGAATTAGTCGTCTCCTCACGATGATCTCCATACATGGCCTGTAACACATGAGATGGCTCAATCGATCCCGCTGTACAAGCACTTCCGCTTGAAGCTGCAATGCCATCTAAATCTAAATTCGTGAGGGTTTTTTCAACATCTGTTCCCGGAAAACTCACACTGACAATCGATGGAACAGCGTAAGCCGCATCGCCGTTAACGGTAAACTCAACCCCAGATGCTGCCAATGTCTTAAGGAAATGTTCTTTATAACTTTTGTAGGCCTCTTGTCGTTCCGCTTGTAATTCAATCACTAATTCAACCGCTCGTTGAAATCCAACTACGGCCGCAACATTTTCAGTTCCTGGGCGACGCTTCCGCTCTTGTTCTCCCCCAAATTGTAAAGGATTTATCTTCACGTGATCAGCCACATATAAAAATCCAATCCCCTTCGGACCATTAATCTTATGGGATGATGCCGTCAATAAATCAATACCTAGGTCATTCACATCAAATGGTAATAATTCAAAACCTTGAACCGCATCCGTATGAAAGTGTGCTTGATGGGATGCGAGTAATTCCCCAATTTCCTGAATCGGTTGGATCAGTCCCGTTTCATTATTTACGGACAGCACGGAAACAAGAATCGTTTCCTCTGTTAAGGCCTTTTCTAAATCACTTACTTCTATTCTTCCATGCTCATAAATAGGTAAATAGGTTATGGAGAAACCAATCGTTTCCAAATAGTGTGCGGTATGAAGTGCGGCATGGTGTTCTTGTACCGTTGTAATGATATGGTTACCTCGATCACGGTTCGCTATTGCTGTTCCGATTAAAGCTAAGTTATCAGCCTCTGTTCCCCCGCTTGTAAAAATAATCTCTCGATCGCTTGCCTGAATACTTTGTGCGATCACATGCCGTGCTTCATCTAAATAGTGGCGTGCTTGCCGACCAAAGGAGTGTACACTCGATGGGTTTCCAAAAACCTCTTCATAAATAGGTATCATTGCTTCGATTACCTGTTTATGAACTGGTGTTGTTGCGGCATGATCCATATAGATTGATCCCATAAAACCCGTCCCTTCCGATTCGTAAAAACTTAGATATAAAACATATACTCTTCTTGTGGTTTATTTTTATCATGATTGATTAAATCTTCTAATGTGGTCGTATCCAATACGCCTTTCACTGCATCTGTTATTCGTATCCATAGTGCCTGCTGGCTTGGTTCTTCATCTTCAATCCCCTCAACAAGTTCAATGGGGCCTTCAAGGACGCGAATGATGTCCCCTGCCTTAATGACCGAAGGATCTTTTGCTAATTTATAACCACCATATGCCCCACGAACACTTTTAATCAGACCAGCATTTCGGAGTGGTGATGCTAACTGCTCTAGATAATGGACAGATAACGTATTATCGTCTGCAATTGACTTCAATGAAATAGGCCCTCCACCAAATTCCCGTGCGAGCTCGATCATGATCGTTAAACCGTATCTTCCTTTTGTAGAAATCTTCATACGAACACCTCTATTATTTATTAATGACATATTTTATCATTTATCATACATCTACATACGTACATGCAATTGTACATGACATTGTAACATGAACAGCCATCATCTTGCATTTTATCCGGTTCACGATTACGCTTAGTAAGATCGATGAATGAACACTTTTATAATTACGGAACATATATTTTTAGATAAAGGAAGATTAAATTGGAGCAAACACCATTAGCATTACGTATGCGACCTGTACATATCAATCATATCATTGGCCAAGACCACATCGTTGGCGAAGGGAAAATCATCAGTCGAATGGTGCAAGCAAAGCAGTTAGCTTCCATGATTTTATTCGGACCTCCGGGAACTGGTAAGACATCCATGGCTGTTGCACTTGCGCGTAGTCTAAGCATCCCAATGAAAATGTTGAACGCTGTAGCAGATCGTAAAAAGGATTTAGAGATTGTCGTTGAAGAAGCGAAAATGACGGGGCATGTCATCCTTGTACTTGACGAAGTGCACCGTTTAGACAAACCGAAACAAGATTTTCTCCTACCACATTTAGAGAGTAATCTAATCACCTTAATCGGTTGCACGACAAGTAATCCTTTTCACTCCATTAACCCGGCGATTCGCAGTCGGTGCCATTTATTTGAATTACATGCCTTAACACCTGAAAATGTAAAACAGGCAGTCAATCGTGCGCTAATTGACGAAGAGAATGGGTATGGCCAACTTGATATTTCGATTTCAGAACAAGCGATTGAGCATTTTTCCCAAAGTGCAAATGGGGACATGCGAGCTGCATTAAATGGCCTTGAATTAGCAGTATCATCGACGCCAGTAAATAATGAAGAGCAAATTATCATTTCGCTTGAAACGGCCGAAGAATGTATGCAGAAAAAGAGTTTCTCACATGATAAAGGTGGTGACGCGCATTATGATGTCCTGTCCGCTTTTCAAAAATCGATTCGGGGTAGTGATGTGAATGCTGCGCTTCATTATTTAGGTCGACTCATTGAGGCAGGCGATCTGGATAGCATCGCCCGGCGTATGATCGTCATCGCGTATGAAGACATTGGATTAGCCAATCCACAAGCTGGACCACGAGCTGTCGCCGCTGTGGAAGCTGCCGAACGACTTGGCTTTCCTGAAGCCCGCATCCCTTTATCCGTAGCGATTGTGGAACTCGCTTTATCACCGAAATCAAATTCATCCTATAAAGCGCTTGATCATGCATTAGCAGATATTCGCGGTGGTAAATCGGGTGAGATTCCACGTCATCTTAAAGATGCCCATTATCAAGGCGCAAAAGATCTAGGCCATGGGGTCGGCTATAAATTTCCACATAACTACGATAGTGGCTGGGTCAGGCAACAATATTTGCCCGATCGGATTAAAAATAAACGCTATTATAGCCCGAAGGACACAGGCAAATTCGAACAAGCCCTTAAACAAGTAAATGATAAAATAAATATAGATAAAGATAAACAAAAATGACGAATGTATAATTCCTTTTTCAAACGGTCATAATAGATGATGATCAGCAAAGTGAACGACATAGCGTTCGCTATCTAGTACATCAATCATTGTACATATTAATCTCTAAGATTGATTACATTATCGAATCTAGTAAAACATCTTATTGCCGTAATTGAAGAAGGAGTTGAAGCACATTGGCTAAAGTTAGACAAGATGCATGGTCACATGAAGACGACTTGTTATTAGCAGAGACCGTCCTACGCCATGTTAGAGAAGGAAGTACGCAACTGAATGCTTTTGAAGAAGTAGGTGACAAGTTAAATCGGACGTCGGCGGCGTGTGGTTTTCGTTGGAATGCTGAAGTAAGAAGAAAATACGATAATGCCATGGACCTCGCAAAAAGACAACGAAAAGAAAATAAACGCGCACTGTTTACAAATACGAATGTGCCTAAGAGTAACCCGATACAAAAATCAACCATTACACTACCTACGGATGATGAAGTCGATTCTTCACCTGTAGAACCGATCGGATCACCAATTACAATGGATCATGTCATTCATTTTTTAAAGGATTATCAAGAGCATTACCATGTTTCTAATCAATCGATCTTGACATTAGAACAGACACAACAAGAAAATCAACGATTGCGAGAAAATATTTCTCAGTTAGAAAAGGAACTCAAAAAAACGAAGAAAAGTCTCGCGACCATTCAAGAAGATTATCAAGTGTTTATTCAAATCATGGACCGGGCCCGGAAAATGACCGTATTAGATGATCAAGGGACACTGAAGTCACCAGCGTTCAAGATGGATAAAAACGGAAACCTTCAACAACTTGCACAGGGACTGAATCAATAATAAGCAAAAAAACTGACTCCCGTTATAAACGGAAGTCAGTTTTTTTAATATGTGTTTATAAAATCCCAATCGTGCCGTCCGAATACCCAGTTTTGAACCCGCTCTCGGCAGGTGGGTGCTTTGTTCCATGTATTGTACTTCCTTAGTCATTGACGTTGTGTCAATTTGGTGAGGCATGCACGCCACTAGGAAACTCGCAAGCTCCCAATAATATAATTGTTCGGTCAAAACGATTTAGTTAGACGTACACATCAGGATTTATCTGATCTATCTAAGTTCATCTTACCACATCAGTATGTTGTTTTCAACATGAAATTGATTTAGTAAATACACCTTTCGATCGTTCGAGGGCTATTTATCAGCTTTAGACTTTTTATTTAACTGAATGGATAGTTCATCAAGTTGTGCTGGATGAACTTCCCCTGGTGCATCGGTAAGTAAATCAGATGCGGATGCAGTTTTTGGAAATAGAATGACATCCCGTAGATTGGTCTTTCCAGCTAGCAACATCACAATTCGATCTAGACCGAAAGCAACTCCCCCATGTGGAGGTGCACCGTATTCAAGCGCTTCTAATAAAAAGCCGAATTGTTCCTCTGCTTCTTCTTTTGTAAAACCTAACACATCAAACATTTTCTCCTGTAACTCACGTTGATAAATACGTAAAGAGCCGCCACCTAATTCATACCCATTAAGAACAAGGTCATAAGCATTGGCTGTCACTTTCCCTGGATCTGTTGTCAATTTATCGATGTCAGATTCAATGGGCATGGTGAATGGATGATGGGCTGCTGAATAGCGTTTTAGTGTCCCATCATATTCAAGTAACGGCCAGTCCACTACCCAGAGATAATTAAATTTGTCTTCATCAATAAGCTGTAAGTCTTTCCCTAGCTTTAAACGGAGTGCACCAAGACTATCATACACAACATTCGTTTGATCGGCGACAAATACTAATAAATCCCCGTCTTTTGCGTCAGCTCGTTCGCGTATTCCTGCCGTCTCTTCGTCTGACAAGAATTTAACGATGGGTCCTTTTACGGTATCCCCTTCTACTTTTAACCAGGCTAATCCTTTTGCACCATAAACCTTCACATATTCGGTTAAGCCATCAATATCTTTTCGAGAGTAATTTGCTGCTTGACCTTTTACATTTAATAAACTAACATTTCCCCCATTTTCAACGGCACCTTTAAAGACGTTAAAGGAGGATGTTTCAACCAGATCTGACACATGAATTAACTCCATGGCGAACCGAGTGTCCGGTTTATCAGAACCAAAACGTCCCATGGCATCATCATAAGTGATTCGCTCAAACGGTAATGAAACGGTCATCCCTTTGACTTCTAACATTAATCTTTGCATCATCTTTTCAACCATTGCCATGATGTCATCACTTGTCATAAAGGATGTTTCAATATCAATTTGCGTAAATTCAGGTTGGCGATCAGCTCGTAAATCCTCATCACGAAAACAGCGAGCGATTTGATAGTATTTTTCAAAACCACCCATCATGATTAACTGTTTAAACAATTGAGGTGATTGTGGTAATGCATAAAATTCACCAGGATGAACACGACTTGGCACTAAATAATCTCGCGCCCCCTCTGGCGTACTTTTTGTTAAAATAGGTGTTTCCATATCTAAATAGCCATCTTCATTTAGAAATTCACGGATAACATGGGTAATTTGATGACGCATTTTGAATGTTTCTTGAAGTTGTTTTCTCCTTAGATCAAGATAACGATATTTCAAGCGTAACTCTTCGGATACACCGTTATCCTCTTGAATAAGAAAGGGTGGATTTTTTGCTTTATTTAAAATAACAATGTCATTCGCCATGACCTCGATTGTCCCTGTTAGCATCGCTGGATTGACTGTTGCTTGATCCCGCTTTACAATACTTCCCTTTACTTCAATGACAAATTCACTGCGTACTTTATTGGCAATTGCTAACGCTGCTGGTGAATAATCGGGGTTAAAAACGACTTGAACGATACCTGATTTATCACGTAAATCGATGAAAATCAAACCTCCGAGATCACGACGTTTATCTACCCATCCTTTTAGAACCACTGTGTCTTCGATATTCGGTTCACCTAAAGTTCCTGCTAATACACGTTCTGCCATTTAACTTCCTCCTCGTAGCTTTTCTTTCATCACGTCAACAAGCTCATTAATCGGCACTTCTACTTGGTCACCTGTATCCATCGATCTTATATTGATGATGTTATTGGTCAGCTCACTCTCTCCTAAAACAAGGACATAACGAGCATGCACACGGTCAGCAGCTTTAAATTGCGCTTTTATCTTTCTGCCTTGATAATCTTTATCGACTTGGATCCCATGCATTCTTAATTCATGTACGAGCCGAACAGCTTCTACTTCTGCCTCGTCGCCGATCGCTACAAAAAAGCAATCCAGTTCATCTTCAATGGGTAATTCAATCCCTTCGGCTTCTAGCGCCATGAGCAAGCGTTCAATTCCCATACCGAAGCCAATTCCTGGTGTATCTGGCCCACCAAGCTCTTCCGTTAATCCGTTGTATCTCCCGCCACCTAATAATGTCGTGATCGCACCAAATCCTTCTGCTTCACTCATCACTTCAAATGCCGTGTGATTATAATAATCCAATCCACGAACAAGCTTCGGATCAATGACATAGGGAATATCCATCAAGTCTAGGTACTTCTTCACTGTTGTAAAATATAAAGTCGACTCCTCATTTAAATGCGATAAAATGGATGGCGCATCTTCCATTGCTGGATGATCCATATCTCGTTTACAATCTAAGACCCGTAACGGATTTTCATCGAGACGCTGTTGACAATCACTACATAGCGAATCGATATGTGGTGAAAAGTGAGCGACGAGCGCTGCACGATGGCTCTCCCGACTTGCTTTATCCCCTAGACTATTAAGGACAAGCTTGAGCGACTTTAAACCGAGCGCTCGATAACAAGTCATCGCAAGTGCGATCACTTCCGCATCGATCGCAGGATCAGAACTACCTAACGCTTCCACTCCAAATTGGTGTAATTGACGCATCCGCCCCTGCTGAGGCCGTTCATAGCGAAACAGTTCCATAAAATAATATAATTTAGTTGGTTGGATCGGTGATCCGTATAATTTATTTTGTACAAACGCACGGACAACCCCTGCTGTACCTTCAGGGCGAAGCGTTAAACTTCTTCCCCCGCGATCGGGAAATGTGTACATTTCTTTCTGGACAATATCGGTTGTTTCACCGACACCGCGTTGGAATACTTCTGTATGTTCGAACATGGGTGTACGAATTTCCTTAAAATTGAAACGATCACACGTTTCTTTTAAGACACTTTCAACATATTGCCACTTTTTACTATCCTTTGGTAAAATATCGACCGTTCCACGTGCAGCCTTTAGATTCATTATGGTCCCTCCTAGTGAACTTTCCATATCTTAGTGACTGTCATAATTATATTTATGTAAAACAAAAAAACTCCTATCCCTATGAAATAAGGGACGAGAGTTACCCGCGTTGCCACCCTAGTTGATGCGCTACAATACACATCCACTTTCACAGTTAACGCCTGCAAAACGTCTATACCCTTTTCGTATAAGTACAGATCCTCTAGATTGTCTTTCATTAGATTTTCATATGAAAATGTTCTCAGCCAACGCCATTTTCTTTCTGTAATAGAAATCATCTAATTACTTCTTCTATCAGCGGTCAGTAACAGATAAAGATGAGACGAGCGATCATCTGATCCTGTCTACATTGTTGAATGTATTTAATAGTAAGGTTTACCTGTTCCATTGTCAAGCACGAGTTATCTTTTTCTTCAGTATGTTCACTTCCCCGATTGATATACCAAACTCTTTTGCAATTTCTAAGGCATTGTATTTGTTCTCTAGCTCCATAAATAAATGATAATCAACTGTAAAAATGGACTGATCAATCATGGGATTTCCATGTTTGCCATATACTCGGATACCGGCCGCCTCCCTCTATCCGAGTATCTTTACCTAATAAGCCTTTTTTATGTTTGATGGTCTACCTTTTTTCGAATAAAGACGATCAATAAATTATAAGGGATGACTTTATCGTACAAACAAATGAAACAAGCAAGGGGAATCATGTGATCTTTTAAAAGCTAAGAATAAGAGAGGACAAATCGATCTATTCACAGTGTAATTATTCTTTCGTATCAATGATTAAAGTTACCGGCCCGACATTCGTTAATTGTACGTCCATCATTGCACCAAATTCACCCGTTTCAACAGGGATGTCCATTGCCGCAATCTGTTGATTGAATTCCTTATATAATTCATTCGCAAAATCGGGTTTGGCAGCTTTCACAAAGCTAGGCCGTCTCCCTTTACGCGTATCTCCATATAAAGTAAATTGGGAAATTGATAAGATACTTCCACCGATATCTTGTAAAGATAGGTTCATCTTCTCATTTTCATCTTCAAAAATACGCAGATGAACGATTTTATGAACAAGATAGGCAACATCTTCTACTGTATCGTCATGCGTTACCCCAAGCAAGACGACTAATCCATTGTCAATAGAACCAATCTGTTCTCCATCAACCGTAACATGGGCGTTCTTCGCCCGTTGTATAACTGCCTTCATATTAAAAACTCCTTAATGCAATGTTCGAGTGACTGTGTAAACGTCCTTTATTTGCTTTATTCTTTCGACAATTCTTTGTAAATGCCCCGTATCATTAATCAACAGTGTAATATTAATGATTGCAATCTTCTTTCGATCTGTTCGCCCATTCACTTGGCTAATATTTGTCTTCATCTCATTAACTGCTTGCAAAACATCATTTAATAATCCTCGACGATCAAACCCCGAAACTTCTAGGTCTAAATGATATTGTTTGGTGTCTGTTACATCATCTTTCCATTCAACCTTTAGATGACGTTTTATCGCTTCGTCGGTCAATATATTCGGACAATCTGCTCGATGAACCGATACGCCTCTTCCTTTTGTTATATACCCGACAATGTCATCTCCTGGAACCGGATTGCAACATTTTGATAAACGTATGAGTAAATTATCAATCCCCTCAACATCTACTCCAGAATCACCTTTTTTAGAGGTGCTAGTACGATCTTTTCCGTCCGACTTTAATTCTTCAAGTGTTGTCGATAATGCTTGATTTTTCAATCGTTTTCTTCTAATCGTTTCTGTTAATTTCGTAGCGATCGAGGCTGCGGTAATCCCTTGATAGCCAACTGCTGCATACATATCTTCTTCATTAACAAAGTTGAACTTCTCAAGGATACGCTTGATGTTGTCCGGCGTAATCACTTCTTTTGGCGCGATATCAAATGCTCTAATTTCCTTGTCGACGAGTTCTTTACCTTTAACGATATTTTCCTCGCGACGCTGTTTTTTAAAGAATTGTCTGATTTTATTTTTAGCTTGGGATGTTTGCGTAATCTTTAACCAGTCTTGTGATGGCCCGTAAGAATGTTTTGATGTCATCACTTCAATTATATCACCGTTCTTCAACTTATAATCAAGTGATTCCATTTTCCCATTTATCTTTGAACCAACCGTCCGATTACCTATCTCTGTATGAATTCGATACGCAAAATCTAGCGGAATGGAGCCTGATGGCAATTCGATGACATCACCTTTTGGCGTAAATACATAAACCATATCAGAAAACAAATCTACTTTAAGTGATTCGATAAATTCTTCCGCATCATGAGATTCGGTTTGCCAGTCAAGGATTTCCCTGAACCAGGATAATTTCTTCTCAAATGATTTATCATCTTTATTTAATTGACGTCCTTCTTTATAAGCCCAATGTGCCGCAATCCCATACTCTGCAATTTCGTGCATTTCTTTCGTACGTATTTGAACTTCAAGCGGATCCCCTTTAGGACCAATAACAGTTGTATGTAGTGATTGATATAAGTTCGGTTTTGGCATGGCAATATAGTCTTTAAATCTACCAGGCATTGGTTTCCAACATGTATGAATAATTCCTAAAACAGCATAACAATCCTTAATACTATTCACGATAATTCGAACAGCTAATAAATCGTATATTTCATTAAATTGAACATCTTGATTCTCCATTTTTCGGTAAATACTGTACAGATGTTTTGGTCGTCCCGAAATATCAGACTGGATATTAACCTCGTCTAACTGTTCTGTTACTTTGTTCATGACATCTTCAATGTATATTTCTCGTTGATTTCTTTTTTGTTTCATCAGCTCGACGATTCGGTAATATTGTTGCGGATTTAAATAACGCAACGCTGTATCTTCCAATTCCCACTTAATCGTTGAAATACCAAGCCGATGTGCCAATGGTGCAAAAATTTCTAATGTTTCATTGGAAATTCTCCGTTGTTTCTCGACCGGTAAAAATTTCAAGGTACGCATATTATGGAGACGATCTGCTAACTTAATTAAAATAACTCGAATATCTCTCGCCATTGCGACAAACATTTTCCGGTGATTTTCGGCTTGTAATACTTCTTTTGATTTATATTTAATCTTACCTAATTTAGTTACGCCATCAACGAGCATAGCTACCTCAGGATTGAAAGCTTCTTCGATCGTTTCAATTGTTTCTTCCGTATCTTCCGCAACATCATGTAAGAAACCACCTGCGATTGTTTCAGGATCCATTTCCAATTTAACTAGGATTCCTGCTACTTGAATCGGATGGATAATATAGGGCTCTCCAGACTTTCGATATTGTTCACCATGTGCACGTTCCGCAAACTCATATGCACGACGAATAAAAGCAACATCATCTTCTGATAGATAGCGGCGAGCCTGTTCCATGATTTCTTCAATTGTAATGTTTTCGCCCTTTGCCATAGAATCACCTTTTATTCGTTATATGTTAATGTATTGATTGGTAGAGTTTATCATCATCACGATAATTATTCCATGAAAATGTTGCTACAAACCGTTTTTAAGCAAAATTAATGAAATTCATTAAATTAGATAAGAATAGGTCTGACATGCAATGAGATACTTGCCAGACCTAACTTGCTTTAGTAACGCATTAACGTCAATACGTCATATCCTTCTAATTTGTCTAAACCATCTAGATAAGAAAGCTCGATAAAGAATGCGCAACCGACAACAATTCCTCCTAGTTCTTCAACTAAGTTGATCGTTGCTTCAATTGTGCCACCCGTCGCTAATAGGTCATCGGTAATGAGAACGCGTTGCCCAGGCTTGACAGCATCTTTATGGATTGTTAACACATTCTCCCCATATTCAAGACCATATTCTACTTTAATCACTTCACGAGGGAGTTTTCCTTCCTTTCTAACCGGTACAAATCCTGTTTCTAACGCATAAGCTACAGGGCAGCCAATGATAAAACCTCTTGCTTCGGGTCCAACAATGATATCTACTGCTTTATCTTGCGCGTATTCAACTACCTCATCAATCGCTTGCTTAAAGGCTTTTCCATTATCCATAAGTGGTGTAATATCTTTAAATTCAATGCCTTCTTTAGGCCAATTCTCAACAATTTTGATGTATTTTTTATAATCCATAAACTTCTTCCTCCCCGGGATTGTCAGTGATCCCTTTACACTTTGCAAACCAACTTTTCAAAGACTCATAATTTGAATAATAAAGCTTCTTTTCAATATCACCCTGATTTATTCGCGCTTGATAGACGGCTGATTCTTGTAAATCTCTCTTTACAGGGTGTGGCGCTATCTGAATAACCCCATCCTCTATCTTAACAAATTCTAATTCTAAAAACACCTTTGCAATAAAAACAACCGTTTCTTTCGTCCATTTTTTCTCGTGCATGATATCGTTCAACTCTTTATTTAAATCTAGTTTTTTACGACGATATACTAAGCTATAGAACCACTTGAATTCGTCTCTTGTTGGAAATGCCGTCAAATATGTACTGTTTTCAATATAAAAACAGACATGAATATTTACGGGATTTGTCGCTTTTATAATTTCCTGTAACACGGTTAAATTTGTAGGTAATTCATAAATAAATAAGGATTCCGTTTCCTCGAGAGTAGCGACCTCTATATCATACGTAATTTCTTTGATATGCCCGCCAAACTCGTGGCTTTCTTCAGGATGCTGATTGCGAATAACTATATTATGGTTTGTTGTTGTCGTAAACGGGCTCATATCAAGATTCCTTTTCCCGCGATGATCGAATAATTGCCATTCTGCGATTTTCATATCCCGCATAATAATTTGCGGTTTCCGAACACCATTCCACTCATTAATCCCTAACTCCCCTACAATCTCTATCGGTGTGTGAGGTGTTATGTGTGGAAATAGATGGCCCATACTAAATCCGATTCCTTCTAGATCTGTATTATCCACTTTAAACTGAAGTTTCAGATGATTTTTTAAATTACCAATCTGTCTCGTTTCAGTAGGGATGTCTTGAATATGAAAGATTGGCTTTGGATTGGACATGCCAAATGGAGCCAATCGTCCAATTTGATTAATTAAATCTTCATTGATATCAGCGATGAATAGCTTTTTATTTACCTCTACAGATGGTTTAAAATCATCCGCAGTAAGCTCCGCCTTAATGTTTTTATTTAATTCAGACTGGAGTTCTTCCATGTTTTCAATCGGTAAGGTCATCCCTGCTGCTTGTGAGTGACCACCAAAACGGGTGAATAGGGACTTTATTATCATGCAACTATCAAAAAGATTAAAAGCGGGAATACTGCGGGCCGATCCTTTAACCTCTCCCGTTTCCTCTTTAATACATAACACAATTGCCGGTCGGTCATATTTACGAACAAGTCTTGAAGCAACAATCCCTAAGACGCCCTCGTTCCATCCATGTTTGGCAACGATAATAACAGATTCTTCATCTTCCATCGAAACCATTGCTTCCGCTTCATGAATGATCTCGTTCACAATCTCCTGACGTTCCTGATTAATCGATTCAATCCTTTCCGCAATTTCTTCCGCTTCTTCGTTACTTTCTGTTAGTAATAACTCTACTGCTAAACGTGCATCTTGCAGGCGACCAACCGCATTTAATCGCGGACCAATCGAAAATCCAACATCATCTTCCATCACATCGTCCGTAATGCCACATACTTTCTTTAATGCTCCTAAACCAATGTTTTTTGTCGTCGTCAATTGTTGCAAACCAAAGTGAGCTAAAATGCGATTTTCATCAATCAATGGTACTAAGTCAGCAATGGTGCCTACTGCAACGAGGTCTAATAAATGGTCCGGAAAATAGCCTAATAATCTTTCAGAGAACTTTAAGGCAACTCCCACACCCGCGAGTTCGTGAAACGCATATTCTGGCGAGCACTTTGGATTAATAATCGCATAAGCGTCTGGTAATTCTTCTTGCAGTTCGTGATGATCCGTAATGATTAAATCAATGCCTAATTCTTTGGCTATCAATGCTTCATCTATTGCAGCAATACC
>Ga0209487_1000795_pt1 | contig 27882 bp, 46 predicted proteins | sample Poulit2012_FD_187524 | JGI IMG/M metagenome (GOLD analysis project Ga0209487, IMG submission 187524) | Agricultural soil microbial communities from Georgia to study Nitrogen management - Poultry litter 2012 (SPAdes) (version 2) | ecosystem: Environmental > Terrestrial > Soil > Agricultural land...
TGGTGACAATGTTGAGCTGTCGGTTTCGTTGATCAAGCCGATTGCGATGGAGGAGGGGCTGCGTTTCGCCATTCGTGAGGGCGGTCGTACTGTTGGTGCGGGCGTCGTCACCCAGGTGCTGAAGTAACCATGGCAACCCCCCGCATCAGAATCAAGCTCAAGGCGTTCGATCACCGCTCGCTCGACTCCAGCGCCACCAAGATCGTGGACACCGTGCGTCGTACCGGCGCGAAGGTCGCGGGACCCGTTCCGCTGCCCACCCGCACCCGCCGCTTCTGCGTCCTGCGTGGGCCCTTCGCCGACAAGGACAGCCGCGAGCACTTCGAAATCCGTACCCATAACCGGCTGATCGATATCAAGTCGCCCACCAAGAGCACTATCGACAGCCTCATGCACCTCGACCTCCCCACCGGGGTGGACATCGAGATCAAGACTGTCGGAGGACGCTAACAGTGAAAGGAATTCTCGGCACCAAAGTGGGCATGACCCAAGTGTGGCAGGACGGACGGCTCGTGCCGGTGACCGTTGTGCTCGCCGGTCCCTGCCCCGTGGTGCAGCGCAAGACACCCGAGAGCGACGGCTACAGCGCCGTCCAGCTCGGCTGGGAAGAGAAGGGCCAGAAGGCTACCAACAAGCCTGAACAGGGCCACTTCAAGAAGGCCGGTGTCAACCCGCTGCGCCACCTCGTGGAGCTCCGTGACTACGATCCCGAAGGGGATGCCGTTACCGTCGAGATCTTCGCCGAAGGCGAGAAGGTCGACGTTACCGGCGTGAGCAAGGGCCGCGGCACCGCCGGCGTCATGAAGCGCTGGGGTTTCGGTGGCATGCCCGCCAGCCACGGCACCAAGAAGAAGCACCGGCACGGTGGCTCCATCGGCCAGCGCAAGGCAGCCAGCCGCGTGTTCAAGGGCAAGAAGATGGCCGGGCGCATGGGCAATGAGCGGGTAACCACTCAGAACCTGGAGCTGCTCGGCGTGCGCAGCGACGACAACGTGCTCCTCATCAAAGGTGCAGTACCCGGCCCCAACGGTGGCCTGGTGGTCGTACGCGGCGCCCGGAAAGGCAGGGCCTGATGACAGTTACCCTGGACGTCATCGGAAGCGACCGGAAGGTCACGCTTGACCTTCCCGAGCCGAAGGCGGCGGTGCTTCACGAGGTCGTGACCTGGCAGCTCTCCAAGCGCCGCCGGGGCACGGCAGCAACCAAGACCCGCGGCCTCGTACGCGGTTCGACCGCCAAGATCTACCCGCAGAAGGGCACCGGGCGCGCCCGCCACGGCAGCCGCAAGGCCCCGATCTTCGTGGGCGGCGGCACCACCTTCGGTCCGCAGCCGCGCGACTACAGCTACACGCTGCCCAAGAAGGTACGTCGCCTGGGCCTGCACATGGCCCTCGCCGACCGCGCCAACAGCGGCAAGCTCACGCTGGTCGAATCGTTCGGCGTGAACGGCAAGACGAAGGAGTTCGTGGCCTGGGCCAGGGAGAACGGCTTCGACGGCAGCGAACGCGTACTGCTCGTCACCAATGACGAGCTGGCACGCCGTGCCGCCCGCAACCTTCCCTGGGTCAACGTGCTGCAGCCGGCCGGCCTCAACGTCTACGACATCCTGCGTCACGAGCGCCTCGTAATCGACGCCGACATGTTCAGCGAGGAGGCAGCAGAGTGAGCCCGTACGACGTCATTCAGGCTCCGGTCCTCTCCGAGAAGGCCGTGGCCCAGATCGGGAACAGCCGCTACACCTTCTACGTCCACCCGAACGCCAACCGGACCCAGATCAAGGAAGCGGTCCAGAAGGTTTTCAACGTGGATGTCGTGAAGGTCAACCTGATAAAGGTCCGCGGCAAGGTACGCCGCATTGGCCGCTTCGAAGGCCGCGACAAGGACCGCAAGAAGGCCATAGTCACCCTCAAGCCTGGACAGACGATACAGCAGCTTGAAGGGCTCACCTAAGGGAGGGATCATGCCTACCAAGAAGTACCGTCCATATACGCCCTCCCGGCGCTTCATGACCACGTCGGATTTCTCGGAGATCACCAAGAAGGAACCCGAGAAGTCCCTGCTGGCGCCAATGAAGAAGTCGGGCGGTCGCAACAACCGCGGCCGGATCACCACGCGCTTCCGCGGTGGTGGCCACAAGCGGCGCTACCGCATCATCGATTTCCGCCGCCGTGACAAGGAAGGCATTCCTGCCAAGGTCGCCGGGATCGAATACGACCCCAACCGGAGCGCCAACATCGCGCTGCTCAACTACTTCGACGGCGAGAAGCGCTACATCATCGCGCCGCAGGGCCTGGAAGTGGGCACCAAGATCGTCGCCGGACCGGAAGCCGAGCCTGATGTAGGGAACGCCCTGCCGCTGCGCTTCATTCCGATCGGCAGCATCGTCCACTCCGTGGAGCTCGTGCCCGGCCGGGGCGCCCAACTCGCGCGTTCCGCCGGAACCGGCATCCAGATCCAGGGCCGTGACGGCAACTACGTCACCCTGCGCCTGCCCAGCGGCGAGCTGCGCCGGGTCCACGGCGAGTGCTACGCCACCGTCGGCACCGTGGGCAACCACGACCACAAGAACATCGTCCTGGGCAAGGCAGGGCGCAGCCGCTGGCTGGGCCGCAAGCCTCACCAGCGCGGTCGCGCCATGAACCCGGTCGACCACCCGCACGGTGGCGGTGAAGGTCGTTCCTCCAGCGGACGTCCTCCGGTTAGCCCCTGGGGTCAGCAGGCCAAGGGCCTCAAGACGCGCAACCGCCGCAAGACCAGCTCGAACTTCATCGTTCGGCGTCGGAAGGGGAAGAAGTAGATGCCTCGTAGCTTGAAGAAGGGGCCGTTCGTGGACGAGCATCTTCTGGACAAGGTCGACGCGGCCAACCAGGCGAATGACCGTCGGGTCATCCGCACCTGGAGCAGGCGCAGCACGATCGTTCCGGAGATGGTCGGACATACGATCGGCGTGTACAACGGCCGCCAGCACGTGCCTGTATTCGTGCAGGAGAACATGGTGGGCCATAAGCTGGGCGAGTTCGCCCCGACCAGGAACTACCGCGGGCACAGCGGCGGCAAGAGGGATTGAGCATGGAAGCCAAGGCCACCCTCAAGATGCTGCGCTCCACGCCCCGCAAGACCAGACTTGTTGCGGACCTGATTCGTGGCAAGGAGGTCAGTGAGGCCGAGAACATCCTGCGCTACACCGACAAGCGCGCGGCCAAGCCGATCCTCAAGCTGTTGCAGAGCGCCAAGGCGAACGCTGTCAACAACCACGACATGTTCGAGGACAGTCTCTTCGTCTCCACCATCATGGTGAACGAGGGACCCACACTGAAGCGGATCCTCCCTCGTGCCCGCGGGCGCGCGGACCTCATGCGCAAGCGCACCTGCCACATCACCATCACATTGGAGGAGAAACGTGGGTAACAAGATCAACCCCCGGGGCTTTCGCCTCGGTGTAAACAAGGTTCCCTCGGCCAACTGGTACGCCTCTCCGAAGGAGTACCCGGAGCTGCTGGGTCAGGACGAGAAGATCCGCAAGGCCATCTACGATGACGTGGGCCGCGCCGGCATCGCCCGCATCGACATCGACCGCGCCGCACACAACGTCAACGTGACCATCCACACCGCCAAGCCCGGCGTCGTGATTGGCCGCGGCGGCGAGTCGATCAAGGCCCTGCGCGCCCGCCTGGACAAGGAGATCGGTGGCACCGTCGCCGTGAACGTCCAGGAGGTGCCTAACCCGAACACCAACGCCGAGCTGGTAGCCCAGCGCATCGCCGATCAGCTGGAACGCCGCTTCGCCTTCCGCAGGGCGATGAAGCAGGCCGTCCAGCGCGTTATGGAATCCGGCGCCAAGGGCGTCAAGATCCGCTGCTCCGGCCGTCTCGGAGGATCCGAACAGGCGCGCCCGGAGTGGTATTCTGACGGTCGCGTTCCGCTCCAGACTTTGCGGGCGGACATTGATTACGGCACGGCAAGGGCACAGACCACCTACGGCGTCATCGGCGTCAAGGTGTGGGTCTTCCACGGCGAAATCGTGGGCGACCGCCAGCGCCGTGCTGCCGTGCTGCCGCGTCCTCCCAAGGAAGATGACCGCCGCAGGCGCCGCCGTCCGCAGGCCCGCCGTGCCGGTCGTGATGACCGCGATGGTGGACGCCCCGGTCGTGCACGGGTGAAGAGGGAGAGATAAGATGCTGCTGCCGAAGCGAGTCAAGTACCGCAAGCAGATGCGCGGGCGCATGAAGGGCGACACCAAGGGTGGCGATTACGTAGCCTTTGGTGATTACGGCCTCGTCGCGTTGGAGCCGGCCTGGATCAAGTCGAACCAGATCGAGGCCTGCCGGATCACGATGAGCCGGCACTTTCGCCGTGGCGGTAAGATCTACATCCGCATCTTCCCGGACAAGCCGGTTACCAAGAAGCCCCAGGAAGTCCGAATGGGTAAGGGTAAGGGCGCCGTGGAGTACTGGGTGTCGGTCGTGAAGCCCGGGCGCGTGCTCTTCGAGGTCGCCAACGTGACCGAGGAGCAGGCGAAGGAAGCCTTCCGCCTCGCCAGCCACAAGTTGCCAATCAAGACCAAGATGGTAAAGCGTGAGGTCTACGATGAAGCCCAATGAGATTCGCAATCTCGAGCTAGACGAGATCCAGGCGCACGTCGACAGACGCCGCGAGGAGCTCCTCGACCTCCGGTTCCAGGCGGCGGTTGGACAGGCATCCAACCCGCGGCGAATCCGTACGGCCAAGCGTGAGATCGCCCGTCTCCTTACCATCGCCAAGGAGAAGCAGGCTAAATGAAGAAGACTTTGCAGGGCCGCGTGGTTTCCGACAAGGCCAACAAGACCGTGAGTGTCCTGGTCGAGCGGCGCTTCAAGCACCCGCTCTACGGGAAGGTCGTGACCTCCTCCAAGAAGTACCTGGTTCACGACGAGAATAACGAGTACAACGTCGGCGATCTCGTCGAGATCGCTGCCAGCCGGCCCATAAGCCGCCGCAAGCGGTTCGTGGTGCGCAAGCTGCTCGAGAAGGCGAGAGGCTGAGTTACAGGTGATTCAGCAAGAGACATACCTCGATGTTGCCGACAACTCCGGCGCGCGGCGCATTCAGTGCATCCGCGTCCTGGGAACCGGTCAGCAGTGGGTCGGCAGCGTTGGTGACGTTATCGTCGCATCGGTTAAGGACGCCCTGCCGCGTTCCGACGTCAAGAAGGGCGACGTAGTGCGTGCTGTCATCGTGCGCACCAGGAAAGAAGTGAACCGCAAGGACGGCTCGTCCATTCGCTTCGATTCGAACGCCGCCGTCATCCTCAACCAGCAGAACGAGCCGCGCGGCACCCGCGTCTTCGGACCGGTAGCACGCGAACTGCGCGAGAAGCGGTTCATGAGGATCGTTTCCCTCGCTCCGGAGGTTCTGTAATGCCGAAGATGAGGATCAAGCGTGAAGACCGGGTACGCGTCATAAGCGGACCCGAAAAGGGCAAGGAGGGGCGCGTCATCCGGGTACTGCGCGAGGAGAACCGCGTTGTCGTCGAGAACGTCAACGTCATCCGCAAGGCGCAGCGTCCGACGCAGGAGAATCCCCGCGGCGGCTACCGCGAACAGGAGATGCCGATTCACGCCTCCAACGTGATGATCATCGATCCCAAGACCGGGGAACCCACCCGGGTCGGGATGAAGTTCCTGGACGACGGCCGCAAGGTCCGTGTCGCCCGCAAGAGCGGCGCGCAGCTCGACGAGTGAGTGGATTGAGTGTGGAACAGGTAAACCTACCGATCAAGCAGCGCTACCAGGAGAGCGTCAAGCCTCTCTCCGAGCGTCACGGCTACACGAATCCCATGGCGGTCCCGAAGATCGAAAAGATCGTCATCAACATGGGTCTCGGTGAAGCCCGCGACGACTCGAAAGTCCTCGAAAAGGCCCAGCGCGAACTGTCCCAGATCGCACTGCAGCGACCCATCATCACGCGCGCCAAGAAGAGCGTTTCAAACTTCAAGCTGCGCACCGGCATGCCCATCGGGCTCAAGGTCACCCTGCGCGGAGTGCGCATGTGGGCCTTCCTCGACAAGCTCATCAACGTCGCCCTCCCGCGCGTTCGTGACTTCCGTGGTGTGCCCAGCAACTCGTTCGACGGCCGCGGCAACTACAGCCTGGGAATCCGCGAACAGATCGTGTTCCCCGAAGTGACCTTCGACCAGTCCGAAGGCATACGCGGCATGGACATCACCATAGTGACGAGCGCCCAGACGGACGAGGAAGCACGCAGCCTCCTCGAGTTCCTGGGAATGCCGTTCCGGAAGTAGTAAGGAGAGGATTATGGCCACGAAGGCCCAGATCGCCAAGAGCAGGCGCACTCCGAAGTTCTCCAGCAGGGGCGTAAACCGCTGCCAGCGTTGCGGCCGCACCCGCGGGTTCCTCCGCGACTTTGGCCTGTGCCGCATCTGCATGCGGGAACTGGCACACGCCGGGCACCTGCCGGGCGTAACCAAGTCCAGCTGGTAATACCGGCAAGAGTCGCCTCAAACCGATAAACGAGAGAAGCAGATGACGACAAAAGATAAGTCATATGAAAGAGGCTACGGTCAGCGCGCTTGCGCTGATACCGGCCTCGCGAAAGAAGGCGGAAATGCTCAGTGATCCAATTGCTGACATGCTGAATCGGATCCGTACCGCCGGTTCGACCGGTACCGAAACGGTCGAGATCCCGGCGAGCAAATTCAAGCGGGCACTGGCCGAACTGCTGGTGCGCGAAGGCTACCTGCGCAGCGTCGAGCAGCTCGACAACGACGGCAAGCCCGTCCTGCGCGTGGGACTGAAGTACGGTCCCCGCAGGAGCCCCATCATCAACTCGCTGAAGCGGGTCTCCCGGCCCGGCAGGCGCGCCTACACCGGCGTCCAGCACATCCCGGTCGTCCGGGGCGGCCTCGGTATCGCCGTAATCAGCACCTCCCAGGGACTGATGGTCGACCGCGAAGCGCGCCGCAAGCGCGTTGGCGGCGAAGTCGTTTGCGAGGTCTGGTAATGTCCCGCATCGGTAACGCACCGATCCAGATCCCCAGCGGTGTCGACGTCAAGATCGGTACCGGCCTCGTGGATGTGAAGGGCCCCAAGGGGCAGCTGACCGTCCCCTACAACGAGCGCCTGACCGTCTCGATGGATGACGGCGTCATCCGCATCGAGCGCCCGTCGGACCACCGGAGCGACCGTGGCCAGCACGGCCTCGCCCGCACGCTGATCGCCAACGCCATCCAGGGCGTGACGGACGGTTACCAGCGGAACCTCGAGATCCGCGGCGTAGGCTTCCGCTGCCAGATGAAGGGCAAGGACCTCGAACTGAACGTGGGCTACTCGCACACGGTAACGATTACTCCGCCCGAAGGAATCACCATCGCTGCACCCGAAGCAACGAAGATCACCGTCAGTGGGATTGACAAGCAGCTGGTGGGACAGGTCGCCGCCGACATCCGTGCGGTGCGCCCTCCCGACAGCTACCACGGCAAGGGTGTTCGTTACGAGGGTGAAGAAGTCCGGCTCAAGGCCGGTAAGGCCGCAGGGCGCTAGTAAGAGGATTTTCTCATGAAGAGATTGACCAGCACAGAGCGCCGCACGTTCCGCACCCGCAATCGCATCCGTCGCCCCGTCGCGACCGATCGCCTGCGGCTCAGCGTGTTCCGGAGCGCCAGATACATATACGCGCAGATCATCGACGACGAACGGGGTCACACCGTTGCCGAGGCCAACTCCAAGGCCCTTGAAGTCAGCGGAAACAAGACCGAACAGGCGCAGGCTGTCGGCAAGGCACTTGCCGAACGCGCGCTGGCCCAGGGTGTCAGGAAGGTTGTCTTCGACCGCGGCCCGTACCGTTACCACGGACGTGTGAAGGCCCTGGCCGATGGTGCAAGGGAAGGGGGCCTGGAGTTCTAATGGCCGATACGGATTTCGAAGATAAGGTAATTTTCATTCGCCGTACGGCGAAGACGTACCAGGGTGGTCGCCGCTTCCGCTTCGGCGCCATGGTGGTCATTGGCGACCGCAACGGCCGCGTGGGAATCGGGCTCGGCAAGGCCAAGGAAGTTCCCGTGGCCGTGCAGAAGGGCCAGTACGTGGCGCGCCGCAACCTCATCGAAGTACCCATGGAGGGTGCAGGAACGATACCTCACGAGGTCATCGGTGAGCACGGCACCTCCCGGGTGATGCTGAAGCCGGCCGGTCCCGGTACCGGTGTAATCGCCGGCTCCGTGCCGCGCGCGATCGTGGAGCTCGCCGGCTACCGCAACCTGCTCACGAAAGTCCTGGGCTCGCGCAACCAGCTCAACGTCGCCTACGCGGTGATCGAGGGCCTGAAGCAGCTCAAGACCTTCGAGGAAGCGAAGCGCGAGAAGGAGGTGGCCCAGTGAAAGTGACGCTGGTTCGCTCCTACATCGGTGCGTCCAAGGACCAGAAGGACACGCTGCGGGCCCTGGGCCTCAAGAAGATTGGTGACACTCGGGAGGTCGCCCAGACCCCGGACCTGCAAGGCATGGTCCGCAAGGTCCAGCACCTCCTGAAGATCGAAGGACAGAGCAAATGAAACTCAACGATCTGAAGCCCGCACCGGGCGCAAAGAAGGCACGCCGGCGGCTGGGTCGCGGCGTAGGCAGCGGCCGGGGCAAGACCGCCGGTCGTGGACACAAGGGTCAGAAGAGCCGCAGCGGCTACAGCGCCGGCGCCGGATTCGAAGGCGGACGCTCCCGCCTGATCATGCGCCTGCCCAAGCGCGGCTTCAACCGCGTGAAGGACCCGCTGCAGCTGGTCAACCTCGAGCAGCTCAACGTGTTCGAGGACGGTGCCACCGTCGACGCGCAGGCTCTGGCCAGTCGCAGCCTCATCCGCAAGGCGGGCGTTCCCGTCAAGCTGCTGGGCCGCGGTGACCTGGAGGTCAGCAACCTGCAGATCAGCGTGAACTTCGCCAGCGCCAACGCCATCAAGGCAGTGGAAGAGAAGGGCGGCTCCGTAACCGTGGCCGCTGCCGCGGCACAGGATGCCGGCTCTGACGAGCAAGGGGAGAGCAGCACAGAGGAGCAGGCCTGATGCTAGCCGCCTTTCGCAACGCCCTGATCATCCCCGACCTGCGGAACAAGATTCTCATTACGCTGGGAATCCTCGCAATTTACCGGTTGATGGTATTCATCCCCACTCCGGGGATCGATATCGATGCGTTGCAGGCTGGCAATTTTGGGCAGGGTGACGTCTTCACCCTGCTCAACTTCATCTCCGGTGGTAACTTCGAGGTCTTCTCGATCGCCGCTCTGGGCGTCATTCCCTACATCACCGCGAGCATCATCATCCAGCTGCTCACGTCGACCTACAAGCCGCTCCAGGAGCTCTCCCGCCAGGGCGAGGAGGGCCGCCGCAAGATCACCCAGTACACCCGCCTCGGAGCCGTGGCGCTCGGTGCCATCCAGGCACTGTTCCTTGCCATCGCGCTGCTTGGGCCCTCGGGCGCACTGAAGGTCGGCTGGTCGAACGGACCGTTCTTCTGGTTCGTCGTCCTGGTGACCCAGACCGCCGGTGTCGCTCTCGTCATCTGGCTGGGCGAAAAGATCAGTGAGTACGGCATCGGTAACGGCATCTCACTGATCATCTACGCGGGTATCGTCGCCGCCTACCCCGGCGCACTTGGCCAGCAGTTTGCACTTATCGGGCAGGGCGAAGGTAACGTCTTTGGCCTCCTGTTCTTCTTCCTGCTGCTCATCGTCGCGCTCGCAGGTATGGTCCTCATTCAGCAGGCGGAGAGACGCATCCCCGTCCAGTACGCCCGCAAGGTGGTAGGCCGCCGCGTCATGGGTGGTCAGAGCACCTACATCCCGCTGCGCCTCAACGCCGCCGGGGTAATCCCCATCATCTTCGCGGTCTCGATCCTCATCCTGCCCGCCACGATCATCGGAGCGTTCCCCGAGGTGGGCTGGCTGCAGGCCGTAGGCCTCTGGTTCAACACGACCACCTGGCAGGGCCTGCTCACCAGCACCCTGCTGATCGTGGGCTTCACCTACTTCTACACCCAGATCTCGTTCGACCCGCGGCGCATCTCCGATAACCTGCGCGAGTACGGCGGCTTCGTCCCGGGCGTACGCCCCGGCCAGCCGACCACCGACTACCTGACCCGCATCACCGGACGCATCACGCTGTGGGGCGCCCTCTTCCTGGGTGCCGTGAACGCACTCCCGCAGCTGCTCGCCTGGGTCACCGGGACGGGCCAGCTGTCGTTCGTGTTCTCGGGCATTGGCCTGCTCATCGTGGTGGGTGTCGCGCTGGACTTCCTGCGTCAGCTGGAGTCGCAGCTCATGATGCGCCACTACGAAGGCTTCGTCAGCAAGGGGCGCATCCGCGGTCGCGGGAGGCGCTTCTGATGGATCATGAGGTACTCCTGCTCATGGGCCCTCCCGGAGCGGGCAAGGGAACTCAGGCAAACCGCCTCGCACACGACCGGGGGCTCGTCAAGCTCTCGACCGGTGACATGCTCCGTGCACACGTCAAGGAGGGCACGGAGCTGGGCGAGAAGGCGAAGAGCTACATGGAGGCCGGCGAGCTGGTCCCCGATGACCTGATCATTGCCATGGTCAGGAACGAGATCGAGGACCAGCAGCGGGTTCGCCTGCTGCTCGACGGTTTCCCGCGCACCGCCAGCCAGGCTGCTGCGCTCGATGCGCTGCTCGCCGATCTGGGCACCGGGGTAAAGGCAGCCGTTGCGCTCGACGTTGATGTCGAGGAGGTCGTGAAACGACTGCAGCAGCGGGGCCAGGAGGAGGGGCGTTCCGACGACAGCGAAGAGGTCGTCCGCAAGCGCCTCGAGGTTTACCAGAGCGAGACCCGGCCCCTCCTCGACTACTACCGTGGGCAGGGCAAGCTGCATACCGTCGACGGAATCGGTGAGATCGACCAGGTCACCGAGCGGATCGTCGAGGTATTGAATTGAATCTGAAGCGTCCCGGCGAGATCGATACGATGATAGAAGCTGCGGTCATCAATCGTGAAGCGCTAGCTGAGGTCGCCAAGCATGTTCGACCCGGCGTGTCAACTGCCGAGTTGAATGACATTGCTGAAGATGCTATTCTCTCGCGTGGTGGAAAGCCCGCCTTCAAGGGCTATAATGGCTTTCCTGCCACGCTGTGCACTTCGGTCAACGAGGTGGTTGTCCACGGGTTTCCTGACAGGAAGCCGTTGACCGAAGGGGATATAGTCTCGATCGACATCGGTACCTTCTATGGCGGTTACGCAGCCGATATGGCTCGCACGTTCGCCGTTGGTGAGATTTCGGCCGAGGCAAGGCGCCTGTTGCAGGTTACCGAGGACTCGCTGTGGGCGGGGATCCGGGCTGCGCAGGCTGGTAACAGGCTTGGTGACGTTTCCGCGGCAATTCAGGGCGTCATCGAGGCAGCAGGTTTCTGGGTTGTGAGGGAGTTCGTGGGTCACGGCATAGGTCGTGAATTTCACGAGCCACCCGAGCTGCCCAACTTTGGACGCGCAGGCACTGGGCCCGTTCTACGCCCCGGCCTCGTGCTGGCGATCGAGCCCATGGTGACGGTCAACCGCACCAGGGTGAAGATCCTTGACGACGGCTGGACCGCACCCACCGCGGACGGTTCTCTCGCTGCGCACTTCGAACATACTGTGGCCATCCACGAGGATGGACCGCGGGTCTTGACTGCAGTAGACACGCAGCCGCGTAAGGAAGGGGAGACTGAGAGTTTCCCCGGCGGCGGCACCAAAGGAGGAGTACATGGCGCGTAGGAGATCATCGGGACCCCCCAAGGGACGTAACCGCGCCGAAGAAACCACGCAGGACACCATCCGCACGGAAGGAGTGGTCCTCGAGGCCAGGCCGAATACGACGTTCCTCGTCCAGTTGGACGCTGGTCCCGAGATCCTCGCGCATGTAGGCGGCAAGATGAGACGCCACTACATCCGTATTCTTCCCGGCGATCGCGTGGTCGTCGAAATCAGCACGTACGATCCGGAAAAAGGCCGGATCGTCTATCGAAAGTAGGAGTCGAGATGAAGGTACGGGCTTCCGTAAAACCGATGTGTGACAAGTGCAAGGTCGTGAGGCGTCACGGCAAGGTTTACGTCATTTGCTCCGTGAACCCCAAGCACAAGCAAAGGCAGGGTTGAGGTATGGCTAGAGTCGCAGGGGTCGATCTTCCCAGAGAGAAGCGCGTCGAGGCTGCGCTGCCGTACATCTACGGCATTGGCGCCACCCGCTCGCGCATGATCCTCGAAAAGGCAAACGTGGACCCGGATACCCGGGTCAAGGACCTTGCCGAGGATGAAGTAGTACGCATCCGCAGCATTGTCGAGGCCGAGTACAAGGTCGAAGGCGACCTTCGCCGTGAAGTCCAGCTGAACATCAAGCGGCTCATGGATATCGGTTCCTACCGTGGCCTGCGCCACCGCCGGGGCCTCCCCGTCCGTGGCCAGTCGAGCAAGACCAACGCGCGTACTCGCAAGGGTCCTCGTCGCACCGTCGCCGGCAAGAAGAAGGCGCCCAAGAAGTAAGGGATTGGGGTAAAGAGTGGCTACCAAGAGTACCGCGAAGAGCAGCAGCAAGAAGCGCACCAGGCGCACTTTGGCTGAGGGCAAGGCGTTCATCCACGCCACCTACAACAACACCATCGTCACGATCACCGATCCGGACGGCAACACCGTTGCCTGGTCCAGCGCCGGTTCGATCGGTTACAAGGGCTCCAAGAAGGGCACGCCCTACGCCGCCCAGCTTGCTGCCGCCGACGCAACCCGCAAGGCCCAGAACCTGGGTTTGAGCCAGCTGGATATCGTCATTCGCGGCACCGGTTCGGGCCGTGAGCAGGCAATCCGGTCCATTCAGGCCACCGGTGTAAACGTGCGCTCCATCGTCGATGACACGCCCACGCCGCACAACGGTTGCCGCCCTCGCAAGCGCAAGCGGATGTAGTCCCGCCGCGGGAGACCGCGGCCAGGTCGAAGCACTCGCTTCGTACTGCTGTTTCTGAATTAGGAGAGATATGGGTCGTTACACAGGACCGATAGTAAAAATCTGCAGGCGTGAGGGCGTAAACCTCGTCGAGACGCCGAAGGTACAGAAGTACATGGAGCGCCACCCCTACCCGCCGGGGCAGCACGGCCAGCGCCGTCGCCGCCGTCCCAGCGACTACGGTGTGCGTCTCCGTGAGAAGCAGAAGCTGCGCTTCCTCTACAACATGAGCGAAAAGCAGTTCGCCAACCTCTTCGAAGAGGCAACACGTGCCGAAGGCGCGACGGGTGCTGTATTCCTGCAGCTGCTCGAATCCAGGCTCGACAACGTCGTATTTCGCCTGGGTATCGCGCACACCCGCCGTCAGGCCCGCCAGTTCGTTGGCCACGGCCACATCATGGTCAACGGCAAGCGCGTGGATGTCCCCTCATACCGGGTCCAGCCCGGCGATGAGATTTCGGTGGCGCCCCGCGCACGGTCCAACGAGCTGATTCGCGCGAACGTCGAAGAGCGTAAGCGCGGCAAGACGTTGCCGTGGCTGGAGTTCGACGCGGAGAACCTCAAGGGCACCTTCAAGCACGTGCCTGCGCGTGAGGACATTGTCGTTCCCGTCAACGAGCTCCAGGTCATCGAGTACTACTCGAGGTAAGCGTTCCTGGCCAGGGGCGTCACGGCCCCTGGCCATGGCGGCGTAAAGGAGCTATTCCCCCGTGTGCTTTGGCATGCGGGAGCACAAGGCGGGTGAAGTAGGACGATGCAGATAATTCCAGAATTCAAGGCGAACACGACAGAGAACTACGGTGAGTTTGTCGTCGAGCCGCTGGCACGAGGCTTCGGGGTAACGCTGGGCAATCCGCTGCGGCGCATCCTCCTCTCGGCCATTCCCGGTACGGCAGTAACGAGCGTCTACATCGAGGACGTGCTGCACGAGTTCTCCACCATCGAAGGGGTCAAGGAGGATGTGATGCAGATCATCCTCAACCTCAAGGAGCTCGTGGTCAAACTCCACGATGACGACCCGATCACCCTGACCCTGAGGGCCGAGGAAGAGGGTCCCGTTACCGCCGCCAACTTCGACGTTCCCATGAACGTCGAAATAGTCAACCCGGACCTCTACATCGCCACCCTGGCGAAAGGCGGCCGGCTTGTCATGGAAGTGCGCGTGCAGCCCGGCGTCGGTTACGTTCCGGCCGAGATCCACGGCACGAAGGACCGGATCAACTCGATCCCGGTTGACGCCGTCTTCTCCCCGGTTCGCCGGGTCGCCTACCGCGTCGAAGACACGCGTGTCGGTCAGAACACTGAGCTCGACCGGCTGGTGCTCCGTCTCTGGACGGACGGGTCGATAGACCCCCGCACCGCACTCGACCAGGCCGTCGACATCTTGCGTGGACAGCTTGGGGTGTTCTCTGAGGAGGGCATTGACAGTGAGGAGCAGGTTCCGGTGATGACCATCCCGTCCCGCGAACCGGAGGAGGGCAGCTCGGCTGCCGATCAGGTTCAGAACATGAGCCTGGAAAGCCTCGAGCTCTCCTCGCGCGTGCTCCACTCGCTGCAGGAGGAGGGCATCGACTCCGTCAACGCTCTTCTTGCCCTGTCCGAGCGGGACCTCAAGAAGGTTGGCGGCGTAGGCGAGAAGTCGCTGGAAGAAATCAAGGAACAGCTGGCCGCCCGCGGGCTGGCCCTCAAGGAGTAAGTCATGAGGCACTTATCTAGCGGCCGCAAACTCAACCGGCACAGCAGCCACCGCATTGCGCTGGCCCGTAACCAGGCCACCGCTCTCCTTCGCCACGGGCGCATCAAGACGACCCTGACGAAGGCCAAGAACCTGCAGCCGTACGTGGAGAAGCTCATCACCACGGCTCGCGGTGGCGACCTGCACGCCCGTCGTCTCGTCGCCCGTGAGATCCACGACCGCGAGGTCGTGAGCAAGCTCATGGAGGAGATCGGTCCGGCTTTCGCCGAACGCCCGGGTGGCTACACCCGCATCTACCGCCTCGGTACCCGTCGTGGTGACGCCACGCAGGAGGCGCTGATCGAACTCGTCAACTACGACGAAGCGTAAGCGGCAAAGCGCATAACCGAAACAAGAGAGTGTGGCCGGCGTAGACAGCCGGCCACACTCTTTTTGTTGACTGGTTGAAGAGTGGCAGGTGACGGGACCTGCGGGGGCTCAGGGCAGGGCGAGGTAGTAGAGCAGGTCGAACATCCCCACGTTCGTCTTGGCCCGGAACAGCAGACCGGTAAGCTGACCGACCGAGGGACCGGAGCCCTCGAAACCGATGGCGGCTACTGAAGCGCCACCCAGCAGGTCGGCCTTGAAGGTGAGCACCGCCTCCTCCAGCTCCTTGGGAACCACGGCACCTGTAGGCGACCGGTCGGTTGCCAGGATCGTCGCCGAAGCGTCGGCGCTCCCCAGGTAGCTCCAGGGGTTTCACCTTGTAGGGCGTCTGCAGGCCGGCCAGGAGGGAGGCCCACGCCTGGGGCGTAAGCGGTTCGCTGTCCTTCCAGCTCCCTGGCAGGAAGCGGCGCTCCGACAGCCAGCGGGCGTTCAGTTCGACCAGTTCGTTGCTGGCCTCGCGTCCCCGGGGCAGGGCCGGCTCGATGGCTTCGACCACGGCGCGGGCCAGGGCCGTTGCTATCTCGGTGTCCGTGCCGGCGGCAGGAACCGCGGCCCTCAGTTCGGGTTCGCACAGCTGCTGGGCGAGAGCCGTTCCGGACGTGATCAGGAGGGCGAACAGTACAGGCAGGAGTGTTCGCGCGCGCCACCATCTGCGCGCCGCATGCGGGGGCAGGATGCGGGGCATTTGACCTAGACGATATCAGACCGCAAAGCCGCGGCGAAACTCCTTCCGTGACCACTCCAGGGGACCTCCAGCAGCGCGGCGACGGTGGCGCCCAGGTCCGCGAAACTGTCGCGCGTGCCCAGCGCCGTAGGCGTGACCCGCGGTCCGGTCGCCAGCAGCATCCCGTACTCGCGGGTATGGTCGGTCCCGCTCCAGGTGGGGTCGTTACCGTGGTCGCTCACCAGGAAGAGCACGTCGTCGCCCTGCAGGCTGTCCAGCAGCTCGGGCAGGCGTTCGTCGAACTCGTGCAATGCCCGAGAGTAGCCTGCTGGGTCACGGCGGTGGCCGTACAGCGAGTCGAACTCGACCAGGTTGCAGAAGATCAGGCCCTCGGGACGCTCGCGCATGACGGCAAGCGTCCTGTCGACTCCGTCGCCGTTGCTGCTGCTGGGAACCTCGCGGGTGATCCCGACCCGGTCGTAGATGTCGGCGATCTTGCCGACACCGATCACTTCCCGGCCGGCAGCGGCGATGGCGGTGAGGACATTGGGGCTGGGCGGGCTCACGGAGTAGTCCCGCCGCTTGTCGCCCAGCCTGCGGAATGCCCCCGGTTCCCCGTCGAAGGGTCTGGCGATTACCCGGGCGACCGAGTACTGGCCCGTGAGAATCTGCCGCGCCGCCAGGCACCATTCGTAGAGGGTCTCCAGCGGGACGACATCGACGTGGGCGGCCACCTGGAAGACGCTGTCGGCACTCGTGTAGACGATCGGCATTCCCGTCTGCAGGTGCTCCTCGCCCAGCCGGGCGATGATCTCGGTGCCCGAGGCGGGCAGGTTGCCCAGGTGGCCGCGTCCGGTCGCCTCGTCGAAGGCGTCCATAACGGCGCCGGGGAAGCGCTCGAACGTCTGGAAGGGCTCGTCCAGCACGACGCCCATGAACTCCCAGTGTCCGGTGGTGGTGTCCTTTCCGGCAGAGGATTGCGCCATCCTGCCGAAGGCGCCCGCCGGCGCCGCAACTTCAGGGACAGACCGGACGCCTTCTATGTTGCCCAGGCCAAGCGCCTGCAGGTTGGGCAGCTCGACGGGCGCTTCGCGCAGGGTGTGGTCCAGCGTGTGCGAGCCGGCGTCTCCAAAGGAGGCGGCATCGGGTTGGCTGCCCACGCCGACGGAATCCAGGACGATGACCGTGACAGTCATGTCTCAGTTTATGCCGCGTACCGTTGGGGGGCAGGCGCAATTAATGAGGGGAAGGCGGACAATTGCCCGCCTTCCCCTCTGCTGAAACTTCGCGTCAGGCCTTCGCTGCAGTCTATTGACCCTGCAGGTGCGCCTCGATGAAGTAGAGGCCCTGATCGACTGCGCGGCTTACCTCCACGAACAGGTCGTTGGTGGAGAGGTCGCCCAGCTCCTCGGCGCGGACGGCGGCGTCACGCAGCTGACCGCCGTACTTTGCGTACCGGGCGGCCAGCGCCTGCAGGTACGCCTTTCCGTCGTACGGCTCGGTGGGGAACTCTTCCAGTATTGACGAGCTGCCCGCCATGCGGACGGTGCCGAAGGCGACGCCGCCCAGGGTGGTGGCCCGCTCGGCTAGCGCATCGGTGTAGGGCTCGATCATCTCTGCGATCTCATCGAACATCTTGTGTAGTTCGAAGAAGTGTATGCCCTTCACGTTCCAGTGCGCCTGCTTCGTTTGCGAGTAGAGGTCGAAGTTCGTCGCCAGCGACTCGTTGAGGAGCTCGACAAGCTCGCGCCGGGCATCCTCGCCAATCGTGATGGCGGTCCTGAACTGGGCTGTCTTGGTCGAAGTTGCCATGTTAAACCTCCGTGTATCCCAGTGTAGCCAATGACTGCCGGCCCAAAGAGTCCACAGTGCGCATTCGCTAGTCAGGAGCGGGAATATCGCGCCCCGGGAAGACCAGCAGAGCGTAGGCCAGCGGGAGGAGGGTCGCGACCGTCAGGATGATGAGGTCGACGGTTTGGGGGCCGGCTGAGAGGACCCGGGCCACATCAAAGCGGTGGAGCAGCGAGTACTGCTGCATCCACTGGGCTGCATCCCACAACTACGAGCGCCTGCCCGCCGCTGGGCCGCAGGAAACCCATCAGGATACGGATCAGGGTCGACTTGCCGGCGCCGTTGGGACCCAGGAAACCGAAGATCTCGCCGCGCGCAACCTCGAGGTCAACGGAGTCGAGCGCCTGGGCCGCCCCGTACCGCTTGCTCAATGCCTGCACCCTGATGGCCGGAGGAGGAGTCACGCATGCAGATTACCGCAACCGGAAGCGCGTCATAATCGGGGTGTGAAGGACTTGCCCGCATACGTCGCCGCCCGGGTGCGCGAGCTGGCCCCGGAGAGCAGGCGGCTGCTCGTCGCGGTCTCCGGCGGAGGCGACTCGGTGGCACTGCTCCATGCGCTGGCCGCCAGCCAGGCATTCGAGCTGGTGGTCGGGCACCTTGATCACGCGCTGCGCCCTGACTCCGGACAGGACGTCCGGTTCGCGCGCGACCTGGCCGCCCGGCTTGGTGCTGAGTTCGTGACGGAGCGCATCGATGTCGGTGCGGTGGCGAAGGAGCGCGGCTGGAACGTGGAGGACGCCGCGCGCCGCGTCAGGTACGCCTTTCTGGCCCGGGCGGCGAAACGGAACGGCTGTCAGGCGGTGGTGACGGCCCACACCCGGGATGATCAGGCAGAGACCGTCCTGCTGCAACTCCTCAGAGGCGCCGCCTACGCCACGGGAATGAGGCCCGTGCAGCGCAACGTGATCAGGCCGCTCCTGGAGGTGCGCAGCCGCGACCTGCGCGACTACCTGCGGGAGCAGGAGATCGGCTGGCGTGAGGATGCCAGCAACCAGGACCGCAGCTACCGGCGCGCCTGGTTGCGGCACGAGGTGCTGCCGCTGCTCGGGGAGCGGGTCCCGCACGCCACTACGGCTCTTGCCCGGCACGCCGCTGTACAAAGCGACATCGCCGACTTCATGCGGGAGAGCGGCGGGCGCCTGCTCGATGGGAGCGGAGCCTCGACGGATCGGCTCCTCGCGGCCCACCCGGCGCTGCAGCGGGAGGCGCTGGCGCAGCTCATTGCGCGCGACGGCGGCCAGATGCCGGACCTGCGCCGCATCGAGGAGGTGCGCAGTCGTCTGGGGGACAGGCACCCCTACCGCATGAGCCTCGCACCCGGGCTTACGCTGCGCATCGCCTATGGGCGCGTCGAGGTCGTCCGGAAGGGGAGAGCCAGGCCTGCCGCCGGGGCAAGGACGCCGGTAGCCGATGCTGCCCAGCTGCCGCCCGGCGTGGCAAAAGAGGCGTTGCAGCTCGACGGGCTCGTCTACCGGACGCGCGAGCCCGGCGACCGGATGCGGCTGCCAGGCGGCACGAAGAAGCTCTCTCGCCTCCTCGTCGACCGCAAGATCCCCCGGGAGGAGCGCGACGCCCTGCGGGTCCTGGCGAGCGGCAGCCAGGTCGTGTGGGCCGAACGGATCGGACCGGCCGCCCCCTATGCGATCAGGGAGCCGGCGGCCGGGGCACATGGCGACGAGCGGTTCATGCGGCTTGCGCTCGCCCAGGCGCGCGAGGCGGGAAGGAAGGGTGAACTGCCGGTAGGGGCCGTGCTGGTGAGGGACGGCGAGCCGCTGGGCGTGGCCCACAACGAGACCGAGGCCAGCAACGACCCGACCGCTCACGCGGAGCTGCTCGCCATTCGCCGGGCAGCCGCCAGCCAGGGGGACTGGCGGCTCCAGGGCGCCACCCTCTACGTGACCCTCGAGCCCTGTCCGATGTGCACGGGGGCGCTGCTGAGCGCCCACGTGGAGCGGGTGGTCTACGGCGCCGCCAACAGGCGCGAGGGGGCCCTGGGGACCGTCACCGACCTCAACCTCGCCGGCTGGAAGCGGCGCCTGGACGTCAGTGGCGGAGTTCTGGGCCGTGAGGCGGGCGAGTTGCTGACGCGGTTTTTCTCTGCCCGAAGGGAGTAGCCGGCTTTGATGCGGCCAGGTTGGCGGGATCGAGAAAGCCTGTGACCTGGTCGATCATCTCCCGGTAGCCCGGCTGGTGCGGCCACACCAGCGGGTGACGGCCGGGCACCTCGACGTAGCGCAGGGGGCCGGCGAAGCGCTTGCTGAACCGGCGCGTGCGCAGGGCGGGTACGACCGTGTCGCGCGTGCCCTGTACTATGAGCGTGGGCGCGTGCACGTCCGGGGCCGCGTCCCAGGCGTGGCCGCCCACCGACTGTACCTGCTCGATCGCGCTGAGCGGGATCTTCACCTCCCGGCGCAGCAGCTCCTGGTCGTTGAGGTCGTCGACGTCGAGATCGGGGAGGACTCTGCCGATGACCTGGCGCGTCCACGGGTCGTCAAAGTTGGCGCGCCAGAACGGCCGGTAATACCTGAGCGCCCTGGTCACCAGGGGCAAGGCACTCCGCACCGGCAAAGGCAACCCGCTGAACGGGTTTATGAGTACCAGGGCGTCGATCTCCTCCTGCGCCGCCAGGATGGTGGCGAGGCCGCCGCCCATCGAGAAGCCGACCACCGCCAGGGGTCCCTCGCCGCTCCCGTTCCGCAGGAGGCGCAGGCGGTCGCTGATGAACTCCAGCCACTCGCCGGCGTGCCGCTGCCCCAGAGTCTCGATGGATGGGCCGAAACCGGGCAGCAGCGGCCCGAAAGCCTCCCAGCCGTTCCCGGCCAGCACCCGGCCAATGTGGCGCACCTCCCAGGGGGTTCCCGGAAAGCCGTGGATGAGCAGGACCTTGGCGGGGTTGTCACCCATGGTGAACGTCTGGTGCTCGCGAGCGGGGTAGAGGGTCGCTGCCATGTAGCAACACGGTGCCACGGGGCGGCGCCGGGGTTCTGCGACCTCCGGCACTGCGAACGCCGCCGGGGGTACCTGAGTTGCGTGGGGGAAAGCTGCCTGGAGGCCTGAAAATTCCTTGCGCTTGGGTAGAATGGCCCGGTGAAGATCCGTAACTTCTCCATCATCGCCCACGTTGACCACGGCAAGTCCACGCTGGCCGACCGCCTCCTCGAACTCACCGAGAGCGTGTCGGACCGCAACCGCCGTGAGCAGATGCTCGACTCGCTCGAGCTGGAGAGGGAACGCGGCATCACCATCAAGGCTTCCCCCGTGCGCCTCTACTACACGGCCAAGGACGGGGAGAAGTACATGTTCAACCTCATCGACACGCCCGGTCACGTGGACTTCAACTACGAGGTCTCCCGTGCCCTGCGGGCCTGCGAGGGCGTCATCCTCGTCATCGACGCCTCCCAGGGTGTCGAGGCGCAAACGATCCAGAACGCCTACCTCGCCGTCGACAACGACCTCGAGGTGCTCCCCGTCGTCAATAAGATCGACCTCCCCAACGCCGACCCCGAGGGGGCGAAGGAGGAGCTCGAGGACGTGATCGGCATTCCTGCTGATCATGCCGTGGCGGTCTCGGCCAAGACGGGGCAAAACGTTGAAGATGTACTCGAGGCAGTGGTGCAGCACCTGCCGGCGCCGTCCGGCGACCCTGGTGCGCCCTTGCGGACCCTCATTTTCGATGCCCTGTTCGACCCCTACCAGGGCGTGATCGCCTTCATCCGCGTGTTCGACGGGACCGTGAAGAGCGGTGACACCATCAAGATCTACTCCACCGGCAAGGAGTTCGAGGTGGACAAGGTGGGCTTCTTCAGCCCCGCGCCGATCATGGCCCAGAGCCTCGGGCCCGGCGAGGTGGGCTGGCTCACCGCCAGCATCAAGGACATTGGCGACACCCAGATCGGGGACACCATCACCCTCGCCGAGAACCCTGTGAAGGAGCCGATCCCCGGCTTCAAGCCGGCTCAGCCGGTGGTGTTCAGCGGCCTCTACCCGACCGACGGGCAGGATTACCCGAAGCTTCGCGAGGCCCTGGAGAAGCTGTCGCTCAACGACGCGGCGTTCACCTTCGAGCCGGAGACCTCCGAGGCCCTGGGCTTCGGCTTCCGCTGCGGCTTCCTGGGCCTGCTGCACGCCGACATCGTGCAGGCCCGGCTCGAGCGCGAGTTCGACCTGGGCCTCATCGCCACCGCCCCGGCGGTCGTCTACGAGGTGACCCTGGCCGGTGGCGAGACCAGCCTGATCCAGAACCCCAGCGACCTGCCGCCGCCCGACAAGATCGACAACATCCGCGAGCCTTACGTCGCCCTGAACATCTTCCTGCCGGAGGAGTTCGTGGGCAACGCCATGGGCCTGGTCCAGGAGAAGCGCGGCACGCTGAAGGACATGGTCTATCACGGGCGGCGCGTCGAACTGCAGTACGAGGTGCCGTTCGGGGAGATCCTCTACGACTTCCACGACCGCCTGAAGAGCCTCACGCGCGGTTATGCCTCGATGGACTACACGCCCATCGGCTACCGCGAGGGCGACCTCGTGAAGGTCGATATCCTCGTGAACGAGGAGCAGGTGGATGCCCTGTCGATCATCGCCCATCGTGAAAAAGCGTACGAGGTGGGCCGCAAGATCGTGGACAAAATGGCAGAGGTTATACCCAGGCAAATGTTCGCCGTCCCGGTCCAGGCCGCTATCGGAGGCAAGATCCTGGCCCGGGCCACCGTGCGGGCATTCCGGAAGGACGTGACCTCGAAGTGCTACGGCGGGGACATTACGCGCAAGAAGAAGCTGCTCGAGAAGCAGAAGAAGGGCAAGGCCCGCATGAAGCAGCTGGGGAACGTCGAAGTGCCCCAGGAGGCGTTCTTGGCCGTGCTCTCGAGCGAGGAGTAGACCCGGGCCGCGCCGGCTTCCTCGCGCCGTTCAGCCTGCATACCAGGACGGCCGTGGCGATCGTCGTCACGGCCCTGCTCCCCTATGTGGTGCTGGTGCTCGTCTCGGCCATCATCGTCTCGGTGGCGGGCCTCCCCTCATCCCACCTGTGGCTGGTGGCGGCCGGGTGGGGGGCGGGGGTGATCGTGCTCTCGGCCCTCGTCGGCTTCAGCGCCTCCAAGGAGCTCCTGTGGCCGCTCACCCAGCTCGCCCGGCAAATCCGCGGCTTCCCGACCCGCGAACAGAACGCCCTGGAGCCCGTCCCCCAGGAACCGGCAGAGGTAAGCGAGGTCCGCGAAGGCTTCAACAAGCTCCTCGCGCGCATCGAGCTGGAGCAAAGCCGCCGCTCGGCCTTCACCGCAACCCTCATGCACGACCTGAAGACGCCCCTGGTAGCCACCAGCCACCTGCTCGAGGTGATCCGCGACACGGACGACCTGGGCAAGGAGGAGCGCATAAGCCTCGTCAACAGCCTGCTGCACGAGAACCACGCGCTTATCGACCTCATGCAGAAGCTCATCGACGCCCACAAGTTCGACCTCGACGAGGTGCCGCTCAGCAAGTCCAGGGTCGACCTCGCCGAACTGCTGCACGAACTCGCCAGGCGCCTCGCGCCGTTCGCTCAGCAGAACCGCGTGACGGTCACCGTCTCGGGCCGGGGGACCGCCTTCGTCGATCGGGCAGAGATAATCCGCGCCGGCACCAACCTCCTCGAGAACGCCATCCGCTACGCGCGCAGCGAGATTCGCCTGGTGGCAGGCGACGGCTGGCTGCGGGTCGAGGATGACGGCCCGGGCCTCGCCGCGCCCTTCGAGCAGCTCAGCAAACCGTTCCAGGAGTTGCCGGTGGAGATATCGGGGAAGAGCTACTCGGCCGGAACCGCCGGGCTGGGCCTCTACATAGCGAAGCGCGTGTTCGAGGCGCACGGCGGCAACCTGCGGGTCGTGCGGACGGGCGAAAATGGTACCGTTTTCGAGGGGCGGGTCTTCGAGGAAGAGACATTGTGAAGCTTCGCGTCCTCATTGCCGACGATCATCCGCTGTTCAGACTGGGACTGGCCTACGCCCTGCGCGGCCAGGGTTTCGAGGTGGCCGGTGAGGCGCGCGACGGCCGGGAGTGCGTCGAACTGTGCCGGACGCAGGAGATAGACGTGGTGCTCATGGACGTGCGCATGCCCGACATGGACGGCATCGACGCCTGCCGCGAGGTCCGCTCCCTGCCCAACCCGCCCTACGTGGTCATGCTGACCACCTTCGAGGAGCCCGGCATCGTCCAGGCCGCCCGCGAGGCGGGCGCATCGATGTACCTGTCCAAGCAGACGAGCCCCTCCGAGGTCGCCCACCTCCTGACCAAGCTGGTGGCGCAGCCGGAGCGGGAGTGGATACCGAGGGTTTCCTTGCCTGACCTGACTCCCCGCGAGCGGGACGTCCTGCTGCTGCTCAACAAGGGCTTTACCAACAAGCAGATGGCCAAGGAGCTGAACCTCTCCCCGGAGACGATCAAGGATTACCTCAACGGCGTCTACCGCAAGCTGCAGGTGCGTGACCGGCTGGCCGCCGTGCAGAAGGCCAACGAGCTGGGCATAGCCTGAGCCGCAGCTGCGGTGCTCCCCGGTTTTCGGCTCTGTTGCGGCGGGGCCTCCGGCGCATGCCTACTGCCGCCGGGCATTAGCCCAGCCTCCCGCACTCCACCCATACCCCGGGCACTAGCATCGGGGCATGAACCGCACGCGCCTCTCCCGGTACCGGGGTTACACCCTGCTCGAGGCCCTCGTGGTGCTGGCAATCCTCGCCATCCTGCTGGGACTCGCCTTCCAGCTGCGCCCCAGCCACCTGAGCGCCGCTGCCGCGGCCGTGCGGACGCAGCTGATGCACGCCAGGTTTGAGGCGATCGAACAGAACCTGCCCGTAGCGGTGGTTTTCGACGAGGAACGGCAGCAGTTCACCACCCTGCTGCTGCGCGACGGTACGGCCTTTCCTGGCTGTTCCGGCGGGGACACCTTGCACACTGTCTCGCTGCGCGACTACCGCGGCGTCCGGGCCCTGTCGGTCCCCGACAAGGGGCTGGTATGGCTTCCCAGCGGCTCGGGCCGTACCTGCTCCGGTTCGGGCGCCTTCAACCAGACCCTGCGGCTGGGCGAGCGGGGCCGTACCGCCAAGGTGATCGTCTCTCGGGCCGGACGCGTGCGCGTCGAGGTGGAGGTGTGAGACGCCAGGCCTTAGCCGGGCTCACGCTGCTCGAGGTGATGGTGGCAACGACGCTCCTGGGAGTCGCCCTGCTGACCCTCGCGGCAGTGCAGCTGCAGGCCCTGCAGGTTCAGGGCAGGCTTCGGGAGTTGCGCGAGGTGACGCGCCTGGTCGAAGGGGCCCTCGACCGGCAAATCGCCTATCCCGTTGCAGGCGAATACCCGTGTGCGCAAGAGTTGCCGGGCGAGGCCGGGCCAGCCGCAGGACCGGAGTGCCGCGTGACGGTATTCCCCTGTAGCGACGAGGCCGCCGGTGAGGGCCGCCTGTGCGGAGGAAGCTATTCAGGGCGCGCCTACGGCATCCGCGTGACCGCCGCAACCAAGACCGGGGAAGACGGCAGCAGCGGGAATCCCGCTCGGTTCGAAGTCAGCACGGTTGTCGCGAGGTTCCCGCCATGAGGCGCACGCACGGTTTCACGCTCGTGGAGCTGCTGGCCGCTGCAGCGATACTGGGCGTGCTGCTGGTGCTGGCCAGCTCAATGACGGTCCAGGCGGCGCGCGCGGGCGCATCGGTGGACGAAGCAGCGCAGCGGGAGCAGCTGGAGGCGCTCACCCGGGAGCTGCTGAGGGAGCAGCTGCAGCTGGCGGCATTCGGCCCGGCGGCCGGCGACGTGTGGGAGTCGAAGCTCCAGCTGGGGATCCACGTAGGCGGGGCCGGGGCCGGCGGAGACGTGCTCGAAGTCAGCTACCTGGAGGACCGCTGGTCGCGGACGCCGCAACGTGAAACCGTCAGGCTCGAGGCGCGCCGCGACAGCAACAGGAACTGGAACCTCTACCTGCGGCAGGAGGGCGCCACCCGGCAGCCGGCGGTGCAGGAGGTGAGCGGCCTGCGCGTAATCTCCTTCGCAACGCCGGCGGGATCAGTACCCTCGACGGCCCCGCTGCCCCTGCAGGCTACCGGCCTGGAGCTGGAGGTCTCCTTCACCTGGCAGGAGAGCAGTAACCTGTTCATCCCCTTCGGGGCACCCGTGACGGTGCGTAGCCTGCCGTGACGCGTCGACGTCCCAGACCTGCCGCCTCCGGGCGCCGTACTGCCCGCGTGGCACGGTTGTGGCAGCCGGCTAGCCGCCAGCACGGCATAGCTCTCGTGGCCGCCCTGCTGACTGTTGCGGCAATTGCTGCGCTGGCGGTGGCCTCCTACACGCTGCTGCGCTTCGACCTGGCGCTGGTGAGAAACCAGCAGCAGATCGTGCTCAACCGAGGCGAGGTCACCCGCAAACTGTCGCTCGCCCTGCTGGACCTGGAACTCCGCTCCCAGGACGGCGTCCTGCCCGAGGCTCTGCCCGGCCAGGCGCTCGATGTCGAGTACCACCGTTACAGCGACCGGCTGGGCCGTCTCCGTGTACAGGGTCAAACTTCCGCCGACGTCGGCGAGGTTTACTTCGAGCTGCTGGACGGAGCGGGAGGCAGCTACGGGCTGCGGGTCGTCCGCTGGCGCTGAAACCGTGCACCGCGTCACGTAGTGCAACCGGGTATCGCTGGATCCCCTCCTGCACGCGATAGACTGTCGCTTGATGCTGACGAACTCGCTACTCAGCGCCGCACTCCTGGCCGCAGGCAGGCCCGTGAGCGAAGCTGAACTATGCAAGGTTTTCGGAGTGGACCCTGCAGGGGTAAGACAGGCCGTGGCTTCCCTGCGCGAGGCCCTGGACAAGGCCGATCTGGGGCTGGTCGTCGATGAGGTCGCCGGCGGCTACCGGCTCGTCGTGGCGCCCGGACTCGTGCCTTCACTGGCCGACCTGCTCTCACCGCCTCCGCTGCCCAAACTGTCAACGGCCGCGCTGGAGACGCTGGCGATCATCGCCTACCGGCAGCCGGTAACGCGCGGTGAGGTGGAGGCCGCCCGCGGGGCGTCCTGCTCCTCCACGATCGATACCCTGCAGGAGCGCGAGCTCATCAAGACCGTGGGCCGCAAGGATGTCGTGGGTAAGCCGCTCCTCTTCGCGACTACTGAAAGGTTCCTAATCGAGTTCGGCTTGCGTTCGCTCGAGGACCTGCCCGAGCTGGGCGACCCGCCCAGCGGCTTCCTGCGCGGCTAGTCGGCGCTGCCCCTGCCCGCGAGCGCGACCAGCGCCGCCTTGTATGACAGCGGACCCAGACCGGTGATGGTGCCGGCACACACCGCCGAAAGCAGGCTGCGCTGCCGGAACTCCTCCCGCGCGAACACGTTGGAGAGGTGGACCTCCAGCACGGGCAGGGGAATGGCAGAAACAGCATCGCGCAGCGCAACGGACGTATGCGTGTAGCCGGCTGCGTTGAGGATCACTCCGCTGAAACCCTGACCTTCCGCCTCCTGCAGCCAGCCGACCAGTTCGCCCTCGTGATTGCTTTGCCTGCATTCGACCGTCACGCCCAGCTCCTGCCCCCAGGTCCTGCACCGTTCATCGAGTTCGCCCAGCGTAAGTTTGCCGTAGATGCCGGGCTCGCGGCTGCCCAAGAGGTTGAGGTTCGGGCCGTTCAGGACGAGGATCATTTCGCGACCTCCAGAAGTTCTCTCCACGCGCTCTCCAGTTCGTGCCGACTGATGTCCGCAACGACAGCCGGCTCCTGCGGCGCTTGCATGAGCACGAAGCGCAGCCTGCCGCCGGCGACCTTCTTGTCCCGCGTCATGAATTCGAGCAACCCGGTGAACTCCAGCTCCGGCAGGCCAGGTGGGGACAGGTAGGCGAGCAGGCGCAGCGCCTCGCCGCTGAAGTCCCACATCCCCCGGTTACGGCTCAGCAGGCCCGCGTAGAGCAGGCCGTACGCCACAGCCTGACCGTGGGTAAAGCCGTGACCCGTCGCGGCTTCGAGTGCGTGCGCCAGGGTGTGTCCCAGGTTCAGGTGCGCGCGTGCGCCGGCTTCGCGCTCGTCCCCCGCAACAACCCCGGCCTTCACCTCGATTGAACGCTCCAGGTACGTCGCGAGCCGGTCGGGTTCACCGGCGGGCGTGAACTCCGGGTCGTCCAGCGCGCCCAGGAGGGGCGGGCAGGCCAGCAGGCCATGCTTGTAAAGCTCGACCGCACCATCGCGAAACAGGTGGTCGGGAAGCGTCCTCAGGACGGCCACGTCGACGAGAACCGCCCTGGGTTGCCAGAACGCTCCCGCCAGGTTCTTGCCGGCTGTCAGGTTGATGCC
>Ga0209487_1000796_pt1 | contig 27872 bp, 25 predicted proteins | sample Poulit2012_FD_187524 | JGI IMG/M metagenome (GOLD analysis project Ga0209487, IMG submission 187524) | Agricultural soil microbial communities from Georgia to study Nitrogen management - Poultry litter 2012 (SPAdes) (version 2) | ecosystem: Environmental > Terrestrial > Soil > Agricultural land...
ACCCACCTCAGTATAGGTAAACAGCTTGTCTCGTGTATCTGCAATGTCTAAATTGCGCATGGTCAGCTGACCAATGCGGTCACGTGGCGTAAAGCTGTCATCCCCCTCTTTTTCCATCGTCAGACGATCAGGATGATAGCTAAGGTTATCCGACTGGGTGTCTAAGATTGTGTAGTCATTGCCACGACGTAACTCTAAGGTGACCTCACCTGTAATGGCGCGTGCTACCCAGCGTTGTGCGGTTTCACGCAACATGACGGCCTGTGGATCAAACCAGCGGCCCTGATACAGCAAACGACCCAGGCGAATACCATTGATGCGATACTGCTCGATGGTATCCTCGTTGTGAATACCGGTCAGTAAACGCTCATAGGCAATATGCAATAAAGCCATCCCGGGTGCCTCGTAAATACCGCGGCTCTTGGCCTCGATAATACGGTTTTCAATTTGGTCACTCATGCCCAAGCCATGGCGGCCACCGATCCTATTAGCCTCGAGCATGAGCTCAACTAAATCAGTGTAATGCTTGCCATTGAGTGCAACAGGCACCCCCGCCTCAAAGCGTACCGTCACCTCTTCTGGCTCGATGGAAACATCATCGCGCCAAAACGGTACCCCCATAATGGGCTCAACAATATGCATGCTGGTATTGAGGAATTCTAAATCCTTGGCCTCATGCGTCGCGCCCAGTATGTTGGAGTCGGTAGAGTAGGCTTTTTCAGCAGACATACGGTACTCAAACCCGTGTGCTTGCATGAACTCAGACATTTCAGCGCGTCCGCCTAGCTCATCAATAAACAACTGGTCTAACCAGGGCTTGTAGATTTTTAGTTTTGGGTTGGTCAACAGGCCATAACGATAAAAACGCTCGATATCATTACCCTTGTAGGTACTGCCATCACCCCAAATATGGACATCGTCTTCTTTCATGGCAGCGACCAGCATTGTCCCGGTCACAGCACGCCCTAGAGGGGTCGTATTGAAGTAGGTAATCCCCCCGGTGGTAACATGAAAGGCACCACTTTGAATGGCAGCAATCCCCTCCCTCACTAATTGCTCGCGGCAATCTATCAATCGTGCCTTTTCTGCACCATAAGAAAGCGCCTGCCGAGGAATATCATCGTAATCAGACTCATCGGGTTGACCTAAGTTTGCGGTATAGGCGTAGGGAATACTGCCCTTTTCGCGCATCCACAAAATCGCCGCACTGGTGTCCAACCCGCCTGAAAAAGCGATCCCCACCTTTTGATTTACTGGAATAGTCTCTAAAATTGTCGCTGTCATAATCTGCCACACTGGAACAAAGAAAAACAATGCTCTATTATATCGTTCAACCACAAAGCTTCCAGCTTAAATTTAACGATGATGCCCCAAACATTACATCTAGCGGTTGCATTGCTGCATAACGACGCCCAAGAGATCCTACTGGTACGCAAAGATCACTCTAAACACTATATGCTCGCCGGTGGCAAGGTAGAAGCTCAGGAAAGCCCTTTTGTTGCTTTAACGCGAGAGTTACACGAAGAGCTCAATATTTTGGTACCTGCTTATCTGCCTCACTTTGTTGGGCAATTTACGGCGCCCGCCGCCAATGAAAAAGGTTATACAGTACACGCGCATTTATATACACTCTACTGGACAGGTCCTATTCAAGTCGGCGCAGAGATCAAGCAGGCACATTGGTTCTCGCCCGACAATGCGCAAGAATTACATTTAGCCCCACTGGCTCGGCGGGTCATTCGCGCCGGTTTTATTCATCAGTTTTGATTCAAAAAAAGCAGCCCCTATGTGTTATAGCAATCACAGTCATTTCTTTACCCTGCAGCAACTGCGCGCCACCACCCAAGCAGGGGGCGTGCGCGGGGTAGTACTCAAGGCTCAAGGGGATGCTTTTTTTATTGAAATCGAGATGCGCTCGGGCCATTATGCTGTTTTGGTGACGGCACGAGGTAAAGAACCACGTCGTTTTAAAAATCCGCTACGAGCGCTCTCAATCCTGCGTGACATCGGCATTGTACACGGGCAATTCGATCTTTCCCTATACGCCCCCGAGCAACTGAATACCCACGATAAAAATGCCACCGCTGATTTATTTACAAATACACCGCGTCGATCAGGATCTGAACCTAAACGCACAACCCTCACATCGCCTGCAACGCAGACAGAGGCTGAACACACACAACCCAGTCTATTGGGGCCTACGCGCACAGTAAAAAGCAAAACACCTGCACCAGTGCCAGTCGCGAAGTCAAAAGGCTCATCCGATAACACCAAACGCGCCGCTGCCGAGCGGCATCAAATGAAATTACTCTAAGACATCGCTTTGATATTTAAAATAAGCAAGCCTAAACCAATTATGCAAAAGCGGTATAGGCCCATTCAAAAAAGGTCTTAGACGGCAATCAACCAGCGCTCCATAATCAGTACAACTGACCCTATTTAAATCACTGATTAAGGAGCCATCCCATGATTGGCACTTCACTCAAAATAATTAAAAAACTCAAGTTCCGTGCGCACCGCAAATTTCGGGCAAATACAGTTCTTTTTTGTGCCGCGGCAATGCTTTCTCTGAGCGCCCACGCAAATGACTTCCCCACCCGCACCATTACCTGGGTAGTCCCCTTCCCGCCTGGTGGAGCGATGGACGCGATTGCGCGGGTTTTAAGTGAAGAAATGAGCCAAGATTTAGGCCAGTCGATTGTGGTAGAAAACCGCCCCGGTGCAGGCGGCAATATCGGCGCCGCTCATGTTGCCAAAGCAAAACCCGACGGCCATACAATCATGATCGCTGCCAATGGGATGGCTGTAAACCCATCGTTATACCCAAGCCTAAACTTTGACCCCATCAAGGATTTTGAGCCTATTTCATTGGTAGCGGCAGTACCCAATATCTTGGTCACGCAAGCGGATCGGGAAGACATCACTTCTGTCACCGATGTCATAGAACAAGCCACACAACATCCTGGGCAATACACCTACGCCTCAGCAGGTGTGGGTACCTCTATCCATCTGGCTGGTGCGCTCTTTACCTATCTCACCGATTTGGATATGTTGCACATCCCTTACCGAGGCAGTGGACCAGCGGTGGCCGATTTGCTGAGCGGACAAGTAGATTATATGTTTGATAGCATTACCTCAGCCAAACCTCATATAGAATCAGGGAAATTAAAAGCCTTGGCCATTACCACCGCAAAACGCTCTACCACTTTACCTAAGCTACCGACCATGGCTGAAAGCGGTGTGGATGATTATGAACTTGTTCCTTGGTTCGCGACATTTGCACCCGCTAACACGCCGCAAGAAACCATACAGAAGCTCAATAATTCGATGCTACGTGCGATGCAAAGTGAGAAAGTGAATGATATTTTCAGTGGCATTGGGGCAGAAAAAATCGGCTCTAGCCCTGAAGAGCTACGTACCTATCTCGCTGAGGAAACCGACAAATGGGCAGTGATCATTGATGAAACTGGCATCTCGGCTGAATAAACCAAGGTAGTCGATCCAGAGCGAATCCACTCGCAGCAAAAGTAATACCCAACCAAACTCATAAAAGAGGCAATGGTTGGGTATTTTTTTGCCTTTAATGTGCATATAAAAACCATCTAATCTGCTTTTATATGATTTATCGCAAAGAAACAGGAAAAAAGAGGATCTATGCTAAACCACAATATATAGTCAATTCACACAACCAAAACACAAGATATAGTCGCCATGAACACAAATACCGCTACCCAGCACTGGCAGGAGCACGCCACTGACTCCCCCACCCTAGTCAATGTACAGCAGCTAGTTGAAGAATACCTGGACCGCAGTGATTGGCGTGTCAATGCAAACGCCAATCAGGGCTATTCCTTGGGTGGACTCATTCTTAATATGGCCGGCAATGTGACTGCCAACTATTGGTTAAACCATATCTATGATCCAGACATTGGTATCGCCCACCGCGAGGGCGATGTACATATTCATGATCTGGATATGCTTTCGGGCTATTGCGCCGGCTGGTCGTTGCGCAACCTGCTCCAAGAGGGGTTTAACGGCGTTCCCAATAAGGTCGAGTCTGCGCCCCCCAAACATTTAAGCAGCGCCTTGGGGCAAATGGTTAATTTTTTAGGCACTTTACAGAATGAGTGGGCTGGTGCACAGGCCTTTAGCTCTTTTGATACCTATCTCGCCCCCTTTATTCGCAAAGATCAGATGAACGAAAGCGAGGTGCGACAGTGCATGCAGGAGTTTATTTATAACCTAAATGTCCCTTCGCGCTGGGGCACACAAACCCCTTTTACCAACCTGAGCTTTGATTGGGTGTGTCCTGATGATCTGGCCAATCAACAGCCATTCATCGGGGGTGAGGTTTTGCCCTTTACCTACGGCGAGCTTCAAGCGGAAATGGATCTCATTAATCGCTGCTTTATAGAAATTATGCTCGCTGGCGATGCCAAAGGACGAGTGTTCACCTTTCCTATCCCTACCTATAACATCACCAAAGAATTCGACTGGGAGGGCCCCAATACTGACTTACTCTTTGCCATGACGGCCAAATATGGTCTGCCCTATTTTCAGAATTTTGTGAACTCTGATCTTGAGCCGCATATGGTGCGCTCAATGTGTTGCCGACTGCAATTAGATTTACGCGAGTTACTCAAACGCGGTAATGGCCTCTTTGGCTCAGCAGAGCAGACCGGCTCCCTAGGCGTAGTGACCATTAATTGTGCCCGTTTAGGCTATCTCTACAAACATGATTTACCCGGACTCTACGCGCGGATTGACGAGCTGATGGAGATGGCAAAAAATAGCCTTGAGAAAAAACGTACCACCATCTCTGAATTGATGGAACAAGGGCTTTTCCCCTATACACGTCGTTATCTTGGCAGTCTCCGTAATCATTTTTCAACCATTGGCGTCAATGGGGTCAATGAAATGATCCGCAATTTCACAGACGACGCGCACGATATTACGGATGAGCCAGGCATGCAAATGGCCATCGATCTTTTGCATCATATTCGGGCCAAAATGGTCACATTCCAAGAAGAAACAGGCCACCTTTATAACCTCGAGGCGACACCCGCCGAGGGAACAACCTATAGATTCGCCAAGCTAGACCGAGCGCGATTTGCCGACATCATACAGGCTGGTACCGCAGAAAACCCCTATTACACCAACTCTACTCAGCTACCCGTAGACCACACCACTGATCCTTTTGAGGCCCTGGCCCTACAAGATGAACTGCAAGCACTGTATACCGGGGGCACCGTGCTACACCTGTACATGCAAGAAGCGCTTTCTAGCGCCCAAGCCTGCAAATTATTGGTTCGTCGTGCCCTGTCAACCTATCGCCTGCCTTATTTGACGGTCACCCCCACATTTTCCATCTGCCCCAAGCATGGTTATTTGTCAGGACATCATGAGTTTTGCCCGCGCTGTGATGAGGAAATCCTCGCAGCCAAACACAGTGCATCGGTTCAATCTGCATCAGCTGTTGATTGAAAAGGGCCGCACTGCCTTTTAATGACTTTTTAAAATTAATCAGGAGAAATCATGCAAAACATCAACCTCAACACTGCCCAATCTACCGCCGCATTAAAAGATGAGGATCGCCAGCGCTGCGAAGTGTGGACACGCGTCATGGGCTACCACCGTCCGACCTCCTCGTTTAACATCGGCAAAAAAGGTGAATTTAAAGAGCGCGTGCATTTTGTTGAACATTAACCCGCATTAACCCCTCTTTAAGCCAATGCTTCCCCACCCCCGCTCATTCACGCTGTAATGACTTTAGCAGCGGTTTGGGCGGGGCCTATTTCCCACCACGCCCAACATAATAAAGGCAGATTTTTGATGCGAACAAACACCACAACCTCACAGCGCACGGCCATACAACTAGGTGGTTTTGTGCCTTTTAGTGCCAGTGATTATCCCAATCACTTGGTCTGCGTTGCTTTTATACAAGGATGCAACTGGCGCTGCGGCTACTGCCATAATCCACATTTACAATCGCGTCAGCCCCACCCAATGGCCCCTCAGTGGGCGGACATCACTGATTTTTTGCAACAACGTCAGGGCTTATTGGATGCAATTGTCTTTAGCGGCGGAGAGCCCACCATGGATCCCGGACTGCCAGCCGCCATTCTCGAAGCTAAATCTATAGGCTTTAAAATTGGTTTACACACCACCGGAGCCTATCCCAACAGATTCAAGGAAATACTGCCTCATATTGACTGGGTAGGCTTTGATCTAAAAAGCAGTTGGGCGCATTATCATGATGTTATTTTGCACCAGCAGCCAATAGAGATGGTGCAGCGCAGTTTAGCGCTACTGCTAGACAGTCACTGTGATTATGAAATACGCAGCACCCTTCATAGCGGGCTACATCAGCCAGAACATTTGTTAGAGATGGCCCAAAGCCTCGCCGCCTATGACGTACAGGACTGGGTGATACAAAACTTTCGCACAGATGGCTGTATTGACCCCGAACTGCTCTATGCCCCGCATGAACCGCAGAAGATTTTAAATGAGGACGTATTACAGACCCTGAAGGCCTACGTCCCCAATATTCAGATCCGCTAAAGCTTCAAATCCACTAAAGCAATTCAACTCATGAGGCAGCCGCAGAGAAGGACCACTCTTTAAATGGCAAAGCACTGAGCAAATATTCGAGCAAATCAGAAACAGAACGAATCGCCGCCCCAAATGGTAGCGGCTCAGAACTACGGAAAAAGAGCCCCCTTTGGACATCCCCTTTTAGCGCATAGGCTAACTGTCTGTTGATACAAAACTGCCCCGCCTTGGCCACCCCGTCGCGCAACCCACAAAAACTCAAACAATCCCACCCCTCGGTGCAATCACGCTCTGTCGCTACAGACTGGAGCTTGTCCTCTTTGTGCAAATAGGCATCCAACCACGGCGTGCGTACCGCCCGTGCTGGGATACCCACCACACTATTAAAAGTCACAATATCCTCGGGCTGAGCCTCAACCATGACTTTTTTGAAATTTTCATGAGCATCACACTCTTGGGTCACCGCAAAGGCACTGCCTAACTGCACGGCACTGGCCCCTAGGGATAATAACTCTTTGACCTGCTCTGGCTTATGCACGCCGCCGGCAGCAATAATTGGAATGGAATCAGGATCTATTTTTAATTGCTCAAGTACCGCTCTTACCTCGCGGATCACATGAGCAAAAGCATAAAACTCTGAATGTATTTCCTTGGCATCCGTCACCCCTAGGTGCCCAGCTGCATAATTGGGGTTTTCAATCACAATGGCGTCTGGCTTGACCTTGTTACGGGCCCATCGACGCAAGACCACGCGCACCCCACGCGCATCAGACAAAATAGGGATTAAGGCCACCTCAGGGTAGTCCTTGGTCAAATCGGGCAAATCCAAAGGCAAACCAGCGCCCACCACAATGGCATCGGCCCCACTTTCACATGCCTGGCGAACGTACTCTGGATAAGGGGTTACCGCCTTCATCACATTGACAGCGATGGCGCCGCGCCCCTGGCTGAGCTCTTTAGCAGCGCGAATTTCACGGTCTAAAGCAATCAGGTTTTTATGATTAATGTCTTGCTTGCGCTCTTCTTTACCTTTTGGGGTAGATGCAGGGTCCATCAAATCATCGTGATGACGACGCAAGTCCACACTGGAAATTGTGCCCATTGCACCATAAGAAGCGACCGTACCTGCCAATCGATGGGCTGAGATCCCAACCCCCATCCCTCCTTGAATGATAGGTAAGAGTTGCTTGTCCCTGAGATAAAATGAATACATGCTCAAATCCAAATAAAGAAGTGCCTAGATAACCACACGGAAAATACTTCAAGTATGACTGTTTTTATCTGACCGCTCTTTAACCCATATCAAATAGCTGCCAGAAAAACCGCGCAATGAAATTAAGTTGAGTTTTAAACTCAACATTCATTTTCTTAAAAAAGCGCTCGCAATGCAAGCGCTTTTTAACAACAAAATTAATTAATACATACCATGGAATATGGCATCATCTGGCCCAATATGAGATGGTGGGCTCCAAGTCACATCACGCATGGAATGCTGAACTAAATTTTCTACCCCCATTAATACAGCAAAAATCGCCATCCGAATAGGAATGCCATTATCTGTTTGCCGGAAAATGGCCAAGCGCGGGTCTTTATTAAGATCAGTGCTGAGGTCATTGGCCAGTGGTCGACTGTCTCTGGGCAATGGGTGCATGATAATCGTATCCTGATCGCAATATCGATCAACCAGGGCTTGGGTGATTTGAAAATCAGGACTATAGCCTTGTATGTCCTCGGCCTGTAAGCGCTCTTTCTGCACACGTGTGGCATAGATCACATCTGCCCCTTTGATCCCCTCATTGAGATCATTGGTCTGCTCGATCACGTGATTGCCCTGTCGGGCCATAGACTCAATGATGTCCGCCGGCATTTCTAATCCGCGAGGCGAGGCCAAGGTAAATTTTAAACCCCGGTACAACGCTAATAGCTTGACCAGCGAATGCACGGTACGCCCATATTTGAGATCCCCCACCACTGCCACATGGGCCCCATCCAAAAGCTTGCCCAGGCGGGAGAACTCGGTCAAGATGGTGTATAAATCGAGCAATGCTTGGCTGGGATGCTCGCCCGAGCCGTCCCCGCCGTTGACTACGGGGATATTGGTAGCGGCTGCAAACTCAGCCACCGAGCCCTGCTCAGGGTGGCGGATGACCATGGCATCTACGTAGCCCCCCATCACTCGGCTCGTATCGTAGATAGACTCGCCTTTTGCCATCGAGGAAAAGGTAAACCCTGTGGTATCACACACAGACCCACCTAAACGGCAAAAGGCAGCCCCAAAGCTCACCCGTGTACGGGTGCTGGCCTCGAAGAAAAGGTTGCCCAGCACCGCCCCCTCGAGCACGCGCGAGACTTTTTGGCGGCGCGCGATGGGCTGCATGATATCTGCCAAAGAGAAAAGCTCTTCGACACTATCACGGGTAAATTGCTCCACAGATAGCAACTGGTTTTTGCCATTAATCTCGATGCGATCGCGCAAACTACCGCGTCGTGGGGCACTGTCTGCATATTTTTCTAGTAATGCCTCATTTTCCACGATCTCGGTCACAAAACGACGCACCACCTCGGGCATTGCCCGATAGTCCAAAGAACTTTCGGGCAATAGCCATGAATCTAGTGCACGCCTTTTGACCCCAACCCGAGCTGAAAACATATCTCGGGTCAGATTTAATTTGCGCATCGCATCGCGCAAAAACACCTGTTGAGCAACCGCCATAATTCTATCCTTAAGCTACTAAAAATATACGCAATGCGTACATTTTAACGCCAATCAGAGGATTTTGATACAGGGCGTTTGCGCTTAAGGTTGGACCTGTGGTTGGGGTTGTGATTGAGGTTGTTGCTCTTCGCTATAAGGCGTTGCCCGACCATCATCGCCTGCAATAATTTCTGCAGCGGTTTGAGCATTTTCTACCGAGCCGACCATGAATACCAATTGACCATTTGTTAAAGGCTCAGAATAACGGGGCACCGCTAACAACGTACCATCCACAGCCAACGCCAAACGACGATCAGGATTTTCTGTGGTGATATTTTCTAAACGCTGACGTGCTGTATCCGTCAGCATCAATGCCAGCAACCCCTCTCCACTATCCGATGAGTAAGTTTCTACAGACATTAAGTCATCACGGGTGAAACTAGGCTCGGGTTGTAGGTATAATGTGGTTTCTTCGTCGAGTGTCACCTCTGCCCAACCATCTACTGGTTCAAAATCAGCTAAAAACACCATCATTGGGCTGTATTCAACCTCTTGATCGGTGGCTTCGGTACCCTGTCCTGTGCGGGCCCCGGGCTCAACCGGCGCTGTGGTCGCAGATTGCTCTTGCTCGGTTGTCTCAGCGGGTGCATCCTCAGCTGGGGTAGCATCATGGGGTGTTGTTTGGCACGCCATCAACGTCAATACACTAAAGGCCGCCAAACTGCGGCCCAAACCCTTGGCAATTTTCATAATGTGATCCTCATCCTGAACACAACGATGACTGGACCCAATAGGTCCTGTGAAATAACCATTTCAGTTTAACAGCTCTGGCCAAAAAACACTCTTAAGCAACTTAAAGAAATATGTCCAAAATGCAGTCAGATCACTCCACACTCAATAAACCTACTGACTTTGAATTTATTAACGAACAGGCACTTTACCAACGAGGCCTCAGAGAGCGCGTCTTTCATGCTGTTCTATTCGAGGTATTAGGCATCGCCTTTGCCACCCCTTTGGCCATGTGGATGACTCAAAAGCCCGCCTTATCGATGGCCGCATTATCCGCCGTTATTTCTGGGATGGCTATGTTTTGGAATATGGTCTTTAACTGGATCTTTGATGTCTTGCAACGCAAATATCACTTCCGCCGCAATGTTTGGATACGTATTGTGCATGCTTGCTGTTTTGAAATTGGGCTCATCATCATGGTCGTGCCTTTGGTCGCGTGGTGGGTAAACACCACACTTTGGCATGCCCTTGTAGTAGACATCGGTCTGGTATTGTTCTTCCTACCCTATTCTTTCTTCTACAACCTCATCTATGACAAGGTCCGTTTAATACTCATGAAGCGGCGCTCAGCCGATCTTGACAACACCTAAATAATATTTATGCACAGCGGTGGATATCTCTTAGATCGATGAGCTAAAAAAACAACTTTTTCTTGTAAAGCTTGCCCTGTCATCGGCTTGCTTTATTTCCACCTTATTTTCAGCATCTCAACCAAAACCCAAACCAACTCACGTAACCCATTGAATATGAAGGGTTTTTCTCAAGGCTAAAGTTTTCCATCTATTTTTACTTGCTAGACAAGCCCTTGACAAATCAATTTTTATTTCTGCCTTCGGAATTATCAGTTATCCCCAAAAGCTGTGGATAAGTTTGGTGATAACTCATTAACAACCGCTCAAAACCCTCATTAAATACAGACCTGAGGTTCATTGGTCACTGAATCGGCATTTCCCCTCAAATGCCTTATTTCAAACTCATAAAAACCCACTAAGTCATTGCACAAAAAGAGTATCTATTGGGGATTGCGCTCTTGGCCAAAAGTATGCTGGATTTCGTACAATGGCCCGAGACACTCACTTACACAAAATACAACGATTTAAACATATGGATTCTATAGACCTCACCGGCCCCGTCCACGTCGCTGATATCGTCCCCACTCTAAACCTACTCGATGTAGATGAAGTGTTACAGCGGGCACGCGACTTTCCTGATCGGTTAATTATCGAGCTTCTAGAAAATAATGAATTCGAATACGCTTTGCCGCTGATTCAAAAAATCATTGCTGAAGAGCGTGGCGATATACTCGAAGCCTTGGCCGAGGACAGCGCAACCCACCTTTTTCTACAACTCAACAGCACCGAGCTAGCTGCCGCTAACTACCTGCTGAGCCCCAAAACTCGGGCGTCTATTCTCAAACTAATGAGCTATCCAGAGTTTACGGTAGGCAACATGATGACCACCGAGTTCATCGAGGTGCCTAACACCTGGACGGTTCAGCAAACACTGGATTACGTCAGAAAGGTCCATGACACCAAAGAAACTGCTTATGCTATTTATGTGATTAACAATAATAAGCAGCTAGAGTTTGTCGTGTCTTTGCGCCATCTGGTCGTCGCTGAGCCCGAGCAATTGCTCACAGACGTCTGGCAAGGTGATGAGCCCATTACGGTCTCCCCCACCGAAGAGCGTGAGGAGGCCGCCCAAATCATTCGCCGCTATGATTACCTGGCCTTGCCAGTGGTCGATGAAGATAACCATATGCTGGGCATCGTGACCGTCGATGACCTGCTGGACACCTTAATGGATGAGGCTGCCGAGGATATGGAGCGTTTTGGGGGGGCAGAATTTATCAATCAGCCCTATCTACGCATTAAGTTTGGCACCATGTTGCGTAAACGAGGTGGTTGGCTAACCTTGCTATTTGTGGGTGAAATGCTCACTGCTAGCGCCATGCAATACTTTGAGATGGAGCTCGAAAAGGCAGTGGTATTGGCCATGTTCATTCCGCTAATCATGAGCTCTGGGGGTAACTCAGGCTCACAGGCCACCTCATTATTAATCCGTAGTTTGGCCTTAGAAGAGGTCAAACTTAGAGACTGGTGGCGTGTATTAGTCAGAGAGATACCCACGGGGGTGGTGCTGGGGGCATTATTGGGTGCCTTAGGCTTTTTCCGCATTATTCTTTGGAATAATCTCGGTATCTACGACTATGGTGAGCATTACATATTAATTGGGATCACCATCTGGATCGCATTAGTGGGGATTGTGACCTTTGGTTCTGCGACGGGGTCAATGCTCCCCTTTGCGCTCCAACGCGTCGGCCTAGATCCAGCGAGTGCCTCTGCCCCATTAGTCGCGACATTGGTCGACGTCCTGGGGTTAATTATTTACTTTTCAGTAGCTGCCGTCATCTTAACAGGCACTCTTTTATAGGCAGCCTATACGCAAAAGACGGGCACAACAGAACAATGAGATTTAATTATCCTTTGCCTCTGTACAAAAGCAGAATAAATATGTAATAATGTGCTCTTGTCTTTGGGCCCATAGCTCAGTGGTTAGAGCAGTGGACTCATAATCCATTGGTCGCTGGTTCAAATCCAGCTGGGCCCACCAGAACATACCAAATGCCATGGCCATCATGGCATTTTTTTATTGGCGGATGAAAAGATTTTGGTATGACCTCTCGCGATACGATGACCCCTTTGGCACCTTGGCTTGCAGACACACATGCCTCAACTTTTGATGCGTTGCAGGCGCAATGGCTAGTGCGTCCTGGGGCGCTCACAGCGGGTTTACGTGCGTTAGGGCAACTAGAGTTGACCGTTTTACGCGAATACCCCGATACGCTCGCCAATGCAGAGGCATGGATGATTCAAGGCCAAGGGGGAGATGACATCTGGGTACGCGAGATTTACATGAGCATTGATGGCACTCCTTGTGTGACGGCCCGCAGCTTTACTCGCCTACGAGATGCTCAGGGCTGTTGGCAGGGTATCCGCGGTTTGGGCACACGCCCACTGGCAGACATGCTCTATCATAATCCAGACATACAACGCAGTCCTTTTTGGATTTGCGCACTCAGCGAGCAGCAGCCGCTCTATCACACCGTCCAACGCACCCCAATGGATCCTAATACGGCAGATCCAACACAGCCTTTATTAGCTCGCTGCTCTACTTTTTGGTATCAAGACAACCCACTGCTGGTGGCAGAGTGTTTTTTACCTGATTTTTGGCCCATCGCCCAGCGTTCAGCACGCACCTGACAACGCAATAAATGCCCCGCCTCATTCAAAATAGGCCGCAACTGCTGAGGCGCCATGCAGGACTCTTGACGTATCGGGCACCGCTCATAAAATACACACCCCGTTGGCAGCTCTTTATTGCTGGGCAGCTCAACCTCTTTAATTTCCAAATCAGCGGGTGTTTCACCCATATTCAGCTGTGGCACTGCATCTAATAAGGTCTGCGTATAAGGGTGTAGCGGCGCACTGAGCAATCGCTCGGTCGGGCCAAGCTCGACTATTTGCCCTAAATACATCACCGCCACCCGAACACTCAAATGCTGGACCACCGCAACATCGTGCGTAATCAATACATAGGTCAGCTGCAATTCTTTTTGCAATTCATAGAGTAGATTTAATATTTGCGCTTGAACGGAAATATCCAACGCTGAGGTCGGCTCATCCAAAATAATGATCTCAGGCTCTGGCGCCAAGGCGCGCGCGATCGCGATCCGTTGGCGCTGCCCTCCTGAAAACTCATGGGGAAACCGATCTAGGTACTCGGGGCGAATACCCACCTGTGCTGCTAATTGTGCCGCCCGGGCACGTAACTCTCGACGCTCTCTCAGGCCCTGCACATATAAAGGCTCAGTAATGACCTGCCACACCCTCAAACGCGGATTAAGCGAGGACTGCGGGTCTTGAAAAACCACCTGCATATTGCGCCGTTGACTGTCCCAGTGTATCTGCCCTTGTGTAGGCGTGTACAAGCCCATAAGTACCTGTGCCAGTGTGCTTTTACCACAGCCTGACTCACCCACTATTCCCAGCGTTTCACCACGGTAAACATCCAGACTCACACCATTTAAAGCATGAGCCACACTGGTCACTTGCCCCCGCCAATTATGGGTCAAGGGAAATTGCATGTGTAAGTTATCCAACTGCAGTAAGCGCTCGGTATGGTGAGCTGAGCTTGTTATCAGTTGAGAAATACTATTTTCTGTGTGCATCATTCTCCCTCTGCAGCCGGCAACTCAGCATAAAGCCAACAGGCTGCCGCTTGATTGGGCCCCACTGAGTGCATTAATGGTCGCTGTTTGCATGCGGCAAAAGCCTCGCTACACCGTTCTTGAAAAGCACAGCCCGCTGGCAAATGCTGCAAATTGGGGGGCTGCCCTGCAATGGTAGGCAGTATCTCGCCCCGGGTTTCAGGAGTGGGAATACCCGCCAATAAGCCACGTGTATAAGGATGGGCTGGCCGCTGAATCACCTGTGTGGTAGGCCCAGACTCAACCACCGTGCCAGCATACATCACATAAATACGCTCACAATACTGTGACACCACCGCCATATCATGCGTAATGATCAACAACGCAGTTTGCATGCGTTGCGCCTGCTCTTTGAGTAAATTAAGCACCTGCTTTTGTACAGTGACATCCAAAGCCGTCGTGGGCTCATCCGCAATCAATAACTGGGGGGCACAGGAAAATGCCATCGCCACCATAATTCGTTGGCGCATGCCCCCAGAAAGCTCAAAAGGATAGGCCTCAAAGACCCGTTCGGCATCCGCAATATACATGGCCTTGAGTAAGTCGAGAACGCGCGCTCGTGCCTGACGATAACTGAACCCACTCTCATGGTGCAAAATGACATCCATCATTTGCCGGCCAATTCTCATGGTGGGGTTGAGCGCCGTCATGGGCTCTTGAAAGATCATCGCCACTTCACTGCCCCTTAACGCCTGCATTTGTTTTTCCGTACATGCAAAAACGTCATGCTCCGTGAGCTGTATAGAGCCTTTTTTCACACGATATTGCGCGGCATTGAGCAAGCGCATGGCCATCATCGCGGTCACCGACTTGCCTGAACCCGACTCGCCCACCAGGCCCACCACCTCGCCTGCACGCACTTGCAAACTCACCCCATTGAGTGCCTGCACCCGACCGCCAAAGACAGGAAACTCAACCCATAAATCTTCGATGTTGAGCACAGGCCGGCCAGTACCCACCGCCACAGGCTCAGAAATAGAACAATTTGTGTGGTGATATTGCGCTCTCATTGTGATTACCTCGCCCGTTGCTTGGGGTCTAACATATCGCGGATACCATCACCCACCAAATTAAAACCGATGGCGGTAAACAAAATAGCAAACCCTGGAAAACTCGCGTACCACCAATGATCCAAAATAAAATTGCGACCCGATGCGATCATCGCCCCCCACTCAGCAGCAGGCTGCTGGGCACCTAGGCCAATAAAGCCCAAAGCCGCCGCCATTAAAATAGCATTACCAATATCTAAGGTTGTCTGCACCACAATAGGTGGCATTACATTGCGCAGTACATGCCAGCGCAGCAAATGCAGCCGCCCTGCCCCAAAGGTTTGAGCGGCCTTGATGTAGGTCATCTCTCGAATGCTCAGCGTTTGGCCACGCGCCAAGCGAACATAAAACGGTATGCGCACAAAGGTAATGGCCAACATGGCATTAAATAGGCTTGGCCCTAGTGCGGCTGCCAACGCCATTGTTAACACCAAGGAGGGCACTGAAAGCACCACATCCATCACACGCATGATAACGGTGTCTACATAGCGCCCAGTTAACCCTGCAAAGCAGCCAACAATTGAGCCCGTCACGCTCGCCACAAAGGCCACAAACAGGCCTACTCCTATAGACTGGCGTCCGCCGTGTAACACCCGACTAAATATGTCTCTGCCCACCTCATCTGTACCAAAAAAATGACTCCATGAAGGGGGTTGTAAACGCGCTCGCAAATTAATCATATCGGGCTCGTGAGCCGCAATATACGGCGCCAACAAGGCTGCCAAACACATCAATAAAATAATGGCGAGCCCCACTAAAGTCAGTGGGCTTTTGCGTAGTTGGAAAAAGAAGTAGGCAGAACGACGGTAACCTAGACTGGCCATTGCTTGCTCCTTAGCCTACTTCTTTGATGCGCGGATCCACAAAACGGTACAACAGGTCCACGCATAAATTAAGCAATACATAAATAAAGGAAACCAAAATAGCAAAACCCATCACTGCAGGAAAATCCAGCGCTTGGATAGAATCCACCACATATAAACCCATCCCCGGCCAGGCAAAGACGGTCTCCGTCAATACCGCACCATAAAGCAAATCGCCCAAAGATAAGCCAATCACAGTGATGGATGGCAATAACGCATTGGGCAAAGCATACCGGAAAATCACCCGCCCACGAGGCAATCCATAAGCTTTTACGGTGCGTAAATAATCCTCATTTAGCTGCTCGAGCATGGCCGAGCGAATTTGCCTAGACACCACCCCTAGATGCACAAAACCCAGCGTGATCGCAGGCAACACCATATGTTGCGCTGCATTGAAAAATAATTGCCACTGCCCCTGTAGCAAAGCATCGAGCATATAAAAACCGCTGATATGCTCTGGCGGTGAAAGCCCCTGACTCAACCGACCTCCCGCCGGGAATAACCCCAACTGAGAATAAAAAATGACGATTAAACCTAAACCCAACCAAAAAGCCGGCATTGAAATACCCGACACAGAAAGCCAGCGACAAATATGATCAATCCAACTGTCTTTATAAACCGCCGAGAGCACGCCCAGGGGCACCCCGATAAGTACCGAGAACACCAAAGCGACCAAAGCTAACTCAAGAGTGGCTGGAAAAAAGACCAATAAGTCATGCAGTACGGGGCGACCTGTGCGTATCGATGTCCCTAAATCACCCTGCAATAATCCCTTGAAATAGCGCCAATATTGTTCATATAAAGGCAAATCTAGGCCCAACTTGGCCCGCATGGCCTGTACGATTTCATCCGTTGCACGTTCGCCAGCAACCAAGCGAGCGGGATCACCGGGGATTAAATTAGACACGATGAACGTGATGATCGACACCCCGATCACCACAAACACCAAGCTCAACAAGCGCTTGCGGATGATATGAAAAGCAGTCATACAGAAAACTCAGCCATCAATTGCCAGCAAAAATAGGCAGCACTCAGTGCAGCCAGAAAACGCTTTTGGCACTGCATGAGATGGAGGCGAGGCACGAACGCCTCGCCCCTCCTGATAAAGAGATAAGGTTTTTTATTTCTTGGTTATTTCGTGGACGTTATAGACATCATCGAGCATTGGGTTGTATTCATATCCCTGGATGTTGTCACGCAAGCCTACATGAATCGCCTTTTGGAAAAGGTAAACATAAGGGTACTCTTGCATGATGATGTCTTGTGCTTGGCCATAGAGTTTGGCACGCTCATCTTGGTCGCTGATCTCGGCGGCCTTGCGGATAAGCTCATCGACCTGGGCATTATCATAAAAGGCACGATTACCCGGCAACCCGCCCCGCTCGGAGTCAAACCAATAATTCATAAACATGAATGGATCAGCAAAATCGGGACTCCAATTGCCTAGGGCAATATCAAAATCCCCCTTGTCCAATCGATCGCGCATCGTAGCATTGGCCAATTTCTCGAGCTTTACATTGATCCCCAAGGCAGCCATATTGGCCTGGACCGTCAATGCAATGGGCTCCCAATTGGGATCACGGTCAGAATAAAGCAATACGGCCTCCTGTGCCCCAGAGACCTGATCAATATAAGATTGAGCTTTATCGAGATCCTGCTTGATAGGTGCTAGGCTCTCATCATGCCCCCACATCCCTTCGGGGATCGGACCAGTCATTTGTTGCCCTTGGTTATCGAGTACCCCCTCGATAATGCCGTCATAATCAATGGCATAAGTAATGGCCTGTCGCGCATTAATATCACTAAACAAACCATCACGATTATTTAAATACAAATAGGTCACCAGTAGTGAAGGGACCTCTTGGATCACCAGATCGTCATTGGCCTGCAAAGCCTCGATCTGATCCACTGGCAACATGTTAACGATGTCCAGATCACCATTTTCTAACTGCAAACGGCGCGCAGAGGACTCGGGCACCACACGAAATACAACACGCTCAAGCGCAGGCTCTGTATCACCATAATGCGGGTTTTTCTCTAATACTAGACTCTGGCCGCGGTCCCATTTGGTCAATTGAAATGGGCCTGACCCCGCTGTGTTCGCTGATAAATACTGATCAGCCCCCCCTTCGGCATCCTCGACAGCGGGGTTGATGATCCCTGCTCCATTGTTGGCGAGGGTGTTAAGAAATGGCGCAAAGGGACGGGGCAAACGAAACTCTACCGTGAGCGGATCGACCACCACCACCTCTAACCCCTCGGGGAAAGGCTCGGCGGGGCCTTGGTTAATGCGCATCAAACGATCAAAAGTATATTTTACGGCGGCGGCATCAACATCTGAACCGTCATTAAACTGTTGTCCCGAACGTAACTTAAACGTCCAGACCAAATTGTCATCAGAGGCCTCCCAGCTCTCTGCCAGCTCGCCCTCGACTTCGGTCGAGCCCTTTTGGTAGCGCACTAAGTTCTGATAAGTAGGATAAGTAATGGACCAATCATTATTATCCATAGTGATGGCTGGATCCAATGTTTGCGGATCAGCTGTTTTGGCAATCACCAATGTATCTGATGGTGTCGCAGCCACCGCAATAGCACTGCTCAATGTGAACGCAATAACACCAGAAAACCTCAAGGTGTTAACAAGCTTTCTATTGATTAAACCACCCATATTTAAGTCTCCTTTAGTCATATTTGTATGTTTTTATTAGGGCAGTTTAGCAAGTCTTTACAATTTCCCCTATAGCGGTAAACCCTCTCAAGAGGCTACAGTCACTAACGGATGGGAGGGGATGAGCGGGTAGCGATGCCGATCAGGGAGCTCGTAATGCCACCACTCGGTGGCGAGTGGTTTGAAGCCTGCTTTTTGCATCACCCCCAAGAGTAAGAAACGATTTTGTTGCACCTGCGGAGGATGATGCGGATAGAGATGATGCGAGGCATCGTGCATATCATCAAAACCTGTCCCCATATCCAATGACTGTCCCGTGTGGTCGACCAACGTTAAGTCGACAGCAATGCCGCGCGTGTGATTAGAGCCTAGGCTAGGATCAGACACATATCGAGGGTCATCTAAGACCGACCAGAAAACATCCTGAGCAGCCTGGGGCCGATAGGCATCAAAAATTTTGAGCGTGAACCCAGCCATTTGCGCATATTCTGAAGCACGCTTTAGCGCCACCGCCGCGTCACGATGTAAAGCACATTGAGCTTGTGTATAAACAGGGCGACCGGCGATATTTTGTGCCGTCGCATAAGCAAGCTCAATAATGACCTGATAGCTGTCCTCATCGATCACTACTAATGACATCCGTCTCCTCCTAGCTGTATATTTTTTAGGCAGCGCTCAATGATCTCTGGCGCCGTGCCATGCTTTGTATATCGGCAAGCATAATAGTGTCATTATAGGGATCTCTGATTACCTGGCAATGTACGCCATAGAGATCTTCGATCAATTGAGAGGTGATGATTTGCTCGGGGGCTCCGGTGGCATATACTTGGCCCTGTTTCATCGCCACAATATGATCAGCAAACCGGCAGGCAGACACCAAATCATGCACGACCATGATGACGGTCTTGCCTTGATAGGCCAGTTGACGAATCAATTCAAAAACCTCAATTTGATGTCCCATATCCAGAGCTGAAGTCGGCTCATCTAACAGCAATAATGGCGTGCTTTGGGCAATGGTCATCGCAATCCAAGCGCGTTGACGTTGCCCGCCTGACATGGAATCTAGGGGCTGATGGGCTAAATCTTGTAACGCGGCCAATTGAATGGCTTTTTGGACGATTTGCTCATCCTCAGAGCTCCACCGTTTCCACAACCCTTGGTGAGGCTGTCGGCCAAATCGCACCAGCTCTTGGACTGTTAGCCCATGGGGCGCATGGGCCTCTTGGGGCAGCAATGCCAATAAACGAGCCACCTCGCGTGTGGGCAGGGAATGCACACACTGACCATTGATGGTGACTTGACCACTGACTGGTTTTAATACACGGCTAATGCCCGCTAATAGAGTAGACTTGCCGCAACCATTGGGCCCAATAATGGCGGTGACCTTTTGGGCCGGAAAATCCACATCGAGCGCCTCAATGACGAGGCGCTCACCGTACCCTAGGCTCAAACCCTCGGCCTGTAAGTGAATAGATTGAGGAGAATTATTTTTTAAAGGACTCATATCGCTTGTTGAGGTTGCCGTCGCAACAACAACCAAATCAAATAAGGACTACCCACTACTGCGGTAATTAATCCCACCGGGATTTCAATCGGCGCCCATAAGCGCTGCCCGACCACATCAGCAAGTAATAAAAACAAACTGCCAAAAGCCGCCGCGTGCCAGATAGAAACCCTATCCGCTGGCACGATATGACGCGCCGCCTCTGGTGCTACCAAGGCAATCATACCCACAGGACCCGTCAGCGCCACTGCGAAACCCGTCAAACACACCGTTACCATCATGGTCATCCAGCGGGTCAAGCGCATGGATATCCCTAAACTGATGGCCACCTCATCCGATAAACGCATGATATTTAAAGAACGCGTCAACCACGCCCCTAATGGTAGGCAAATCACTAAACAAAAAAACATCCACCAAACGGCTTCCTCGGGCCGCGCATTGAGACTGCCCACCGTCCAAGGATAAGCCGCATTGGCACTGTCCATATCAGTGCGCGCCAACATAAAATTGGTCACCGCACCAAATACCGCACCTATGCCCACCCCCATCACGATGAAGCGATAGCCTTTACTGCCCATCCCCCCGCTCAAACCAAAGGCCAACGCCGCAGCCGTTGCCGCACCCATTAAGGCCAATAATGGCGTGGCTAAGCTCAAGGGGATAGCCACAATAGAGGCGATGGCAAAAGCGGTGGCCCCATTATCCAAACCCACAATATTAGGGGTGGCCAAACGATTACGCGCCATGGTCTGCAATAAACATCCACCAGCCCCCAAACCAGCGCCGGCGATCACCGCAGCAAGAATACGCGGTACACGTAGCTCAAAGAGCAAAAAGCTCAGGAATTCATCGCCCTGACCCACCAAGGCCAGTAGTACCCCCACCACCCCATCGGCCTCATTGCCGACGTACAAGGCATAAAAAGAAACAAGCAACAGCAGCGCCACAACGCTCAATAAACTCAGCCAAGGGCGAGCTTTTAAATAACGCAGCAGCGAAAATGTCCTGTGCTGAGTGCCAAATAGCAAATGAGTCCTGACAGGCATCGTCATCACCCCTTTCTATAACGTTGGCATACGGCGCTGGCGCACCACATACATTAATATGGGGGCCCCAACAAAAGCCGTCACCACGCCAACAGGCAACTCATACGGCGGGACCACCAATCGAGAGATAATATCTGCCCCGACGACCACGACAGGACCATATAGGAGGCTCAGATAAAAAACTCGGCGTATGTCTGCCCCCACCAAAGCGCGGACTAAAAAGGGCACCACTAAGCCAACGAAAGCAATGGGACCAGCGCCCGCCGTGGCACAGCCCACCAACACAGCAACCCCTAAAACAGTGAGGATTTGCACCTGCTTGGGATTGTGGCCAAGGCCCTGTGCCATGCGCTCGCCCAGCGCCATCGCCGCCAAAGCACGCAAATTAAAGGCAATCAACAGCACACCAAAGACCACCCCAGCAGCCACCCATAAAATCATTTCGGTAGGCCGTCCGGCCAAAGCCCCAATCAACCAAAAACGCATTTCATCCGCCGTACGCTGATCGGTAAGTAAAAACAAACTGGTCACGGATAATAGAAACCCTGAGAATGCGGCCCCTGCCAAAATTAAGCGGACAGGATCCTGGCTGGCACCGGATACTCGGCTCACCCCTAGCACCAATAGACATCCACACAAGGCACCCAGTACGGCCACCCAAAGGCCCACACTCGCCGCTGACGCACCTAAGTAAATAGCGAGCACCACCGCAAATGAGGCGCCAGCGCTCACCCCCAGCAACCCGGGCTCAGCCAAGGGGTTGCGCGTCATTGTTTGTAATACCGCTCCTGCAGCGGCCAACGCAGCCCCCACGACAACGCCCAGCAAGGTGCGGGTCCCTCGTAGTTCTAAAATAACAAAAGCGGCTTGCTCATCATTTCCAAACAATAGCCAAGATAAGCTACGCGTAAAGGAAATATCGCCGGTACCTAGCAAAAGGCTAAGCACCAGGCATAGAAATAAGGCAATAATGCCTATTGCCCAGCCTTTTCTTAGAGAAACTGTCATCGCCCTAATCGACACTCACGTTGATTATTGCGCGGCTAATTGAGAGAGATCTTGGATAATCACAGCCGCTGCCAATGGCCCATAGCCACTGCTCCAGACCTGTCCATCAACCACTTTCACCTGATCGTTTTGTACCGCAGACAAACGCTGAAACACGGGCTGCTTTTGTGCCTCAATCAGCGCCGCCTCGCCATCACTGGTCAAGGAAGCCAATAGCAACCAATCAGCATCAATTTGAACGAGATTTTCTAAACTCAATGTGTCGCTATGAGGGCGCTCACCCAAATCATCTGCCAACGGCAGTGTATTGAGCCCTGCTGCCTGAATCAGCTGACCCGTAAATAATTTGCTGGACATTAAGATTGGACCTTGGGGATTCCAGCGCACCACCGAGACTGTCTGGGGCGTTTGCCAATAAGCATGCATCGCCTCAAGCTGTTGATCAAGCTCGGCTAGAATTTTCTCAAGCTCATCCTCTTTATCGAGTGCATCGCCAAACAACCGCACTGTGGCCTTCCAATCGGAAAAGGTGTCCTTGCTATCCGGCACAACCGTGGGGGCAATGCGACTGAGCTTTTTATACAACGCCTCATTGGTCTCACTAGAGGCTAAAATTAAATCAGGGCGCAAGCGAAAAATAGCCTCTATATTGGGTTCGCGTACGGTACCCACAATCTCAATGGGCTCAGTCACGTATTGCTGTAAATAGTCAGCAACATCTGTCCCACCGCGACTGGCCAAAGCGGCAATAGGCTGGACCCCAACACTCAACGCGGTATCTAAGGCCCCCTCATCCAGGACCACCACGCGCTCGGGTTGGCCAGATACAGTGACCGTGCCATACACCGTATCAAGCTGCCGCTCGTTTTGGGCATGGGCCATATTGGCACCCAGTAAAAGTGCACTCAGACTAAGACTGACAGCTAAAGCAGAAAAAATATGGCCTACAAAACGGCGCCGGGAATGACTACGCATACAAATCTACCCATAAAAATGCTCAAAACCCTATGAGCGGCTCATTAGAAAATAACCATGAAATACAAATGATAATGATTATCAGTTATTCTAGTCAAAGCTGGGTAAAAAATAAAGCTATTTCAGCCCGTTGCGCGTCATTAACTGGCGGTTATTTGAGCTAACTCAATCTAATGGAGCCAAACGTGCCAGGCCATCGGGCAACATGGTTGAAATATAAATACACCCCTGTTGATCGGTGGCCATTCCATGCCCGTACACAGCATTAACGCGGCAACGCCCCAGTAGCCCTCCCTCTAATGAAAAAAGCAGTAACGCGGCCGTCTGATCACTGACCAACAAGCCAAAATCACGATAAGGAGCAATGGCCATGGGCTTATACATGCGGTTGATTGCAAAAGCAAAACTACGATCTTTAGCGTTAAAAACCTGCACCCTACTGTTTTCCCGGTCGGCCACATATAAGTGCTCATTGGCATGCACCAACATATGCGGCACACTAAATTGCCCTTCACCCCTACCGTGTTCACCTATAGAGTCTATAAACTCTAAATGTTGGTCAAAGCGATGCACACAAGCATTGCCATAGCCATCACTCACCCATAAAGTATCATCGGCAAAAATGGCATGCGTGGGGTGATTAAATGGCGCCTGCCAACGAGGCTCATCAGCCGCGCCCAAATGCTGCAACAAACTGCCCTCTAAATCTACCCCAAAAATCTGATGGCCATCTAAATCTGTGACCCATAAACGCTGTTGTTGATCAATGGAAATATGATGCGGACAAATCATACCCTCAATAGAAAAAGAGCGAAGTAGACCCCCTTGGGAATCAAAAATTCGGATATGAGGGGCTTGCCGGCACGCCACCACTATCTCATTTTCATTGGTCACAGCGACAGTGCTTATACCGGGGACGGCCGTCGCATCCAGCCACTGCCACTGCACGGCAAAACGCTGATCCCCCAATAAGAGAACGGTATGTGGGTTCATCATGAGGCTCCAATATTTAAATTATGTGCCATAGTATCATCACTATTGCATTTATTTATGATTAAAAAGTCCTGGACCAGCCATCGCATTGCTATACTGGCTCGAGCATCTAGCCAAAACAAACGGAGACACTAAATATGTTTCGCTACACAAAAAAAGTACTGCTGCCTTTGGCAGCAGGCCTATTGCCTTTTGCATTATCCCACGCCCAATCTGAAACAGTCCCAACATTTAGCGACCCGACTTATGTCATTGTGGGCTACGCGCCGGGGGGTGCCTCGGATCGTGCCGCGCGCTTTGTCTCAGAACAACTGCAGGATGTTTTAGATGTCACCGTAATCGTTGAAAACAAAACTGGGGCCGGTGGACGCATTGCCGCTCAGTACACCAAAAACCAACCGCCCGAAAGAGATACCCTCATGATCGGGAATCCAGCTGTCATGGTCGTCGCCCCAATGGTTTTCAACGAACTTAACTATGACCCTTTAAATGATTTTACCCCAGTTGCGGGCGTGACGGACTATACCTTTGGGGTCGCAGTGGCCGCAGACAGCCCTTGGGAATCACTGGATGATTTATTAGCATGGGGCAAAGAAAACCCTGATGAATTCAATATCGCCGTCCCTGCTTATGGCAGCCTACCGCATTTCTTTGCCTTGATGTTAGCCGAACAAGCTGGCGTCGACGCCGAGGCGGTTGGCTATAGAGGCTCTGCCCCAGCGCTTAATGATCTCATGGGCGGGGAAATCCCAGTGGGCATAGACACCATAGACATCCTGACCACACATCACGGTGATCGCTTACGCATACTGGCCACATCAGGGGATCAGCCAGATGAAAAATTACCCGACGTCCCAACCTTTAAGGACAGCGGTCTAAACCTCAGCGCCTCGGGATGGAACACCCTTTTTGCACCGAGCAGCATGGATGCGGACAAGGTCACTTATCTAGGCGAACAGATCAAAGAGATCATGAGCCGCCCGGAAATACAGCAACGGTTTTACGATAGTGACCTCCCACCGGTGCAAATGAATAGTGACGAGGCCAAGGCTGAGATCCAACAATTTACTGAACAATGGGCGCCAATTATTGAAGCCTCAGGTTACCAAGTGGATCAATAAATTTTTTCGCAGAGGTCTAGGTGCACCGCTTAGATTCGCACACTTAGACCTCACAGGTAGACAGTCAACGCTACCCGCACTTTATACAAACCACCAGCAAACCCCATGTCTGAAATTAAAAATATTTTATTTATCATGGCAGACCAATTGCGGGCCGATCACCTGGCCTGCTACGGCCACCCCTATATAAAAACACCTAACCTCGATGCGCTGGCCAAACGTGGCGTGAGGTTTAAGCAGGCCTTTGTCAACTCAGGGGTCTGCGGCCCCTCACGCATGAGCTTTTACACGGGCCGTTACCCTTCAACCCATGGGGCGACCTGGAATCGCGTGCCTCTTTCCATCGGGGAAATCACCATGGGTGAATACCTAAAGGCCAAGGATCTCGATCTGGTTTTGGCTGGAAAAACACATGTACTGCCAGATAGCCAAGGACTCGCACGATTAAATATAGACGGCGGCTCAGAGCTCGGCCACCTACTAGCACGTGGGGGCTTTACCGAAATTGATCGCTACGATGGGCATCACGAACCAGGTGACGAAAGTGGCTACCCGGCCTATTTACGCGCGCAGGGATATGACTCGGCCGATCCATGGACGGATTTTGTGATTTCGGCCATCAATGAACAAGGTGAAAAAGTCAGCGGCTGGTACATGCGAAGCGCAAAATTCCCGTCAGCCGTCAAAGAAGAGCACTCCGAAACGGCCTATATGACCAATGAGGCGATGAAATACATCACCCGTCAAGGCGATAAACCTTGGGTGATGCACCTTAGCTATGTCAAGCCGCACTGGCCATACATCGCCCCGGCACCGTATCATTCAATATATACCCCAGAACAATGCCTACCGGTCATACGCAGCGCAGAGGAAAAAGAAAATGCACACCCTGTAACGCACGCCTATAGGCAACAAGAAGAGAGCCAAAGCTTTTCCTTAGATGAGTGTATCCAGACCGTACGACCTGCCTACCAAGGCCTGATTACACAACTTGATGATCATTTAGGTCGACTCTTTGATCATTTAGAAAGGCTAAACAAGCTAGATGACACCTTAATTATATTTACCGCTGATCATGGGGACTTTCTAGGCGATCATTGGTTAGGCGAAAAAGAATTATTTTATAATGCCGTCCAACACGTCCCACTGATCATTGTAGATCCTCGAAAAAGTGCGGATAACAGCCGCGGACAAAGTATTGATCAAATGGTGGAGTCTATAGATATACTCCCCACCATGCTGGATGCGCTTAACATCCCCATCCCTGAACACCTCATTGAAGGGCGCAATTTATTGCCCCTAATTAATGACCCCGCCATCCCTTGGCGCAATCGGGTCTATAGCGAATTAGATTATAGCTACCGCAAAGCACGCCTCCTCTTAAATAGAGATCCAACAAACTGCAGAGGCTGGGCGATAAGAGATAAAAAATGGTACTACGTCTATTGGATGGATTTACCCGAGCAGCTCTATGATCTAGAAGCTGATCCCATGCAAATGCATGATTTGGGCCAATCACAGTCTCATGAGAATATCAGAGCAGAGTTCAGAGCTGATTTATTACAGTGGTTTAGCCAACTCAAACGACGTACCACAGTCAGCTATGCACAAGTGGAAAAAGCCACCGATGCGTATAAACAAGCCGGTGTGTTCTACGGCCAATGGTGACACAAAAAAGCCCTTAAGCCTTGTTAGGCTTAAGGGCGGCTCTTCCACTGGAAGATGAAGCGTAAAAGAAAAAGCAAAAACCCCGTATAGTTGTCTATACGGGGTTTGGTATATAGTGCCCGACGATGACCTACTTTCACAGGCGCGCAGCCCACTATCATCGGCGCTAAGGCGTTTCACCTTCCTGTTCGAGATGGAAAAGGGGTGGGACCACCTTGCTATGGTCGTCAAGCAAAACTAGTTGTTGCTCTTTAAGCAACTTGGGAAAAAGCACAACGCGTATGTATGTGTCAGTCTATGGGGGCAGGGCTTTGGATTCGTCGGTTTGTGTGTGCATTTAAACACGAGTTTTCTGTGCGCTGCGTGTATGCCCATAACCTCAGTGGTTATAGGATCAAGCCGCACGGGCAATTAGTACTGGTTAGCTGCGTGCATTGCTGCACTTCCACACCCAGCCTATCAACGTCCTGGTCTCGAACGACCCTTCAGGGGGGTCAAGCCCCCGGGATACCTCATCTTCGGACAAGCTTCCCGCTTAGATGCCTTCAGCGGTTATCTCTTCCGCACATAGCTACTCGGCAATGCCACTGGCGTGACAACCGATACACCAGAGGTGCGTCCACTCCGGTCCTCTCGTACTAGGAGCAGCCTCCGTCAAGTATCCAACGCCC
>Ga0209487_1000798_pt1 | contig 27842 bp, 22 predicted proteins | sample Poulit2012_FD_187524 | JGI IMG/M metagenome (GOLD analysis project Ga0209487, IMG submission 187524) | Agricultural soil microbial communities from Georgia to study Nitrogen management - Poultry litter 2012 (SPAdes) (version 2) | ecosystem: Environmental > Terrestrial > Soil > Agricultural land...
GGTATTCGGCGGTTTGGGTCCATACTGCTACGTCTTTTGCGCGCGGCAGGGTGTAGCGGTTGAAGTTCCAGGTGCCGTTGCCCGGGCCGTCTTCGTATAGGGGTAGCTCTTCCATCAGGGCGTGGCCGATGCCCATGGCTGCGCCCCCTTGTAGTTGGCCCGAGACCAGTTCGGGCACAATCATGGTGCCTGGGTCAACGAGTGAGTGGTGGTTGAGCACGTCTACCTGCCCAGTAAAGGTGTTCACGCTTAGCTCGACGATGTAGGCAGCGGGCGTGTAGGTGGTGGGCCCAGCGCTGCTGCGCTGCACCGGTGGGTAGGTTGCGCTATTGCGTTTGATAAAGTCATAGCCGGCGGTTGTCATGCGCTTTTTGAGGGCCTCAGGTGCCCCCTCGCCATAACGCACTGCTAGCGCGTCAATAGCTAGGTTGCGCACCCCAAACCCGGGTATATCAAACTCGGCGCGCGCCCACTCCCAACGGCTAAATGTGTGCACGGCCACACCAGTAATCAGCCCCATCTCGTGTGCTTTGCGGGCGAGCTGCTCGAATGGGATGGGCTTCATGCCCCCGCCCCCTAGGCCATCGGGCCCGATACGTATATCTGAGTATTGCACATCAAAGCTAGATATGGCCCCGCCCCCTGCGCCCTCGCTCCAGATAGCCTTGGCTGCGGGCCAGAGGGCAAACTCTTGTAAAAATCGTGCCGCCTGTCGGGTGGCAAATCCTATGTAATACACGCTCGCTGATGAGCTCATATCAGGTATTATCGACGGTACCCAATAGGGGTCATTGCGCGAGAGCTCGTCTTGTTTTTTCTGATCAGCCCAAGTGCTGTGTAATGGCAACTCGGGGAATTCTGTGACGCCAAACTCTACCTCATCGGGTGCTTTGCCTAGGGCTTGCCAGACCATCACCTGCTGGGCGGTGGTGGCGCCGGTGCCGATTTCTTGTACGCAGTGGCGCATGCTGAGTTTGCCATCGCGGTCAAACTCTAGCACCAAGATGCTGGGGTCACCGCTCGAGCCGTAGACCTGTTGCACTTGGGCAAAGCCCACGCCATAGCGTTTGCCTGGGTTGGCCGCCTCGAACTCGGCCTTGGCCTTTTGGCGGTTGACCCACAGGGGGTGCTCGGCTGCTCGATCGAGCATTTCTACTATACGCGGGTCACCTGCCTGCACCCCGCCTTGTGTGTTTTGCTCGCCCTCGCGTAGGGCGTTGCGGCGGCGCAGCTCGATGGGGTCTAGCCCCAGCTCATCAGCGATTTCATCAACCATTACCTCAGTGACCGACATGGTCTGCAATGAGCCAAAGCCGCGCATTGAGCCTGCCTCAACTGCTGGGGTGGCCATGGCCACCGCCGCGAGGTCAGATTTGGGAAAGTAATAAACAGACTGCGCCCCGCGCGCTGCCACATGCGATACGGCCACCGATAGGTTTTCACGGCCCCCGCCATTACAGTTGTAATAGCCTTTGAGGACCTCAAATTTGCCGGTTTCACGGTCTGCAGTGATGGTGACATCCATCTCTATTGAGTGGCGTTTCATGCCTAGCTGAAACTGCTCGTAGCGGTCGTTGGCCACGCGTACAGGCACGCCGTCGCTATATAAGCAAGCGGCAATGGCGTAGTAGGGAAATACTGAATAGTCTTTTGAGCCATAGCCCACGGTCGAGCCCGTCAGCAGTATGATGCGCTCTACCGGTGCCTGGGTATTGTCTTTGACCATGGCCGCTGCGGCACTTGCCACCCCAGCTGGCGATTGCGTGGCCGTCATGATGTGTAGGCTACGGGTCTTGGCGTCGTACCAGGCGGTGCAGTTATCAGGCTCCATCGCGCAAGGGTCTATAGACTGCGAAAAGCCCGAGCGCTGCAATACGATTTTATTTGGGTCATTGCGTGCAGCCTCGATCTCGTCAGCAATCACCATGGCGGCGTCCATGGCCTTTTCTTGTAGGGTGGGGTCTAGCGTTGAGGCATGCAATGAGTCCTCAAAACCGCTGCCGCGTTTTCTTTTAATGACCTCGGGGGCAAAAAGCTCGCGATCGGGGTCAAAGGGTGGCCAGACCACCTCGTTGTCATCAAATTTGCCATTAATAGAGCCATCTTGAAATGGGGCAAACTGCGGGGGGTCAGAGGGGGTCTCGCCCCCTATGCGTACAAAACGCCCTGCACCGTAGTTGGCTGGTGGTTTGGGCCCGGTAAAGGCGCCGTATTTGACCACGTTACGGTTAAAGCGCAGCATGCTTTTAGCCATTTGAAAACGGTCAAAATCCTGGTAGTACAAAATTGCGACCGGGTGCCCCAAAAGCGGGGCTGTCTCGCCAATGGGCAATAAGACATGTTTGCCGTAAAAGCGGCTGCCCATGCTTTTAGGGGGCTCAAGATTATGCTCGGCCAGATCTTTTTGCAGCAGCAATTTGTCTGGCTGCAGGTTGTCGCCCAATACAGAAAGGTCAACCCCCTCAAAGCTATGCTCGGCGTCGGTGGCCTTGAGCATAAAGGCATAGCCCTGTTGCTCGGGCCAGCCCGGCAAATCTTTAGAGCGGTAATCAAAGGCGAAATCTTTTTGCCCTGTTACCTTGCGTATGGCATCCCAGCGAAACTTGGGCTTGCCGTCACGGCCTATCCAATCGGTGGGGGTTGGCCCAGAGTGCACCTCTAGGGCATCAGCCGTGGGCAAACGGCCCAAAAACAGGGCCACGCCCCCCACTGTGCCCAGTTTGATGAAATCCCTACGGGTGAACCCCTGTTGATTTGCACTCGACATTGCCTACTCCTGAACTTTATTCGGGGTCAGTTTGTTTTTCATGCTTGACCCATAAAGCATGGTGCAAAAGTGAGCAGAAACTATGCTCTAAGCTGCTTTAGCAAGGACTTTGCTCTAGACTGCTTTAGCGGGAACTATGCCTAAGCTGTTTTAGCTGTAGCTATGCCTAAGCTGCTTTAGCGGGAGCATTGCTCTAGGCTGATCTAGTCAATGCTCTAAACCTACAAAGCATGGGGAAAAAGCAATCAGAACCTATGAGTTAACCCTAAGATTAGCTGCTGCCCGCGGGTTTTCTGATAAGAAAAACCCGCAACATGAGACCAAAGGGCGTACGCCGAGGTGCGCTTAGACAGGTTGTAACTGTAGCCTGCGCTATAAACATTTTGGCGTCGCTTGCCCAGATCGCTGTCAAAAGAGCTGTTGGTTTTGTTATCAAATTTGTAGGAATTGCTCAGGCGTGAAGTGCTCCACCCCACCATGGCGCTGCCGTTTTGGCCCACCGGTATGGTTGCATTAACCGTAAAGCCTGTTGTTTTGAAATTTTTATCAATGTAGCCGCCCTCCCAGTATTGGAACTCGGGCGAGGGGGCAAAATAAGAGCCTAGCCCTGATTGGCGACCATGAATATCCTGCCCAACCGCTGTGGCCAGGGTGACACCCTTGATTTCATAGCTTGCCGCCGCGATCCAAGAGTGCACGGCCTGGTCCCAATTGCTCGCCTTGAGGCGGTCGTAACCGAGCACCACAGATAACGGGCCCTGCGAATAACTCAATGCGCTTGTGAGCAGTTTTGATCGGGGCCCTGATTGGGTGCCCTCGGCATTGTGGGAATACCCCACGGCAAACTCGGCCCCATGCCAAGTAGGCGAGCTATAGATGATGGCGTTGTCGACCTTATTCGAGCCGGCAGCACTAAAGGTATTGCTGATGTCAGATAGACCCTCTTCGTCGCTGGGGCCCGCAATAAAACCAGCATAGCCTTGTACCGAGTTGCCCATACGGCCGATTTTGAGGCTGCCATAGTGCTCGCTCTCGAGCCCTAATGTCGTTGTCTTAAAGGCGCGCTCGCTAGAGGTTTCACCAGTCAAAAGCTCAAAGCCTTTTTCTAGCTCGAACACCGTGCTCCAGCCGTTACCTAGATCTTCGCTGCCCTTAAAACCGATGGAGTTACTCGACCACACCCCGCCAAACATACCAACCTTTTTGACTTTGTCGCCGTTGACCGTGTTTTTCAGTTTTTTGAACCCCACCCCTGCGTCAACCGTACCGTACAGAGTCACCCCAGTGCTTGCTTGTGCGGCGCCTAACCCCCCGAGGATTAACGCCATGGCCAATAATGTTTTTTTCACGACCCCCCCTGTATTGCCCCTGCATTAATTTTGTAACCTTCGGCTAGTCTTGCTACCGATAGCAACCGAAAAAACTCTAGCACAAAAATGCAGTTATTAGCAACGCAACGCCAGCCTAATGCCCATCTAGCGCCCATTTGGGCGAATACCCTAGGGAGAACACCTAGACGCATAAACAACACTGCCCGCTTGAATAAATGCACACATAAAATGCACATTTTAAGCACGTAGATTTTCTAAGCTTTCAAGCCAAGTAGCAAAATCTGTATGGTTTAAACGCTTAAATACGGTGTCACCATGCTCTCTATCCACCACAACTAAATCTTGAATCTCAAACTCATTCACCAAAGGTACTGACTGCGTGGAGACTATTACCTGCATGCGCTTAGATGCAGAACGAAGCAGCGCACCCAATAACGTAATGGCATAAGGGTGTAAGCCTAGTTCAGGCTCATCAATAATGATGGTGGATGGTGGCTCTGGCTGTAGCAAGGCAGTGACCAAACAAATAAAACGTATGGAACCATCAGACAGCTGACTGGGCCATAAAATATAGTCACTATTTTTTTGACGCCACTGCAGGTTGATCTGCTCTTCTTGCGTCGGTAGTGTTCTAGGCTTAAACACAAAACTGTCAAAAATAGGAATGCCTAACCGCACCGTGCGTTCAATTTCTTTTAAAACATCTGGATATTCTTGGGATAAACGATACAAATAAGCAGCCAAATTTGAGGCATCTGTACGCAAGAACTCGTTATCATGCACAGCGCCCCAACGTTTTACGCCTGCGGTGTCGCTGGTATCGTGGAAGTGGAACACCTTCCAATTAACAATGGAGTTATAGCTATACCCAGGTATGCTATATTTCTCGGATAGCTCTGCTTGCTTAGGTAGCATAGATTCAAGGTGGCCTGCCCCTAAATGCTGTTCGTTATCGCCCCCGTCACCAACAAAAGTAAGATATTCAATAGCAAAAACAAAACCACCATCCACGCTAGGCTCAAGAGTAAATGCATAACCATTGCGGTCAAAGCTTACATAAGATTGCAACTCATCAGTTTCTTTTACCCCATAGCTCAAGATGCGCTCAGCGCCACCCTGCTTGCTTGTCCAGCGCTGTAAACGGCCTGCCATCATTTCGCCAAGCATGCGAAAGTAATCAACAAAATTACTTTTGCCCACACCATTGCCACCAATGAGCACATTTAGATCGTAAAGACGAAAGTCGTCTAAATTTCGAATGGACTTAAAGCCTCTGATAGTTAAGCTGCTAATGCGTTTTTTGGTGGTCATATTATTTACCTTAAACTAGGGCATAGGCCATTATCAGTGCGCTTCACGCGCCTTTGCTGATAATCTAAACCACTGGCTCTAGCCCAGTACTCTTTATTTGCTTGTCGTTCTTCGATTAAGCTAAACGTTATTATTGTACCGCCGTTTATTGTTTGCCGAGCTAGTCAACATTAAGGGCTTGAGCCTGCTCTGCCCATGAAATATGGTTATGTTTTTTACAGCATGTGCCAAAGTCATGAGGATTACCAATAACATGCCACTTGACATGCTACAACTACAGCCAGCTTGCATAAAATCAGTTACTGCTATCAAATAGTTAGCCCACCGCAAACTATGAGGTTTTGACCGGTGATAAAGCCCGAACGCTCGTCTAGCAAATGGGCGACGTGAGCAGCGATCTCCTCGGCAGAGCCCACGCGGCCAACAGGGATGGCATTGATTAAAGATTGTGTTGCGGGGTCGTCGGGTGCGTTAACCGAATCAAAAAACTCAGTGGCGATTGGCCCTGGCGAGACGGCATTAACCGTGATGCCAAATGGTGCCAGCTCTAGGGCCCAGGTGCGCGTCATGCCCAGTAGGCCTGATTTTGTAAAGCTGTAGATTGTGCGGCTGCTTTTCCCCAATGCTGCCCGCGATGAGATATTAACAATACGGCCTAGTTTATTTTTCTTCATACGCCCGACAACACTTTGGGCGAGCAATATAGGCACCTCAACGTTGAGGCGTACTGCCTGACGTAAATCAGCCACTGTTACCTCTTCTAACAACCCCTCGTGCACAATGGCTGCATTATTAATGAGCGCATAAATATCTTTGTTTTTGATCGTCTGCGTGAATTGAGCTAGCTCTGCCTCATTACTTAGATCAACCTGATAGAACTCTAAACCATCTAGGCCCTTGGGCATCGTTCTTGCCGCACCTATGACTGTGTAGCCACTCTCTAATAGGTTTTTTGCCATGGCATAGCCAATTCCCTTGCTTACACCTGTTATCAAAACAATTTTTTGTCCCATTTAGCGCACCCAAAAATCAGTGATACTCAATAATATAAAGCAAAAACATACACCACAAATGGTCTATAAGTCTAGAGGTATCGTGCATAGGTACTAATACTGATATTAAAGGTAATCATTTCAAAATATGCTTTACCTTGAAACCTATTTAACTACAGGGGTAATAATGATGAAAAAAGCTGCTGTGATCATGTCACTTATCGGCGGTCTAAGCATTTTTGGTACGGCTCACGCCGATACCTATCCAAGCAAGCCTATACAGCTCGTCGTTGGTTACGGCGCGGGCGGTGGTACGGATATGTGCTTTAGGGCACTAGCTAGTGGGCTGAGCAAAGAGCTCGACACCAACGTTATTGTTGAAAATAAGCCAGGGGCCGGCTCCTCTTTATCTATTGGTTATATCAGCCGACAAAACCCTGATGGTTACAGCATCGCTGCCCTCTCAACTGGTGCTGTGCTTAATCAGTTTCTAAACGAGGATATCAACTACGACGTACTGACTGATTTAGAGCCCATTGCTATGGTGGCCCAGTATCAGGTTGGGCTTTTGGTGCGTGCGGACTCACCTCTGCAAAATCTGCAAGATATCTTAGACTACGCAAAAGAAAACCCAGGTACTGCTTATAGCACTGCGGGTGTCGGCACCCCCCAGCATCTTACGATGGAGCGCTTGGGAGAGATTGCCGAAGTAGATTGGATTCATATTCCATTTAAGAGCGGCCCCGAGGCTGTTTTTGCTTTAACACGTGGTGATGTCGACCTGATGGCCCAAACTGCCGAGTGGGTAGCAAGCGTGCGTGATGGTACTCTACGCCTCGTCAACGTCTTTACTGGTGAAAACATGAAGGGCTTCGAAGATGCCCCTACATTGGTACAAGAGGGCTATGACCTTGTTGCGCCAAGTATCTTAGGGGTGGTTGGGCCCAAAGGCATGCCAGACGATGTGGTGCAGACCCTGGCAAATGCTTTTGAAAAAGCAATGGAGTCACAAGACTTTTATGAGTGTACCGATCAATTTGGCCTCAAAGTCGATTATAAGAATGCCCAAGAGTTTCGCGACTACATCCAAAACACTGTAGATCAGTGGGGTGAGCTTACTACTGAGATAGGTAAAAGCAGTCAATAACCAAAGACTGTGACGCCTTAGTAGGTAGCATGTTGAGCTTAATAGGTGACGTATTGCTCTGAATAGGTAGCGTGTTGGGCTTAATAGGTGGCGTATTGCTCTTAATAGGTAGCGTGTTAGGCTACATTTGACGTCAACCGAATAGCCGCACAGTCTGCCTTAGGCATTACATCTCGATGCGGTCGCTTAGGCGACCGCTTTTCTTTTCTACCGCGCAATATAGGGTAACCCCTGATACACAATAGGTCTAGACTTATGGATGATTGGTATTATGATTGATTGCAGAATTACTGTGGGTACTTAACTATGAAAAGATGGACGCAACGGCCCAAAGGCTCTAATTGGGGCGATTTTGGCACAGATGATCAACTCGGTCGACTCAATCTTTTAACCCCTGAGCAGGTCTTAAAGGGCATTCGCAGTGTCGAGCAAGGCAAGGTTTTTTGTCTTTCTCTGCCTCTAGACCTGCCTGGCGGGGCGCTATTAAACCCTAGGCGTCACCCACCACGGTTACGCGGTACACGTTTAGATGATACGGCTTATATGAATTTCCCCATGCATCACAACGTAGAGGGCGCAGTCGACGTGCTCAGTGATGACGAGGTGTATTTGTCTTTGCAGTACTCCACCCAGTGGGACTCTTTAGCACATGTCGGGGCCTTTTTCGATGTCTATGGCGACGGCAAGGCAGTCAAGGTTTATTACAACGGTTTTCGTGCCGGCGACGATATTCTCGATGAGCAGCCCCTTGCCAAGCAGACCGACCCCGATAACCAAGCCGGTAGGCAGCAGGTGGGGGCACAAAAGCTCGGCATAGAAAACCTTGCCACCAAAGGTATTCAAGGCCGCGCAGTGCTAGTCGATCTATACCGTATTTATGGCGAGCAAAGAAAAATCGTCGGCTATAAAGAGCTACAACAAGCCTTTACCGAGCAAAATGTGGTGGTCGAGCCCGGCGATATGCTGGTCCTACGTACTGGTTTTGCTGAGCTTGTACTCGACATGAAAGGCCAGCCCGATATCGAGCGTTTAAACAATAGCTGTGCAGTGCTTGATGGGGGTGACCCACAATTACAGCAATGGATTATTGATTCTGATATTGCTGCTATTTGCGCCGATAATTATGCTGTCGAGGCCTACCCTGCAGTGCCCCGCGAGGGCAATGACTCGGCCTTGCCATTGCATCATCTGTGCTTGTTTAAGTTAGGGCTGCCTTTGGCCGAGCTGTGGTATTTGAAAGACTTGGCCGATTTTCTACATGCCCATAACCGTAATCAGTTTTTATTAACGGCCCCGCCCTTACGCCTGCCCGGCGCGGTGGGCTCACCCGTCACCCCTGTGGCCACGGTTTAATTTTACTCTCAGAGTCTAAGATGCGTTTTATTGACACCCTTGATCACTTTGCTGAACGCCCTGTTTTTGTTGATGGGTCATCTGTCACCTATGCTGACGAGCTCAAAGCACAAGTTGCCTATATCAAGCAGCAACTTATTAAATTAGGCGCACAACCTGGCGATGTGCTGGGTTTGTGGCTGCCTAATCATGCGAGCTGGTTAAGCGTGTTTATTGCTTGTACCGAGCTCGATATGATCGCGCTTACACTCAATACACGCTTTAAGCACGAAGAGTTACAAGGCCTACTACAGCGCAGCAATTGCCGTTGGTTAGCATTTAGCCCAGATTTTATGGGTATTCCTTTTGTTGATATTGTTGCGCAATTAGATAGTACTACCCTCAAGCAGCTAAAAGGCTTTTTAGCCCTAGGCGATGACACAACGGTACGCGCGCGTTTTACCGATACCCCTTGTGTGCGTGTCGATAAATACACAGATAGCACTTTGGCACAATCACCAAACCGTGCCCAGCCCGAAACCCCAACTGCAGCTGGCCTGATCTATACAACCTCGGGTACTACCTCTTTACCTAAATTTGTTGTTCACACCAAAGATCGGCTACTGCAGCATGGGGCCAATGTCAGCCCCTATTTTGCGATGGACGAGAGCTCAGTGCTTTTGCTGACTGTGCCATTGTGTGGGGCCTTTGGTTTTTCGGCTGTATTAGGGGCTTTGGTTGCAGGGGCCACGATCATTGCGCCCCCCGTATATCAGGCTGAGCAAGCTGCGCAGCTTATCACTAAACATCAGGTAACACACACCTTTGCCAACAACGAGGTGATTGCCCAACTACTTGCATTGCCTAGCGAGTCTGCGCGGCCTTTCCCGTCGTTACAGTGGGTTGGCTTTGCCAGCTTTGCCCCCTCGCTCGATGATCTACCCCAACAAGCCGAACAAGCAGGTATTACCCTACTAGGTTTATACGGCTCGAGCGAGCTCAATGCCTTATGCGCCGGGCAACGACCCGAGTTTGAAAGCTCTGTACGTTTGCAAGCGGGCGGGCAAATCACGGACCCCAATGGCAGAGTACGAGCAATTTGTGTCGACACGGGCAAGATCCTGCCCCATGGCGAGGCCGGCGAGCTAGAAATCTACAGCACTGTTGCCATGCAGGGTTACTTGGGCGACGATAAGGAAAATAAAAAAGCCTTTACAGACGATGGTTTTTTCAAAACGGGCGATATTGGCTACACCCTAGCTAAAAATCATTTTGTTTTCTCTGGCCGCAAAGACAATCTCATTCGCCTAAGTGGCTTTTTGGTTAACCCCGAAGAAATACAACAATTCATCCAACGTTTAGAGGGGGTGCAGGCCGTACAGGTTGTGGGCGTACCCATTCAGGGCAAGACTATTTGTGTCGCCTTTGTCATCGCTCAACCACAGACTAATTTAGATGGCGATACGATTCGACAAAGCTGCCGCCGTGCCATGGCCAGCTATAAAGTTCCTGCTCATGTATTTTTTGTTGATGACTTCCCCGTTGTCCAAAGCGCAAATTCGAATAAAATACAGACTCACAAACTTATAGAACAAGCACAGGCGCTAATAGGAAACCTATCTTCATGAGCACTGCCCCACCCCTAGATCACAAAAAAAGCCCTCAGCCCATTTATTTGCAGCTTTTTTATGAATTTAAAAGCAAAATCGATAGGGGTGATTGGTCGTTTGGTAGCCAGATCCCCTCACTCGAGCAGTTAATTTCTACCTATGGTGTATCGCGTATGACGATTCGCCAAGCTCTGCAACTGCTCGAGCAAGAGGGTTACATCAGCCGAGAACAAGGGCGCGGTACTTTTGTACGCAAAAAGCCTTTGTCACTGGTCGAGCTTCAGCTCCCCACTACCTGGGAGAAAACCGTCGAGCTTAGCGATGCACTGGCCACGCAATCTATTACTGAAAACAACGTTCGCGTTGATAAATTACCTGCCATTGGCATTCAACACGATGGCAGCTTAGCCCCTTTTTACCGGTACCTGTGCCGCATACACAGCAAAGAAGGGCAGCCGTACTGTTATAGCGAGGTCTATCTCGATGACCGCCTGTATGAGAATTTTAAAGAGCAAATTCAAGACTCGGCCGTAGTATCTGTGTTGGCACGTGTGCCCGACCTGCAGTTAGAAAAGGCCAAACAAAGCTTAGAAATAATCCAAGCCAGCCCTAGCTCAGCCCATGCTCTAGGGATCGCTATCGACGATTTAGTAGCCGAGATACGACGCACAATCTTGGTCCAAGGGCAGTTAATTTATTTTGCCCGCTTGGAGTTTCCTATTAAGTTTGTCAAATTTGAAATTGATTTAGATTAGTTAGGCGCCATGCAACACAAATTTCAAGATCTGCCCTTTTTAGACACCTCGCTCATCGACATCTATACCCATGCCCAAAAAGTGGGCGCTCTGATTCGTCAAGCAATACTGCCCCTAGACTCAGTCGAAGAGCAATGCCAGTTAGCACTCAAGCTGCTCAATGAACACGACTTATTGCAATATAGTGTTGCCCCATTAAGCGCCGCAACCGCTAACCCCATTACAGCAGGTTTACAGGTGCGTGCCCTGTGCTTGGTGCGCCAAGCATTGGCCGAGCACCATGCTATAGCCGACTTTAGTTTTGCCATGCAGGGCTTAGGCTCTATACCCATCGCCCTATACGGTAATGCTGCCCAAAAAAAGCAATACCTTGAGCCCACCCGCACTGGGGACAAAATTGCCGCCTTTGCGCTGTCTGAGGCCGAGTCAGGCTCGGACGCTGCAGCGCTCAATTGTTTGGCAACCCCAACTGATGGGGGCTTTGTTTTAAATGGCGAAAAAATGTGGATTTCTAACGGCAACATTGCCGATTATTACTGCGTTTTTGCCCGTACAGACCCCGATAAGGGTGCAAAGGGTATCAGCGCGTTTATCGTCGATGCAGCAAGCGCCGGGCTTGACCGCAGTCAAACCATCGATGTCCTCTCGCCGCACCCTTTGTCATATTTGAAATTCAAAGACACTTTTGTGCCAATGCAGCAATGTTTAGGCCCCTTGGGCGAGGGCTTTAAAATTGCGATGAGCACACTCGATGTCTTTCGCTGCTCGGTCGCCGGTGCCGCCTTGGGCTTTGCCACTAGCGCACTCAATACCGCAATACAATACGCTCAAAATCGGCCTATGTTTGGGCGCCACCTCGTTGATTTTCAAATCACACAGGCAACTATTGGCGAGCTCGCCCTAAAGTTAGATGAGGCACTGCTATTAACCTACCGGGCCGCCTGGCTGATGGATGTTAAGCACAAGAAAACCACGCTCGAAACGGCCATGGCCAAATACTCGGCAACCGAAAACGCCCAAGAAATCATTGACCGCAGCCTACAAATGCTTGGTGGGCGCGGGCTGATACGAGACTCCACCCTAGAAAGCCTTTACCGTGACATTCGCGCCCTACGCATCTACGAGGGTGCCAGCGAGGTACAAAAGCTGATCATCGCACGGCAGGTTTTACGTGCACAGGCTGCAGACACGTAGCCGGGCACGTGTACAACAGTGAAATGAATAAAAAAAACCAGCCCGCAAAAAGCGGGCTGGATGATACTACACTTAAATGCTCTTAAAAAATTATTGCATCTACAGCAACTCAAACTCAGGCAAAGTAAAGCCTTGCTCAGTGTTCTCAAATACCACTTTTACGGCAGCATTTATTGCCAGCTTTTCACGATCAAAATTAAAAATATTAGCAAGCATACGCACCCCCTCATCTAAGGTAACCACAGCTACAACGTAGGGCAGCTTTTCTTTAAAATAAGCATGCGGCGCTCGATGGTTAACTGTATAGCTATAGATGAGGCCTTTGCCTGAGCATTGCAACCACTGCAGATCATCGCTAGCGCACTGCAGGCATAAAATCCTTGGATAAAACTGCTTGTTGCCACATTCGTTACACTGCTGTATGACAAGTTTTTTTTCAGCGCAGGCATCCCAAAATGGTTGAGTTATCACTGTAGTCTGTGGTAAAGGTCGTTGTTGTGTTGACATAATTACACCCCTAAAATCATCGTAGAGTTTGCCGAAAAAACCAACCCAGGTGCATGCACTAATGCATGTTTTGGGTTTGGCAACTGACGCTCGCCACACTCTTGGCGCAACTGATGCACAGCCTCAATCATGAGCAACATGCCATACATACCAGGGTGGTTGTACGACAGGCCGCCACCAGAGGTATTAATAGGTAAGTCACCACTCGGGCTCAAGCGCCCACCTTTAACAAAATCTCCCCCTTGTCCTCGAGGGCAAAAACCTATTTCTTCTAACGCTTGGATAACACCGATTGTGAAATGATCATAAATTTGTACCACATCTATGTCAGCCAATGTCACACCCGCCATCTCTAATGCCGACTGCGAAGTCTCTGCTACCTGAGTGTCCAACCAATCTTCGGTTGAAAACGGGGTGTAGTGATGCGCGAAAGTTTCATCAATACCTAATACATAAACGGGTGGCTGACGTAAGTCCTTTGCTTTATCAGTTGTCGTTAATATTAGAGCACCCCCCGCATCAGTAACCAAACAACAATCACGCACGCGCAACGGTTCGGCTATATAAGGCGAGCTTAATACCTCGTCAATAGTAAGTGGTTCACGTCGATAGGCTTTGGGGTTTAACATAGCCCATTGTCGTGCAGCAACAGCGACCTCTGCCAATGCTTCGGGCTTTGTGCCATAGCGATGCATATGTAACTGCGCGACCATGGCGTAATACCCTATAGGGCTAAGCTGCCCAAATGGCGTTATAAATTGCCCCCTTGGCGTACGCGCATCTTCGGCAACTATACCGAGCTGGCGCCCCCCATCCGAACGCTGTGTGCTTCCATAGGTGATAAGTGCTACCGAACACATACCCGACTCAATTGCTGCCAGAGCATGCCGAATATGCGATACGTTAGACATCCCGCCTACGTTTGTCGAGTCAACATATCGTGGCTGTATGCCCAAGTACTCAGCAAGTAAAAGCCCTGAAAACCGATCCTCAGTATGAGCAAAAACCCCATCTATATCTGCTAATTGTAAACCTGCATCTTTAAGTGCTCGATGGGTGGCTTGACCTTGTAGCTCTAAGGCTGACAAATGAGGCACTTTACCTAAATCTGACTCTGCCGCACCTACAATTGCTATTTTTCCTGAAAGCGCTTTATTCATAAAGTATCCAATATCAAATTACAATGATCTAGCGATGATTTCACGCATAATTTCTGAAGAACCACCATAAATGCGATTTGGTCTTACATCGGTATAGGCGCGACCAATTGCATACTCTCGCATGTAGCCATAGCCCCCATGGAACTGCAAAAGCTCATCTATAGCTGAGGTGGCCTCTGCTGCCCACAACTTAGCCATTGCTGCTTTTTCTGCTGATAATTTGCCTTGCATATACAACAAGGTGCAATGATCAACAAATGAGCGTGTTACCTCGGCAGAGGTTTTTATATCTGCCATGCGAAAACGTATATATTGGTTTTGCAACAAGGGCCTACCAAAGGTTTCACGCTCTTTGGTGTAGTCTAAAGTCCATTCCAATGCCGCTTCTAATGCCGCTGCACAACGAACAGCTATCATCAAACGTTCGCGTACAAGCTCCTTCATTAGATAACCAAAGCCTTTATTCTCCTCACCTAAAAGTGCATTAAAAGGCACTTCCATATTTTCAAAAAATAGCTCACAGGTATCCTGGGCTTTTTGGCCAACCTTATCAAGCAAGCGACCCCTCTTGAAACCCTTTGTTTGGGTATCAACCCACAACAAGCTAATACCTCTTGGGCCTGCCTCTACGTCAGTCTTAGCAACCACCAATACACGGTCAGCATGGTAACCGTTAGTGATAAATGTTTTTTGTCCATTGATTAAATAGCCATGGTCGGTGCGTTGAGCAGTAGTACGTATCGCTTTTAGATCACTACCAGCACCCGGCTCTGTCATCGCCACTGCCCCTACTAATTCGCCTGTTGCCATGCCAGGTAAACTGGCTTGTTTTTGCTCCTCAGTACCAAAGTTAACTAAATATGGGGCAACAATATCAGAATGAGTAGTAAAACCCGTGATACCACTGGCAAGCGAGCGTGCGATTTCCTCAAGCATAATGACAGTAAATAAAAAATCCCCCCCGCCCCCACCATATTCATCAGAAATATTGGTTAGCAGCAACCCAGCTTGGCCGGCTTTTCGCCATAAATCTCGAGAAACAAAACCTTGCTCTTCCCATTGAGCATGATGAGGGAGCACCTCATTATTGATGAAACGGCGTGCTGTTCGTTGGAATTCCTCATGCTCTGCGGCAAAAGGGACTAAAGAACGCCGAGCAAGTGCTTCATTGGTCATGATCCACTCCTACTCTTTATTTTGGTAATTTTTTGCCAGTATTTTTCTTTTAGTAATCGCTTCAATAGCTTGCCACTGTCTGTGCGGGGCAAGATTTCTACGAAATCAATACTCTTAGGGCTCTTTACATGCGAAATGCGGCTTCGACAATAATTAATTAATGTCTCAGCCATTTCTGGCCCAGCACATTTAAAATCATGCAATTGCACCACTGCTTTAACTGATTCGCCAAACTCGGGGTCAGGCACCCCAATCACGGCCACATCTTTGACAGCAGAGTGCAGGGCAAGGCAGTTTTCTATTTCTTGTGGGTAGATATTAACTCCGCCCGAAATAATCATATCGATGGAGCGGTCAGTCACATAGAGGTAGCCGTCCTCATCTACATACCCAATATCACCATATGTCCCCCAACCCTTTTCGTTATATGCCTGCTTGGTTTTTTCCGGATCATTGTGGTAACTAAAAGGTGCCCCCCCTGAAAAATAAATCTTCCCAACTTGATTAGGGGGTAATTCTGCTCCTGTCTCATCGACAATATGCACAGCACCAAACTCTGGTCGCCCAACCGAGCCTTTATGCTCGAGCCACTCAAAGGAATCCAAAGAGGTACGGCCTACCAACTCAGTGCCGCTATAGTATTCGTATAAAATAGGCCCCCACCACTCAATCATGGCTTCTTTGATTTCAATGGGGCATGGGGCTGCTGCATGAACGGCATAACGCATTGAGCTGAGCTCATACTTTTGTCTCACCGATTCAGGCAGCTTGAGCATACGAATAAACATAGTCGGTACCCACTGAGCATGGGTCACTTTATATCGCTCTATCAAAGATAGTGCTTGTTCAGCATCGAACCTTTCCATCATGATACTGCTACCTCCGGCACGCAATACCGACATATTCCATCGTACTGGAGCAGTATGATAAAAAGGCGCGGTCGAAAGGTATACACTCTCACGGTCAAAACGCTTCCAATTAAAACGCTCTGACTCATCGACACGGAAATACTCGTTGGCCTCGCCCAACTCTCGCTTAATACCCTTTGGCCTCCCTGTAGTACCAGAGGAATAACAAAAATCTGTACCCTGCAATGTATCAGGTAAAGTCTTTACATCTTGATAAGGAGCTAGCCACTTTTGGTAGTCTATGCATGTATTTTTTTTTATCGGTTCTTTATTCGGTTCACTAACTAAAATGCATAGCAAGGCATCGTTATCGATTAGTTCTTTCGGTATTTCTTTATAGGTTTGCTCGCTACAAAACAATACCTTTGCCCCTGAGTCGTCAATAACATAATGCAACTCATCAGGCTTAAGATGCCGACTAACGGTGGTGTAATACAAGCCAGCCCTGTGTGCTGCTATTAAAATCTCGAAATAATAGGGGTGATTTTCCATATATACGGCTATGACATCCCCCGCCTGTAGGCCACTACCTAATAATGCAGCTGCACACACACGCGTACGTAATTCTAATTGTGCCCAATTAATGCTATAGCCGCTAGGCTCTAAACAATAGGCAACCTTGTTTGGCGTCTGTTGAGCATAATCTCGCAAGGCGTACATTATTAGCCCTCCTTATTGACTACTGATGCAACCCCATGACTTAAAACCTTTTTATTACGCTCGACAGAAAAAGCCTCAAACTGTATTTGATCTGACCCCTCGTTTAGCCAAACCTTTACCTTTAGTGTCTCACCAGGCCAAAAGGGAGCTGAAAAACGGGCAGAGAACTCAGTCAGCCTTTCTGGACTAAGTGGACAAAAGCGTTTTATCAACGCACGAGCCGCAATGCCAAAAGTACATAAGCCATGCAGAATAGGTCGATCAAAACCGGCCTCTTTTGCAATCTTAGGCAAAATATGGATTGGATTGGGATCCCCATTCAGCCTGTATAACAGTGCAGACTGGGGCGTAGTTGATACGTGTAGAGTATCGATAGCGGGTATGTCAGGTGCGGCGGGCAAATCAGGAAGCGGCTCGTCACCTTGGCCAAAGCCACCGTCCGCCCGCAAAAACGAAACATGGTCAATGGTACAAAGCAGTTGCTCATCATCAGCATTAAATACCTGACGCTGGGTAACGACCAGTGCACCTTTATCAGCCCCCTTGTCTATTACATGTGTAACCTTTGTGCGACTAACCACCTTAGCGGTAGCAGGTACGGGCGCATGGAAACGCATTCGGTGTTCTCCATGCAGCAACTGCACCCAATTAGCACCTAGCTCTGGATTGGTTAGCCAGGGGCCAGGAGCCCCAACCACTGCTAACAAAGTTGGTACAGCGAGGGTATCTTTCTCGTAAACATACCGCAGATCATCCTCATCTATCGGGTTATCACCATAACCCAAGGTCAATGCATAGATAATACTATCGCGAACATGGTAGTGATCAACACGCTCTTTAAAACGCCAATCTTTTAATTGTTGGTAATTAATCGCCATACTAACCTCTATTCGATTGTTATGTTTGCTGCCTTAATAACGTTTGCCCACCTCTCGGTTTCTCTATCAATAAAGTCTTTAAACTCTTGGGGACTGCCACCCAAAGGTTCGCCACCTTGCTTTTGCAAAGATGCTCGAACCTCTTCATCAGCTAAAACTTCATTGAACAACTTATTAAGCTGCGCTACTGTTTCAGCAGGCACCTCGGCAGAGGTCAGTAAGCCGATCCAAGTGCCACCTGTGAGCTCGGGATAACCTTGCTCGCTAACTGTTGGCAAATCAGGTAACAGCGGACTGCGTTCTTCGCCAAAGGCCGCAATCGCGCGCACTCTACCGCTATTGATCATGGGCAATGCTGTAATCATGTTGTCGATCATGAAGTCTACCTGCCCGCCAACAAGGTCTGTTACAGCAGGTGAGGCCCCCTTATAAACAACATTGATGGCATCAAAACCCATCTCGTTTTGCATCATCTGCCCTATCAAATGACTCGAAGCACCCAAAGTGGCAATAGCCATCGATATATCTTCATTATTTTCCAATGCGTACTCTTTGAACTCCTCTAAATTTGTAACTGGCAAATCAGGGCTAACAATCAATACGCTAGGCATGGCAATCACATTCATCACCGGGGCAAAATCAGATGCCTCATAAGGCAAATCATCATACAGTGCATAGTTCGCTGCATTAGGCCCCAAACTACCCATCACTAATGTATGACCATCAGGCTCGGCTCGTAGCATTCCACGAATACCGATAATGCCCCCACCACCAGGCATGTTTTCAACCACTACAGCATGGCCATCGAGGTTTTTCGATAACTTGTCGGCAACCAGACGACTTGTTAGGTCTAAGACCCCACCAGGTGAGCTTGGGGCAATAATTTTAATCGGCTTATTGGGAAACTCTTCAGCCGCAGCAACTGTGCTAAAACTGAAAAAGAGCCCTGCTACAGCAGCAACTGCTAATTTTCTTAAAAACATATCTCACTCCTTTTTGAACGACAGCAAAGCTTGCCACCTAATTATGTTTTACTCATCAATGGTAAGCCCTGTCTCCTTGACTACATTGACCCATTTTTCGTTCTCTTGCTTAAGAAAATCTCGTGCTTTATTCGGCCCGCCACGCAAAGGCGAAGCATAAAGTCTATTGGTGAACTCAATGGTCTTGTCTTGACTGTTGATATTCTCAACAGCACGCTCTAAGGTATCTATTACATCTTGCGGCACCCCTGCCGGTGCTACCAAAACATACGATGCGCCCACATTAAAGCCTGTTAAGCCCAACTCATCCAAAGTTGGCACGTCTGGCAATGCTGCCATACGCTCTAGACCTGTTATTGCCAACGCTTTTAACTTACCGGACTCTACTAAAGGCACCTCGTTAGATGGGCTGCCAAACATCATATCTACCTCGCCCCCCATGAGGGCCAACTCTGCAGGCGTCACACCTTTATAAGGCACATGGGTCATATCAATACCAGTCATTACCTTGAATAACTCGCCAGATAAGTGAATTGATGAGCCCACCCCGGCTGAGCCAAAGGTCAGAAAAGAGTCTTCTTCCTTACCGGCTTGGATAATTTCCTCAACACTATCAAATTTGGTATCAGGTGGTAAAACCAAAATATTTGGCGTAGCGGCAATTAAAGCAATAGGATCTAGCTCAGACTCCCAATCATATTGATTACGACCTAACGCAGCATTCGACGCAATATAGTTAGCACCCATTGCAATGGTGTAGCCATCTGGCTCAGCATGAGTAAGCAATTGAATAGCCAAATTGCCACCTGCCCCGGCCCGATTTTCTACCACAAACGCCTTGCCAAGCTCTTGTGAAAGCTGATCAGCATAATAGCGCGCTAATAAATCAGTAGCACCGCCAGGTGCAAAACCTACATAAACTGTTACCGCGCGCTCTGGGTAACTATCGGCAGCAAAAGCCACTTTACCCAACAAACCTGCACATACAAAGGCGACACTTGCGGTAGCCAAACCTAGACGTTTAATCATCGTCACTCCCTCCTTTTATAGCTTTTTATAGCTTCGTTATCTCGAAGAGTACTCTTTGCTTAAATCAAGGCAAAAATATCCCTAAAGTCTCCAGACGCATTACTACTCCAAGCAGTTTTTACGCCATGTCGTGAATTATAACCACACATCGGAGAAAATTGCAATAACTCACGAACAGGGGTAGACTATTACGGTATGTCGTAACTACAGGAGACACAACATGGATTTAAGGATTAAAGGAAAAACCGCACTTATTACTGGTTCAGGCCGAGGCATCGGGTTAGCATGCGCGCACTCTATGGCTAAAGAAGGTGTACGGATTGTCATAACAGATATTGATAGTAAGGCTGTAGACAAGGCCGTCGAGTCCTTACGTAAAAATGGTTATGAGGCTATTGGGTTTGAGCTTGATGTGTGCAACAAAGAACAGGTGCAACAGGTTGTAGATAGAACAATAGAGAATTATGGTTCGGTTGATATTTTAGTTAATAATGCAGGCTTTACACGGGACAAATACCTAACTCGAATGCCCGAATCTGACTGGGATGCTGTTGTCGATACCATTCTAAAGGGTGCCTACTACTGCACTAAAGCTGCTGTACCTAGCATGATGGACGCAAAATGGGGCCGCATTATTAATATCTCTTCTCGCGCTCACCTTGGTAACCCAGGTCAAACAAACTATTCAGCAGCCAAAGCTGGTCTGGTTGGATTTACCCGCGCCCTCGCCTACGAACAAGGCAAGTTCAACATCACCGCAAACGCTGTTGCCCCGGGGTTAGTCGAAACTGAACTCGTACGTGCTTTAGATACCTACGAAAAATTGCGCGAAAATGCCCTAAAAAATCAGCCTATCCAGCGCTTAGGAGCAGTAGAAGACATAGCTGACACGGTTACCTACCTTGCCTCTGACCGAGCTGGTTTTATTACCGGCGAGCTCGTGCACGTCACAGGTGGACGTTATTCATCTTAAGGGCTCTATAACTAGAGCTTTTTAAAAGTGAAGGCTAAAGTAGCCTCCTTAAAAATTATAAAAGGAGACATAAATGTCAAAATCTATACTAAAAGTTGGTTATACCTTTGATACCGCTGGGCGTACCATTACAGAAGCTGACGTAGTGAACTTTGCCTGCCTTTCAGGCGACTTTAATCGCTTACATGTTGACGCTGAGTTTGCACAAAACACCCCTTTTAAAGAGAGAATCGCTCACGGACTACTCGTCTTATCGGTAATCTCAGGCCTAACTACCCAAGCGGTAGAGTACCGTCAACTCGAGCCCAGCATCATCGCGCTAATCAACATCAATTGTCGCTTTCCCAAGCCAACCTTTTTGGGTGACACTATTTTTGCACGTATCACGATAGTAGAAAAACAAGATAATGTGCGTCCTGGTCGTGATGAAATTACCTTGCGCCGCGAAGCAATTAACCAACGAGGCGAAGTCGTATTACAAGCTGACTTCATCATGCAAGTACGCAATGAATATACAAAATAATGTAACTCAGCTATGGCAAAGGAAACACAGTATGAAAGATTTTCCAGATTTACAGCGTTTAGTTAACCCAAAAAATGTAGCTGTTATCGGCGCATCCCCCAGACAAGTTAGTCAAGGTGCACGTTTATATGAGAATTTGACGTTGCATTCAAACCTGACAGGTAAAGTCTATGCGGTTAATCCCGCCTACGATGAGATAAATGGCCAACCCTGCTGGAAATCTGTAGCGGAACTACCCCGCAATATAGATATTGATGTGGCTTTAATCATCATCAATGCCAAATATGTGCTGCAAGCATTAAGAGATTGCGCAAAACGGGGTATACCTTTTGCAATCATTATGTCCTCTGGTTTTTCTGAAGCAAGTGCAGAGGGAGCTCAATTAGAAACCGAAATCCGGACTCTATGCGAACAAACGGGCTTACACGTTTACGGCCCTAATTGCCCAGGCTTTGTTAATATTCGCGATCGCTTAGGCATGACATTCTCACCCAGTTTCAAAGATGATCTGCATAGTGGCACAATTGGTCTAGCTACCCAAGGTGGTGGCTTAGGCCGAAACTTATTACAAGGGTTACAAAATGGTGTTGGCGTAGGGTTGTGGTTTTCCCCTGGAAATGAGGTGGATTTAGAGATTGCAGACTTTATTGCCTATATGGCCAATGACCCGAAAACAAAAGTAATTGGAGTTTTGCTCGAGGGGGTCAATCACGGTGAACGGCTTGTACAAGCACTTAAGATGGCCCAACAGAGAAACAAGCCCGTTGTTATTCTAAAAGTAGGCCACTCCGAAGCTGGAATACAGGCTGTACAATCGCATACAGCTGCCATTGCAGGCAGCGCAGAAATAAATAGCGCTATCTTTCGTCAATGCGGTGCTATAGAAGTACGCGATCTGGATGAATTACTAGCAGCTTTACATTTATTAGCCCAAGGCGTACCAAAGGCTGGCACCGGTCTTTGTATTTTTACCTTTTCTGGTGGTACCGCAGCACTAGCCGCAGATATCGTAGGCAGTGCTAATATTCCACTGGCTAAATTAACCAACCAAACACAAAGTGAACTCAAAGCATTACTGCCCGATTTTGCCTCAATAGTTAACCCAATTGATACCACGGCTGATATTTTGCGCGATCAAAGTCTCGCGACGCAAGGCCTAGAAATCACCTGTAAAGACCAAAATGTCGGTGCCATTCTGTATCCAATTCCTATGGACTATGGTGAGGTTACGGAAAAAATTGCCCAATCTATCGTGCTTGCAGCAAAAAACACCAACAAACCCATCATACCTGTATGGATGAGTCGCCGATTAGGTGCAGGATTTCATACTTTAGATAAAGCTGGTTTACTGCCTCTTTATGCTCTAAACGATGCAATTAAATTATTGAAAAAAATCTGGCCAACTGAAGGCGTACCAGCCGAAACTCAGGCTGCTCATCATACAGAGCAAGCAACAACAAAAGAGCCAACGAACAAAAAAAACCAACAAGCCCTTTCAGAATACGAAAGCAAGCAGCTTTTAAGGCAATATAAAATCCCTTTGCCTGACAGCATAGTCGCCAAAACCGCTGAACAAGCCGCTGCATGGCAGGCAGAGAAAAATATACCTGTAGTAATGAAAATACTTAGCCCTGATATCTTGCATAAAACAGATATAGGAGCAGTACGATTTCCTCTTGAAAACCAAATTCAAATTCGACAAGCCTTTGAGGAAATTATTGTAAATACAGAAAAGCACCGTCCAGATGCGCAAATCGACGGCATATTAGTTGAAACCATGCTTCCCAAAACAGGCAAGGAGCTAATGGCGAGCATTCATCAAGATGCGACTTATGGGCAGATACTGACCATAGGGTTCGGGGGTGTTTGGATAGAAATACTAAAAGATGTCACGCATCGACTTTTACCTATTAGTGATAATGACATCAATGAAATGGTCAATGAATTACGCCACAAAGAATTACTACAAGGAGCACGTGGACAGTCGCCAAGTGATGTAGACGCGTTTATTCAATTAGTAAGGAACTTGGCAGACTTTGCTTATGCATATCGCCATGACATTCAAGAAGTGGAACTCAACCCCATATGGGTAGGGGCTAAAGGACAAGGCGCCTATGCACTAGATGCTTTAATCATTAAATAAAAAATAATGAAAAATTTTATTGGTAAATAAATTATTAAAACCACAGAGGGAGCAAATAATGGCCTATTCAATACAACAAACAATGGGGTTCGAACTAAGTTTAGAGCAAATAGAATTACGTGATGCTTTGCGCAACTATTTAAACTCAGAGGTTGCACCTATAGTCGATGAATATGAAGCAAAACATCAAATGGTACCTAAGAATATTATCGAGAAGATGTATGAGTTTGGCCTTTTGGGGGGCATGTTTGATGAATCAAAGGGTGGCTTTAATCTATCTGCAGTGACTTATGGAATGCTAATTGCCGAAGTGGCAAGGGTTTGGCCGTCGCTACGTAGCATCGTCTCAACCAGTAACTTGGCTGCTTCGGTGCTTGTCGAAGGCGGTAGCCAATATTTAATTGACCAATACTTACCACAAATTTTATCTGCTCAGTCAATAGCAAGTTTTGCACTAAGCGAGCCTAATGTAGGCTCAGATGCCGCCAATATAGAAACTCGTGCCACAGAAACCGACGATGGCTGGCTAGTAAATGGCCGTAAACTCTATATCAGCCTAGGACCTGTATGTGATTTGATCGTTGCTTTTGTACGTACCGGCACCACAGGCACCGCTAAAGATGTTTCATGTTTGATTATAGAGCGCGATACGCCAGGACTATCAGTACAAAACATTCCAAAGATGGGGATGCATAGTTGTCCTTTAGGTGAGCTGTTATTTGATGATGTTTTGGTACCAAAACAAAATCTAATTGGCACTGCAGGCCAAGGCTTTCAACTAGCTAAAAAATATCTCAACTTTGGGCGCAGCGTAGTATCATTTTCAGCGCTAGGCGTAGCACAAGCTGCCTTTGAAGCGGCAACTCGTTACGCTACTGAACGCATACAATTTGACCAGCCCATTGCAAAGTTCCAGCTCGTGCAACAAATGATTGCAGATATGGCCTCAATGGTTGAGATCGCCCGCTTGCTTTCTTACCGTTCGGCTGACGCAATAGATCGTCAAGCAAAGGACAGTCAACTACTATGTTCTATGGCAAAACGATATAGCACCGAAGCAGTATTACGGGTCGCTGAGCTCTCAATGCAGGTACACGGTGGTGCAGGCTACACCACACTTTTTCCCATTGAGCGTTACTACCGTGACGCCAGACATTTAGCTATTGCCGAAGGCACAAATCAAATACAAACGCTTCTAATCGCGCAGCAAATACTTGGGGTTTCGGCCTTAAGATAGTTTTTAACCGCTAGTGATTATATTGATAAAAAAGCCACAGAAATTATTAGCATAGTATTGATGCTGTCATAACACCCCAAAAGGTCGTAAAAATCGTTAATATGCTAAACATAATTGATAGCATGATTAAAATTAGCAACATCATTCATATGTGGATACTGTTTGTATGCCAAAAATATTACCTTCAGCTGAACGAGTATTACGTGTTTTCGAGATATATGCTCGTGAAAAACGTGCTTTAAGTAACTCAGAAATGGCTAGACTTTTAGATATTGCAGATAGCAGTTGCTCAGACTTACTGTATACCTTGCGATCTACGGGCTATCTTTTACGCACGCCTAAAACCCGACTATTTCACCCTACCGCACGCCTATTTAATGTCGCACAGAAAATTATTATTACCGACCCAATGCAAACCTTTGCCTCCGAAGCCTTAGAAATTCTAAGTAGGCGCTCTGGAGAGTCCTCTATGGCTGCACATTTAGAGGGCACTCAGGCACGAATATTTGCTTGTGAAGAAAGCCCGAGGGCTTTACGTTATGTGCTCAATCCAGGCACTTTGGTAGAGTTGCACTCCTCAGCAATGGGCAAGTCGTTGCTGGGGGAAAGCAACGAGGAAGAAAGAAAAATATTACTACAAGAATTAGCATTAAAACCGATTACTCAACACACCATTAGCGATAAGAAGAAACTAATAAAAGAGTTGGAACAAGGTCAGAAAAAGGGCTACTACACCAACATAGGCGAAGGTAATGAAAGTGTAGGTGCGATTGCCGTAGCTGGTCATGTAGCAGGGCAGCTTACATCAGTTGCGCTTGTTGGCCCACTATATAGGATTAAGAAAAACTTTGATGAAAACGTAGAAACCTTATTGAAAGCAAAGAAAGAGTTTTTTGAATCATAGGGCTTTTTAAGCTTTTAGGAATCATAGAGCCATACAACTCTTTAGATCTTTATAGTGATTTATTTTAAGAACATCTGGGCAAATAGAGGATTCTAAAACTTACAAACACACTTAAAACAAAAACAACTATTCATGCAATCGAAAAGGGGAAAAAATGAGTAATAATGGGCCACTCAAAGGATATACAGTATTAGAAATGGCAGGTATTGGTCCAGGGCCATTTTGTGCAATGATGCTTGCTGATATGGGCGCAAAGGTCATACGCATTGATCGAAAAACGCCGGGTTTTTTAGGCGGTGGTGGCACCATTGTCGATCGTGGTCGAAAAACTATTGCACTCGACCTTAAAGCACCCGGTGCTATCGAGGTTGTAACTGATCTGGTGCAACAAGTTGACGTATTAATCGAAGGCTACCGACCAGGGGTAGCAGAACGCTTGGGGTTAGGCCCCGATGTATGTCTATCGCTAAACCCAAAATTAATTTACGGTCGAATGACGGGCTGGGGTCAAGATGGTCCACTCGCACACTCTGCAGGGCACGACATCAACTATATTGCTATCACGGGAGCGCTACATGCCATGGGCTACGAAGACCGCCCCCCTACCCCACCCTTACATTTATTAGGTGACTTAGGTGGCGGGGCAATGATGCTTGCTTTTGGCATCGTCTGCGCGTTACTAGAGACCAAAAAAAGCGGTAAGGGGCAAGTAATAGATGCTGCAATTAGTGATGGTGTCGCTAACTTGGCCTCTGCTTATCACCACATGCTAAAAGTCGGGCGGTGGGAAAATACGCGCTATAACAACATGCTTGACGGTGCGGCCCATTTTTATGGCTGCTATCGCTGTGCGGATGGAAAATTTGTATCTATTGGCGCAATTGAGCCTCAATTCTACGAGTTGCTACTAGAACTGTGTGGCATTCAAGACCCTGACTTTCAAGATCAGTGGGACAAAAAACAATGGCCAAAATTACGCGCAAAACTTGAGATGCTTTTTGGGCAAAAAACACGCGACGAGTGGTGCCAAATCCTTGAAGGCAGCGATGCATGCTTTGCTCCAGTTTTAGACTTTGAAGAAGCGAAAAACTATCCGCACAACCAAGCCCGTCAAACCTTTATTACCACTGACGACTTAACCCACCCTGCACCCACCCCAAAATTTAGTCGCTCACAGCCTAAAGCTGGACCAATACCAAAACCAGGCGCTCATACCGAGCAAATTTTAAAAGCTATTGGTCGTAGCCCTGCAGAAATAATGCAATTGAGGAAAGATGGTGCAATATCTTGATTAATAAAGCCAAGCAAGAACAACAAAAACTATTTTGCCTAATATTCTAAAAAACAATGGAGACAAATCTAATCATGCCAGACTTTACAGATAACTACACAACCATTCGTTGTTGGAAAGCCCACCAAGTTGTAACAGTTGAACTTAACAGACCCGAAAAGCGCAACGCCATTAATAGCTTAATGAGAGATGAGCTGGCCCAGGTCATGTTTAAAATCAAGCAAGACAGGGACATAAAAGTACTAGTTTTACGGGGTGCAGGGGGAGCGTTTTGCTCAGGTGGCGATATCCATTCAATGACTGATGATACACAAGCTGAACAAAGTCGCGACCGTATGCAAAATTTACAAAGGGTCATTTACGATCTATTTACCTTAGAGCGCCCTGTCATAGCTGCTATTAACGGACCAGCCTACGGAGCAGGACTTGGGCTCGCATTAACCGCAGACTTAATAATCGCATCTCCTACAGCAAAATTTTGCCTCTCTTTTTTACGCCTTGGCGCAGTGCCTGATTGTGGTACCTTCTACTCTCTTCCGAGGCTAGTAGGCTTAAACACAGCAAAGCAACTAGCATTTTCTACACGAGAATTTAATTCACAAGAAGCACTAGATCTGGGCATTATTAGTGCAATCTACAAGGAAGATCTGTTATATACACAAGCCGAGTACATGGCACAACAGTTAGCTAAGCTGCCACTTAGCAGCCTATCAATAACAAAACGTGCTTTTAACGCCTCACTTGATAGTGATTTAAACACCATGTTAGAGATTGAAGCTTTAGGCCAAGGTATAGCCCGTTCTACAGACTTTCATCAGCAAGCAGTAAAAAACTTCAAGGAGAAGAAACCGCCCATCTTCAGTAACCTTTTACAAACTAAATGACAGAGTAGAGTATTGCTCGCTATCAAAAGCTGCTCAACTCTTTATCGACCACTTAAGAAAAAACAAGGCAGTTTCATAACGACCGTAAGCCTCTATTAATAGGGCCGAGCCTCTTGTAAAAGATGACCCGGCCCCGAGGCAGTAAGC
>Ga0209487_1000799_pt1 | contig 27831 bp, 13 predicted proteins | sample Poulit2012_FD_187524 | JGI IMG/M metagenome (GOLD analysis project Ga0209487, IMG submission 187524) | Agricultural soil microbial communities from Georgia to study Nitrogen management - Poultry litter 2012 (SPAdes) (version 2) | ecosystem: Environmental > Terrestrial > Soil > Agricultural land...
GCCGCCGAAATCCGCGGCAGCAAACGCCTCTGGACGCCCGTCGTCTTCCTCAACTTCGTGGGGCCGATCGCCTACTTCCTTTTCGGACGCAAACGCTGATCGCCACCTGTTGTGTTTTGTGGGATGAGCCGGGCTCGGCCCCGCCACAGTTCACCGCCCTGCGCCGGGACGGCGAAGGCGCCTGCTTTGAACCATGCTTCTTGTGTCGATCTCTTCGGACGCAGGGACTGACGGCAGCCGGTTTACCCGGCAATTAAACGCGCGAGAATCAGCGCCAGGAGGATCAAGCCGCCGACCATCAGCCACACTAAGGTGAAGCCGCGCAGATCCGTCCGGTAGCGCTTGAAGGAAAACAGGCGCCGCAGATCCAGCAGGTCGACAAGCAGGAGCCCCTGCCCCTGCCCCTTCTCCACGTCCATGCGCTTTAACAGCGGCGGTGTTCCCGGCTCCGTCGCTACCGCGCCACCGATTTCCATCGTGTCCTTCGGCGCAGATGTCACCGACTCCGTGGATCCGAAGATGCCGGCCTTCGCAATCTCCATCTCACTCGATCCGCCATCGTGCAGCATCTCGATGCCGCTGTCGACCAGCCGCCGTTCATGGCCGACCGGCGTCCGCAAGAGCGAATAAAATGCGTTGAGCCTTCCCTCGTCCTCCGAAGGAGTCAGAAGGCTCGCCACGATCATCACGAGCAGCGAAGCCGGAAGGTAGACGGCCACTTGAGCGGCAAATCCCACACCCATCGTCTCGAGCACAAAGGCGATCACGGCCGCCGTCACCATCGACGCCCACGCACCGTAGCGGTTGGCGCGTCGCCAGACGATCCCTACCCAGAACGCCACACCCAGGAACGCCATGATGCGCCAGATCATCAGCAACCCGTCGACGACCGTCGGTATATAAAGCGCCACTACGACGCCCACCACGACAACACCGGCGGAGGCCAACCTACCGACGCGTAGCAAATGCCGCTCGTCGCTCTCCGCGCGGAAGTAGCGTACGTAGAAGTTGCGCGTGAAGAGTGCCGATCCCGCCACCATGAACGAGTTGCAGACCGCGACGCCCGCCGCGACGATGGCGGCGAACATGAGGCCGACAAAGCCCGCCGGCAGCAGACTGACCACGGCCACGCCGAATGCCGCTTCGCGTTCGGTGCCCGTTGCCGTGGCAAGAAACGGGAAGATCGCCGCCAGGAAGATTCCCGTCACCGCCCAACCGAGCGTCGCAAAACGCTTAACGATGTTGCCGTAGGTCCATCCGGTGCGGCAACTGATTTCATCCTTGCCCGCACCGTTGATGGCCATATGATGCGGCTGCACGACGACGCCCACCAGCGCGTTGATCACGGCCATCACCACGAAGAAGACCGTGACCTCCGAGCCTGCGAAGAGTGAGAACATCTCCGACGGCACGGCTTCGCGCACACCGGAGATACCGCCGGCGTTGGCAAGGGCGAAGGGTATCAGCAGGAACGACAGCAGCAGAATGAACAGGCTCTGCACGAACTGCGTGGTGACGGCCGCGACGAGCCCGCCCAGCAGTCCGTACATCAGGAAGAAGAGCATCATCCCGAGGACGGCGGCGTTGGTCGAAATCGCGCCGCCGGACATAGCCTCGATCGTGATGCCTGTCGCCTTGAGCACGATGCCGATGTTCATCGCGAAGTAGATCAGTCCGACGAAGGCATACGCGGCGCCCATCGACGGACTAAACCGCCGCTCGAAGAAATCGCCGATCGTGATGTAGCGCATCCGCCGGTAGATCGGCGCGATGATCCAGAAAAACGGCGTCGAGAAAATGTACAGCCACTGGTACCAGATCCCCGCGAGCCCGATCTGGGAGGAGGCACCCATGACCGCCACGGCCTGATCAGTGCGCGTGCCCGAGCTAAAGGCCTGCGTCACCATCAGGATCTTACCGAAGCGCCGGCCGCCCATGAAGTAGTCGCCCGTCGATTTGACCGCACGATGGCTGTACAAACCGATGGCGGTGATGACTGCCAGGTAGAGCAGCAACACAAGCCAGTCGACCAGGGCGATGCCGAGCACGATCATATACGTCTACCCCTGACCGGCCGCTTCGGCATCTTCGAGAACACCGGGGCGGCGTGCCGCATCGGCAATGAGATACTCGGTGGAATGAACCTTTGGCCGGTGTGATTCAACTACACGCTCAAGCTCGAGCCAGCGGGCGCGCATGGCGAAGGCGGCGCGCTTAGGATTGCGTTCGCGCGTAAAGAGGCCCTTCCGGTTGAGTACCACGCGCCGAAAGTGCTGCGTCGTCCGGAAGTCGGCGAAATTCCAAACGTGCTCCCCCGCGCAGAACGCACGTGATTCGGCGACCTCGCAATAGATCCGGAGCAGTTCCTCCTGATACTCTTCGGAAAAAAGCTGTGGCGTTGTCGCGTGGTAGCCGTCGATGGTGTCGGCGCCAAACTCGGTCAGGACGACGGGCACGCCGAATGCCTCGTACATTGCGTCGAGTTCTTCCGCAAACCGCTCGCGTGCCGTGTCCAGCTCAACCGGAGAGTCGTACCATCCGAAGTACCGGTTGAGGCCGATGATGTCGCAGTGTCGAAGCGCAACATCGTCGGTGGAATGCCGCGCAAAGGAGATCGCCATGACTGGGCGTGACGCGTCGAGCGACTTGGCGTGACGATAGACCTCGCCGAAGTAACGGTCAGTGGCCTCATTCAGGTAATCAGGCTCATTCCAGAGGTGGGCCTCGTTAACGATCGACCAGGCGATGACGCTTGGGTGATTTCGGTCCCGCGCAATGAGCCGCGCGAGCGCGGTTTTGTGCGTTTCGAGGAGCGGCTGGAAATCCTCGAAACGATCCGACGTAAAGCCCAGGCTCACCGCCGGTACCTCGTCGATCACGAGGAAGCCGAGCTCATCGGCGAGGCGCATAATTTCTTCGTCGTACGGGTAGTGACTCGTGCGGAACGAGTTGGCGCCGAGCCAGCGGAGGAGCTCGAAGTCGCGCAGGTAACCTCCGCGAAACTGGCCACGACCGATGATTGGGAAGTCTTCATGCTTGCCGCAGCCGGTAAGGAAAAGCGGCTCACCGTTGAGCATCAACTGCCCGCCGTCGATGCTTACCTCGCGGACGCCGAAACGCTCATCGTAGCGGTCCACGATCTCACCGTCGTCAGAGACGACCTCCACTCGAAGCCGATACAGGTATGGATCTGCCGGCGACCACGGTCGGGCATCCTCGATGTGCAGTCCGATTGTATCATCCACAGTATTCGACGTGGCGGTGACGACGGCCGAAGCGGCGTCGCCGTCGGTGGTCAGCACCTGCAGACGCATCGTAGTGCCGTCGTCCTGCGCACCTTTGAGCCCCACCCGCGCGCTCACCGCGCCGTCCAGTGACGCGTCGATATCGATGGATGAAACGTGCTGTTCCGGTAGCCACAGCAGGTTGACCGACCGCGTAATTCCCCCGAACACATGGAAGTCGAAACGGGCGGGCGGATAGGTGTGTTGCCTATCGAAGGACGGGGCGTTGTAGGGATGTACCCCGGGGTCAATCCCCTGCGGCAGCGTGGTCATCGACAGCCGGTTGTCCACGCGGAAAGTGAGACGATTTCGCTCCCCTTTCCGCCATGCCTCGCTTAAGTCGGCACCGAAGGGCATATATCCGCCTTCGTAGCTTGTCAGATGGATGCCGTTCAGCCACACGTCGGCGCGGTGCTCAACCGCAGCCACACGCAACCAGGGAACGAAGGCATCTTCAACCACGCGGCTCGCTTCTACATCGCGCTCGTACCACGCTGCGCCGACGTAATTCATTAGTCCGCGCTCGGCAAGCTGCTCATTCCAGCTCCCCGGAACGGAAATCCGCATGACGTCTCCGCTCAGCGGCGCATCGTACCACGCCCCGGAGACGCCTTCGTCTTCGACGTCTACCTTGAAGCACCAGTATCCACCAAGATCGTCGACGGCACGAAAGGCGTTCTGCTGCGGAAAGAGGGTAGAATCAAAAGCTCTATTCACAGAATCTAGAATCGTTGACAGGCCGTCGACGAATCGATTCAGGCCTGAGAAATGGATCAGATTGGGGCGTATTACTGATGTTCATATCTAATCGTCTCGGTATCTCACTCATTCGGCAGCAGAGCTCGCGTCGGGCAACCGGGTGAACGAAAGTGCCGCGAGGTGTCGTCAATTCGTGCGTGAGGTACCGCCGTCAGCGGCGGGCCACCGAGCGCGGCACGCCGACTGCCGCAACTCGCTATCGACCCGAGATCACGACGCGACTCCCCGGCACGCCAGTCTCCACGCGGATCAGTGTCAGTCCGTCACCAGCATCCTCCACCTCATGGCACACACCCTCCGCCGCTTCAACCTGTGGCGCACCCAGTGCTGCGGGCCAGAGGACGTCGTGACGCCCGGGCGCGCCTGCCACGAACTCAAGGCGGCTACCTGACACTTCGAGCGCTTCAAGCCATGACGTCGACCGGGCAACGCGAATGCCGCTGCCTTCATTCGAACGGATGTACGCTTCGCGCGATGCCTCGCCGTGCGGAAATACGAAGTGGATGGCGAGGCCATCATCACCGACATCGTAGGCATTGCGGACCACCCCCAGGATGCGAGCGGCATCGATGTCGTCCACGACGTGCGTGCGACGTCCCGGCGTACTGCTGAACGCCACCACCTGCCCCTCAGCTGCCTCACGATCATAATAAGAGTAGATCTCGGGCGATGAGCCGACCAGACCTTCGACTTTGGGCCGAACTCGTGCGACTGTCTCCTTCACCGGATTGAACGCCTCCACATAAGCTCCCACACGTAGTCGTTCCTCCTCGGTCATCGTCGATAGATCACCCCAGAAGCCGAACCCGCCCAGCAGCGACGTGTTGACGGCGTAACGCTGCGCCATATACTCCGGGTGATTGTGCGGATAATTTGCCGCCGTCTGCAGCACCGGGGGCAGGAAGCTATGGTAAAGCGAAGGAACGAGTCGCATCGATCGCGCGCGGTAATGGCTCGTGTCTCCGTACCATGAAGCGCCGTTGTTAATCCAGAAGTAGCGACCTTCAGAGAGAAACTCGAGCCCTACGCTGCGCTCAGGCTCGGTCACGTCGAACTCGACGACGACGTCCGGATGGTACTCGTGCAGCTCGCGGGCGACCTCGGTGAGATAGCGCGAGAGCAGGTAGCCATACCGCTGCCGCCGCTCGTGGGGCGTATGACGTTCGTCGCCGTGGTGGTGGTGTGGCGAATCGCAGAGGTGTTTGTCGATGCCGTCCCACTTGAAATAGCGGCCGCCCTCGTCGATCAGCCGCTTACTCACATCGATGTAGTAGTCGCGATAATCGCTCACAAAGCAAAATACCTGGCGGTCCCAGTTGCCGATCTCCGGTCGGCCGTCGGCGTCGCGGATGAGCCATTCAGGACGCTGGACGGCGATCTCCGAGTCGGCGTCGTTGGCCAGCGTGGCGATCCATATCCCGAACACGATCCCCATCTCCTCGAGCTTCGCACGCAGCGGTGCGAGTCCATCGGGGTAGCGATCCGGATGCGGCAGCCAGTCTCCGAATGTGTTCTGCCAGCCGTCATCCAGTACAAACTGATCGATGCCGAGCTGCGCCGCATAGTCGACGTCTTCCAGCACGCGTTGCATCGTCAACACCTCACGCGGATCCCGCCCGCGATCGCGCTCTTCACGCTGCATTCCCCACGTGTTATAGTATATGATGGGTTCACGCGACGCCGCGTGCTCGGTGATGTGCGTCAGTAGGTACTCCCAGATCGCGGCGTCGGCCGAGTCGGCATTGCCCGAGACCGACGGGCCGACGGCGGTCCATACCGACTCAAATGGGTTGTCCTGAGAGAAAACGTCGCCGCTGAAATAAGCGCCGCTGCGGGTTCGGACGCCGATGGTGGCTTGCGTCCCGCTCGATGTTGCCTCCAATCTGATGTAGTCCTGATCGGGATCATCGTCGGGCGAGCCATGCTCATACAGTGCAATCCAAGTTGTATTCGGTGCCACGCGTGTGTACAGCATCGGACCTTTGACCGAAATCGACCCATGCGGCGACAAACGCCTTGTGGTAGTCACAGGGTGATACATGTAGTTGTGGGCCAGATTCCGCCCTTCGCGCCATCCCTCCTCCTCCGACCGCTCGTCGTAGGAGAACTGCGCCGCGTCGGCATCCACCATCTCGGCGTTCCAGGTGGCCACGCGGGTCTCTCGAGTCTGCATGGGCGACTGCTCGGCCCGAACCGTAAGACGGGGGAAGACTACGTGTGGCCCGTCGTTATGATAGGTCATGGCGACCGGGGAGCCTGCAACGGAGGACACTGCGATGCGCTGCCGCACTAATTCCGAGCCGGGGAAGACCTGGAACGTCAGCTCGACAATCGCACCTCGCGCCGCACCGGCCTCGGCACGGTATCGCGCAACGATCTCGCGGCCGCCGTTCGCCATCACACGCGACCGCTCAGCATCGAAACGCCACACAGGATCGCTCGACGAAACGAGCCTGTTGTTGAGGGAGAGCTCGAAGAGCGACACGCTTTCGTCGCTCGAAAGAAGCTCGGCGTTCGTCCGAAGGTCGAAGAACGAGACGGCATCGATCGACGCCGGCTCGGACGGAGCCGAGACGACATATCGGATGACATCGTTCTCGAGGACGACGCGGCCATCCGTGACCGACACCGACTGGGCGTGGGAATCCACTGATGTGAAAAGCAGCGCGACGGTGCACGCAGCAGCGAAAAATCGATACATACTCACTGGAGTAACTGACGATTGAGATTCCGGCGCAGTACAGGTGCCGAAGCCGTCACCAGCACGCGACCGGATATGAGTTAAGGATGCGTTAAGGGCGCCCTGTCTGACGATCAGCCGCGCCCGGTTCAAAGTTGGGATGCCCCTCTCCGAGAATCTCGAAGAATAATTGCCCCACACGGCTCTGGTGCATGAGTCCGCCGAAACGCTGGGCCGACGGGCCAGACGCGAAGATCGGCACGGCCGATGCCGAGTGGTAGCCTGTCGAGAAGTGATCCTCGTGCGACTGAGCATCGGACCTGTCCCGCAGCAGCGTGTACCCACCTGTTTCGTGATCCGCCGTGACAACGACGAGCGTGTTGCCGTCGCGTTCGGCGAAGTCGAGTGCCGCACCGACGGCGTTATCGAGGTCAAGAACTTCCTGAGCCATCCAGTCGGCAAGGTTGTCGTGACCTGCCCAGTCGATCTGCGAGCCCTCCACCATCAGGAAGAAGCCATTGTCGCTGCGCGAGAGATTGGCGATTGCCGCGCGCGTCAGGTCTGTGGTGATCTCGCCGCGGTCAGGGTAGGGTTCGAAGTTCTGGGGGACGAACAGGCCAAGCACCTTGTCCTCCGTTTCGGTTTCGGAAATCCGGCCGATGTCGTCGAAGTAGCTGAAGCCTCGCTCCTGCATCTCGGCGGTAATATCACGCCCGTCTTCGCGCTCGCCACCCTCTTCTTCAGGGAGGAACTGGTTCGTCCCGCCGGCAAGTATCAGATCGAGCGGCGCGTTGAGAAACTGCGCTGCAATTTCGTGCTCGGCTCGGCGGTTTACGTTTGAAACAGCGAAGGCCGCGGGCGTCGCATGCACAACACGGGACGTCGCGACGACGCCGGTACGCATGCCCATCTCCTGTGCAGCCTCCGTGATCAAGCGGTAAGGATCGCCTTCAGGTGAGATGGAGAGCATGCGATTGTTTGTAACCCGCCCGGTGGCGAGGGCGGTTGCACCCGCCGCAGAATCGGTAATACGGTCGTTGCTGCTCGTCAGGATGAGACCTCCGACCGGCATCCGCGCCATGTTCATCTCGTCGCGCAGAAAGGTCGCGGCCGTTAGCTGCGCCGGCCCCATCCCATCACCGATAAAGAGGATAATATTCTTCGGCGCTTCTGAACGGGCTGGCCCACCGCCTTCCGCTGCCACGCCCGCGCATCCCGCAAACAGCAGGACGGACAAGGCGATCGGGATGAGTCGGCTAATGTGCAATCGAATGCCGATCGTCGGTACGTTCATCTGTATAAGATCGTGAGGATGGATGTGGGAGGTTGCTTCGTTCTGCGTGCACAGTATTTCCGGCGTGTGGCGGTCTTCGAGCACTGATTAGCGTGTAATTATCAGCGAACCGCTCGACGAGTCGGTGTCGGCCGCGCGGTAGAGATACATCCCAGGCGGGAAGCCGCCGATTTCACTCGATATTTCGTGTTCTCCCGCCGTCATCATCTCGTCGACAACCGACGCAACGCGGCGACCCAGAACGTCGTAAAGATCCACGACGACATGCTGGGACGCCTCCAGCTCGAGCCGGAACGTTATCTGAGTTGATGCGGGGCTTGGGTAATGCGTGATCGTGAACGACCGGGCGTCGGCTTGAGGCATGGGTGCCGAGGTATTGAGTTGATCCGTGACGATCACGTACTCCCCGTCCCGAGTGAAACTCTGCACCTCGCCGTTTAGCAGTACGCCCGACACATCGGGTACCCAGGCACGAACGCTTCCGAACGCCGATCCCGTAACAGAAAGCCGTCCGCCATGCATCCCGACGGAGGCCGCGCCGCCGGAGACGTCGACGAGCCGGTGATTCCCCGTACTAAGCGATCGGCCCGCCACGAGTGCGTACTGCGTCGGATTCCCATCGCCGCGGATGAATGCAAGCGAGCCTTCCATCCGCACGTCGTCGACGACGAGCCCGGACGATCCGGCGTCGTGATGTACGATCAGGAGATCGTTCGAGCCCGAGAATCCGATCCGGACGCCTAGTGCGTCTTCATCGCGCAGGGTCTCGCCCGCGTCGTCCACAACCTCGACGCGGCTGACGCTTTCAGGAGCGTCCTGGGTGTCGAACGGGATGATGGCCGTCTCAAACGCCGCAGTGGCCGCTCCGTCTTGCTCGAACGTAACCACGGGTGCGGCGCGACGCTCGCCATATTCAGTCGATATCCAGCTTATGTTTACGCGTGGATCGGCGCGCTGGTGCGAAGGGTAGAGCCCGAAGTCGCGCGTCGTTACGGCCCCAGTCGACGAATCGATCTGCGTCCGATTCCGATAGATCGAATCGAGGCGATACCTCAGTTCGTAGGTGTGCGAGCCCGATCCGCTCAGTAGGTCGGTCACCAGCCAGTAGCTTCCATCAACGAAGAAAATGCGTCGGTCGTGACGGACATCGGGGTACGCCTCGTGATAGCCTTCGATGTAGGCGAAGCCCGCTCCTTCTTCCCCCCTCGCGTATCCCCGTGCCGAAGTCGACTGATTCCGGCCGTTCACGACAACCGTGTTGTGCGCCGAGGTGGCCTTGAAATAATCGCGACCGCCATTCGTGTTGCTGTAGGTGTAACGGCCCGGGTCACGGATGATAGGCCGGCCGGAGGCGTAGACTTCGATGCCGAGGATATCGTAGTGGGCGTGCCAGGGCTGGTTGCTGCCGTACGTCATCACGAGATACTTCGAGTCGGCCAGCGACGACGGATCGACGCCCCAGCCGCTGCGCATGAAGGCGAAACCGCCGTCGTCGAATAGACGCAGCGTCTCGCCCGGCGGCGTGCCGCGCGCGCCCTGCGTGGCGGCGTAGATCATGTCGTCCCGGCCGAAAACGGCGCCCGCAGATTCAAGATGAGCGAGGAGGTACGGTGGCTCGTCGGAGTCGCCGATCGGTGAGAGCACGCCGTCGGGCCGCGTCACATGCATGAGGAACTCCGCCGGACGCACCATGGCCTCGAGCAAATTGCCGTCGGGGTGGATGCCGTTAATTGCGAAAAGCTCGAGGGTCACCACGATATTGCGGTAGGCGAGCGCGTGGTACATCGGGCTGACCTCAAACTGCACGCCGTCCGGGAAGAAGTCGCCGTCGAGATGATGATGCAGTCGCGAGAACACGAGGTCGATCCACTCCTGCCGCGAACCCTCCGGCTCGAACCTGAACTCGGGAAACATCGCCACGACGGCGCCCATCCCACGCGTTTCAGATACGCCCCAGTTGCCGGTGCTGCGCCAGTTGTCTCGCAGATAGCGCACCTGTAGGATCATCGACTTGAGAATGGTCAGGTGGTCTTCGGCCGAGATCGTCGGCGCGCCGTACTCATGGATGACGTACTGGTACGAATCGACCCACTGGCGCAGGCGGTTACCGGTGTCGAGTGTTCGCGGATAGCCTGGCGAATTGTTCTCGGCCCAGTCGACCATGTGCGCGGCCCAGGCCGCGGCGTACCGTGCATCGCCCGTGCGGCCGTAGACGCGGGCGAGGTTGCGCAGCCATTCCATCCGGTGGAACTGCCAGTGCCATTCGCTGTCGCCTGGATAGCTCATCGTCCAGTCAATGCCGCCATCAGCCCGCGTGGCATTGAGCGTCACGCCGACGAGCGTAAAGTCGTGGCCGATGCTCGCGTCGGCATCCACAACGTTGCCCCCCGACGAAAGCGGGAAATAACTGACTGATGAGCGCCGGCGGTAATAGTCGAGCAGCGCTTCTGTCGCCGCTGTCGTGTCGCCGGCAGCAAGCAGGCTCCGCACGTCGCCCAGGCCGGGGTGATCGAGGTTGAGCACGCGGTAGAACTCGGCGTCCGACATATCGACGGCGCCGGCCCGCGTGCAGACGAGCAGCAGCAGATATGGAAGCCACTTACGCATCCTCATCCCGACCGGATCGTGAATCGGTGAGTAGCGGATGCACGTACCGCAGGAATTCGTCCTCCAGGTCGACTTCTACAGGATCGCCGTTGATGGTAAAGCCGCCGTCGGCACTGAGATTCGTGGCGAGCCGGAGTAACATCCCGGCGTCAACGTCCACCCGTCTGTTCGACGCCGAAACGGCCAACTCCTCGCCGGCGGCCTCAAGAACCCGCACGCCATCGACCTCAACAAATGATCCGTCGATCATATGAACGGCCTCGATGTCGCCCCGCTCATTCGTGCGCACGAAGAGCAGTCGCGCATCGGAACGCACCGGGCCTGCATCGACGACAGTACCGCCGTCCGTACGTTCGAGGAAATAATCGGCACGACCATCAACGGTGATCCTCAACGCGGCAGCCTGGTCGTCTGACGTGGTAATTTGCTCGACGCTCAGTTTCGCATCGACTCCGTCGGGATACGGATACAGCACCGTCGGCCAGACGACGTCGGAGTCGGCCTGCAGCGACATCCTGACCGAGGGCGAAGGTTCGCGCTGACGGTAATAGCGGCTGATCCAGTTCTCCTCGAGACGGATTTCCGAAACCACTCCGGGCGAGGCGATGAGGAGATTTGGCGAGGTGATCAGGCGAGCAGCTTCATCCACATCCACGTGCCCAAGTGCCCGTTCGGCGAGGTGCCAGTACTGATCGTATCGGCGGCTCGAGGCGGCCCCGGTCAGCCGATCGACCACCACCCAGTACTCGCCGTCGGGAAAGAAGACGCTGCGGTCGTGCGCGACCTCCGGATGGCCGTCGTTACGGCCCGACACATAATCGAAACCCGCCATCGATACCCAGTCGGCGCGTGGCGGGGTGAACCGCCTTGGCTGGTCCTGGCCATCGATCACGATCGTATTGTGGGCAGCGGTACTCTTGACATGGCCGCGATCCGAATCGTCGTCGTTGTACGTGAAGCGCCCGGGATCCTTCAGCAGCTCGTGCCCGTGGCCGTCGGCGACGACGCTGAGGACATCGAAGTGCGCGTGCCAGGGATGATTCGACAGCGACGCAAAAAGCAGATACCGCTCATTCTCAAATGGTTCGGTTTCTCCCCAACCGCTCCGCATGACGTAGTACCCCGAGTCGTCAAAAGCGGTGGATCGGTCGCGGGGGGGCGTTCCCTCACGTCCACCGCGCGCCACATACTGATAGGATGATTCGCCGAGAAGCTCACCGAGATTCCAGAGGAAGTCGAGGTCGGTGATGTCGTCGGTGTCGCCGATCTGCGGCAGGATTCCGTTCGGCTTGTAGAGATGTTTGAGTGCGTAGGCCGGGCCGCGCATCAAGTCGATGTCCGGCGGCATTGGGATCTGCGCCCGGAGCGGCGAGACGATGCCGTTGGCACGCGCGAGGTCGATGAACTCCCACCACCCCTTCAGCTCGTGGTTATGATAGAGCGGACTCACCTCGACGTGCATGCCGTCGGGGTGGTACATCTCGGATAGCTGTACGCGCATCCTGAACCAGATCTCGTGCAGCCAGTCGTCATAGTCGTTGAATTCGGGGAAAAGCAGTGCGAACGTTGCGAGGCCGGATGTCTCGACTGTCCCCCAGTTCGAGTAGCGTCGGTAATTCTCTCCCCGCGCCAGATGCTCGGCCTGTTCGGCCATCGACGCGAGCATGCGGACGTTGAATGCCGGCGTGACGGTCGGCGAGTTTGCATGCTGAACGATCACCAGATAGCTGATCGCCATATTCCGGAGGCGACGGCCGCTGTCGATCGTGCGCGGGAACACCGGGTTGTCGGCCGCCTCGATCCATCCATCCACATGATCCATCCACGCCTGCACATAGCGCTCGTCGCCGGTTTCGAGGTATACACCGGCGAAGTTGCGCAGCCAGTCCATCCGGTTGAGCGCGTACTGCCACTCTTTGTCTTCCTGCTCCCAATGCCAATCGACGACGGCGCCAAAATCGCGCGTGGCACTGCGCAGGGTAAAAATATTGCGAACGTTCTGCTCAGCCAGTTCAACATCACGTCGGATGGGCGGCGGAGCGTAGTCGGGCGATGTCCGACGCTGGTAATAATCTAGGAGCAGCCGCTCGGCGGCGGTGATGTCGCCTGCATCCACCGCACGGGCGACCTCTTCAAGGCCCTCCCGCTGCAAGTCGAGTGCATCGAAGAGCGCGTGTGATTGCGCAAATACGGGAGCCGCCATCAGGCTCGCCATCATCAGCATGAAGACCCGAAGCGTAGCTGACGTCTCGATTGGTTTCCTGATGTGCCTGGCTCTCATAAACGATCTTCATTACGGCGGGAGTAGTCGCTCGGCGACGGCCGCACGTCCATCCGGCAGCTCCACGTCCTGCTAATTCGCCGCGACCCGGCACGCCCCGCGGACGGGACGCACCGGGTACAACCACAGCGAAAGCCCTTCGCTCATCTGACGAGCACCATGGAGCGGGTCTCGACCTTATCGCCCGACTCGAGGCGATAGAAGTACGTGCCGCTCGGTAGACTCTTAGCGTCGAAGGTCACCTGATTCAGGCCGGCCGGGCGAACTTCATCGACCAGCATAGAGACGCGCCGACCGAGCATGTCATACACGGCGATACGTGTATGTGTGGAGGTCGGGACGTTGAACTCGATGTTGGTGACGGCCGTGAACGGGTTCGGGTAGTTCTGCCTCAAGACAAAGCGATCTGAGGCGCCGCTTTCACCCCAGCCCGGCTCGACGCTGGTGCCGACTTCGAGCTGATACATTGACGGATCGAGGACGTAGTAGCCGCCGCCGTCTTCCAGCTTGTCGCCTGATTCTCCGGCAGGCATGAAGTTCTTGCCGACACCGTCGCCACCTGCTTCGATCTGGAAGCGCAGGCGGATATCATCGCCGGGCTGAATGCGCAGGGTGTCGCCCTCGGGATTCAGCACCCAGAGGCTGTCCCACGGCACCGCCATCTCCATCGACGAGCCGTCGGGCGACCACGCAACCATGCCCGAAATCCGGTCGCTCTCGCCACGGTTGTCGGCGTTTCCATCGCCGCGATACTCAGGACGGATCCGGTTACGGGTGAAGCTGACGGGGTCGCCGCTGCTACTGCTGCCGTGATACGTGCGTACCCGATAGCGTTGCTCGCGATCGGCCGACTCAATCAGGATGCGGTGCCATCCCTGGTTGACGTTGGTCGGACCCGAGTCGTCCTCGACCCGAGGGTTGCCGTTTCCGAAGAAGTCGATCCGCAGCGCGAGCTTCTCCGCGTCGCCTGCGGCCCAGACCGCCTTCATCTCGAACGTGTCTGAGATGGCCGGCTCAACCTGCCGCTCGCTGTCTTCGATCGGCTGCACAAGCGCCCAGTCGCCGAAGTAGCCGTCGATATCAATTGAAGGCGCGGTATCGGGCCACCAGCGTTGATCGCCGAGCGGCTGGCCGTCCGTGCCGAAGCCGATCGCGGGCGACCCTTCGCCGAGGCGGAAGTTGCCGAGCCCGGGTGCCAGGTAGAGTGGATCGGCGTCGTCGAGAATGAGGCTCTCATCGTAGGATGCGCCATCGGACGTCCGGATGCCGTCGGGCTTGTTGTGGAGCAGGACGTTGGAGAGCAGCGACGTGCCGTAGATGCGGGCACCGTGACCCGCCGGTTCGTCGTTAGACACGATGCTGTTCCGAATCGTGGCCGACGGGTACGCGCGCGGGTAGATGGCATAGTCGCCGCCGCTGTTGTGGATTGTCACCTGGTCGATCAGCAGCTCGGGGTTGTCGCCGCCGAGGCCCGCTACGTTGTTATCCGGGTAGACAGACTCGCCGTCGGAATTCCAGAATGTAGCGTTCACCAGTTCGAATCGCTGCGGCGCCGGCACCGGGTCGCGGAAGCGAATCGTGCGGCCCGTCATGTCGATAAAGCGGCTGTTGTGGATACTTACCAGCCCGGCCGGTGCTTCGCTGCCTCGGATAGCGCTGTCGAAATTGCGAAAGACAACGTTGTCGACCACGACGTTGTAGCCTTCGCGGGCGTTACCGGCCGCGCGGATGCCCGCGCCCGTTTCGGCGTCGCCACGTACGCCGTCGAGCATCACCCCGATCAGCGTAAGGTCATCCATCTGGTCGAAGATGGTTCTTCCGTCTTCGGTGAAGATGGTCGGCAGCACCGTCAGGCTGTCCGACGAGCGAATCGTGATCGGCTTGTCGATCATCACGGAGATCTCCTCGCGGTAAAGCCCTCCGTTGGTCGTCAACTCGATGATGTCACCAGCTTCAGCCTCGAAGACGGCATCATCAATCTTATTCACGCCTTCGCTGACGCGAATGACATTCTGTGCCGTGGCCGTGACGGTCGTCATCGCGGCGAGCAGTAGTAATGTTGGTAGTAACCTCGTCATTCTCATTGCATTGTGTGGTATGAACTGAGGATTTAGCGATGTGCATCAAGCGAGTTCTTCCTCGTTGATGTCGGAGGCCCGTACTGCGGCCTTCTTGTTTTCGACACCCCTTTACATCAGGGTTCTGTGCTGAAGCTTGCGTCGAAATGAGTTTCCTTCGAGTTGCCGTGTACATCCTCCACACCACGGCTTCCGGTGAGCCGGTGGAGGTCCTCCTCGAACGTCCCCGGCACACGCACACGAAACGAGGCGCCCCTCGGCAACGGGCGGTCCGGCATAAATGTCATCCGCGTGGCGTCGGGATAGGCCTCGACAGGCGGGTCTCCCTTCTTACCGTTTGCAAACCAGGCGGCCAGCGCACGCTCGTTGATATAGGGGTTGATGAACGTCGTATCCGCACTCAGCGGGTCGTGATGATCCCGCAGCTCGACCATCATCGTGGTGTCCTGCCAGACCTCGAACTTCATCGTTCCTTCGACGAGCAGATTTTCGCGCTCGACGTGGTCTTCGAGGAACAGCGCCGTGGTGTTGCCCCGCAGAATGCCGACGTCGGCACCCACGTAAACCGTCCCGTCGGCAAGGACCATCGCCTCGGTGATGTGCGAAATCTCTACAGAGTCGCCGCCGTGGGTCGACGTTGGAATCTCGCGCCAGCTCTGCCCGCCATCTGAAGAGAAGTGGACACCCTCGCTCGACGCGGCGACAACATGGTTCGCATTGCCTTCGCTGACGGCAATCGCAAAGCCCGCCTCACCGGTGGTTCCATCTTCAGCCGCGAGCCACGACGCACCGCCGTCGGAGCTTCTAAAGACCTGACCACCGTCTGAGATCACGTAGAGGACGTCGGGGTCGGAGACCGCAAAGGCGACGTCGACGAGGTGACGGTCGGTCAAGCCGTCGCGCGTGCGCACCCACGACGAGCCGCCGTCATCCGTCATGTAGACGAAATCAACGTCGGTGGTAACGGCAACGATGTCTGGGTTTGTCGGATGTACAGCGGCATCTACGACGGGCCGGCCGAGGCGGAGCCCGTCGCTGCGGGCCTGCCACGTAGAGCCGCCGTCCGAGCTGCGAAAGACACCGTTGGCATCGGTGGTGAGGTAGACGACGGACGGGTCGCCGGGCGCCACGGCGAGTGAGCGGGCGTCGTCGGAGGGCAGTCCCGAATCTGAAACGGAAAACGTCGTACCCTCGTCACTCGAGCGCCAGACCGTACCCTCGGCCACGGCGAGAAGACCGCCGGACGTCATGACAAGGTCCGCGGCGGAAAATCCTGACATCCCCTCGGACCGCCAATCCCACGAGCCTCCGCCGTCAATGCTTCTGAAGATCCCCGATCCCTCGCCCGAGGCGAAGACGAGATCCTCCGAACCCGTCAGCGCCAGGATGTTGACGGCGCGCACATCGCGCCAGATCTCAACGAGCGAACGCACGGACTCCTCATCCATCAACATGTCGAACCAGATCGATACGGGCGCGTCCGTCGGCACGTTGACCGATGTGTTTCGTGGGCTGATGTGCTCCACCGAAGGGCGATCGAACCGTGGTACTTCATAGTCGCTGTCGGTAACGATGCGATCCGCGCAACCGGCGAGCACAACAGAAACCAGAATGACAATCGTCAGAAATCGCATGTCTTACTCCGGACGGGATCAGTAAACGAGCCGCAGCGAGATCCGCTGTACGTCCTCAAGGAATTCGAGTGATTCGAAGGCATAGTCAATGCGAAGGCCGATGCCTTCGATATCGGGTACTTGCACACCGGCTCCCAAGCTGATGCCGCTATCGGCATAATTGAACTTGTAGCCACCGCGCAGGAAGAGCATTTCGCGGAAGCTCCACTCGCCGCCGGTATGAACCCGGTACTGGTGGTCGCGGCTGTCGAGCAGCTCGGCCGACACGGTCAAGCGCTGCATTTCATAGTCGAAAACCTCGGTTGCGACACCAAAACGGAACAGCAGCGGGAGGTCCCACGCCTCGGTGGTGAGGTCGGCCGGCACATAATTGCCCGACTCCCCCGGCACCTGCACGAGCAGGTCCGACCCGCTAAGCCGCATCTGACTGCCGAGATTCGACAGGTTGAAGCCGATGCGCATGCTGTTCAGGAAGTCGGTCACGAAGAGGCTGCCGACGTCGACGGCGATGGCATTCGAGCTCGTGCGGTCGAGCGTCTCCGACACGTACTTGACTGTGAAGCCCGCGCTAAAGCGGTTGCTCAGTCTGCGCGCGTAGGTCAGCCCGACGGCCATATTCGAGGCGCTGAAAACTCGCCCGGTGCCGTCAGGCTCGTACACTGTCGTCTCATCGATATCGCCGGAATGGAAATGGTTGATGCTCAGGCCGAGTACGCCCATGTTGCCGAGGTCGAGCGTACCCCCGAAGAAGTATAGCCGGGTATTAAGCAGCCAGTTGGTCACCGTCATGGTGACTTCCGGGCCATCCATCATGCCGATGCCGGCGGGGTTCCAGTATAGCGACGTCGCGTCGTCGGCCATCGCCACAAAGGCGTTGCCCATCGAAGATGCCCGAGCGCCGACACCGATCTTCAAGAAGTTGGCTGTGGAGGTGCCGAGCTGGTTCGGGTCTGAGCCCTGGGCATGGGCCGCCTGTGGGGGCACGCCGAGGCCGAGCACCAGTCCGGTCATCACTACCATGATCAACGGTATGCTCGAGCGCCGGCCACGCCGGCGGGTGATTCTCTTCATATCTGAAGTGCAACTCATTTGATGATCACCATTTTGCCCGTGGCAACGCCGAGATCGGATTGCACGTGGTACATGTACAGACCGGGCGCCACCTCCGTGTTGTCGCGCGACCGCAGGTTCCACCGCAGTTCTGATGCGATGGGCGAGGACGAGGGATCGTGGTTGAGCGTGGTCACCAGCTCACCCGCAACGTTGAAGATGCGCACGGTGGCCTGGGAGGGCATGTTTGTGAACTTCACCATTCGCTCGCGCACCGCCGTCTCCTGCGGGTTATTGACCACGTATGGATTGGGCACGACGCGTATCCTGCTGAGGTCCTCGGGCACCGTCGCGGCGCTTGCATGGGGTATCGCTGTCAGCACATTGCGCCCCGAGGTGCGGGAGTTCTGGAGCGGCCGCATGCCGTCCAGGTCTTCTTCTCCCGGTCCGTACGCTACCACCGCGTACCGATACGAGAATCCGTTCACGACATCCGTGTCGACGAATCGATAGGTAAGGGTATCCTGGACGGTGCCGTCAAGGCGCGGGACGTCGATGTCGACAATCTCATCCGTCGGGTAGTAGATCGCGTCGAAGCCGGTGTCGCTGCCCCGGTTGAACGTCGGCATGGCCGGCGACGGGCCGACGATACCATTCTCGAGGTCGTACTGTGCCACCGGCACATAGTCGATCACGTTACCCGATGCATCCGTAATGGCGCGATTACCCCACGTGAGCCCGCCGTCGGTGCTGCGGTAGATCTTGTAGCCTTCGAACGGCTGGCGACCCAAAAGTGTGTTGAGCGAATCGTTCTCACTGATCCGGCCCCAGCGCAGGACGATCTCGCCGCTATTCTCTTCAACCTGGACCGCCGGTTGCAGCGGTGCCTCAGGCACGATCCAGCCCGCGGTAAAAATCTGATGCGCCATCCGAGCGTTGGCAAACAGCTCACTGCGGCTGTAGCCCATCATCGTCGCAACCACGAGGGTATCGGTCTCACCCGGCTGCAGTGTGAAGGGCCCCGCATTGAGTATCATCGCACTGCGATCGCCGTAGTTGTAGGTTTCCTCCATCCCGCAGGGGTACGGATTCTCCCACGTCCAGTCGTCGATGCCGTCGCCGTCGAGGTCGGCCGGGCTGTTCTCGTTGAGGATGTTCAGTCGATAGAATCGTGCACGTGTGTTGCCGACGCCTGAAGGTGTGTTCCGGACGCCGTAGTTGAACGCCTTCCACGTCGAGATGCCGTGATCCTGGCCCGTCAGTTCGTCCCGGGGTGTCTGCAGAAACGTGACCCCCACCATCGACACGCGGTCGACCGGCGTCTCGTCGGTCAGCTTGGCGGGTTCGAACGGCACGCAGCGCCGCGCGCCTTCGACATTGCCGTCGCCATCCCACGAGTAACCGATATAGAGCGGCTCACCCGTCTCGGGATCGTCCATATAAGGATCGAAGGCGAACGACTCGGACCGTGAGTAGGTATTGTAGGCGGCGTGTGTCGCCCACGGGAAGTCGAAGTTGGCCTTCATTCCCACGTATGTGTCGACGATGGGCTCGGTGCCGACATTCGTCACGGTGAACTGCCAGAAGAGAATGTCCTGAGCCAGTTCGCTCTGCCAGCTCATTCCCCGCAGGGACGTGTATATCATCAGCTTGCCGTCATCCGAGTCGTCCTGCCTATTTCGGGAGAAGCTCACCGTGAAGCTTTCCTGATCGGCCACGACCTCTCCTTCCGCATACATTCCGGGTGGCGAGTAGCGGTTAGGACCGGCTCCGGGGAAGCCCGTCCGCGGATCGAGATGAAGCGTCGGCGGCGAAGCGAGCCCCGTCGAGTAGGCCGTCGGGTATCGCGGATAATTCGTCTCGAGGAAGGGGTCGGTCGTCGGATATGTTGTCGGCCATCCGCCCGCCGGCCAGCCGGTCTCATCGTCGCTCACCGCGACAGGCGAGGTCTGCGACGAGCCGATATAATCCGGGAATCCTTCAAAATGGAAGCCCTGATAAAACCGGTAATGGTTCTGGTCTCCACTCTCAACCATGTGCCGGTCCGGGTCATTGTGTGACCACTGCGGCCCGCGATCCATCGACAACCCGCCGACATGGAACGACACCATGTTGCCGTAATAAATGTGGCGCCCGTCCGGATCGGGGTTGTAGGGATACTCGAACGCAGGAAATCGCGAGAGCTCGGGGTACGAAATCCGGCCCGCTCCAATGACGTTAGTGTTGGACATCGTCGTGACGACGCGCCCGACCCCGATCTGTCCCCAGCGCTCGTGTTCGCGGCGTTCCGGCTGTGCCATGGCATCGTGCGTGATGAACGTGCTGAGCACGGCCAATAGCGTTGCCAACCTGAGGCTCTGCCCAAAGTGACGGCGCCACGGACGCGTTGTACGAATTGCCGTTCGGCGTTGCATGTCAGTCATAGGGAGATATCAGAACGAGATGCTGTAACCAATCCGGACGCGTCGTCCGTCCGAAAGCCGAGTTGGGTTGGCCGTGCTTGCGTACGGTGTGCCCGGGTCGCCGTCATCATCCCACCGGCCCGTCACGGGATACACCCAGTAGATATTCTGGCGGTCGAAGACGTTGTACATCTGCACGTAGAAGCGCTGGTTGAGGCCGGCGATTTCGAAGTCGCGGCTGGCGCGCATGTTGACGTTCATGAAAGTCGGCATGCGCTCGGTATTTGGCCGCTCGGCGAGCACGGTGTAGGGCCGGCCGGAGCGAACCTGGCCATTGGCGCTGACACGGTATCCATTACCGAGGCGGACCGAAATGTGGCCGGCCAGGTCGTGCGGACGGTCCCAGTCGGCGAGCTGCGTGCGTACCGCCAAGGGGGAGGAACCGATCGTCTGCGCCGCGACCACCGGGCTCGACGAGCTGATTAGCGTCTGCGATAATGTATAGTTGAGCCTGGCCGTCAGTCGCCGCGCTATTCGGTGCGTCAGCGAAACCTCAAGGCCCTTCGAGTTACCGTAATCCCGGTTTTCGTACATCACATAGCCGGCATCCTCTATCCAGGTCACACCGATCAGGTCGGCGAGCGTCCGGTAATAGGTGGTCAGGTTCAGACGTGTATCCGGGCCGAGGCCGTATTGCAGCCCGGCTTCGTACGTGGTCGACTTTTCGGGCTCCATCTCCGCATTGAAGATGGCGATGCCGATATCCTCCAGGTTCGGGCGCTCGGGATGCGGCCCTCGCTGGTTGATGTTCGACATCATGTCGACATAGTTCGGATACTGATAAAAGTGACCGTAGGCGAAGTGGAAAGCGGCGCGTTCGGAGACCGGGTACGACACACCCAGGCGTGGACTAAAGCGCATCTTCGGCGTCGAGGGCGTGAGATCCGACAGTAGGGGCTGCGACGGATCTTCGAGACCCATCAACGGCATATCCCATCGCTCCCAGCGCAGCCCGAGGTTGACGACCATCCCGATGGACTCGAACTCCATCTTGTCCTGGATGAAGGCCGCCATCTCCTTCGGCCGCGCCTGCACGTAAGACCGGTGGTTCGCATAGGTCGCCATGATCGGGTCACCGTTCTCGTCCACGCCCGTGACGATCGTATAAACGGGCGTCGTCCAGGCCGTCTCCCAGCGGTGGAATAGGTCGAGGTAGCGGTAATCAAACCCGGCCTTAACCTGGTGCTGCCTCGCCACCTGACTGGTCACATTGACGCCGATCTGGTAAGTACGGGACGAGTCTGCACGGTACGACTGATCGCCGCCCGAATATTCGAAGCCGTAGATCTCATCCGCATTACGGGAGCCAAGCTGAATCCGCTGCTCGCGCGTCTTGTGCACGCCGCTCCAGAAGTCGATGCGCTGCGCCGAAGCAAAAGCCTCGTAAAACGTCGTGGAGCTGACCTGGTGCGTGAGCTTGAGGATGACGCCTTCGGCAAGCTGGTCGCGCCACGGCATACCGGCGTGGACGTAGCGATACCTGTGACGGTAGCGCTGATCCTGTACCTGGCTGCGAAGGTAGCTGGCGTTGAGCTTCATACCGGGGCGTGCCAGCCAGGTCAGTTTGACGAGAGAGTGCAACTCGTCCTTCCAGTCGGCCGACCGTGCTCGTCCGAGCTCGTTTCCGTCTTCGTCGAGAATGGGCACCTGGCCCTTCAGGTCGGTCCAGTACGGGACGTCAAAGGCCTGAAAGCGGCCGTCTGTGGTCCGTGCCTGAAGACTCGCGGCAAAGCGAAGATTGTCAACACCCGGCACGGGGCCCGAGACCATGCCCTCCCCTTGGAACGTATTCCGGTCCCATTGCGAGATGCCGAACTTGTCCGTGACGATTCTTGCCTCACCACGATAATTGCTGCCGCCCTCGGTGGCCACCATGTTGATCACACCGGACATCCGCCCGCCATACTCTGCATTGAAGGTGCCGAGCACCGTCATCATTTCGTCGATAGCGCTTCCAAAGTTGTTCTGCGAATAGAGCGCGCCGCCCCACAACGGGTTGTCCACACGGACGCCGTCGATCAGAAACGCCGTCTCGTTCTCACGGCCTCCGCGGATATGCAGACCGTCTCCAGGCGTATCCTCGACGGCTGCGGGGCGCTGCGTAGGCTCAACAATGGATATACCGGCCTGCATTTCCATCAGATCACCCATGCTCTCGATGGGCATCCCCTGGATCTCTTCCGCACTGAACGACTGGGTTGAGGACGTCTGATCTCGCTGAATCAACGGCCGTTCGGCCACGACCACGACCTCCTCACCTTCGATCGCCGCCTCGTTCATCTCGAAATCCTCGCGCGTCGTAAGACCGATGGAAACCTCCACGCCCTGGCGCACAATCGTCTGGAAACCGAGGTACGACACACGGAGCGTATGCGTACCCGGCGACACGTTGATGATCCGGTAGTAACCGTCGACATCGGTCGCAGCGCCGCTCGACGTGCCCTCGAGCACCACCTGCGCGCCGATCAACGGATCGCCTGTTCCCGCCTCGACTACCCGGCCGGCTATCGTGCCAGACGTTCCCTGCGCCGCCGCGCTGTTGATGGACACTAGCACGCCGAGGCTGAACACCGCGACGACCGTCGCAATTCTGGCTCGTGTTATGAAACTCATGAGAGGTTGGCGATGACTTCGCAATTGTGTAGCGCGGCAAACGTGCCGGCCAGCGCGATATGGTGTTGAAAAGCCGTTCATAAGCCGGCCGGCGGAACTATGGTTGTCGTACCAATGGATAGCATAGGGTCAATCATGGTGCGCGTCGGCGCAGGGCGCCCGTCTATCAGCTTCTCGATCACGCGCACGGCAAGGCGGCCGATCTCGGCCATCGGCTGACGGATGGTTGTCAGCACGCCGTCGAAAAACTCGTTCCGTTCGATCCCGTCGAACCCCACGATGGCCAGATCCTCAGGTATCCTGATGCCGGCTTCCTGCACTCGCTTGATGAATCCGTACGCCGCCTGATCGTTGTAGACGAACATCGCCTCCGGCTTTCGAGACGACTCGAGAAACCGCCCGCCCGCTGCATAACCTTTCTCGAACCGGCTGATGTCCCACCGGTCTTCCAGCGCCAGATCCAGAACGAGCGTGTCGGCAGCACTGGCACCGCTTTCTTCGAGACCACGCAGGAAGCCGCGCCGGCGCAGAACCCCGAGCGCGTTCGAACTCTCAGCGCAGAGATAGCCGAACGTGCGATACCCGCAACCGTGCAGATGCCGGCCGGCGATCGCCCCACCTTCCTCATGGTCCACCCCCACACTTCGAATCGAAGGATCGGCGACATACGAAACCATCACGTACGGAAACCCATCCTCATGCATCCGCAGCACCGCTTCCGGAGGCTTCTCCTGGTTTCGCATCGAGGCCACGATCACCCCCTCGACACCGGCCTGCCGGAAATGAGCAATCTGCTGCTCCTCCTTTCCCATCTGACCGGAGGTGCTCGAGAGCAAGAGCGAAAAGCCGTGTTCGTAGGCATACCGCTCAATGCCACCGGCCACGGTCACGAAGAACGGGCTCGTCATGTCGCGCAATACCAGCCCGATGCTCTTCAAAGTGGGTATGCCATCATCGCGGGATCGGATCGACACGAACGTCCCCTGCCCTTTCCGCGTGTGCACCAGACCCTCGCGCGCCAGCTCAGACAATGCACGCCGCACCGTGATGCGACTCACCTCGAATTCCTCGCATAAATCGCGTTGGGAGTCGATTCGGGCGCCCGGACTCAGAACGCCGAGCTCGATCCGATTGCGAAGTTCGTTCGCGACGGATTCCCATAGGGAGGAGGATGTATCAAGTTCTGTCATCGCGCTCATCGATCGCGCCGTAGTGGGCATACCAGCTATACCCAATATCATACCCACTTTCGAACATTGCAACCTCCTAACATTAATAAAATGTTGCCGGGTGCTCCTAACGCCTCTATATTGTGGTTGAACGTTTTAGTACAAACCATTCTTTTCCGAGCGATGATCTGCCTTCGCGACGTCCTCCTGGCCGTATTTATCTTCGGCGTGAGCGTGGTTAACCTCTCTCCCACCGAGGTAAATGCTCAGTCGTTGCAGGTTCTGACACCCGACCCGGAGCTTAACGCCGCCATTGATGCGGGATCGGCGGCGTTGCCGTTTCGCGCCGATGCGGAAAACGGGGAAGTCGTCATCGACCCGGCCTTCCTGTCTGAGCATGCGTGGCTGATGGTAAGGGATGCTAAGCTCGGCGGTCGAAGCATTTCATTCTTTGTGAATGACGGCTGGCTCTACACCGACGGCCGATTCAACAACAACACGCGGCGCCGCCGCTTCTCAAACGATGTGACGCATCGCGTCACGGCGAATGCGGAAGTCCTCGCCTACCACCGCGAACAGGTCGTCGAGAACGAGATCGTACTGTTCATCGTGAGCCCGGTGGCGCAGACCGTGCGCGTTAACATCGACCCGGAGCTGCTCGGGCAGGAACGAGAGCTGACATTCGAAATGGAGGCGGGTGAAGGCCGCTTCGTTCACGTGGTCATCCCGCCCGACGAGTTCACGGTAGTTACCTGGACGCCGGAGGAGGTTACCCGCCGATCCCTCCCTATCGACCGCGGCTGGCGGTTCCGCAAGGGCGAGGTCGACGACGCTTGGAACCCTGCCTTTGACGACACAGACTGGCAGGCCGTCAACATCCCGCACTCCTGGAACGCGCGCGATGTCTATGACCAACGCAACATCCACGACGGCCTCGATATCCTCGAGTGGTATTACCGCGGCCCGGCATGGTACCGCACGGAGTTTTCGGTACCCGACGACCTGCACGACGCTGCCTTTCAAATCCACTTCCTCGGGGCGAATCAGGTCGCCGATGTCTACCTGAACGGCACGCACCTCGGACAACATATCGGTGGATACACACCGTTTCGATTCGATGTGGAAGAGCATCTGCGTCACGACGCGCCGAACCTCCTGGCCGTCCGCGTAACCAACGAGTTCGACTACGACGTGCCGCCACATTCGGCCGACTACAACTTCTACGGCGGCATCTATCGCGAGGTCGAACTCATCGCCGCCGATCCCGTCCACATCCGCGATACCTGGCTGACGACGCCGGACGTCTCGCATCGCGCGGCCACGATGAACGCCCGGACCACCATCCGCAACAGCGACGACCGGCAGCGCCGGGTTCGCCTGGTTACCAGCGTCATCAACCCATACGACGAGATCGTGCAATCTCGCGTTGAGGAGCGCACGATTGCGCCCGGTTCCGAGATTGACCTCGTCTCAATCGGCGCGCCCATTGAATATCCTATGCTGTGGGCGCCCGAGCATCCGTGGCTCTATCGTGTCTCGTCAACCCTGTACGACGAAGACGGCACGGCGCTCGACCAGACCTTCGAGCCGCTCGGCTTCCGGTGGTTCGATTTCGACCCCGAGCGCGGCTTCTTCCTGAACGACGAGCACGTCAAGCTGAAGGGCGTCAACTTCCACCAGGACTTCCTCAATCGGGGCTTCGCCGTCGGGCGCGACCAAAAGCGACAGGATCTCGAGCACATCAAGCGCATGGGCGTCAACTTCCTGCGCGTGGCGCACTACCCGCATCACCCGGATGTATTGCAACTTGCCGACTCCCTCGGAATGATCGTCTGGCAGGAAATCCCCTTCATTAACACGATCGGCCGCCAGGAATTTCTCGACAACACGCTCAACATGCTCCGCGAGATGATTGAGCGCGACAAGAACCACCCTTCAATCGTCATGTGGGGGCTGGGGAATGAGTTCGCGATGCCGTGGCTTACGTCGGAGGATGTCGAGTGGGCGCTGCGCATCATCACCGAACTGCACGCGCTGTCGAAGGAGCTTGACCCGGACCGCTTCACCGTTCAGGGCCACAACCACCTTGCGGACAAGCGTATATTCGAGGCCACCGACATCCAGGCGCGCAACCGGTACTATGGCTGGTACGAAGATTCGTACGAGGATTTCGCGGCCTCGCTCGACGAAGACCGCCGTAACAATCCCCATTGGCGGCTAATGGTCAGTGAATATGGCGCTGAGGCCAAGTACGGCTACCACGTTAACGCGCCGCGCATCTTCGATCATAGCGAGACCTACCAGGTCGACTACCACCGCGCCCACTGGGAGGCCATGCGCGACCGCGACTTCGTGGGCGGCTCCGCACTCTGGAACATGTTTGACTTCGGCTCGACCGTCAAGATCGGCAACATCCCTCGCATCAATCAGAAAGGGATGATGACGAAGGATCGGCGCGAAAAAGACGTGTTCTATTACTATCAGAGCCAATGGTCCGACGAGCCGATGGTCTATATCGTCTCAGAGACGTGGGTGCACCGCTTCGGTCCGGTAGGCGAGCCGCAGGTCGTCCAGGTCTTTTCGAATGCCGAGCGGGTCGAGCTCTTTCACAACGGCGTGTCGCTGGGCGTGCAAGCCGGGACGGGCGATCCTCTGACATGGGATGTACCTTTTACCACCGGCCGCAATATCCTACGAGCCGTCGCACAGGCGCAGGGCGAGACGGTGCGGCACGAGATCGTGCAGTTCTACCACGAGGGAGACATCGAGGCCGCCGAGGAACAGACCGAACCATGGCGAACGGGCGACGAACTGCCGGACGAACCGTAGGTGCGCGCCTGCCAGGCGAATCCCGGTGATGCGAAAAAGGGCAACTCAACCGCGGCGGACGTATCAGCTCGCCGGTCCGGCCGATGATGCTCGGACGACAAGCTCGGCCCCAAAGACCTGCATCGAACTTGCGTACTCGCGTCCCTGATCGATCTGGTCGAGGATGAGTTCGCCGGCGCTCCGTCCGAGCTCAGCCTTCGGCACCGCTATCGTCGTCAACGGTGGATTCACGAAACCGGCCGCAGGAATGTCGTCGTAACCCACCACCCCGAGGTCTTCCGGCACGCGGATGCCCCGCTCGCGTGCGGCACGCAACGCACCGAGTGCCATCAGGTCGTTGGATGCAAACACAGCGTCCGGCGGTTCGGGAAGATCCAGCAGGCCATTCATCGCGTCGCGGCCGCCTTCGAAGCGGAAGTCGCCCCGTGCGAAGTACGACGCCGGCGCCGACAGTCCGGCATACGCCAGCGCACGCTCGTAACCGCGCCTACGGTGCGTTCGGCTCTCCGCCCCGCGATCGGCCCCCTCAATCAGCGCAATCCGCTGATAGCCTCGCTCCAGAAGATGCTGCGTGGCCACGAAGCCTCCTTCCTCAGAATCTACCATCAGGCGCGTCACCCCGCGGGCCGAGTAGTTCCGCTCGACGGAGACGATCGGCACGTGGTCATCCGCCTCCGTGTACTGTGCCACCAGATCCTCGGGCACCGACGACCCGATGATGATGATGCCGTCGACACGCCGCTCCAGGAGCGCTCCGAAGTTCTTCCGGCCATTGATCGTTTCGTGGTCAGAGTTGCAAAGGAAGACGTTGTGATCCTGTTTCCGAAGTGTGCGCTCGAGCGCGCGGACGATTTCGGTGAAGAAGGGATTCGTGAGGTCGGTTACGATGACACCCACCGCGTTCGTACGCCGCGTCTTCAATCCGCGCGCCAGGGTGTTCGGAACGTAGCGCACAGTTTCGATTGACGCGAGCACCCGTTCGCGGGTGGCCTCAGGCACCCAGTCGGCCCCGTTCAGAACCGCCGAAACTGTTGAAATGGAGAGGCCGCTGTCGTCGGCAACATCCTTGATCGTAGCCATGAACGATATTT
>Ga0209487_1000800_pt1 | contig 27830 bp, 26 predicted proteins | sample Poulit2012_FD_187524 | JGI IMG/M metagenome (GOLD analysis project Ga0209487, IMG submission 187524) | Agricultural soil microbial communities from Georgia to study Nitrogen management - Poultry litter 2012 (SPAdes) (version 2) | ecosystem: Environmental > Terrestrial > Soil > Agricultural land...
GATGAACTGACTCAATCGATCGAAAAATATTTAGTTGAAATGAGGTGTAGTTCGATAAAGATTCTTACATTTGCCATCCGAAAATACTAAATTATTAAATAATGTATGCAATTGTAGAAATAGCAGGGCTTCAATACAAAGTAGAGCAAGACCAACAATTGTACGTAAACCGTTTGCAAGGTGAAGCAGGTTCAGAAGTTACTTTTGACCGTGTTTTATTGACTGACAACGGAACTGTACAAGTTGGCGCCCCGGTTATAAACGGTGTTTCCGTAGTAGCGAAAATCGTTGAGCACGTAAGAGGTGACAAAGTAATCGTTTTCAAAAAGAAAAGAAGAAAAGGTTACAAAGTAAAGAAAGGTCATCGTCAGCATTTCACCAAAATTGAAGTAATTTCAATCGGTGGAGGTAAAACTAAGGCAGCAAAGAAAGAAGCGCCTAAGAAAGAAGAAACTAAAGAAGAATCAGAAAATTAATTAAAAATGGCACATAAGAAAGGAGTCGGTAGTTCCAAGAACGGACGCGAATCTCACTCGAAGAGATTAGGAGTGAAGATTTTCGGTGGACAAGATGCAAAAGCAGGAAATATCCTTGTTCGCCAAAGAGGTACGCAACACCATCCAGGTGATAACGTAGGAATGGGTAAAGACCACACCTTGTTTGCTCTTGTTGACGGAAAAGTAGTTTTCCGTAAAAAAGCAAATAACAGATCTTACGTTTCTATTGAACCGGTGGTTGAATAAGTAAATTAATATCTTATAATACAAAAAGCTTCTCGTTTGAGAAGCTTTTTTTGTTCATATTATCATCGTCGATTTATTGAATCGATACTTTAGCATCGGTCAAAACCTTGATTTGCTCTTCAAAACCTTTGTCTGGATTTTGCTTGAAAGCATTCGACTTTATTGTTATCGCTTGATCCAACAACATTCTCAATGCTTGTGCTAAATTCGGATTGTCATTTGCATAAAATCTATATACTTGTGTGTAAGTATCTGCTATGATTTTTGTCGATTCTAAATCATTTGATTCTAAAACCCAATGAAATCCTCTTTCTAATTTCGTCCCCAAAACTTCGTCTTCAAATTTCTCAAACAAATAAAACGCTACTGCATCTGCCGCAACTTTTAACTTCGAATGATCATTGTTCTCAATCCAATGACTCAACATTTCTGCCACCAACCTATAATTCGATCCAACTACCTCATCTGGCAAATCCATAAATTCTGAAACTCTCGAAGGATCTATCCTCAAAACTCCAACAGCCGCAGCTGCTTGTACGCTGAAAGATTGACTTTTCGATCCTTCTTTAAACAACTCCAAATCATTTTCGCCCATTTCATTCAACTTTTGATAAGCTGCCGCTTGCACCAAGGTCTTGGAATCTGAAGTGGCTAATTTCTTTAAAACCGAAATAGATTTAGATTTCACATTTCTATCTTTTGCATCTAAATGATTGATGGCTTGAATTCGTATGCCCTCGTACTCATCTTCCATTGCTTTTATCAATGTATTTAAAGCTTTTTCATTGGTCGATTGAGAATTTGCTAAAACCTCTAATGCCAATGCTTTTGTGATGAATTCATCTTGTCCGTAGTTGAATTGAGCAATGAATTCATCAGTTGTTTTGTTATCCGTAATTTCACATAAAATATCTTGATCGGCATTTGGAATTATAACTTCAGGTTTCTTCGCTACATCGAACTCAAAGGTGTTTACTCTTTTCTTGGAAATCCAAACATTTTCTCTTTTGACTTTTCCATCAACTACAATATCTATTGCAAAAGGAAATTCAAAATAATTGTTTTGAGATTGAGAAACATGAACTTTTACTTTTTTAGAATTGGCGTCATAATCGTAAGCTAAAATTAATTTTGGATGACCATTCGAATAAAACCATTGATCAAAAAACCAATTCAAATCCAATCCACTTACTTCTTCTAAGGCCAATCGAATGTGAGTTCCTTCTGCAGTTCCGTAGGCATTGTCATGTAAATATTTACTCAAACCAGCATAAAATGCTTCGTCGCCCAAATATTTTCTCAACATATGCAAAATTCCTTTTCCTCCTTTGTTGTAAGACACCAAATCAAACATATCTTGTTTGTCCTTGTAATATTTTCGAATCAAATCTTTCCCAAAATGAGATTCATCTGATGTATATCGCTTCAAATCGAAATATCTGTCCTCTTCTGCTTTATTTTTCCCATATTTATATTCATTCCATAAATATTCAGAATAATTGGCAAAAGCTTCATTGACTGCTAAATTTGTCCAGCTTTCTGTAGTTACTAAATTTCCAAACCAATGATGAATCAACTCGTGTGCAATCGTACCTTCCCAAATATTTTCATCGATCAATTGCCCTGGCTTTTGTTGTGCTCTTTCTTGATGCAGAACTGCAGTTGTATTTTCCATAGCGCCACTTACATAATCTCTTGCGACCATTTGTGAATATTTATTCCATGGATATTTATATTGCAAAATATCAGAGAAAAACTGAATCATCTCTGGCGTATCTCCAAAAATATCTTTTGCATAGGGTGCATATTCGTGTTCTACATAATAATCAACAACGATGTCTTCCCATCTGTCTTTAATCACAGCAAAATCTCCAATTCCTACAAAGAAAAGATAAGGTGCATGTTTTTCTTTAAAATTCCAATAATCAGTTCTTGTACCATCAGAGTTTTTGGTTTGTTTTTTTAACTTCCCGTTGGACAAGGTTACATATTGATCTGGAACTGTTAAATAAATTTCTTGTGAAGTTTTTTGATTGGGTTTATCAATTGTAGGAAACCAAGCAGAATTCGATTCCGGCTCACCTTGTGTCCAAATTTGAGTGGGTTTATTGGGTTCTTCACCTCTTGGATTGATAAAATACAAACCTTTAGCAGAAGAAATCGCTCTACTTCCTTGAGCTTTCACTTCGTTCGGTCGAGCTGTATATTTTATATAAACAGTATAATCCTCATTTCTATTGTAAACTTTATCTAAATCAATAAAAACTTGGAAATCATCTTGGGTAAAATTCAATTTTTTCTTAGAATTTCCTTTCAGCATTTCAATGGAATGAATCTCCATAGACTTAGCATCTAAAGTCAATTGATTGGTATCGTAAAAATGTGGTTTCAAAGTAATCCAAGCTTCACCATGAACTTCTTCTTTCTCATAATCAAATTTCAAATCCAATTTCGTATGAATTAAACTATTGATTTTCTGAGCTTCAGCTCTATAAATATTCATTGGATTGGTTTGATCCAAACGATAACTCGGTGGAATTGGATCTTTGACTTGAGCCATAGATGTTTGGCCAATTGCAAATGCGATAACTATGCTTAAAAAATATCTTTTCATCGAATGAAAGTTTATTAAAATTCAAAAACAAACGGAAAGATAAACAAATTTAAGCGATTCAATCCTTCAAATATTTGTTAAGTTTTCACGGTTTTTTCAAAAATAATTTAATGGATTAATTAAAAATTTTAACAAACTGGCAAGTTGTTTGATTTTAGACTAATGTTTAAAATTTATTATTATGAAACAATCTATCAGTCTAATCATTACAGTTTTATTCTTATTTGGAATTCAGAACCTTAACGCCCAAGCATACAAAAACGCTTTAGGAATCGGGATAGATTTGGGCAATGGAAGCACTTTGGCGGGACCTCAATTCAAACATTCGATGGATGGAAAAAATGCTCTCAATGCACAAGTTTTATTTGGCGATAATCTAACTGCAATTGGTGTTGATTATTCTTACAATCAACCGATCACTGGAGCCTCTGGTCTGTGGTGGTATGTTGGAGTTGGTCCACAAATCACTTTTCATGACAAAGTCGATAAAACTTATTTTGCCATTCGTCCGGCTTTAGGAATTGAATATAAAATACCGACCGTTCCTTTAGGTTTTCATTTTGATTGGAAACCTTGGTGGAATTTATCAGAACATACCGATTTTGAAGCTGGAAGATTTTCTTTAGGTTTTAAATTTATATTGAATTAAATAATTATTCAAATCAATCAAAGCCGTATTCTGAAAGGAATGCGGCTTTTTTCATACGACTAACACCCTACAAATCAACGCACAAAGTTTTTTTTAAAGCGTAAAATTTATCTATTTTTATAGGTGTTCCAATGGAATTTCAGCTCGAACACCAACCTCTAAGTCTCACTAAACACACTTACCATGAGAAAAACATTGATTGTATTTCTATTGCTCTACTCTATTTCTATCAATGCTCAAGAAGAAGAATTGAAACCTGTGGTCTATCAAACTGCTGTGGGTGGATATTTCGAATTGGGTTCTGAATCGAATTTATTTGGTGTTCAAATCAAACAATTTTTAGATCATTGGCATGCGGTCAATGGTCAAATTTTATTTGATAGTGAAACCATTATTTTGGGAGTGGATTATTCGTTCAACAACGATTTACCTTTTGCCTACACCATCAGTTGGTATTTTGGTGGTGGTGCTCAAGTTGCGTTTTTAAACAAAAAAGACGATACCAGTTTTGCTTTACGGCCAATGGTGGGAGTCGAATACAAAGCCAGAGATTTTCCAATGGTCGTCAATGTTGAATTCAAACCATTTTGGAGCATAGGAAAAGGAGGTCAATTTGACCTGAATAGATTTGGAATAGGTGTAAAATATGTTTTACATCGCGATATTTGGTGATTAAACCGCAACTTTTCCTTTGATATGAGGATGAGATTCATATCCTTCTAAAGTGAAATCCTCATAAGTAAATTCAAAAATATCTCTGATTGCTGGATTTAAAATCATTTGGGGTAACTTTTTAGGTTCACGAGTCAATTGCAAATTGATTTGATCAAAATGATTGGAATAAATATGTGCATCACCAAAAGTGTGTACAAATTCTCCTTCTTCTAAATCACAAACCTGTGCCATCATTTTCAATAAAAGTGCGTAAGAAGCAATATTGAAAGGAACACCCAAGAATATATCGGCACTTCTTTGGTACAATTGCAAAGAGAGTTTTCCATCGTTGACATAAAACTGAAAGAAAGCATGACAAGGCGCCAAAGCCATTTGGTCGATTTCGCCTACATTCCAAGCCGAGACAATAATTCTTCTGGAATCTGGATTATTTTTAATTTGATCGATAGCCAATTTTATTTGGTCAATGGTCTCGCCGTTTGGTTTGGTCCAAGATCTCCATTGATGACCATAAACTGGACCTAATTCACCATTCTCATCTGCCCATTCATTCCAAATACGAACATCGTTTTCTTGTAAATATTTGATATTTGTATCGCCTTTTAAAAACCATAACAATTCATGGATGATAGATTTTAAATGTAATTTTTTGGTAGTAACCATAGGAAAACCATCGGCCATATCAAATCTCATTTGATAGCCAAAAACACTTTTAGTCCCAGTACCCGTACGGTCTTCCTTCATTGAACCGTTTTCCATTACATGCTTTGCTAAATCCAAATATTGTCTCATTTCTTTAAAGTTTTACTATTGCAAACTTCCGAATTTTTTTGGACAATACTACATATGTTAGAATACATCGTCCGATTTATAATTTTAAAAATTTAACTTCCTATATTTGTCCAATGAAAAAGCAAGAAAACGGAATTTTCGGATTGAGACCTGTGATGGAAGCCATTGAAGCAGGGAAAACCATCGATAAACTTTTTGTACAAAAAGGCCTTCAAGGTGAAATTTTCTCTGAGCTAAGAAAACTCATCAGCGAATACGATATTTCCGTTCAATATGTACCTATCGAAAAACTCAATCGACTCACAAGGAAAAATCATCAAGGTGTATTTGCATTTATTTCTCCTATTGATTTTCATAAAATTGACAATCTTCTACCGATGATATATGAACAAGGCAAAAGTCCATTTCTATTGATTTTGGATAGAATTAGCGATGTTAGAAATTTTGGTGCGATTGCTCGAACTGCAGAATGTGTAGGTGTAGATGCGATTATCATTCCTCAAAAAGGATCGGCTTCTATCAATGCCGACGCTGTAAAAACTTCAACAGGAGCTCTGTACAATATTCCCGTTTGTAAAGAAAATAACCTGAAAAAAACCATTCAATTTCTACAAAACTCAGGCATTCAAATCGTCAGTGCAACAGAAAAAGCAGTGGATTTTGTCTATGATGCCGATTTTTCATTGCCAACAGCAATTGTTATGGGAAGTGAAGAAGACGGAATTTCTGATGACTTATTAAAAGCTTCTGACCATATTGTAAAACTACCAATGTTTGGAAAAACTTCTTCATTGAATGTTTCAGTTGCAAGTGGAGTTTTTTTGTATGAAGTTGTCAGACAAAGAGCAGAATTTTAAAAATTATTTGTAAATTCGTTGCGTGAAACAACAGTTAAAAATATTAACCTTCATTTTATCGGTAATGATTTTCATGTCACCGACCTTGGCTTTCACTTCGACTTTACAAGTTGAAGCGAGCTTCGAAAATATGGTTTGTTGCAAAGCAAACGATGTTGAAGATGAAGAGTTAAAAGATTGTTGCATGATGTCAGATCAAGAAGATGCAAATAGTTGTGAAGACAACAATTGCAATCCGAATACTTGTCATTTCGTTCAATCTTCTGTTTTTCATGTTTATTTCCCAAAAAACAATTCATTCGATCATTTAAATATAGATTTTATCGAAAAATCTAAATTCGATTTTTATCAATCTTTCATTATCAAAGACTTGGCTGACTCTACTTGGAAGCCTCCCAAATACATTTCTTAATCTTTCAAATCAAAAGAAACATAAAAATGTTTCTAACACTTATTGTTTAAGATAAAAGAATAGAAATGTATAAAAATATCATATTTATATTCTTGTCGCTTTTTTCAATCGGACTTATGGCGCAAGAAGTAAACAAAACACTTACAGTCAAAGGCAACTGTGGTATGTGTAAAGAACGTATCGAAACTGCCGTGAAAAAATTCCCAACTGCTAAAGGAAATTGGGAAGCATCGACTCAAACTTTAAATCTAACTTTCTCTGAAGATGCTACTTCTTTGGATGAAATAGCCAAAGGAATTGCAGAAGCAGGTCATGACAACTCTTTGTATTTGGCCGATCCAAAAACTTATGAAAATTTGCACTCATGCTGCTTGTATAGCCGAGAGGAAGCAATGATCGAAACGATCAAAGTAAGAGGAAATTGCTCGATGTGTAAAGCAAGCATCGAAAATGCCATCAGTGAAATTCCATCTGCCATTGGTAATTGGGACATTCACACCAAAATATTGACCGTAAAATACGATCCAAATCAAACCAATCTCAAAGCAATCATGAGAAATGTCGCTCAAAGTGGATATGACAACGAATTGTATTTGGCAGATGATAAAGATTATCAATCTCTGGCAACTTGCTGCCTCTATAACAGAGAAATTCCTTGGGATGAAATCGCTTATAGCGAAGGAACTCATGTGGATGAATCTCATGCAGGACACAATCACGACCATAATGAATTGACTGAAGTTGAAGAATGGGAAGAAGAATGGGATGACTTCTTTGATGAAGAAGTTCAATTGACCACAGCCACAATTACAGGAAGTGTTGCTGCTACAGCTATGGATAAAAACGCAGTTGGTTTGCAATTAAACATTTCTGACAGAGAATTGCTGAAAGCTGCTTGTTGTAATTTGTCAGAAAGCTTCGAAACCAATGCTACAGTTGATGTTTCTTATTCGAATGCCGTTTCAGGTACCAAAGAAATTAAAATGCTCGGTTTGGATCAAAAATATGTCTTAATTACTAAGGAACTTTTACCTGAGGTTAGAGGAATTAATTCTGCTTATGGAATGAATTTCATTCCAGGTCGATGGATAGAAAGCATTCAATTGGTCAAAGGAGCAGGATCTGTTACCAATGGCTATGAATCTATCGTTGGACACATCAACACCGAGTTGTATAAATCAGTTGATAAACCCAAAACTTCATTGAATTTCTATGGTGATATCAACACCCGTTGGGAAGGAAATTTCGTTCATAATGATCAACTCAACGATCGATGGACTCAGTCGGTTTTGTTGAGTGGAAATGCAGTTACAAGCAGACAAGATCATAACGATGATGGATTTATGGATCATCCGGTTGGTCATGGAATCAACTTGAGCTATTTGCTGAATTACAATGACTTAAATAACTCAGGCTTAGGAACTCATTTTGGGTTAAATTATGTAACTGACAATAGAATTGGAGGTCAAATGGATTTCAAAGAGAAATACGACAAAGGCACGACCAATAATTATGGAATCGGAATTGACATTCAACGCTTTCAATTTTGGAACAAAACAGGTTTTGTTTTTCCAGGAAAACCTTATCAAAGCATCGGTTGGATGAATCAATTCACTTACCAAGAACAAGACAGTTATTTCGGTCTGAGAGCTTATGACGCCAATCAGAAAACCTTTTATTCGAACTTGATTTTCGAAAGTATTCTTGGAAATACTGCTCACACTTATAAAGTTGGTGCGAGTTTTTTATATGATCATTTCGATGAATTTTATAATCAAATCAATTATAAAAGAAATGAAACTGTTCCAGGTGCTTTTGCAGAATACACTTATTTGGGCGATAAATTAACAGCTGTAGTTGGTGCGAGAGTTGATTTTCACAATTTAGCAGGCACACAATTTACACCGAGATTGAATTTGAAATATGATATCACACCTTCAACAATTTTGAGAGCTTCCGCAGGTCGTGGATTTAGAACTGCCAATATTTTCGCAGAAAGTCAATCTTATTTCGCATCGAATCGTCAAGTTCAAATCTTAAATAACGATGGTGACATCTATGGATTGAAACCAGAAATCGCATGGAATTATGGTTTGAGTTTGCAACAAGAGTTTAGAGTTTTCAATAGACGAAGTACGATTGTAGCTGATTTCTTTAGAACAGATTTCCAAGATCAAGTATTAATTGACTTAGACAGTTCACCTCAGCATATTTTGTTTTATAACTTGGATGGAGAATCTTACGCCAACAGCTTCCAAATTCAATGGGATTTCGAGCCTATCAGAAGATTAGAAACTCGTTTGGCTTATAAATTTTACGACACCAAAGTCGATTATGAATCTGGAGCAAAGGAACTTCCTTTCACACCGAAACATAGAGGTTTCTTGAATTTAGGATATTCGACGGTTCGCTCTGGCAATGGATCGCAATGGAGTTTTGATACGACTTTGCAATGGATTGGGCAACAACGCCTGCCAGGCTCGATGAGCAATCCAACGGAATTTCAATGGAAAGAAAAGCCAAATGATTACTTTTTGCTGAGTGCACAAATCGCTAAAAGTTTCAATCGAAACCTAAGAGTTTATATAGGTGGAGATAATTTGTTGAGTTATACTCAAGATGATGCAATAGTCGATGCACAGAATCCTTTCAGTAATTATTTCGATGGTGGGATGCTCTATGCACCTGTGATGCCAGCGAATTTCTATATCGGAATTGATATCGATTTTTAAAGAAAAATAACTTTTTACGAAAACCGTTTCACTGACATGTGGAACGGTTTTTTTATTGTTTTTCCAATAAAATTAAGCTTAGTTTTTTGAATCCTTTTGAAAATTGTATTTTTGATTTAAATTCATTCGATATGAAATACACAACTATCATTGGAACTTTATTGATTGCAATAGGATTAGTTGCATCTTTTGTTGCTAAAGTTGATTTTTTAGAACTCATTGCTCAGCCCAACTTCGCTTTGGGATTGCTTTATGGTGGTGGACTTGGCATGTTGATCGGTGGTTTTATTGGTTGGTTATACAAAAGAACTAAAGTTGAAAATCCCAATCAAAAAGTTGAAAAGAAGTAATTATTCATTTTCATTTACTCAAAATACACTTTCCAAAACTTCAATCCAAGGTTCCCATTCATCCACTAAATTGGAATTATGGGTCAGAATGATCATTTCACCATTGACATTTTGAACAGCAGTTTTCAATCGATTCATTTCCAATTTTGCTTCATCGACCGATAATTTCATATAATTTCTCAAACTTACGTCCATCGCACAAAACGGGCGGACTTTCAAAGTCGTCTTTTCATCATTTTCTAAATCAAACCAATAAAAAGGCGTTGCTGTTCCCGCTCTGAAGCCCGCAACATCAGCATATGCCATGGTGTGATCTTCTATAATCCCTTCTTCAATCAACCTTCTGTAAGTCGTTGGTAAATTGAGCTTAATATAATGTTGACGTGACTTTTCTATGGGACGATTGACGATTTTCGATAAACGATTGATTTCAAGTTTTAATTTATTGGGCTTTGCATTAGAAACATACGAAGGATGAATTCCTATTTCTGCCCAATTTGATACTTCTTTGATTTTTCTTTGAAAATCTGAATTGTTCACTGGACAATTTTTATCAAATGCTGAATAATCGCCCATTAACCAAAAGAATATCATTTCTACATTGTGCTTTTCTTTCAAAGATTTGAAATAATCATATGTATCGTACGGATCCTTCATTTTTCCTGAAATCACATCGCGACGCTCAGAAAAAATTCTAAAATTCATCTGAATTACATCTCTGATATATCCGCCATAAATTCTTTTAAACCCTTTGTGTTTATACTTCCAAGCTTGATCGATATCGACCGTAACTACCAATTTAAATTCTCTTTTTTTAAATTCCAATAAAGGAAATTTACTTTTTAATTCGGATTGAAATTTCAAAATCCACTCGTCCACAAAAGGAGTTCTATACACTTTATCGATTCCGGAAATTCTCTGATGAGTGTCCAATTCTTGTTGAAAATATTCTTCATACCTGCTCAACGCGTAGAAACATTGACCCACAGGATGGAGTTCATCGAAATTAATTCCTTCAAAAATTCCTTTTTCAAACATGAATTCATCTGATTTCAAATGAATTTCTTCATTAATTTTTTCAGGTGCATAACTCAATTTGTAGTTATCTGAAGCTTCAAAAAATTGGATATTGCTCGTCAACTCAAAATCTAAACCTGAGAATTCTTTCAAGATAAATTCAAAGATGTATTGAATTCTTTGATTAATTTTTGGGGTATAAACTAATATTTTCTTCATGTAAATTTAAAATCACAGCTCACCTTCATCGGCAAAGCTAAAATAAGATTTTTGCGTAACAATCAGATGATCCAACACATTTAAATCCAAAGTTTCCGCTGCTTTTTTTACTTTTTGTGTAATTAGATAATCGGCTTTGCTCGGCTTTAAATTTCCTGAAGGATGATTATGCGCAAGTATAATTCCCGTTGCCATTTCTTCCAAAGCAATTTTCAAAATTATCCTTACATCCACTGCAGTTTGACTGATTCCACCTTTGCTGATTTGTTCTTTATGAATGACAAAGTTGGCTTGATTCAAAAATAAAACCCAGAATTCCTCCACCTGCAAATCGCCAATCAAACTTCTCAAAATCGTAAAAGCATCCACACTGCTTGTGATTTTAGGTTTTTCTTCGTGGGCTTGAGCTGCTCTTCTTCTTCCGATTTCCATCGCTGCAATGATACTCACCGCCTTTGCCGTTCCTATGCCTTTGAATTTACATAAATCCTTGACCGAAAGCCGTGACAAATTATGCCAATTATTGTTCACCGATTGCAAAACTCTTTTCGATAAATCAACGGCTGATTCTTCTCTCGAACCCGATCCCATTATGATAGCGAGCAATTCCGAATCGGATAAGGCTCGTTTTCCGTTCAATAATAACTTTTCTCTTGGACGATCATCTTCCGCCCAATTTTTAATCGATTTTTGTTGGTAGTCCATAGTTTTAGTAGATTTAGGTTTGGACTTTTAAAGTTATAAAAATTTCACTACATTATATAATTCAACTTTTTACAGTAAATTTGTAAATTATAATAAGAAATTTATTAAATATGTCAATCACAAAAGAAAAAATAGATGAAATCGGCCTAAAACTGGTCGAAACTTTAAAAACCATATATGACCCTGAAATCCCTGTGGATATTTATGAATTAGGGTTGATTTATGATGCATATGTCAATGAGGAAGGAGTTGTAAAAGTTCTAATGACTTTGACTACTCCTAATTGTCCTGTAGCTGAGACCATGCCTACTTGGGTGAAAGATGCTGTGCTACAAATCGATGGTGTAACTGATGCAGAAGTTGAATTGACTTTTGACCCACCATGGGACAGAGATATGATGAGTGAGGAAGCGAAGTTCGAATTGGGCTTTTTATAAAAATTAATTTAAAATTAAAATAATGGATATTTTTCAAATTATCGATTCCTTATCATTCATCTTATACATCGTTGTATTTGTAGTGATATTAAGCGCTTTGGGACTTTTCTTCATCGTTAAACAACAAACAGCAGTCATCGTTGAACGTTTCGGAAAATTTCAAAGTGTACGTCGTGCGGGTTTTCAATTCAAAATTCCTTTGGTCGATCGAATTGCAGGTAAACTTTCATTGAAAGTTCAACAATTAGATGTTGTAGTTGAAACCAAAACCAAAGATGATGTTTTTGTGAAATTGAAAGTTTCAGTTCAATACATGGTTTTAAAATCCAAAATCTATGAGGCTTTCTATAAATTAGACAATCCTTATGCTCAAATCACTTCTTATGTTTTTGACGTGGTGAGAGCTGAAGTTCCTAAACTAAGATTGGATGATGTTTTTGAAAAGAAAGACGACATTGCTATTGCTGTTAAAAATGAACTGCAAGATGCCATGAACGAATATGGTTACGATATCATCAAAACTTTAGTTACAGATATCGATCCAGACGAACAAGTTAAGCATGCGATGAATAGAATTAATGCTTCTGAGCGTGAAAAAGTTGCCGCACAATACGAAGGTGATGCGCAAAGAATTCTAATCGTAGAAAAAGCAAGAGCTGAAGCCGAAAGTAAAAGACTTCAAGGTCAAGGTATAGCCGACCAAAGAAGAGAAATCGCTAAAGGTTTGTTAGAGTCTGTAGATGTCCTCAACAAAGTGGGAATCAACTCTCAAGAAGCTTCAGCTTTGATTGTTGTTACTCAACATTACGATACACTTCAATCCATAGGTGAGAATTCTGGAACAAAATTGATCATGCTTCCAAATTCCCCAAATGCTGCGAGCGAAATGCTAAATAATATGGTCGCTTCATTCTCCGCCGCCAATTTGATAGGTGAAGAAATGAAAGAACAAAACAAAAATAAATAACATCCAAAAGGCAGCTCGAAAGCTGCCTTTTTTATTGTTTATTAGATAAATTGTAAATTTGTTCTGTATGAAATCTTTAGAGCAAATATTAGAGTTCAGAAATATTCAACCCACAGCTATGCGTTTATTGGTTTTAAAAACTTTACAAAAAACCGATTATGCATTGAGTCTGTCTGAGTTGGAAAATCATTTTGAACAAGCCGATAAAACAACACTTTATCGCACGCTTAAAACTTTCGAAAAAAACAAACTCGTTCATAGTATAGACGATGGAAGTGGTTCAATCAAATATGCACTTTGCGATCTAAATTGTGAATGTTTACCCGAGCAAGCACATGTGCATTTTCATTGTAACAAATGCGAACAAACCTTTTGTATGAAAGAATATGCATTGCCCAAAGTTTCATTGCCAAAAAAATTCATAGCCGAAGAAATCAATTGGGTCATCAAAGGTCTTTGTGAAAAATGTAGTTAATTGAAAATCATCATTGCAAATTGGTTGCATCATTTACTTCATAAATTTGTATTCAATAAATGAATACTATGTCACAAACTTGTAACTGTTCTATAGATCATACAGATTCACATCACGACCATAACCACGGAAATTCATCTTCATTCAAAACATATATTCCAGCAATCATCAGTTTTTTGATGCTCTTGACTGGAATTTTGTCCGACCATTTCAAATCTCCCGAATTTTTCCAAAATGAATTCATAAGATTGTCTTGGTACACCATCGCTTACTTGATCGTTGGAATTCCAGTGATTTTACAAGCCATTAAATTGCTCAGGAAATTAGATTTTTTCAATGAATTTTCATTGATGAGCATAGCTACTTTAGGTGCATTTATTTTAGGAGAATATCCCGAAGGAGTGAGCGTAATGTTATTTTATTCGGTAGGTGAACTTTTCCAAAACGCAGCTGTAAATAAAGCCAAAGACAACATCAAAGCGCTATTGGATGTCCGACCAAATTTTGCCACAGTTTTTAGGCAAAACCAATGGAAAACCATCGCACCCGAAGAAGTGAAAGTCGGAGAAATCATTCAAATCAAAGTAGGCGAAAAAGTTCCTTTGGATGGGTTGATGTTGTCCGAAAGTTCGAGTTTTGACACTTCTGCATTGACGGGCGAAAGTAAACCAAATACCCTTAGAAAAGGAGAAATTATTTTGGCAGGAATGCTCAATTTGGACAAAGTAATTGAAATTGAAACGACTAAAAAATTCGAAGATAGCTCTTTGGCAAAGATCCTTGAATTGGTCCAAAATGCAAATTCACAAAAAGCAAAAACTGAGTTATTCATCAGAAAATTCGCAAAGATTTACACACCTATAGTTTTCTTTTTGGCGGTGGCACTTACTTTTCTTCCATTTTTCTTTGTAGAAAATTACGAATTCAATGATTGGTTTTATCGCGCCTTAGTTTTCTTAGTAATTTCATGTCCATGTGCTTTGGTGATCTCAATTCCTTTAGGATATTTTGGAGGAATTGGTGCTTCTTCACGCAATGGTATTTTGTTCAAAGGATCAAATTACCTCGACCTGATGAGCAAAGTGAATACTATAGTTATGGATAAAACAGGTACGCTGACGCACGGAGTTTTTAAAGTTCAAAAAGTTCACAGCAACGAATTAGATACTAAAGAATTTTTAGATATCGTATCTGCTATCGAAAGTTATTCAACTCATCCCATCGCTCGAGCCATAGTTTCTCATCATTCGAGTAATTTATCCGCTGAAAAAGTTGAAGAAATTTCCGGTCACGGATTGAAAGGTGAAGTCAATGGAAAAAGCGTTTCGGTTGGAAATGGAAAATTGTTGAAGAAATTCAATATTGATTATGATTCCAACATCGATCAAATCGTAGAAAGTATAGTCATCGTAGCCATCGACAACAAATATGCTGGTTATATAACGATAGCCGATGAAATCAAATCGGATGCTGCTCAAGCAATAGTTGAAATGAAAAAAAATGGAGTCAAGCAAGCGATAATGTTAAGTGGTGACAAAGAAAGTATCGTTCAAAAAGTAGCTTCCACTTTAAAAATCGATAAAGCTTTCGGTGGATTGTTGCCCGAAGACAAAGTCAGAAAAGTAGAAGAATTACAAGCTGATTCCAACAACATTATTGCTTTTGTGGGCGATGGAATCAACGATGCTCCAGTTTTGGCAATGAGTGATATAGGTATCGCTATGGGTGGTATGGGAAGTGATTTGGCGATAGAAACTGCAGATGTTGTTATACAAACCGATCAACCATCAAAAATTCCAACGGCCATTAAAATCGGTAAAAAAACTAAGCAAATCGTTATTCAAAATATCTCACTTGCCTTTGGAGTGAAATTAATTGTATTGATTTTAGGTGCAGGAGGTTTGGCTACTATGTGGGAAGCCGTTTTCGCTGATGTTGGAGTTGCACTTTTAGCAATTTTAAACGCAATAAGAATTCAGCAAATGAAATTTTAAACTATATTTGAATCTAAAATTTTACATGAGATTCATTACACTTTTACTTTTATTACTTTCTTTTTCGGTTTATTCACAAGAATTCCACGAACAATTAGCCATTGAATCCTGCGAATGCGTTGCACAAATAGATCTCGAAAGTTTAACCTATGAACAAAGAGAAGTTCAACTGGGAGTTTGTCTTATAGTGAGTTTGGGAAAATTTAGTAAAGAACTCGAAAACACCTACGGAAAAACTTTCATTGATTTTGACGAAAAAGAGCAAATACTTTTATTTGAAAAAGTTGGCTTTAAAATGTGGGAAATTTGTCCAGTTAACATGATGAATTTTTCTGATGACTTTGCTTTTAATGATTCAGAAGATTTTCCAAGTGTTGAATTTGGAAAAATTTCAACCATCCAACAAAATCAATTCAACACCGTCGTATTGAGGTTAGGCGACGGATCTTTGAACAATTTTTTATGGTTATGGGATTTCGAAGGATCTGATATTTTGATTGAAAAAGAATATATTGACAAATGGATCAATATTTTTTATATCGAAGCGCCTATGTACAATCCTGAAACTTCATCTTATGTCAACTATAAAATCATTGACAAGATTGAATTGGGCGAATGATCGATCAAAGTTTACTTACTCTATTTAAATTTTTATAAGTTTAATTCAATAAGTTTCAACTTCACTTGATTCTTGTTTAAATTTGCATTCATTCACACTTAAATTATACAAAAATGAAAATTTGGGACAAAGGTTTCTCAGTAGATGATAAAATCGAAAAATTCACTGTTGGAAAAGACCGTATTTTAGATGTTTATCTCGCAAAATATGACGCTATCGCTTCCAAAGCTCAAGCCAATATGTTGGCAAAAGTTGGAATCATCACAGAAGAAGACAACTCTAAGTTGCAAAAAGCCTTGGATGAAATCATCGCTCGTTGCGAAAAAGGTGAGTTTTTTATCGATGAAAACTACGAAGATGTTCATTCTAAAATCGAAGCTGAGCTAATTGAAAAAACGGGTGATGCAGGAAAAATGATTCACACGGCTCGTTCGAGAAATGACCAAGTTTTAGTCGCTATTCAATTATTTTTAAAGGAATATCTAAGCGAAACAAAATCAAAAGTTCTAAAACTGATCGATATAATGATCGAAAAGGCTGAAATTCACAAAGGTGATTTGATGCCCGGATATACTCATTTCCAAGCAGCTATGCCAAGTAGTTTCGGGATGTGGTTTTCTGCTTATGCTGAGAATTTATTGTCCGATTTATACTTTTTAGATGCAGCTTACAAAGTAGCCGACCAAAATCCTTTGGGGTCAGGAGCTGGATTTGGAACTAGTTTTCCTATCGACCGAAAAGCGACGACTCAAGAATTAGGTTTTTCTGAAATGGCCGTTAGTTCAGTCGGTGCTCAAATGCTCAGAGGAAAAACAGAAAAGTCAACTGCTGTTGCTATTTCAATGATTTCAGCAACGCTTTCTAAACTTTCTTACGATTTGGTGATGTATAACAGTCAAGACATGGGATTTGTTGAGTTGCCAAAAGAAATGACCACTGGCTCATCGATTATGCCACATAAGAAAAATCCAGACGTATTTGAATTGACTCGAGCACATTGCAACCGCTTGCAAGCTTTGCCAAACGACATCACAATGACTATCAACAATTTACCTAGCGGATACCATAGAGATTTTCAAATTTTAAAAGAATTTTTATTTGAACCTATGGAACAATTCAACAATATCTTGGATATTTTGATATTTGCCATTCCTCAGTTGAAGATCAAAACTGATTTCATGGATCAAAGCAAATATGATTCGATTTATACAGTCGAAAACATCAATCACTTATTACAAACAGGAACTTCTTTCCGCGATGCCTATAGAATCGTAGGAATTGAAGTCGATGAAGGAACTTATACACCTCACAAAGAATTTAAAACTACGCATTTGGGAAGTATTCACAATTTAGGATTGGACGAAATCAAAGACAAAGTCAATCGATATAAAAAATAAGTTAAAAGCCATCTGAAATAGATGGCTTTTTTCATTTCTATAAATTCTAAATCCTCCTACTGACAACAATCATAGGCTTTTATGATTAATAAAAGAATTTAAACTCTTTTATTTAAATTATTTAATGTAATTTTGTTTGTTCAATCAGTAGATATGTTTTCAAAAACTTGTGAATACGCGATACGAGCTTTGATTTTCATTGGGCAACAAACCCAAGATGGAAGTCGTATTGGCGTTAAAGCCATTGCTGAAGGCATAGATTCTCCACAATATTTCATTGCAAAAATCTTACAAGAACTCAGTAGAAAAGGTTTTGTACAATCGGTAAAAGGCCCGAGTGGTGGATTTTATCTTTCGGATGAAAATAAACATATCCCGCTTTCTAAAGTTGTCAAAGAAATCGATGGAGAAAAAATATTTACTGCTTGTGCGATGGGTTTAAAAGAATGTTCAGAAGAGCATCCTTGTCCATTGCATCATAAATTTGTTGATATCAAACACAATTGGATCAATGTTTTGAACAATTCAACTATCGAAGAGTTGGTCGATAGTGTAAATGATAAAGTTGCTTTTTTAAAGAAATAATTAAAAAAATTTAACTATATTTAGGATAAAAAGGTCTTTTAATATTTATTATTAATTTTAAACATAAAACAGAACAAAGATGGACATAAGAAATGAACAAATCGGAAGCATTGTAGCCAATGATTTTAGAACAGCTGCAATATTTAAAAAGTACGGAATTGACTTCTGCTGCAAAGGCGGAAGAACCATAGAGGAAGCCACTGAGAAAAAGGGTTTAGACAAAAATAAAATTTATCAAGACATAGAATCTTTGCCACAATCAAACGGAGGAGAAATTGACTTTACTTCATGGCCTTTGGATTTATTGTCAGATTATGTTGAGAAAACTCATCACAGATACATACGTGAGAAGTCGCCTATTTTACAGCAGTTTTTGGATAAATTATGCAAAGTTCACGGTGGTCGTCATCCTGAGTTATTTGAAATCAAGGAATTATTCGAAGAATCAGTAAAAGATTTAGGAGAGCATCTGGTCAAAGAAGAGCAAATATTATTTCCATTCATCAGAAAGATGGTTGAATCGAAAACCAACAATACTGATTTCGAGCAACCACAATTTGGAACGGTAGAAAATCCGGTGAACATGATGATGCATGAGCACACAGCAGAAGGTGAAAGATTTGAGAAAATTTCTGCTTTATCAGATGCTTATACACCGCCGGCAGATGCTTGCAACACTTATAGAGTAGCTTATCAAATGTTGGAGGATTTCGAAAATGATTTACATCGACATATACATTTAGAAAACAACATTTTGTTTCCAAAATCAATTGAAATGGAGAGGGAAATGGCTTCGGTTTAGTTGATAATTTAGCAATTTTTGAATTTCAGGATATGGAGCATTTGTATGCTCCATATTTTTTTGTTGACAATAAATCATTTTTTCGCAATAATATTAGCAAAAAACTAATATAAATAATAAATATTTATCTATTTCTTTATAATTAATCTAAATTATACAGCTATAATTAATATGAATGATAAAACTCTGAAAAGTATCTAATTAAGAGTTAAATTTGCGACACTTGAGAGAGAAAACCATTAAAAATACATTATTAAAATAAAAATAACACTATGGCATTTGACATTGACATGATTAAAGGCGTTTATGCGAGTATGAAAGAGCGAGTTGACAAAGCTCGTGAAGTAGTTGGACGTCCTTTGACCTATTCTGAAAAAATTCTTTACGCTCACTTATCAAATGGCTTAGCAACTGAGGCATATCAAAGAGGTGAATCTTATGTTGATTTTGCTCCTGATAGAGTTGCTATGCAAGATGCGACAGCACAGATGGCTCTATTGCAATTTATGCAAGCAGGAAAATCTAAAACAGCTGTTCCTTCGACTGTTCACTGTGACCACTTAATTCAAGCAAAAGTTGGTGCAGAGAAAGACTTACAAGAAGCAATTAACAAATCATCTGAAGTATTTAACTTTTTAGAATCTGTTTCTAACAAATATGGAATTGGTTTCTGGAAGCCAGGAGCTGGTATCATTCACCAAGTAGTTTTAGAAAACTACGCTTTCCCAGGTGGGCTTATGATTGGAACTGACTCACATACACCGAATGCTGGTGGATTGGGTATGGTTGCAATCGGAGTTGGTGGTGCTGATGCAGTTGACGTAATGGCTGGAATGCCATGGGAACTAAAAATGCCAAAATTAATTGGTGTTAAGTTAACTGGAAAGTTGAACGGATGGTCTGCTCCTAAAGATGTTATTCTTGAAGTTGCAGGTCGTTTGACTGTAAAAGGTGGTACGGGTGCAATTGTAGAATATTTCGGTGAAGGTGCTGAGAATCTTTCTGCTACAGGTAAAGGTACAATTTGTAACATGGGTGCAGAGATCGGTGCTACTACTTCTATCTTTGCTTATGACGATGCTTCTGAGCGTTATTTAAGATCGACCGATAGAAATGATGTTGCTGATTTAGCCAATGAGTTAAGGGATTATTTACGTTCGGACAAAGAGGTATATGACAATCCAGCGGAATTCTATGATGAATTAATCGAAATCGATTTAAGCACATTGACTCCGAGATTGAACGGTCCTTTTACCCCAGACTTGATGACTCCAGTTTCTGAAATGAAAGAAGCTGCTGAAAGAAACGGATGGCCAGTAAAAGTTGATTGGGGATTGATCGGGTCTTGTACCAACTCATCATATGAGGATTTAAGTAGAGCTTCATCAATCGCTAAACAAGCGGTAGAAAAAGGTTTGTCTATAAAATCTGAATTAGGTATTAATCCAGGTTCTGAGCAAGTGAGATATACCGCTGATAGAGATGGAGTTTTAAAACCATTTGAAGATTTAAATGCAACTATATTTACCAATGCATGTGGACCATGTATCGGACAATGGGACAGAGAAGGTGCGGAAAAAGAAGAAAGAAACACCATCATCCACTCATTTAACCGAAACTTTAAAAAGCGTGCCGATGGTAACCCTAATACACACGCATTTGTAACATCGCCAGAAATGGTTATGGCAATTGCAATTTCAGGTCGATTGGACTTTAACCCAATTACCGACACATTGATCAACGATAAAGGTGAAGAAGTTAAATTAGATCCACCAACGGGTGACGAATTACCAGAAGGAGGATTCTCTTACGAAGACAACGGTTACCAAGCTCCTGTAGAAGATGGATCTAAAGTTGAAGTAATAGTTGATCCAAATTCTGAAAGACTTCAATTATTGGAAAGCTTCCCAGCATGGGATGGTAAAAACATCACAGGTGCGAAATTATTGATCAAAGCTTATGGTAAATGTACAACTGACCACATTTCTATGGCAGGTCCTTGGTTGCGTTACCGTGGTCATTTGGACAATATTTCGAACAACACTTTGACAGGTGCAATCAACGCATTCAACCAACAAACCAACAGTATTAAAAATACTTTGAATGGTGAATATGGTCCAGTGCCAGAAGTTGCACGTGCGTACAAAGCTGCTGGAGTTCCTACTGTAGTTGTAGGTGACGAAAACTATGGAGAAGGTTCTTCAAGAGAACACGCAGCTATGCAACCAAGACATTTAGGTGTTGCAAGTGTTATCGTTCGTTCGTTTGCGAGAATTCACGAAACTAACTTAAAGAAACAAGGTGTTTTGGCTTTGACTTTTGCTAATAAAGAAGATTATGACAAGATCCAAGAAGATGATACTATTAACTTCATCGACTTGACTGAGTTTACACCTGGTAAACCTTTGACCTTAGAACTTGTTCATGCTGATGGAAGCAAAGAAACCATACTTGCAAACCATACTTACAACCAAGCGCAAATCGAGTGGTTCAAAGCTGGTTCTGCATTGAACTTAATTAAACAACAAGGAAACTAATTCCATAGTTATAACACAATCCTTTAAAATCAAACCGTCTCGTTAGTTGTAACGAGACGGTTTTTATTTGGATAAAACTAATTTGTCCAAAATAAAAAACCGCCTCACAAACGTGAGACGGTTCATTATACTTAGAAATTATTTACTTATTAAAAACTAATCGTTTAATTTCAAAACTGCTAAAAACGCTGATTGAGGAACTTCTACTCTACCGATTTGCCTCATCTTTTTCTTTCCTTCTTTCTGCTTTTCTAAAAGTTTACGTTTACGAGAAATATCTCCTCCATAACATTTTGCAGTTACATCTTTACGCAAAGCTTTTACAGTTTCTCGAGCGATGATTTTAGCTCCTATAGCTGCTTGAATGGGTATATCAAATTGCTGTCTTGGAATTAATTCTCTCAACTTTTCACACATTTTCTTTCCTATGCTGTACGCATTATCCGAGTGAATCAAAGCCGACAAAGCATCCACAGGTTCGCCATGAATCAAAATATCGACCTTCACCAAATCTGAAGCTCTCATATCCAAAGGCTGATAATCAAAGGATGCATATCCTCTTGAGATCGATTTCAAACGGTCATAAAAGTCAAAAACAACTTCGGCCAAAGGCAATTCAAATATCAATTCAACCCTGTGTTGAGTCAAATAATGTTGATTAATAAGAATTCCTCTTTTTTCAATACATAAACTCATCACTTGACCAACATAATCGGATTTTGTAATGATAGAAGCGCGAATATACGGCTCTTCCACTCTATCCAATTCAGATGGATCCGGCAATTCCGATGGATTATTTACCAGAATCAACTTGTCGGGTGCGCCTGTTTTATAAGCATGATAAGAAACGTTTGGAACGGTTGTAATTACGTTCATGTCGAACTCACGCTCCAATCTTTCTTGAATAATTTCAAGATGCAACATTCCTAAGAATCCACAACGGAAACCAAATCCAAGAGCTGCTGAAGATTCTGCTTCATAAGTTAAAGAGGCATCATTCAAATTCAACTTTTCGATCGAATATCTCAAATCTTCATAATCATCGGTTTCCACTGGATAAATTCCAGCAAAAACCATTGGTTTCACCTCTTCAAATCCATCGATAGGTTTCTCAGCAGGATTTTCTACGGAAGTAATCGTATCACCAACTTTTACTTCACTTGCGACTTTTATTCCTGAAATTATATATCCTACATCACCTGTTTTGATGACGTTTTTTTCTTGTTGTTTCAATTTCAAAGTTCCTACTTCATCTGCAAAATACTTTTTGCCAGTAGCCATGAATTGAACCTCTTCTCCTTTATTGATTTGTCCATTGACAACTTTAAAGTAAGCTTCAATTCCTCTGAACGGATTGTAAACCGAATCAAAAATCAAGGCTTGAAGTGGCGCATCTGGATCTCCTTCAGGCGCTGGAACTCTTTCTATGATTTGATGTAGCAATTCTTCAACTCCCTCACCAGTTTTTCCACTAACTCTTAGAACATCTGAAGGATCACATCCCAAAAGATCCACGATATCATCGGTAACTTCTTCAGGATTGGCACTTGGCAAATCGATTTTATTTAGGATCGGAATAATTTCTAAATCATTTTCCAATGCTAAATATAAGTTTGAAATCGTTTGTGCTTGAATGCTTTGAGCCGCATCAACTATCAGCAAAGCTCCTTCACAAGCGGCAATAGATCGTGAAACTTCATAAGAGAAATCCACGTGTCCTGGGGTATCGATTAGATTTAAAATATATTTCTCTCCCTTGTATTCATATTCCATTTGAATCGCGTGGGATTTAATCGTGATACCTCTTTCGCGTTCTAAATCCATGCTATCAAGAGTTTGCTCTTGTAGCTCTCTGTCAGTAATCGTTTTAGTGATTTGTAATAATCTGTCTGCCAAGGTACTTTTACCGTGGTCAATATGAGCGATAATACAAAAATTACGAATGTTCTTCATTGATTTATATAAGATATGCAAAATTAATCTAATTCACTCAGATTACCATATTTTAAGTAATCATTGTTGAGTCAATTACAAATTAACTTCATTAAAATTATTTTCACTGATTATAATAATTTCTGATGGAAATTAAAAAAATATTTTGCGCGACACGGATTGACTTTGTCTAATATTAACTTTGCAGTACTTAATTTAACTATTCTAAAACTTATGTATTAGAAAGCTGCCTAGACCTATTTGAAATTTTCAGATAGGTCTTTTTTATTGTTTAATTTCAAAGTCATCTCTGTCTTCCAGAAATTTATATTTCTCTCTAAAATATTGGACGGTTTCCATAGAAATTTCTGTTTGCAAAAGATATGGATTGGATTTCAAAAATTCTTGTTCTTCTCCTATCGGATTAAAAACTTTGGATTCTCCATTGTATTCCAATTTATACCCATCGATTCCCGTTCGATTGATACCAATTGTATAAGCTAAATTTTCTATCGCTCTTGATTTCAACATAGCTTTCCATTGTTCAATTCTAACTTTTGGCCAACTCGCTGGACAAATCATCACATCATAATCATCCGTATTTCTCAGCCAAACTGGAAATCTCAAATCATAACAAATGGTCAATCGGAATTTCCAACCTAAATATTCAGCAGTAACTATTTCATTGCCCGAACTATAAACTTCTGTTTCCCTTCCATAGCCAAACAAATGTTTTTTATCGTAAACAAAAGTTTCATCGGGAGTTACAAAATACATTCGGTTAAAAAACTTTCCATTTTCTTTCACTGGAATACTTCCAACTATGGCACAATTGCCTTCTTTCGCTTTGGATTTCATCCATTCAAAAGTTTCACCAAATGGTTCTTCAGCCATTTCCATCGGATTCATAGAAAATCCAGTGGTAAACATTTCTGGCAAAAGGACGATATCGGATTGATGATTTTCTAAATTTTTATTTAAGAATTCGATATTAGCTTGAGGGTTTTCCCATTCCATATCGAATTCAACAAGACTTATTTTAAGTGATTTCTTCATTTTCTTCTGATTACCTTTTGGTCTAATTTCTGATAGGTTGATTCCCAAATGAAATAATACCCTAAGATAGCAAAAAATAATCCTAACATACTTCCACCGATGGTATCTATGACAAAGTGTTTAGACAAATAAACTCTTCCAATGGCTACCAATCCCATCAAAACACAAAACACAAATTGTAGAATTCTATTTTTGGTTTGCATGCATAAATAGAAGAAAATAATCGTTGCCAAAATGGTATGTCCTGAAGGAAATGTATAAGGAATTTGAGATTCAACACCTTCGACCAATCTCAAAGGAACATTTTTCAATTCGAAATAATAAGTAGGTCGATGTCCATGAACGAAGAAATTTCTTTTGATCATTCGACCGGCAAAACTTGCCAATCCTCCTGTGAAAACTAAATATCCCAGATGTCTCCAAGATTTTTTGAAAATTATATACAATAACAGAGCGATGAGAACATATGTAGTCGCTAAATCAGTATAAAATCTGAAAAATACGTCAGCTATTTTGTGGTGAAAATTATGGTTAAAGAACAAGTGAAGTTCTTCCTTCCCATAAAAAGCTATTGCAAATACACCCGTGAAATTAATCACAAAAAACATCAAAAAAAACGGCCACAACCACTTCAATAAATCTCTCTGTTGGTTCATCTTATATTTTAGCAAATTTTCTGACTAGAAAGTCATGGGCAAAAATATAAAATTAATTATCAATTCGACTCGTTGTAAAGAGTATTGTTTTTATTTAAAAAATTAAATTGTAAATATTTGTAAGAATCCCTTGGTACAATTCGTATCCAGCGTTTATATTTCAAATACCATTTTTGTCGAATGCTCGGAATTCCTTTGACCAAATATGCCGCAAGAAATGGATGTACGTGCAATGAAATTTCCCCTACTTCTTTTCCTTTGGTTTCTAAAATGCTTTTCAAAACTTGTTCTATTCTACCAATCAAAACTATAGGCGCTTCTACTTTTTCACCTGGTGGATTTGGGTTTTCTTCACTTGTGACAATATTCAGAACAGGTCTTACTCTTTGTCTTGTGATTTGAACCAAACCAAATCGACTCGGTGGAAGTATTTTATGTTTGGCTTTGTCTTTTTGCATTTCTTTTTTCAAATGCTCAAACAATTCTATTTTATGAGCATTTACTGTCATGTCTATAAAATCGACCACTATAATTCCTCCCATATCTCTCAACCTCAATTGTCGAGCGACTTCTGAAGCAGCTATTTTATTGACAGCAAGTGCAGATTCTTCTTGATTTTTTGTCGTTCTCGAAATATTTCCAGAGTTGACATCTATAACGTGTAGTGCTTCTGTATGTTCGATGACCAAATAAGCACCACGTGATTTGGGTATGGTAACGTTTTTCCCAAAGGAAAATTTAATTTGTCTTTCGATTCCTTCTTGTTCAAACAGAGGAATATTGGATTTGGTTACTGTTTTTACAATGTTTGCTTTTTCTGGAGCAATGACATTTAGATATTCTCTCATATCATCAGCCAATTCCTCATCATCGACAGTAATTTTCACATATTCTTCATTGAAATTATCTCTTAAAATCGCTGAAGCTCTATCCATCTCGCTCAGCAATTTTGCTGGTGCTTTTCTTTTTTGAATATTTTTAAAAACCGTATGCCATTTATTGGTCAAATAGTTCAAATCAGCGTGAAGTTCAGCTACTTTTTTTCCTTCGGCTACAGTTCTAATGATGATTCCAAAACCTTCGGGTTTGATACTTTCTACCAAAGCAACCAAACGATCTCTTTCCGGTCTGGATTTAATTTTTTGCGAAATTGAAACTTTGTTGGAAAATGGAGTTAAAATCAAATATCGCCCAGCGATAGAAATTTCAGAAGTAATTCTTGGGCCTTTCGTTTGAATAGGTTCTTTAGTTATTTGGATCAGAATATTGTCTCCTGGATTTAAAACTTCTCCAATGGTACCATCTTTTTTGATTTGGGGTTCTTTTCTGAAAGACTTCAGATTTGAAGATTTAAACTTTCCATTGCTTACCAATTGAGTATAGGTCAACAACGACCTGACGTTGGGCCCTAAATCGTGGTAATGCAAAAAAGCATCTTTCGAATAACCTATATCGACAAATGCCGCATTTAAACTCGGTGCCAATTTTTTAACCTTTCCTAAATACATATCTCCAACTGCAAAGTTCAGATCGACTTCTTCTCTATGCAGTTCCATAAGACGTCCGTCTTCCAATAAGGCTATATGTACATAATCTTCATCTGAAGAAACAACTAATTCTTTATCCATTATCCATTTTTACAATTATTAAATGAATATAAAACAAATAGAAAAAGCACTTTCCAATAATCATTGGAAAGTGCAAAAACTTTTACCCAAAAAGGTTTGTATTTTATTTTTCTTTACTGTTTTTATTTATTCAAACTCTCCTTTTCAGCTTTTTCAAGCTTTCATACCAGATCAACCGGTACAAATCAATGAGCTTACTCTTCTACTTTAACATTAGCTTTTACACTCTCTACAAATGCTTTCGCTGGTTTAAACGATGGCACATTATGCGCAGGGATAGTTATTGAAGTTCCTTTTGATATATTTCTACCAATTTTTTCTGCTCTTGTTTTAATTATAAAAGATCCGAAACCTCTTAAATAAACGTTTTCCCCAGACTCCATCGCATCTCTTACTTCTTGCATAAAGTGTTCTACTACTTTTTGAGTCTCATTCTTCTCTAGTCCTAACTTGTTTGAAATGTTACTAACTATTTCTGCTTTTGTCATAATTAATATATTTTGTTGCTAAATTTGCGTGTTTTTAATTCTAAACGGCGACAAATATAAGACTTGTACTTTAACTAAAAAAGAATTAAAATCATATTATATGACTTTTAACTCCCTGATATTGATTTGGTTTGACAAAAACAAGAGAAATCTCCCTTGGAGAACTCATTCAAATCCATACAAAATTTGGCTATCTGAAATCATCCTCCAACAGACTCGCGTAGCGCAAGGTACTGAATATTATAATCAGTTTTGCAAAACTTTTCCGAACATTGAGTCTTTGGCCAATGCTACTGAACAAGAAGTACTTAGATTGTGGCAAGGATTGGGATATTATTCAAGAGCAAGAAATCTTCATCACTCTGCTCGATACATCGTAAACGAGTTAAATGGGCAATTTCCAAACAACTACAATGACCTATTGAAACTCAAAGGCGTTGGCGAATATACCGCTGCCGCAATTTCTTCAATTGCTTTCAACGAAGCAAAAGC
>Ga0209487_1000801_pt1 | contig 27782 bp, 26 predicted proteins | sample Poulit2012_FD_187524 | JGI IMG/M metagenome (GOLD analysis project Ga0209487, IMG submission 187524) | Agricultural soil microbial communities from Georgia to study Nitrogen management - Poultry litter 2012 (SPAdes) (version 2) | ecosystem: Environmental > Terrestrial > Soil > Agricultural land...
AGACGATCAGCATCAGCACGGCGATCACCAAGACGAAGGTGAGTAGCGCACCGATCACCTCGCGCAGGTCACCGATCCCGCCCAATCCGTCGAAGTCCGGGAACACATCCATACCGCTCAGCTCCCCGACCGGACCGTGACATGCAGGTGGTCGTAATGCCCACCGGTGACATCGCCGGGGTCGTGCATGCCGCCGCCGCTGTAGTCGCGCCATCCCGCGTCGTCACGAGCGAGGGACCAGATTCTTCCCTGCCAGATCAGGTACTCGACGCCGAGGACTTCGGCGTGGTCCTTCATCCAGTTCGTGACCTGCCACCCGGCTTCGAGCTGCGCCGGGGTGGGGCGTTGCCCAATGGCGTTGCCGAAGGTCAGATCGCAGGCCCGCCCCAGCGGGTGTTCGGAGACGGTGCCGGGCCGAGGCGAGTAGCAGACCCAGGAGGTGTCGGGGAACGCGGCGGTGGCCTGGGTGTAAAGGTGCAGGAGGCGGGCGGTGATCCGCCCGTCGCTGGTGGGGTCGTCTACGAGGCGGCCCGGGTCACCGTCGACCGGGTCGGGCTCATCGCCGGGATTCCCGGTGTCGGAATCACAGCCGCCCGGGGCGTCGGTGGCGGGTTCGGGCAGGTTGGCCGCATCGTGCGCGTTGAGCCAGGCGGCCGGATCGCTGTGCTCGCCGTCTGTGCCGCCCGGTCGGACCTCGAAGTGCAGATGCGGACCCGTGCTGTTACCGGAAGAGCCGACATCACCGATGTGCTGGCCGGCGGTCACCTGGTCACCGGGAGATACGTGAATGCCGGTCTCCCACATGTGCCCGTACGCCGTCGCGACCGTCTGGCCGGCGATGGAGTGCTCGATGACGATGAGGCCGCCGTAACCACCGCTGAACTGCGCGACGGTGACGGTGCCGTCGGCGGCGGCCAGGATCGGAGTACCGTCCGGTGCGGCGAAGTCCGTGCCGGTGTGGAACGAACTCTCCCCGGAGATCGGATGAACCCGCGGCCCGTACTCGCTGGTCAGCACCCACGTGCCCTCCGGCAGCGGGAACACCACGCGCGAGGACTCCGCCGCCGTCGCCGCTGGAACCACCGTGCCGCCGGTCGACGTCCCCGCATTGGCGGCGTCGATGATCGTGGTGGTGGCGCCAGTGAGGGTGGTCAGGATGGTCTCGGCGACGGGCTCATAGTTGCGGTACCGGTCGGGATACGCGGAGACTTCGACGGCTTGGGCGGCCTCGCCTTTGTCCAGCTGCTCCCACCCGGGGATATCCAGCAGCCCCCTGGGGCTCGGGTAGTTCGGGCCGTCAGGTCCGCCGAAGAACGCCCGAGCCTGATAGGTCGGGTCCATCAGCTCGGCGACCGTGCCCCACCCGGACTGCGGGCGCATCTGGAACAGACCGAGGCTGTCGTGATCGGAGCCGTCGCCGTCGTTGGGGTAGTTCGCCGACTCGGGGTAGGCGCTGGTGTTGGCGAGCTGTCGGAGGGTGGATTCGGTGAGCGCGGCCATCAGCGCGATGACGAGGCCGTCACGGGTGATGCCGTCGATTCCGGAGCCGGTCTCGATGATCGTCGCCGCGTGCGTCAACTGCGCCTGGTTCAAGGTGAAGGTCTCCCCGTTCGCTGTTGTGACGGTGAGTTCTTCGGGGACGTCGCCGACCGTGACGCCGCTACCGGTGACGGTGCAGGTGGCGGCGGGGTTCATCACCACCCCGACCCCGACCAGCACGAGCGACGGGGCCAGGAACACCAGAGCGAGGGCAGCGAAGGCGAGCTTCTTCATCACGAGCGATCACCCCGCGCTACTGGAGGGGGTTGTCGAGTTGGGACATCCGGAGCAGGTGGCAGGTGTCGTAGGTCGGGGCGCAGATGAGGAACATGGTGAACGCCACCGAATGCTCGGAGGTGACCTCCTCGTCGTTCCAGAGACCTTCGCGGTGGCGGGTGCCTTCGATCGTGTACGCGATCGTGCCCGGCGCGAGTTGGCTCGGCTGGGCCTGCGCGACGGCCGTGTCCCAGTCGTCGGGAACGAACAGGTTGTCGATGGTCAGGTGCTGGGCGGTGGCGTACTGGCGCAGCTCGATCCAGGCCTCCCGGTTCGGCAGGTAGCTGGCAATGTCGGAGGCGAGCCCAGCCTGCTCGGCGCCCGTGGGGTCGCCGAAGGCGAGGATGACGGAGGTGTAGTCCAGAGGCATGAACCCGGAAGCGGTGTCCCAAGCGAACAGCGCCTCGGCGACATTGCGGGCGAAGGTCTCCGGATCATCCGACGCGGCCACGGTCGGCAGCCGCGGCGTCGCGGTGGGCGCCGGGTCACTGGGCATGGTGACCACTGGCCCGGGTTCGGTCCCGCCATCGCTGCCTGGGTCACTGGTGGGTGGTCCGGTGATCAGGCCGTAGACGCCGACACCGGTCAGCAGGAGGACCGCCACGGCAGCGGCGAGCACGGCGACCACACGGTGTCGGGAACGGGGGTCGGAGAGGTCGGGAGTCTTCATGCCCGGTAGGTGCGCCATGAGCACCCGCGATCGCGCAGATGCTCAGCTCAGATCAGAGGGCGCGCAGGTGTCCCCGCGCTGGGACCGATTCGATGTCGTTGCGTCGGTCGCGGGCGGCGCGCAGTTCCTCAGCGAACCGGCTCGTGCCCTCAGCGGTCGCAAGGAAGGAGTCGATTTGCTCGTCGGTGAGTGCGGCGGTGAGCTGGTCGATGTCGTAGTGGGTCCACCAGTCGGTCAGTTCGGTCCAGGTCAGCACGAACGCCCGCACCGGGTACTGCACTGGCTCACCACCATCGTCGGTTACTGGTTTAGGCCGGGGGGTGCGCTTCTTCGTCTTCGCGTTCTTGGCGCGAGCGAGAGCGTCGGTGGCGAGCTGATGCAGGTCGGCCTCGCGATGCTCTTGAGCGGCCTCGACAGCGGTGCGGACAGCTTCGTAGATCGGGTGCACCGGGGCGCCGCCGTCGATGCGCTCCAACTCAGCGGTCACCTGTTCGCGTAGGTCGGCGGGCTGGGTGGGGTCGTCGGCGATCTTCTGGAGGTAGCCGATCTTCTCCAGCGTGGTGTGGGACGCGCCTCCGGGAATCATCGCGGCTGCCTGCTCGCGGCTCTTCCCGGGTGCGCCGTGTGACGGTGGTGCAAAATGTGCACCGCCGTCACTTCCCGGTTGATTTTCGGTGCTGAACCGGGCCGAAGCCTGCCGGCGGGCGGCGTCTTCGGCCATGAGCGCTTTCAGTTCCCGGTACAGCGCAGCCGCCTCGGTCTGGGTCAGCGGCTTGTGCAGGACGTTGTCGTCCTGCTCAGCGAGGAGGTGTCCGAGTCGGTCGGAGATGCCAGAGCGGACCCAGACGTTGGTGGTCTTCCAGCCGAGCTTCTTGATCGCCGCCAACCGGCGCGCACCACAGACGAGCACACCGTCTGGGGTGATGGTGATCGGTTGCAGGAGGCCGCCGCGGTCGATGGAGGCGGCCAGCTCATCGATGTCACCCAGCTCGGCACGGTGCCGCCGACCAACCACGATCGAGGCGACCGTGCGCTCCAACTCGATGTGCCCCGCTGTCGCACTCACGACTGGCCACCTCCGCGGTCGCCGCAGCCGCCCGGTGCTGCGAGAGAGACAGCGAGGATGAGATCGTCGTCGCGAAGCAGCACCGGCAGCGTCTCGCCGATCAGCAGCCGCAGCAGCACGCCCCGACCCGCCGCGGTGGCAGCGTAAGCGGCTTGGGGGTTGCCCAGCAGCGTCTTCAGCAAGGCGGTCCAGGAGGCGCGCGGGATGTCGAGCAGTGCACGGGCGTGCTTGTCGCGCCGCAGCGCCTCGTAGGTGGCCTGGCGGGTACCGATCCTCGTCAGCGCCCCGCACACATGCTCAACCGCAGCCCGTGCCGTGGCCGGCGGCCAGCCCAGCAACATGAACAACGCGATACCGTCCTCGACCGCAGATGACGCCGACGTGCACGCCCGGGCCGACGCCAAAGAGTCCTCGTCACCGGCGTGGGTGGTCGGAGTGTGATCGGTGACATGGAACGCCGGGTGATAGTCCGTCAGCGGATTGTCGCGATCGGAGAAACGTTCGGGATCATGGAACGCCGAGACATGCGGACGCCTGGCCTGGTGAACCGAGCACAGCAGCCCTTGGGCGCGTTCCTCGAAGACGCAGGTGATCCGCACCGCATGCGTGACCACTGCCCACGGATCAACGGCCTCCCGTGCCGCTTTGGTGCGCATCACGTCGAACGCCGCGCTGGCCGCCTCCCACGGGTCCAACCCGTGCTTGCGCGCCAGCGGTGCGTACTTCTCCGCGGTGAAGGTCATCAGTTTTGCCGCGATGGGGTCGTGCTCCCACGTACCCGGCCCGGCGGCGTGGAGTCGGTGCAGCAGAGCGCGTAGGCCCTCGCTGGTCGTGAAGTCCCCGCCGGGCTCGGTCGTTTTGTCGGTGGTGGTGTGCGTGTGTTCGGTCATGGTCAGGGCACCTCCTGACAAGCAGGTGCGCACGCCGTCCCCACAGGCGACGTTCGCGCTCTGTGCCTCGGTGGTGCTCATGACCGGCTCCCCTGCTCAGTTCATCCCGACCCCAGGCCTCGACGGAGCGTCCTGAGGCTTCTGACTGCGGCCGAAGGCCGACAGGGGCGGCAATCGGGGCGTCCGATCCCTGAGACCGCGCAGGCGCGTGGCCGTGGTGGTGCGGGCGCGGCGTGCAAGCTCGACCTCGAAGTCGATACCCCGGCCCGCCAATGCTGCGCCGTGGCGGGTGAGCAGGTCCGTGGGCCGCACCCACTCCACACCCCGCGACCGCCGACCTGTGTCCTGAGCCGTCGCGTCACGGCTGATGCCCCTGCGGTCAGTGGTCTTCGCCGCCTGCACCGCCTCCGGGGCCTCGACCTTCTCCACGGACTCCGCAGCGGTGGGGCTTGTGTCCGGCTCGGGCAAGCGCTCGCGGGGTTCATGCTGCCGGTTGTGGTCGCTGCTCATGAGTCCTTCGCCTCCTCGGCATCGGTGCGTTCGGTGTTCTCGGATAGGTGCGCACTGGCGAACCACCGGCCCACCGTCGAGGCATGGACACCGAGTTCACGGGCGATCCTTTTGTTCGACCAGCCGCGTTGACTCAGCTCCTCTGCGCGCTCGCGCCGGCCCGGCTCAACGGTGACCTGATGCGGGCGACGGCTGCTTCCCGACGAGGACGCTGGTCCTGGTGCGTTGCCATCCGCCGGCCCTGGCCTGCTGGACTCGACGCGGCTTGGTTCCTCAACGACGGCGGCGAGAGGCGCTGGCGCCTGCTCGTCGGGTGCGTGGTCGCGGGGCGTGGCCTCGTCTGCCACCGGTCGGGTGAGGATGACCGTCAGGTGGGTGATCGCCAGCAGCACAACCGGAGGCACCGCCGCCACACTGGCGGCAAGTACACCGGGGACATCGGCATCGGCGGCGACTACGGCATGGATCGCGTTCGCGGTCACCGACACGGCGGCGCCACCGATCAACAGTGCCCACGGATACCAGGCCGACCGGTGACCGGCGAGCGCGACGGCAGAGACGGTGGCGACGACGATGATCCCGTCGACAATCAGCGGCCACGCCCACGCCTGCCCCGCACCGACCCCAGACCTTGCAGCCAGATCAGCCAGTGCGGTGAAGGACAGCCAGAACGCGCCGGCAGCGATAAACACCGTCCCAGCCACGGACGTGAGCACTGCCCAGCGCCGGCCCGTCTGCCTGTCGAGGGCGTGCGCCGTCATCACAGCTCCCGCACCCTCGACGGCGACTGGCGCGTGGTGTCTTGGGCGAACCACCCATCGGCCGCCAGAGGCGAAGAGCCTCGCACCGCCGACGACGATTCCCGCGTGCCGGGGGCGGCGGTGCGGTAGGCGGAGCGGACGGTCGTGGCGATCTCCCGCTCACCCAGCCCCGCTTCCGAAGCCGCAGCCGACAGTACGTCCAGCCCGTCCGAGGCGGGGACGCCGCTCTCGGCGAGACGGCACGCGGCCCAGAACAGGCCCCGGTTGCGTTCGCCCTCACCACGGGTGGCGACCCACGCCGCCAGCCGTGACACATCCGCCTCCCGCGCCACGCCCCGGCTCGGCGGGCGACCAGGTGGGCGGGGGTCGAGGAAGTCCCGCAGCCGGTCCGCATCCAGGCTGGTCGCGGGGCCGGTGTTGATCGTGTTCACCAGATACCGAATCTCGTTGCTTTTGATGAATTGGCGCGACGGCGGGGCGATGATGTAGCCGCCGTCGCCGCGGAAGTCGATCCCGGCACGCGCGGCCTGCCAGGACCGCTGCTCCGCCTCCGGGATGGCTGGGAAGTAGGCGTGCATCCCGCCCGACGGGGACCGGACCAAGAACTCCCATCCGTCTACAAGCCCGGCCCAGTCCGCGCGAGCGAATGCCTCGTAACCGTCGACCGGGCCGTGCACGTCGATGTCTACGACCACGACACCCGATGCGGCACCGGTGGGCAGGCCGATGTTCGCCGTTGGCGTCTGCTTCCACCACGCCTCCACCTGGCCGGGATCAGTTGTCGCATCGAGCAATCCGTGCTCGGCGATCGGGCGCTTCCCGCCCGGCAGGCACGGGAACACCGGAACCGCGGCGGCCGCGAACTCTCGCGCTGCAGCCGACAGTGGCCAGGACTCGGTCATCCGCGACAGAGCGGCAGCGAACGCACCATGCTCAGGCATCACAGCCCCCGCACCGAACCCGGCAACACGGTCGCGGTCTCTGGTTCCGGCAGCGGTTCCACCCGCCGCCGCGACGCTGGCCGTGCAGGCGCCGACCGCTCGTGCGTGACGCTGGCCGGCTGGTCGCGTTGCGGTGCCTCACGGTCAAGGCCTGGCGGCGTTCCGTCATTGACCTGAGCGGTGTCGAGCTGGCCCAGGATCGTCGAGGCGGTCTTGCGGACTCGCTCGCCGGTGGCCTTGACGATCTCGACCGGCTCTTTGCCGTCCACCCTGGCGGCCCACGTCGAGACGTATGGGATGGTGTAGCCGCTGGTGTCCATGTCGTGGGCGGCGCCAATCATCAGCGCGACCGACTCGGCCTCAACCTCCCCGATCCCACGATGCTGACGCGCGTCCTCCTGGTCAGGGCCGTGGAGCAGGACGTGACCGAGTTCGTGGCCAAGGGTCTTGACCTGCGCGGCCTGGTCCATGTTCTGGCGCACCGCCACCGTCTTCGCGGTGTAGTCGGTCATCCCGTTGGCGCCGTGGATCATGTCCTCGTGCGGCACCCGCAGCACCTCGAACCCGCGCTCCTCAACCAGCTCGGCCAGGCCGTCCCAGAGTCCTGCCGGGGCTTGGCCTTCCAGCAGTTTCGGTGCCGGCGGCTCCGGGATCGGGTCGCCGGAGGTCTGGGAGGCGTCCCAGACGTAGGCGGGCTTGGCAGTGATCATCTTCGACCGCACCACCTCGCCGGGCCGAGGTTTCTCGCCCTTGCCGAGCCGCCGCCACGACTCCGGATCGGATGGTGTGGTGGTCGCGAAGCGGCCGGTGACCGGGGCGACGATCATGTATCCCGGCTGGCCTTTCTGCACCTGCCGACCCAGGCCCTGCCACTGCCGATAGCCGGCCACATACGACGGCATCGGCCCCGGAACACGGCCAGCCTCGTAGGCGGCCTCGTGCTGCGCCCAGATCAGCAGCGTGTTCGAGAATGATCTCGCTCTGAACCGCGCTGCGAAAGTGAGCGCGCGGCGCCAGTCGTCGCCGGAGACGAGCTGTTCGACAGCACCAATCAGGCGCTCGTGCAGCTCGTCGAGCTTCGCCTCTCGTGCGGCTTGGGCTTGCTCCCGTGTCCTGACCATCGCCCCGGTCTCCTCCCGCTACCCTGAGCACCGAGCCGATCGGGCTCGGTGAGCATCAGGTGCGCCGGGATCACCAGCAAGCGTGAGACGGACAACGGATGGGCGAGGTGACCATCAGGCGCGGTGGCGAACCCGACGTGTCCCCACCGGATTACCAGCCCGCGACTCATGGCAGACCGAGATCGAACGACGATGCGTATCTGCGTATCAACGACGCGGACATGTGTATCGCGGCTCAGGCTGTGGCCTGCTGCCAGCTCAGCTGCCGATAACGGGTCGGGGTCACCCCAACCGCCTGGCGGAACATCCGAGCGGCATGCCCCCGGCTGTGCCAACCGACCTGACGCATCGCTGCCTCGACGGGCAGATCGGTATCGCGCAGCAGACGCGCCAACCGCTCGGCACGCAACGTCGACAGGTACGTCATCGGTGTCTTCCCATAGGCATCCACGAACACGCGGCCGAGCTGCGACGGCGACAAGTGCACCGCGGCAGCCAGCTCTCGGAGTGTCCATCGTTGTTCGGGTGCATCGCGAAGCAGATCGATGGCCTGTCGTGCCTCGGCGCGCAACGGCGCGAACTGATGAAGAGCAGGTGGACCAGGGTGGCGGGGGGCCTTCCGCTGGGTCGACGAGCGACGAACCGGGGTGGTCCTCACATAGGGAGTGATCACGTCGAGCACAGCGAACAGCAACGCCTGAAGTCGGTAGAACCGGTCCGGCGACGGCCCATCGAGACTGAGGGTGACCAGCTCGTCGAGCCAGGGCGTGAGCATGCCGGCGCGGTCTTCGCCGAGGTGGAGTACCTGGGCGGGCTCGGAGTACAGCTCGTCGGCGAAGTCCTGCGCGTCAAGCCGGTCGGCCAGCAATGCGGCATGCCGCCAGAACACCTGATCGATGATGTAGTCCCGATCCAAGTAGAGCGTGGTGACGGTGATCGAGTCTTCGGGTTCGCTCCCGCACAAGGTGTTCGCGCCGAGTGCGATGACGTCACCGATGGTGACGGGTTTCTCACCGAACTCGCTGAGCAGGAATGCCGAGCCGTGACGGACGAAGATGAGTTTCACGCAGTTGTAGGCGACGGGGTCGATGGCCTGGTAGAAGGATCGTGTGCGCGCGATGATCGGAGTGAAACCGGCCCACCTTGGGGATGGTGACTGCATCGCGATGCGCTCTGGCTCTGTGTGACTGCCACTCGATACCGTTACGCCGCTGGGGTATCCAGACGAGGCAGCGGCCCGGTGCGGGCATCGACGCAGACCTCAGCGGCAGGCCCGTGAGATTCGCATGGTCACATCCACCAGCCAGCCACATTGCCCCGTGCACGTCGATCCTGATCGTGCCAACCCGGTCGAGGTCGCGGGAGTCTGTTCTGCGTCGATCAGCTGCCGTGCCAGAGCGGTGAGGGTCCGGGCGGCAAAGCGTGCAGTGCTCACGGTTCCTCCGCTGGTCATGACTTCACGAGGCGGGCGATGGCGGCGGAGGCTTCGCTGATTTTCTCGTCGGCCTCGGGGCCTCCGGTCTTGGCGGCGTCGACTACGCAGTGCTTGAGGTGGTCGTCGAGTAGTCCGAGGGCAACGTTCTCCAGTGCGCTGGTGAGAGCACTGATCTGGGTGAGGATGTCGATGCAATAGGTGTCCTCATCGACCATGCGGTGGATACCGCGGGCCTGTCCCTCGATCCGCTTGAGTCGGGCGAGGTAGCGGTCCTTGTCACTGATGTAGCCGTGCGTGGCTTCGGTGGCCGGCTTGGTCTTGGTGGTCATCGTGGGTGCTCCTGATTCGTTAGGTCGTGATCAAAAATGGGTGGTGCCGGGCATCATCCGGTGGTGCTGTGGCCGGCGAGCTTGGTCGTACTGGTCGCCGGGGACAGGTCGAGGCGGCGCAGGAGTTGGGCGTTGAGGGCGACGACGACGGTGGAGGCTGACATCAGGATTGCGCCGACGCTCATGGGCAGCACGAACCCGATCGGTGCCAGGACGCCGGCTGCCAGCGGCACGGAGATGAGGTTGTAGCCCGCGGCCCACCACAGGTTCTGCTTCATCTTCCGGTAGCTGGCCCGGGAGAGGTCGATGACCGACAGCACCGAGCGCGGGTCGGAAGAGGCCAGGATGACACCGGCCGAACCGATGGCGACATCAGTTCCGGCGCCGATGGCGATGCCGACGTCGGACTGGGCCAGGGCGGGGGCGTCGTTGACGCCATCGCCGACCATGGCGACCTTGCGGCCCTCATCCTGGAGTTCGGCGACCTTGGCGGCCTTGTCCTCGGGGCGGACGCCAGCGAACACACGGTCGATGTCAAGCTCCTCGGCGACGGTGTCAGCGACCGCTTGGGCGTCGCCGGTGATCATTACCACCTGCGCTCCTGCGGCGTGCAGGGCGTCGACGGCTTCGCGGGATTCGGGACGGATCTCGTCAGCCAGGCGGAGTGCGCCGATGACCCGGCTGTCTGCTAGGACGTGGAGGATGATCGCGCCCTCGGTGCGCCATGCCTCGGCGACGGGAAGTTCGTCGGTCTCGTGCTGTTCCAGCAGGTACGGGCCGCCGACTTCGATGACGGCACCGTCCACGGTGGCCTTTACTCCGACCGCCGGAGAGGACGAGAAGTCCACCCCCGCGGGCACGTCGAGCCGTCGTGTGGAGGCGGCTCCGATGATGGCTCGTGCAAGCGGGTGTTCGCTGTCGGACTCGGCGGCGGCGGCCAGCGCCAGGACCTCGTCCTCGGTACGTCCGTCGACGGGTTCGATGGCCGTGACGGTGGGTTCGCCCTTGGTGAGGGTGCCGGTCTTGTCGAACAGCACCGCATCCACGGTGCGCATCGACTCCAGTGCGAGACGGTCCTTGACCAGTACGCCGCCGCGAGCGGCGCGCTCGGTGGCGATGGAGACCACCAGTGGGATCGCCAGGCCGAGAGCGTGGGGGCAGGCAATGACCAGCACGGTGATGGTGCGGACCACCGCGTCGTCCGGCAGCCCGACCAGCGACCACACGATCGCGGTGATCGCAGCGGAGCCGAGGGCAAACCAGAACAGCCAGGCCGCGGCGACGTCGGCGATCCGTTGCGCGCGGGACGAGGAAGCTTGGGCGTCGGTGACGAGCTTCTGGATGCCGGCGAGTGCGGTGTCGTCACCGATGGCGGTGACCTCGACCCGCAGACCGGAGTCGGTCGCGACGGTGCCGGCGACGACGTGATCGTCTCGCTCGCGGCGCACGGTCTTCGACTCGCCGGTCACCATTGATTCGTCCATGCTCGCTGAGCCGTCGACGATCCTCCCGTCGGCGGGCACCGATGAACCGGGTCGAACGATGACCACGTCTCCGACGACGAGGTCCGCGGGTGCGACCTTGACGATGTCGTCGCCGTCGACCTTCTCGGCCTCATCGGGCAGCAGCGCGGCGAGGGAATCCAGCGCGGAGGTGGTCTGGGCCAGGGAACGCATCTCGATCCAGTGACCCAGCAGCATGATCACCACCAGCAGGGCCAGTTCCCACCAGAAGTTCAACTCGTGATCGAGCAGGCGCAGGCTCGCGCCCCAGGAGGCGATGAACGCCACCGTGATCGCCAGCCCGATCAGCAGCATCATCCCCGGCTTGCGGGAGCGGACCTCGCTCAGCCCGCCGGTGAGGAAAGGCCAACCGCCCCAGAAGTACATGATGGTGCCGAGCACAGGTGAGACCCACCAGACCCATTCGGCGTCGGGCAGCTGGTAGCCGACAAGGTTGGCGAACATGTCGTTGAAACCGACCACGGGCACGGCGAGGACGAGCATGATCCAGAACAGGCGACGGAACTGGCCGACATGGTCACCGTGACCGGCATGGCCGCCATGCCCGTGATCGTGACCGCTGTGGTTCGTGTCGGTGTCGTGATCCGCGTGCTCGTGATGGTTGGCGAGGGCGACGCCCTCGCCACGTCCCGAGCTGTCCTCGGAATGGCTGTGGTTCGCGTGGTCGTCGTTCATATCAATCCGTTCTTCTTGTTCCCGTCCGGGGCGTCTCGCCGCTGCCCTAGGAAGCAGGTTGCATCTCGCTTTCGATGACCCACTTGTGGTTCGTCATCGTCATGCCGTCCGCCTCGTAATCGACGACGTAGACGGTCTCCTCCGTTGAACTGGCGATCGTGGCCTCGACGCCGTCCATGCCCTCCATATGGTCCGCGGTCAGCGTCACCTCGCTACCGTCGGGGAAGCGTTCCTCACCGGCGTCACGGATCTCCTCTTGGACGACCCATCGATGGTCCTCGACGGGGTCGCCGCCGGTGGTGGGCGTGTAATTGACCGAATAGGTGTAGGTGTCATAGGCCCCGACGACCGTTGCCGGCGCACCGTCCATGCCAGCCATGTGGTCGGCAGTCAGCGTCACCTCGGTGCCCACCGGGTATTTAGGGTCGGCGGCTGTCGTCATTCCCTCGGGAACGGGCCCGCCGTCCATCGGGTGTTCCATCCCGCCCTGGCTGTCGTGGCCTTCCTGGCTATCCGAGGTCGACGGCGCCGCTTGACCCTCTTGGCTCTCCCCGGATGAGCAGCCGGTCAGGACGAGCGCTCCGCTGAGTACTCCTGCGGCAAGTGATACTCGCAGACGTCTGTTCATGGGTGATTCCCTTCCATGTGTCGTTGCTTGCAGCTTTGAGGAGATGGACTCCGCGCTTCCCGATGCGTGTGAGAAGCGCGGAGTCTGTCCTGCCGATCGCTACGCGGCTGTGGTGTAGCGATCGGGGTCGGCGTCGAACAGCGGGCCGCAAGAGGCGCAGCACAGCCAGTACCGCTGGCCGTTGTAATCGCGGTAGAGACCAGCGGCCTCGGCGTCGGTCTTGACGACCGGGGTGCCGGCCATCACTGGGCATTCGGCCATCTCGGTGTCGGGGGTCTGAGCGACGGCGTCGGCGCTCGGCGTGTGGCCGCAGCAGCCGCCGCTCGACGAGGTGTCGGTCAGGTTCAGGTTTTCGTGTGCAGTCATCAGGGTTTCCCTTCTTGTTGTGTGATGACAGTGGTCAGGCGTTCACCGGCTCACGGGCCGGTGCGGGGCCGGCAGGTGCCGGCGCGCTGTCGTCGTCCGCGCGGGCCTTGAAGGTCCGCAACCGGAGGCTGTTGGAGACCACGAACACCGACGACAGTGCCATGGCCGCTCCGGCAAGCATCGGGTTGAGCAGTCCGAAGGCGGCCAGTGGGATCGCGGCGGTGTTGTAGGCGAAGGCCCAGAACAGGTTCGTCTTGATCGTGCGCAGCGTCCGCCGGGCGAGCCGGATCGCGTCGGCTGCCGCGCGCAGGTCGCCGCGGACGAGGGTGATGTCGGCGGCCTCGATCGCCACATCCGTGCCGGTGCCCATCGCCAAGCCCAGGTCGGCCTGGGCGAGAGCGGGAGCATCGTTCACCCCATCGCCGACCATCGCAACGACCTTGCCCTCCTCCTGGAGGCGGGCGACGACGTCGACCTTGTCCTTGGGCAGCACCTCGGCGATGACCTGCTCGATGCCGACCTCGGCAGCGACCTGCTCGGCCACCGCCTGGTTGTCACCGGTGAGCAGCACCGGCGTCAACCCCAGTTCCTTGAACTGGGCGATCGCCTGGGCGCTGGTGGGCTTGATTTGGTCGGAGACGACCAGCACACCGCGCGCGGCGCCGTCCCAGCCGACCGCGATCGCGGTCTTGCCCTGGGCCTCGGCGGCCTGTTTCGCGGTCCGGAGTTCCTCGGTCAGGTGCTGGGACCATTCGGCCAGCAGCGTCTCCCGGCCGGCGAGCACGGCATGGCCGTCGATGATGCCTTGCACGCCCTTGCCTTCGATGTTCTCGAAGGACTCCGGTGTGGGCAGCTCGCCGACCTCGCTTGTGGCTCCGGCGGCGATGGCCTGTGCGATGGGGTGCTCGGAGTAGTCCTCCAGCCCGCCGGCCAGGCGCAGAAGCTGTGCCCGGTCGACACCGTCGGCGGCGATGACCTTGGTGAGGGTCATCTTGCCGGTGGTGACGGTGCCGGTCTTGTCCAGCACGATCGTGTCGACCTTGCGGGTCGATTCGAGGGTCTCGGGTCCCTTGATGAGAACACCCATCTGCGCACCCCGTCCGGTGCCGACCAGTAGTGCGGTCGGCGTCGCGAGGCCGAGAGCGCAGGGGCAGGCGATGATGAGCACCGCCACCGCGGCGGTGAACCCGGCGCTGAGCGGGAACCCGGCACCGATCCACGCACCGAGGGCGGCCACGGCGATCGCGATCGCAATCGGCACGAACACCCCGGAGACCCGGTCGGCCAGGCGCTGGATCTCGGCCTTGCCCGATTGGGCGTCTTCGACCAGCTTCGCCATCTGCGCCAGCTGGGTGTCCGAGCCAACGCGGGTGGCTTTCACGACGAGCCGGCCTCCGGCGTTGACGGTCGCACCGGTCACGTTGTCTCCGTCGGAGACCTCGACCGGCACGGACTCGCCCGTGAGCATCGAGGCGTCGATCGCGGAGCTGCCGGAGGAGATCGTCCCGTCGGTGGCGATCTTCTCGCCGGGACGGACGACGAACTCGTCGCCCACTACCAGCTCGTCGATGGGTACCCGCTGCTCCTTGCCGTTGCGGAGGACGGAGACCTCTTTAGCCCCGAGTTCAAGCAGAGCGCGGAGGGCGGCTCCGGCGCGGCGCTTGGAGCGCTTCTCGAAGTAGCGTCCCATCAGGATGAACGTGATCACCCCGGCGGCGACTTCGAGATAGATGTTCCCGAGTCCGTCCGAGCGTGAGATGGTCAGCTCGAAGGGGTGGACGACACCGGGTTGCCCGGCGGTGCCGAAGAACAGCGCGACGATCGACCAGATCATCGCTGCGGTTGTGCCCACGGAGATGAGGGTGTCCATGGTGGCCGCGCCGTGCTTGAGGTTCATCCACGCCGCCTTGTGGAACGGCCAGCCCGCCCACACCACCACGGGGGCGGCGAGGACGAGGGAGGCGAAGCCCCAGTAGTCGAACTGCAAGGCCGGGATCATCGCCATCGCGATCACCGGCACCGCCAGGACCGCCGAGCCGATGAGACGCTGACGCAGGGATCGCAGCTCGGCGTCTTCGGCTGATTCTCCTTCGTCGCCCGCTTCCTCGCCAGCGCCCTTGGCGGGAGCCGGGAGTGCTGCGGTGTAGCCGGTCTTCTCGACCTCCGCGATCAGGGCCTGCGCGTCCAGGTCGTCTGGGCCGGTGACGCTGGCCTTCTCTGTCGCGTAGTTGACGCTCGCGGTGACGCCGTCGAGCTTGTTGAGCTTCTTCTCGATCCGGTTCGCGCAGGAGGCGCAGGTCATGCCACCGATCTGCAGTTCGATACCGGCGGTGCCCGTGCTGGTGTTCTCAGTGGTCATGGCCTTCTCCTTCCTCATGTCCCTCCCCGGTGTCGGAATCCGGGCCGTGACCGGACTCATTGGCGGAGTGCCCGCCGGTACCGTTACCGCCGCTTGTGCTGGTGGTGTCGATCACCAGCGGTGCGGTGTGGACTTCGCCGTCAACCTGGAAGTCCAGGTAGAGCAGGTAGCGGCCCTCGGTGGGTGCGGTGGCCTCGAACACGATTTCCGGACCTGAGGTTTCGCCGGCCTGCGGCTCGTCCCCGTGCGGGTGGACGTGCAGGTAGGCCAGGTCCCCGTCGCGCAGGGCGACCAGGTGCCCGAACGCCCCAAGGTAGGGCTCCAGCTCGGTGACCGGCTCCCCGTCACGGGTGACGGTCATGGTGAGCTGCGAGGCCTCGCCGGCGGTGAGGTCGCCCTCCACGCTGACGTCGAAGCCGTCCACGGTGGTCTCTGTGACCGGTTCGGTCGCCGGTGCGGGATCGAAGTCGCCGGCCACCTGTACCGAGGTCGACAAAGTGAGGCCGTCCCCGGTGTCGGCGGGGACGAAGTCCGCGAAGACCCGGTAGGTCCCGGCAGCGGCCCACTGCCAAGGGATCGACCACGTGCCGTCGTCGTTCATCTCGGGATGGACATGACGGAAGTGCTGCCCGTCGGCGCGGACAGCGATCAGGTGCAGCTCCTTCTCGTGCTCCAGCTCGAAGTCCGTCACCGGGTTCCCGTCCGGGCCGATCACCGTCAGGGACAGCTCGCCCTCCGTGCCGGCGTCGGTCGGGGCGCTCACGGTAGTCAGCTGGAAGCCGTCCTGCGCGCCGCCGAGGCCGAGCGAGGCCGCGTCATCGGCGTTGCCCTCGTGCCCGGCGGCGTCCATGTCATCTCCTGCCTCTTGGTGCGTGTTCTGTTCGGTGTCTTGGGCCCAGCTCTGCACGGTCCCCTCGGGGATGACCGCGTTCGCCGTGAATCCCGCCACGGCGAACACGGCCACGAGGACCAGCCCGTACAGACCCAGTCGTGCAGGTGCTTTCATGTCAGCCCCTGACGGCGGTGTAGCCGGCCTCGTCGACGGCGGCGAGCACCGCGGCGTCCTCGACCGGGCTGTCGGTAGTGACCGCCAGGCGGCCGGTGGCCGCGCTGACGTCGATGTCGGTGACTCCGGGAATCTCGGACACCTCGGCGCGAATCGCGGACTCGCAGTGCCCGCAACTCATTCCGGTCACCTGGTACTCCGTCGTTGTCGTGCTCATGATCGAAACTCCTTCACGTGTGTACGATTGCTAGCCTATACCCATAGGGGGTATGGGTCAACGGCTGGACGCTGGTGATGCCTTCCGGGGGCGTCCGGGGATCGCGATGCTGGCGATGACGGTCGCGGCGACCGCGCCGATCGCGACGGCGAGGAACGCCTGCTTGAACCCGGCGTCGCCGCCCGCGGTGAGGCTGACCACGGCGATGCTGGAGACGGTCGCGACACCCACGGATGCGCCGATCTCGTGGAAGGTGCTCAGCAGCCCCGAGGCGATGCCCGCCTCCTCTGGGGCGACCTGGCCGAGAGCGGTCACCGAAGCGACGACGAACAGCATGCCGATGCCAAGGGCTCCGAAGCTGATCCCGACGGTCGTAGTGAGGGTGGTGGACCACAGGGCGGGAACGAGCAGACCGATGGCGCCGACGATCATCCCGATCGCGCCGAGCCTGCGCGCGCCGAGCTTGCCGACGAGTTTTCCTGCCATCTGGGCGCCGGCCATCGTCGCCAGAGCGATGGGCAGGAACAACAGTCCCGTGACCAGCGGGCCGTATCCGGCGTACTGCTGGAAGTAGAAGGTGCCGAGGAAGAACACCGCAACCATCAGTGCCGTGGCGATCCCGAGCACGAACACCCCGGCGAACACCGGCCGCCGGCCGAGCAGGGAGAGGTTCATCAGCGGCGAGCGGGTGGTGTTCTGCCACCAGCCGAACAGCAGGTACAGCACGACGGCGATCCCCGCGAAGAGCAGCGTGCGCGGTGCGGTCCAGCCAGTCTCACCGGCGATGGTGAGTGCGTAGATCGCCAGGCCGGTCGCGCCGGTGACCAGGATCGCGCCCGGGACGTCCAGGCGGGCGCGGGCGCCGGGCTGGGGCGGAAGCGGGGGCAGGACGCGCAGCAGGCCGATCAAGACGATCGCGCCGACGGGCACGTTGATGAAGAACACCCACGGCCAGCCGGGGCCCGCGGAGATGAGGCCACCGAGCAGAACTCCGACAGAGGCTCCGCCACCGCCGAGGGCGGACCAGATCCCCAGTGCGCGGTTGCGTTCGTCGCCGTCGAACAGTCGCACGACCACTGACAGGGCTGCCGGGGAGAGCATGGCCGCTCCGATGCCCTGGGCGATGCGCCCGGTGAGCAGGAGAGTTCCGGTGTCGGCGAAGCCGGCGGCCAGGGAGCCGGCGACGAAGGTGAGCAGCCCGGCGTAGACGATGGGTTTCGCGCCGAACAGGTCCGCGCTGCGGCCACCGAGCAGCATCAGGCCGCCGAAGGCGACCGTGTACGCCGCGACGACCCACGTCAGCGCCTCGCGGGAGAGCGACAGGTCCGCCTCCATCTGCGGCAGAGCGATCGCCACGACGGTCACGTCGAGGATCAGCATGAACTGGGCCGTGCCCAGCAAGGCGAGCGCCAGCCAGCGTCTCGGGTAGGCCGACGTCGTGCTGTCGGGTTGTGTGCGTGTGGTCATCTCCGACTCCTAACTCAATCATGTGGGTACGAGTTGTAACGGCTACACTATCTCATACATTCCAGTACGAGTTGTGAGGTGGAGCATGCCGACGAAGAAGGCCACGACGACAGGCGGTCGCGGACGCGGATCTGCGACGGGTAGCCGTGCGGTCAATCAGCGGGCCGACGCGCAGCGCAACCGGGCCAAGATCCTGGCGGCTACAGTTACCGCGATCCGCAAGAATCCCGACGCTTCAGTCGCCGACATCGCCGCCGAGGCCGGCGTCGGCCGGATGACGCTGTACGGGCATTTCCAGACCCGCGCAGAGCTCATCGAGGCCGCACTCGTCGAGAGCCTCGAACGTGGCGAGGAGGTTCTGCGCGAAGTGCCGCTCGATGGTGATGCCCGGGAGGCGTTCGCGCGGCTCGTCGCTTCCAGCTGGGTCCTGGTTGATCAGTCGCAGGCCCTGCTGGCTGCTGCGCAGAAGGAGCTTCCTGCGGCCCGTATCCGCGAACTGCACGAGAGCGCCGAGGCCCGGATGCGAGGCCTGCTGCTGCGCGGCCAGCGCGAGGGCGCGTTCCGCGCCGACCTGCCGGTGTCCTGGTTGTTGACGACCACGCACGTGGTGATGAACGGCGCGGCGGAGGAACTTCGAACCGGTCGTCTCGACCCCGACGACGCGCCGTGGTTCATCGACGCGATCCTGCTGCCGGCCTTCACCGCTACCGCCACAGCGAAGGGACAGCGATGAGCACCCCCACGATTGGCATCATCGGCGCGGGCGCGGCAGGAACCTCCGCCGCGAAGACCCTGCACACCTCGGGGGCCGATGTCGAGATCGACCTCCTCACCCGCAGCGGCGAACAGCCTTACAACCGGATGCTGGTCAACAAGGGCGTCGCCATCGGCCTGCTCGAACCCGCCCAGGCCGCCCTGCCCACCCCCGGCGTACAGGCGAACGCCGACACCGTCCGCGGCATCGACCCACGAACCAGACAGGTCCAGCTCGACGGCGGCGAGATGCGCACCTACGACGCACTGATCGTCGCCAGCGGCAGCCGGCCACGCACACTCGATGAGACGATCCTCGGACGAGACCATGCCGTCAGCGCCGGGCGCCTCACCACCCTGCACTCAATCCAGGACGCCACCCGTGTCCGCGACCTGATCGCGACCACACATCCGGCGCGAGTGCTGATCCTCGGCGGCGGCCTCGTCGCATCGGAGACCGCCTCGCTGCTCGCCGGCTCCGGTCACGAGGTCGCGCTCATCACGCGCTCACTCCTGCCGGGCGCCAGCGCCATCGGCGAACACACCGCCCGACGCCTGCTCGAACTGCACCAACCACAGCATGCCGCCTACCTGGGACGGACCCCGCGCGCGATCCGCACCCATACCGACCGCATCACCGTCGTCCTCGACGACGGCACCCGAGCAGAAGGCGACCTGGCGATCGTCGCCCATGGCACCCTGCCGGCCGCCCCAGCCCCGTGGACCGGTCCCGAAGGAATCCCTGTCGACAGTCACCTACGCGCCCTGCACGCCCCACGGCAGCGCATCTACGCCGCCGGCGGCGTCGCCGTGCACCACTACCCCGGACACGCCTCCTACCGGATCGACCACTGGGACGACTCCACCGCCCAGGGCGCCCACGCTGCACGGGCGCTCCTGTATGACCTCGGATCAGACGATGACCCCGGCACCTACCTGCCAGTCTCACCGTTCTCCGCACGCATCCACGGACACACCCTCACCGGCGCCGGCCACCCCGCACTGGGCACCACCGCCCAGGTTGTCTCCACCGACCCACTGCTCACTGTCCATCACCGCGGCGACATCCCGGTCGCGCTCACCGGGATCGACTCCGCGCGCCTCGTCCACGACTGGCTACCCCACCTGCACCAGCAGGCAACGGTCCGTCACTGATCCGTAGTCTGAAGGACGAACAGATTCCCCCGGCCACCTTGCCAAGGAGCAACCACCATGCCGACGACCACGGCCAAAACCCTGAGCACTCTCGCCGCCGTGCTCGGCGCGATCATGATCGTCACCGCATGCGCTCCGGCCGACACCGGACCCACTGCGAACGAGGCCCGCGACGCGTGGCTCAGCGACTATGACCTCGACGGGCTGGGCGGCCGGGAGGTCATCGAGCAACTTGACACCATGCCCGTCGCGGAACGCCCGAACGATCTCATCGCAGCGGTCCAGCCCGACGCGGTCCTGCTCTCTGATGACGACGGCAACCAGGCCACGCTCGATCTGCCTGACGACGAGTTCTACGTCTCGATCGCCCCGTACCTCGACCAGACCCACGACTGCCACTTCCACAGCCTCACCACCTGTCTCGGCGAACTCCGCAACGAGAACATCGACATCACCGTCACCGACGCGAGCGATGACACCGTGATCCTCGACGAGACCATCCACACCTACGACAACGGATTCGCAGGACTCTGGCTACCCCGCGGCATCGACGCCACCCTCACCATCGAACATGACGACCAGACCGCGAGCACGCTCATCTCCACCAGCGGCGACGACCCCACCTGCCTCACCACGCTTCAGCTCACCTGAGAAGTGCGGGGACGGCGCCCACCCACATCGCTGCGGACGTCTCCTCGCCTGCTGTGCAGACGGCGAACGCGCCGCCCATGATGATTGCCGAGGTATGCACGGTGCTGACCACGTTCGCGGTTCCGACGGCGGCACGGGAGGAACCATGGCCGGGTTCATCGGGACGTCTGCGACGCCGAGGATGAGCAACATCACGAGCACGAGCGGCTGGACGTCGCTCACGAGGTTGCCGATGAACGAGACGACGCCACAGGACGTCCACGGGCTCGACCTCGCCGCACTGGACGGTGGTGATGTCGCCGAGTTCGGCGGCTGGGCCAGCGTGGGAGAAGACGCGGGCGACGGCGCGTTGAGTTCATAGAGCCTGAGCGTTTCCGCGTCGAGGGCGTGCTCGAGCGAAGCGGTCAGGGCCACCGTAGCCGCTGAATATCGAGCCGATCTTGAGCAGTCCCGGTCGTCACAAGCGAACGCGTCGTGTATGCGCGCTGACCCCGTCGACAGGAGTGATCCTGACTACTCCTCAGAGCTGCCACGCCTCTTGCAGGTCGAGGTTGGCGCTGTCAATCAAGGTTGGCGTCGGTGTCGAGGCTGCCTGGCTCCGAGCGCGCTTGGATCGGTCGTCGGGCGCTCACCTGACTGTCACGAACGAGGCAGCGGTGACGGTCTCGATGCGGGTCATGTCGGCTAGCGACGGCTACAAGTACGGGACTGCCGCACGGTCGCTGCGGCCGATGGTGACCGGTCACTCTCGACAACACTGACGAGGTACTACGCCGAGGCAGGCAACCCGCGGGGGGCAACGATGGCTGCATCTTGTCTGCTCTTGCTCAGCGTATCGCTGGTGCTCACGGGAGAGGTGTCAGTGGCTTGGTGGTGTGGGCAGGCCTCGGGTGAGCGCGTCGAGCATGGCGGCGAAGATTCTTTCGTGGTCGGGTTGCTCGGCGCAGAGCTTCTCGGCGGCGATCCAGCCCCACACGGTGAATAGGACGACGGAGAAGGAATCTCGCGCCTGTTCTAGGGTCAGCTTGTGGCTGCCCATCACGGCTTCGGCCCGGTGTTGCAGTTCCTGGTAGGTGCTCGTCTCGCGGGGGAACTGTGCGAGCACCTCGGCGTCGGCGACCGGAAGGAACTCGGCTCGCAGGAGCCGCCCGAAGTTGGCCAGCCAGGCGCGCCAGTCGGCGGTGGGGGCATCGGCGATCCGGGCGAGGACTTGGTCGAGGAGGTGATCACTGATCAGGTCGAGCAGGCCATCGCGGTCGCCGACCCAGCGGTACAGGGCCTTGTGGGTCACTTCGAGGCGCCGGGCCAGACCTCGCACGGTCAAATCGTTCGCCCTGGACTCCAGCGCGGCGCCGACAATCGCCTCGACCGAAAGCTGGGCCGGGCGCCCGGGGCCACGCGCTAGTGGTTCCTCTGTCACAGGATCATTCTCTCATCAACATTAGTCTCCAGTGGGTACTAATAGGGTACAGTGGTGAGTACGGGCCGCGCGCATACCGGTGGACGTGGCCTGAGAGAGGAGACGAACGATGACGGATCGGCAGTGGACGCATCGGGTTCTGGATGACCCGGCTGACCTGGACGCGACGCCCGCGGCGCTGAGTGCGGCCGAGGCACAGCCGTGGGCGAACTTCGTGGTGTTCACCCCAGACCGGCTCCCTGCGGGCACACATCTGGGTGAGCAGTCTTTGCGTCGCGAGGCGCCACCGGGACGGGTGGGTGACTCGATGGCCGGAAGGACGCCGTGGAGTGCGAACAATCCGGCGGCGTTCCGCTTCGAGGTCCGCGGCGACGGCCGTCGGCTGCGGGTCAAGCAGTTCCTCTACGACTGGGCGTTCCCGGCACTCGACCACCCGGCGCTGTGGGAGAGCCGCACCAGCGCCGAGCGCCTCGATGAGCACCATCTGGTCTGGCATGGCATCGACTACATGGGCCACCAGGGCGCTTCGGCGAGGATCGCGAGGACCATGATCGAGCTGTCGGTCCTCGACGGCACCTTCACCCGCGAGGAGATCACCGATCTCTACCGCTCACTGCGCCCAGTTGACTCGGAAGCGGCCACCGCGATCGCAGCCACCCCGTTCGCCGCGCTGAGCTACTGGGCGCGCCGCCCCGAGGCCTCGGTGATCGCCGTGCCCCTAGGCTTGTGGAACCTCCGCCAGGAAGACACTGCCAACCTCACCTGGCGCCCGATCCAGGACGGGCACGCTCCGTTCGGCCCATCCGCGGTCCCGCACCGGCTCAGTGATCTGGTCCTAGAGTCGACAACCACCCATCACGGCCACAGCCCCGTGGCCTCGGAGCACCTCTACAGCGGCGGACCCGACCGTGGGCGAGAACTGCGCCTTCACACCCTGAACCTTGAGCACCTGCCGAGGGCGATCGAGCCCGAATCCCATCCCGCCGAACACGAGGACATCACCGTCGCCGGGCATCACGTTCGACTGGCGTTCATCGATAATGCCTACGGACCCTTCGACGCGGTGCTCGACGACGCGAACGGGAACCCGACATGGCGACTGCTGGCCAGCGCCCACACCCACACTGATCGCCGCTGGTTCCTTCGTGTCCTCGACGACCTGCTCGACGCCACCGACTCGGCGCCCTGAGGGGACCCTGGCCGTGATGCTGACTCGACTACACGGATCGACATGCTCGCCCCAGACGACACCGGACCGTGGCGACTCCTCACCTGCGCGGGCGGACCAGTGTTCGCTGAGACCACTGTCTACCGTCGGCGACGCGAGCCGGAGGCCTACGACTGGTGCCGCCTCGGATTCGTCCGTGAGGGCACCGCATGGCTCCTCAGCACCGACGGGAGCGAGCACGTACGGGCCGGCCACGCCATTTTCACGGGACCGGGCGTGCTCTGCGGTATCGAGCCCGAGGACGTGACCGCGATGAGCACGGTCTACCTCCAGCGTGACTACTTCGCAGACCTCATGACCTGGCACCGCCCTGGAGCCGTCTGCCCCTGGACACGAGAATCAGCCTGCCCCGACAGCTCTGTGATCATTCGGTCCCTGCACCCCGGCGCGGTGAACATCGAACCCTGGCTCGACGAGCTGGTGTCGCTGAGTCACCAGAGCGCGACCACGCGATTCTACCGGCGGCAAGCGCTCGTTTCAGGACTACTCGACATCCTCATCGAGGACCATAGTGGCCCGGATAAGCATGGGCCCTGGGCACCGGTGGCGGCGCACGTTCCGGGATTGTCGCGACGCCCTGTGGTGCTTCGCGAGCCGGCGCGGCAAGCGGCGTACCTGCTGGAAAGCGACCCGGCCAGGCCATGGTCACTTGCCGAACTCGCACGGTCGGTGCACCTGTCGCTCTCCCAGCTCACACGAGTCTTTGCCGCCAGCTACGAGCTGACACCGATCACCTATCTGGGCCTGGTGCGCGCTCGCCGATTCGCCCACCTGTTGCGCACCACCAATCTGCCGATCACGACCGCAGCCCGGCAGGTCGGATGGAACAGCCGCGGCCACGCCGCCCGACACTTCCGTCGCTACTTCGGCACCACCCCCAGCGAGTATCGCCGCGCCCGTCTCGCACCCACCCGGATTGCGGCATGAACCGGGCGCAACCGACCGCCGCGCCCGCCTTGTGGTTCGGCGCGCTATGCGTGTTCTTGGTCGCGGTCAACCTCCGGCTGCCGATCACCGCCGTGTCCCCCGTGCTGGACCAGGTACAGCGTGACGAAGGGGTCGGCAGCGGCGCGGCGAGCCTGCTGGTCTCGATCCCCGTCCTGTGCTTCGCGCTGCTGCCCGCGGCCGTCGTCCGCTTCGGGCGGCGGTTCGGGCTGACGAGCGCCGTGCTCGTCTCGCTCGTGGTGATGGTCGCCGGGTTCGGGCTCCGACTGGTGCCCGACCAGGTCGGGCTCCTGGCCGGGACGGTGGTCCTCGGTGTGGCGATCACGGCGGGCAATGTCCTGATCCCGCCGCTGATCAAACGCGACCACTCCGGCAGTTCGGGTTCGCTGACTGGTCTCTACAGCCTCGGCCTGTACTTCGGCGCCGCGCTGGGCGCCGGGCTGACCGTTCCCCTGCAGCGAGGGACCGGGCTGGACTGGCGGTCGACGATCACGCTGTGGGTGGTGGTGCCCCTGGTCGCGCTGGCCGTCTGGGTTTTCCGCGCCCGGATCTCGTCGGGGGGCCACCGGCACCGTTCTCCCAGCGGGGTCACGCCCGGCCCTGCGACCGCCGCTTCCCCCTGGCGGCATCGCACGGCGTGGGCGGTCACGCTGGTGTTCGCGATCCCGGCACTCATATTTTACGCTGTGTCCGCCTGGTTGCCGACCATGCTGGTCGATGAGACTGGACGTGACCCCGCCGCGGCCGGCGCGGTACTGGCGGTCGTCAACATCGCCGCGATCCCGGCCGCGCTGGTTGTCGGGATCGCGGCCAACCGGACCCGGCGACAGACCTGGCTCACGGTCTTTACGGGTCTCCTGCTCGCGGTCGGGATCGTTGGGTTCCTCGTGGTCCCGGCGGCGGCACTGACCTGGGCAGTCCTGCTCGGAGTGGGGCTCGGTGGCGGGACCACACTCGGGTACGCGTTGCCATTGCTGCGTTCGTCGGGCACCGCGGCGGCCGCACGGCTCACTGCAATGGCCCAAACGGCAGGGTTCCTTCTCTGCGCCATCGGGCCGGTCGCAGTCGGTCTGCTGCACGACCTCACCCACGAATGGTCCGCGGGCATGGTGGTCCTGGCGCTTCTCACTGCCGTCTACATCGTCGCCGGCTTCGACGCGGGCCGCGACGTCTCGATTTAGGTGATCTGGTGTGCCGTCGGCCCGGGGGCCGCGGGGACGGTCGACCGCCCCCGGCGTGCCGGCCCAGAACAGCCGGGACGACGGGACGCTCGCATCTGGAGCGAAAGGAGCGACAACCGTGGTCATGTCGCGTAGGAGACGATGGTCTCTGCTTGCTGCCGTCAGCAGCGCCCTGTTGCTGATCGCCTTGGACAACTCCGTCCTCTACACCGCGCTGCCCACCCTGACCCGTGAACTCGGCGCCGACGGGTCGGCGAGCCTGTGGATCGTCAACGCCTATCCAGTCGTCATGGCCGGGCTTCTGCTTGGGGCTGGCACGCTCGGTGACCGGGTCGGCCACGTGCGGATGTTCCACACCGGTCTGGTCATCTTCGGCGCCGCCTCCCTGGTGGCGACTTTCGCACCCACGGCCGGAGTGCTGATCGCTGCGCGGGCCCTCCTGGCGGTCGGCGCAGCAACCATGATGCCGGCGACCTTGGCACTGATCCGCGTGACCTTCCACGTCGAACGAGAACGCAACATCGCCATCGCTGTGTGGGGCACCGTGTCGATCGTTGGCGCAGCCCTTGGCCCTATCGTCGGCGGTGTTCTGTTGCAGGCGTTCTGGTGGGGCGCGGTGTTCCTGATCAACGTCCCCATCGTTGTCGCCGCGCTGACGGCCACCGCGCTCATCCGGCCCAGCAACGATCCCGATCCGGCCAAGCGCTGGGACCTGACCTCATCGATCCAGGCGATGACCGGGCTCATCGCCATGGTCGTGGCGATCAAGGAGTTCGCCGACCCCGGTCCTGCATGGTCGCTCATCGCTGTCGCGGTGATGGTCTCAGCCGTCGCGCTCACACTCTTCGCGCGTCGTCAACGTCGCCTGCCCCATCCGCTCCTGGACTTCACCATCTTCACCAACAAGGCCTTCACCGCCGGGGTGATCGCGGCGGCTGTCACCATGTTCGCCATCGGCGGTGTTCAGCTTGTCACCGTCCAACGCCTCCAACTGGTGGTCCAGTTCAGCCCCATCGAGTCCGGGCTCGTGGTCAGCGCTATCATGCTCGGCTCTGTTCCCACCGCTTTGCTGGGTGGCGTGATCCTGCACCGCTCCGGGCTACGCCTCCTGATTTCCGGCGGTCTCGCCCTCGCCGGACTCGGGCTGACCCTCAGCGTGATGACATTCGCGGCCTCTCTGCTCGCGCTCGTGACCGGGCTGGTCATCAGTGGGTTGGGGCTCGGCGCGGTCATTGCGGTCGCCTCCACCGCCATCGTTGGCAACGCACGCTCCCGACAAGCCGGCATGGCCGCCTCGATTGAAGAAGTCTCCTGGGAGTTCGGCAACCTTACCGCTGTCGCCGTCATCGGCACCCTGATCGGTCTGGTTTACAGCGCAACGATCCGCCTCCCGCCGAGTGCGCCCGACGCGGCCAGAGACAGCCTCACCACTGCCCTCGCACTTCCCGAGGGCACACCCGAATTGCATGAGGCCGCGCACGCTGCGTTCGACACCGGCTACCTCGTCGTCATGATCGTCATCACGGCCACCGTCTTCGCCGGCGCCCTACTCACCCGCCGTCTGCTTCGACACCACGGACCAGGAACACCGTCGTCTATCCAAGATGACTGACCCCCGAGCGGTTTTAGAGAACGGTGCATGGACTCATTCGGGTTGACCACCCCGAACGCCACCCGTGCGCACCTGACCGGCATGACGGTCTCGATGCGGGTTATGTCGGCTGGCGACGGCTACAAGTACCTGTTGCGCACGGTCGCTGCGGCCGATGGTGACCGTTCACTCTCGACACCGCTGACGAGGTACTACGCCGAGGCGGGCACGCCGCCAGGCCAGTGGCTTGGGTCGGGGGTGGCCTCCCTCGGCACGGGCCGACTTGCCGTGGGTGATCGGGTGTCGGAGGCCCAGCTTCAGCTCTTGATGGGTATGGGTCGTGACCCGCTCACCGGCGACCCGCTCGGTCTGGCGTTCCCGGCCTACAAGTCCCCGGCCGAGCGGATCGAAGCCCGCGTGGCTGGCCTCGACCCGGCGATGAGTCCTGGTGCGAAAGGTGAGGCGGTCGCGCAGATCGAGGCTGAGGAGAGTGAGCGTGGGACGCGGCGGGCAGTTGCGGGGTTCGACTTCACTTTCTCGATTCCGAAGTCCGCGTCGGCACTGTGGGCGGTCTCTGATGCCGGGACGCAGGCGTTGATCGGTGAGGCGCATCATCGTGCTGTTGCGGAGATGGTTGCGTTCATGGAGCGCGAGGTTGCAGCCACCCGTACCGGCGCAACCGCCGGCGACGGAGCTGTGGCGCAGGTCGATGTCACTGGGCTGGTAGCCACTGCGTTCGATCACTTCGACTCCCGTGCCGGCGACCCCCACCTGCACACCCACGTCGTGATCTCCAACAAGGTACAGACCGTCTTGGATGGGAAGTGGCGGAGTTTGGATGGGCGGCCGATGCACGCCGCCGTGGTCGCGCTCTCGGAGTTGCACGAGGCGGTGTTCGCCGATCACATGACCCGCGCCTTCGGTGTCGAATGGGAGGCCCGTGACATGGGCCGGGACCGGAACCCGGCGTGGGCGATCACCGGTGTGCCGGAAGAGCTGGTTCAGGAGTTTTCCACTCGCGCCCGGCACATCGACAGCGAGACCGACCGTCTCATCGCCGAGTACGTCGACAAGCGCGG
>Ga0209487_1000802_pt1 | contig 27735 bp, 29 predicted proteins | sample Poulit2012_FD_187524 | JGI IMG/M metagenome (GOLD analysis project Ga0209487, IMG submission 187524) | Agricultural soil microbial communities from Georgia to study Nitrogen management - Poultry litter 2012 (SPAdes) (version 2) | ecosystem: Environmental > Terrestrial > Soil > Agricultural land...
GGCTGGACAACGGTCTCATCGACCAGGTCTGCCAGCATTATCTCACCGAAAGCCGTGCGGATCGCGGCGGTGGCGGTGAACCACGCTTTCTTGATGCCACAACGTCCCTTGCGCTGCTGGGTGGCGCAAAGCTCTCGCAGCTGGCAGTTGTCGGCGATGACACGGCCGGACACGGCTTCGATGACGTCAAGCATGCTTACCGTGCTCAGGTCGACGAGCAGTTCTACGCCGCCGTTGCGGCCCATGCGGCTGCGGATGAAGCCGGCTGTCACCAGCTTGCGCAGGACTTTGGCAAGGAACGCGGGTGGGATCTGCAGGTGTTCGGCGATGAGGGCAGCGTTGGTGCCCGGGTTCTCGCGGATGTTGACCAGCGCATGGATGGCGTAACTCTCGTCTCGTTTGAGCAGCGTTCGTACTGCAGCATCAGCAGGAATCTGTTGCATGGGCTCCCTCACACCGCAAGCAGCGGCTGTCACTGAGTAAAGGCTAGCAGAACACCGCTGCGAACCGTGTCCCGTCCCCCGGGTTGTCCCATCAAGGTCACGTGGTGCCTGTTGGCGTTCAGCTGCTTCCGAACAGTTCCTCGTAAGTCGTGTTCAGCCGGAGCTGCTCGAACGGCACCGTTCGTTCCTCCTGGGGCCGGCGTTGCCAGCGGCCGTCGGGCTGCCGCCGGTACCAGGCCAGTATGGTTACCTGGCCGTCGCCTTCAGGTCTCAGCTGAGCCCGGATGGTGGTGCCACTGTCGGTCGTCCGTTCGACGACCCGTTCGTTGCTGAACAGCGGCAGCTGATAACTGAGTGGCGGTGGAGTGTTCCTGCTCATAATCGTTCGCGGGCTGCGTCAGCCGACCGGACGCGTTTCGCGGTGGCCGCAGCGGGCTCTTCCAGCCGCTCGGCGTACTGGCGGGTGAACGCCGCGCCGAGGAGGAAGATCTGCATCGCATAGTATATGAACAGCAGGAGCGCCACGAGCGTCCCGGCAGCGCCGAAGGCCGAGCTCACCGCACTGGTCCGCAGGTAGAGCAGGATGAGTTCCTGCCCGATCCGGAACAGGAGTGCGGTCAGCAGGGCACCGACTGCGACTGGCTTCCAGCCGACGCGCCGGTGTATCAGTATTTTGTGGACGGCCACGAACACGAGCGTCATGACCATGAGGGTAAGCAGCTGCGTGCCGAACGACACCAGGAACTCGAACCCACCCAGGTTCTCGCTAAGCCGGTCAGCTACAGCGTTCAGCACGGTCTGAGCGCTCAGGGCCACGATGGCGATGACTGCTAGGGCAAGCATGATCAGCAGGGACAGAGCCCGCATGAAAAGCTGTTGCAACAGTCCCGTGTAGCGCGGCTCTTCAACGCCCCAGATGGTGTTCAGTGCGCCCTGCATGGCCGTGAACAGGTTCGTGCTGGCGAACAGCAGCAGGCCCACCCCGATGAACGTCGCTGCCTGGTTCTGGCCTTCAACCGTCGACTCGATCAGGCTGCTGAGGAACGTAGCGACCTGGGGGCCGAGCTGATCCGTCACCACTGCCATGAACTCGGTGCGGGTTTCGGCCTGGCCGAAGAAGATGCCGGTGACGCCCAGCAGGATTATCAGCAGCGGAGCGAGGGAGAATATCGTGTAGTACGACAGGGCGGCCGCCAGCCTGGTGCCGGCACTGTCGCTGTAGGCCCTGACGGTGTCTTTGAGCAGCTCCCAGGCTGTACGCACCCCAGACACCTCCGTGCTACGAGCTTAGCGTCAGTCTGACTCAGGTTTCTGTAAGTCAAGATGTTCGTACAGGAAATCAATCTCGGCCTGGAGGCGTTGCAGCTGCTCCTCCAGCGGCGTGTCGTCCCTGGCAGCTGGACGTGCACCACTGTCGACCCGGCGGCCGTTCACCCGCACCCGCGGCCGCAGCTTCTGGGGGTCAGGGCTGAACGTGTCAACCCAGCGGTCCTGACTCTGCCCGGGTGCCCGCCCGATGTTGCGCACCAGCGGCGGCTGGTGCTCCTCAAGCCGCCGCAGGCTCTCCTCCACCTCGGCGACGGAGTTGAACGTGACGTACCGCTCCGTCCGGCTCCGCAGCTCACCCGGTGTCTGGGCGCCCCGCAGCATCAGTACTGCCAGTACCGCCATGTCACGGCGGTCAACGCCCAACACCTCGTCCAGCAGATGACGGTGCTTCACGACGCGCTCACCGCTGGCCATGCCGCTGCGCACCATGCCTTTGCTGGCCAGGTTGCGCAAGGTGTCCTCTATTTCCTGCAGGTGATAGTCCGTTACCGGCTCCCGGTTGCTCTTCTGGTTGCAGGCGAGTAGCAGAGCGTTGGTCGAGAGCGGGTATGCTTCCGGTGTCGTGCGTTCCTTCTCGATGAGGCTGCCGAGGATCCGCACTTCAATCGGGCTGATACTCACGAAACGAATATTACCAGACGCTGCCACGCTGCACGGAAGGGAAGCCGCGCTGCTCACCCAGCTGCCTGAGCGTGGCCAGCAGGGTCTCCCAGTCCGCAGCGTCATCAGTCGGTGACAATCCAGCTTCTCCGCTGAACACAGCCAGACAGGCTGTGACGGCATCGGGATCGAACTGCCGGCCACTCTGACTCTCGATCTCCGCCAAGGCTTCAGTGACGGGCCAGGCAGGCTTGTAGGGTCGGGCATGCGTCAGGGCGTCCAGAACATCACTGACGGCCACTATGCGCGCAGCCATGGGGATATCGTCCTGCGCGAGACCGTGCGGGTAGCCTTTACCGTCCCAGCGCTCATGGTGCGACAGGCTGATGTTCTCGGCGAGTTGCAGCAGTCGTGAGCCGCCGCCGGAGAGGATGCGCGCCCCGATGATGGTGTGGCGGCGCATCAGTTCCATCTCATCGACGCCCAGCCTGCCGCTCTTCAGGAGAACCGAGTCGGGGATCCCGATCTTGCCGACGTCATGCAGGCGCGCGGCGGTGAACAGCACTTTAAGATCGCGTTCCGGGAATCCCATCGCGTAGCCGATCGCTGCCGCGTTGCGGCCCACCCGGCGGGTGTGGGTTCCGGTATCGTCATCGCGGTACTCAGCGGCAATGGCCAGCCGAGTGACGATCTCAGTCTGGGCTTCCTCAAGTTCGCGCGTTCTGGAGAGCACTTTCTGTTCAGCGTCCCGGCGTGCCTGCTGCAGGTACTGTGACTTGATCCGGTACATCTCCGCCTGGTGGTTGGAGCGTTCCAGTTCGAACTTGACGGTGAGCTGCCGGGTGCGTTCCTCGCTCTTCTCGTTGTGCAACGAATGCCGCTCATGGTGGAAACGCCGGGCGTGGTCCAGTGCCGATTTGTAATCTCCGAGTGCCTCGTAGGCGCTGGAAAGTATCTCGTGGGCACTGATCAAGTGGTCACGGTCACCGACCTCCTCTGCCAGCCTGAGTGAACCGAGCAGGGTCGTGATCGCTTCCTGTTCCAGGCCACGCGCCAGCTGGGCAGTAGCCAGGCTGATGCTGGCCCCGAGTTCGCCGTCGCGGTAGCCGATGCGTTTGGAGATGGCAAGAGCGTCAGCCAGCAGCTCACTGGCACTCTCCATGTCATGCCGGGCGATGTGTACCTTGCCCAGACCGTCAAGGTTGTCTGACTGGTACTGCAGCGAGCCGGCTTCAACCGCCATGTCCAGCGCTTCGGAGTACAGCCGGGCGGCATCATCGGTCTCACCCTGACGCAGGGCGATACCGGCAAGGTTGTTCAGGGCCGCGGATACGACGAGTTTGTCGCCGGCAGCCAGTGATGATTCACGTGCTTCCTCATAGAAACGCACTGCTTCGGTGGTCTTGCCGATGCGGGCGTAGAGGGTACCCAGTCCGATCAGGTTGGAGTTGACGGCACGGTTGTTGATGCCCGCTGCCTTGAACCTGTCGTAAGCGTCTTTCAGGTACTCAAGCGCTTCGGCGTGGTTGCCGAGCATCCGGTGGATCTCACCGATATTGGTGCCGATGGTGGCGAGTTTGACGTCGCCGAGCCCGGCGGTGATGACCTTTCTGCGGGCACGGTTGAGCATGTCAAGCGCCCGCTGGTGTTCTCCCTGGGCGTCGATGATGCTCGCCTGGATGTTCAGCGCATCCACGACCAGTTCATCAGCACCGGCCTCTTCAGCTGCCTGGTAGGCACTGTCGATGCGCTGCATCGCGTCCTGGAAACGGCCCACTGAGCGCAGGGAGCGGCCGAGCGCGAGGTTGGCGATCACTTCGGTCTCCTGGTCACCGGATCGCCTGGCAGAGTTCGCCGCACGCTCCAGGAAAAGGATCGCTTCGTCGTGATCTCCCAGCAGCCTGGCTGCATTGCCCGCGATCAGCGCAGCCTGGGTCCTGATGAGCGGTTCTTCGTGCGTGAGCAGGGGCCGCGCTCTCTCAAGGGCGACGGCCGGCTGGGATTCAAGCTGAGCGCGAACTGACTGTATGTCAATTACGGGTCGATTCACAGTGAGTTCGCGTCCATGCCTGATTTGTGGCCCGAAGGCAGGCTCAGTCTACGACTTCATCGATGAATTCTTCGATATCGATGAGGCCGGCACCAAGCTGACTGCCTGACCGGTAAGGCCTGTTGTTGCGGTTGTCGTATATGTCGTCGTCGGCCTCGTCGAACATCGCTTCGGCGATCTGGTGGCGGCGGACGTCGAGCTTGGGCTCGCCGAGCGCGAGGGCCACTGCGCCGGCGACAACCGGAGCTGCCATCGAGGTTCCCGACCAGGCGGCCATGCTGAGCTCGGGGTACGGTCCGTAGATCCGTTCACCTGGTGCTGCGATCTCAGCCTGGCGACCGTAGTTGGAGAACGATGACTTGTTGCCACGACTGTCAACGCTGGTGACGCTGATCACGTGCTGGTAGCGGTTGGCGATGGCAGCAGGGTAGTTCAGCTGATTCAGGTCGAGGTTACCTGCGGTTGTGGTGACGAACACACCATGCGAGTCGGCATAGGCGACAGCGTCGGTAAGTGCCGGGCTCTCGTCCTGGGATCCCAGCGACAGGTTGATGACGTCTGCACCCTGTTCGACCGCGTAATACACGGCCCGGACAACGTTCAGGACGTCACCGGTTCCGTCAGCTTCAAGCGCGCGGACGGGCAGGATGGTCGCCCGGGGAGCTATCTGGCGCACTATGCCGGCGACGACCGTGCCGTGACCGTAGGCAGGATCCGCTTCCGTCCCGACTTCAGACGGGTCGGAATCGTTGTCTACGAAGTCGTAACCGTTCGGAGCGAGGGCGCCCTGCAGCGCCGGGTGGCTCACGTCGACACCGGTATCAATTACTGCCACGACGATGTTGTGGCCGAGCCGGCGGGCTTCCTCGTGACCGTCGCGCAGGTTCACCTGCTTCCAGGTGTCGGTGTTCTCAGGCAGCCACTGAAACTGCCCGTCAGCCCAGACGCGACTGTTACCGTCAGCCCACACCCGGCTGTTACCGTCAGCCCAGACGCGACTGTTGCCATCCGCCCAGACGCGACTGTTACCGTCAGCCCATACCCTGCTGTTGCCGTCAGCCCACACCCGGCTGTTGCCGCTGGGCCAGAGGGAATCACCCATGGTCGTACTGCCCAGCTCGTCGCGGTTCGCACTGGTCAGGAATCGATCCTGGTTGACTTCAACCGTTACATTGGCGCCGCTGGCAGAGAGGGCGGAGAGTGAAGTGACCGAAGGTGCTTCATCGAGGCCGATGAACGCGACGCTGGCAGGCTGTCGTACCGTGCCTGCTGAAGCGTTCGACAGCACTCCCTGGCTGGTGTCGAGCAGGGCCGTACCGTTCAGTTCGGCTGCCAGGGCAGTGACGTCGGTACTGCCGTCCAACTCCACCACAGCGATGTAGCTCGGTGCGTACGATTCGCCCGGTACAAGGTTGTTGACAGGAGGCCGAGCGCTCACATCACTCTCGGCAGAAGGTGTGCTGCACGCTGCCAAGAAGGCTGCGAGCACTCCGGCTGCCAGAAGCAGTCTGGAACGACCCGGTTTGGTGGCTATGCCTGACATTAACGTCACCCCTTACAGATGAGCGGGAAGATCAGTTCTTCCCGGTGTGAATCGTAGCAACCGAGCACTTACAGCAGTCTGACACATGCTCAGTTAAGCCTCCTGGCCATGCGCCAGACCAAGCCGGTACGCGGTGAGAACAGGAAAGCAAGCAGCAGCAGTACACCGGCCACTGTTGCCATCATGCCCCCAATACTAACGTTTAGAGCTGTCGCCAGCCAGTAACCGATTCCACTTGCCAGTATGGCCACGGCACTGCCGGCAACCATCATCGGAACCAGTCGGTCCGTCAGCAATCGGGCGGTGCTGGGCGGAACGATGGCGAACGCCACGAACATCACGGCCCCCACGGCATCGAAGGCGGTGACCGCTGTCGCACTGGTAAGTCCGAGCAACAGGTACGACAGCACACCGGGTGCGAACCCAAGTGCGCGCGCGAGACCGCGATCGAAGGTGGCCAGCTTCAGCTCCTTGAACAGCAGCGTAACGAACAGCAGGTTGATCAAGGTCATCAGGCTCATGGTGAGCAGCGAGCGCGGAACGTGGTAGCCACCCAACTCCAGGGTGTCCAGCCAGATGAAGCCGATCTCGCCGAGCAGCACGGTGTGCTGGTCGATGTGAACGTTGCGGGCGTAGATGTTCATCAGCAGCACCCCGGCAGCGAACATGACCGGGAACACGAGGCCGATGGCAGCATCCTGTTTCACCCGGCCGCTGGAGGCGACGAGTTCGGTCAGCCAGACGGTCAGCAATCCGGTCAGCGCGGCACCAACTATCTGTACCGGGCCTGAGACCGCTCCGGTCAGAAGCCAAACGACGACGATGCCGAACACGACAGAGTGGCTGATGGCGTCAGTGAGCATGCTGTTCCCGCGCAGCACCAGAAAGGTGCCCATCAGTGAGGCAGCTATTCCGACAAGTGCGCCAGTGGTGACGATCAGCAGGTCTATGTTGCTGAGGAAGCTTTCCAGCATGTCAGTCCGCTCCGCGTCGCAGGTCAGCGAGGGTGCGTTCCGCTGCACGTCTTCCGGCAGGCGTAAGCAGCCAGTGGGTTCCTTCGCCGGGCATGTGGTGTACAGACCTGACCACTCCGCTGCGTTCGAGGCGGCGAAGCACCCTGCCGGTGCCCAGTCCGAAGTACGTGTTCAGCATGCCCTGTTCAACCGGATAATCCGGGTCATCGTGCTCGTGGGCAAGTTTAAGCATCGTGGTGAGCAACTGCCGGCTGCGCAGATTGCGTGACTGACGGGCCCGTGCGATCCCGGCCCAGACGACGCCCCGGGCAGGGGCGAACAGGATCGACAGCGCAGTGATCGCACTTATGGCCAGTACGACAAGCGGTCCGGTTGACAGTCCACGGCCAAGACTGCTGATGACCGCGCCGGCGAACCCGCCCGCGGCACCGAACGCCGCGGAGAGGATCAGCATGGGAGCGAGCCGGTTGACCCATTGCCGTGCCGCGGCTGCAGGAGCGATGACCATAGCTGACATGAGCACGACCCCCACCATCTGCAGGCCCATCACCACAGCTACAGCCACGAGCATGGTCAGCACGGTCTCGATGAGGGTGACAGGAAGTCCGATGGTGCGTGCGAACAAGGGGTCGAAGGTGGTTACGGTGAACTCTTTCCAGAACAGCAGCACGACGAGCAGTGTTGCGCCGGTGACGCTGCCCATGAGTATCAGGTCGCTGCGCAGGATGGCAGCCGCCTGACCGAACAGGAAGCTGTCCAGGCCCGCCTGGGCGGCACCCGCGTGATTCTGGATCCAGGTGAGGAGGACCACGCCGACAGCGAAGGACACGCTGAGTATCGAACCGAGGATGGCGTCAAGTTTCAGGCGGCTGTGGCGCTGGAGGATCATCATGAGGAGGGCGGCCAGCAGCCCGGTGGTGAGCGCGCCGATCGTGATCGATGGCAGGTGCCGGCTGCCGGCGATTATGAAGCCGAGGCAGACGCCGGGGAGTGCAGCGTGTGAAAGCGTGTCACCGATGAGGCTCTGCCGTCTCAGAACCGCGAAGCTGCCGAGCGTTCCGCTCAAGGTGCCCAGCAGCAGCGCACCGAGCGAAACGTTCTGCAGGGTGTAGTCGCTGAGCATGGCCTGCAGATTCACTTATCAGTTTCCGTCCCGACGTGTTCGAACAGGCGGTTGTTTGCAAGGAGTGCGATCTGTCCGCCGTACGCCTTGCGCAGGTTCTCGGGTGTGTAGACCTCATTTACGGGACCCTGAGCGATCACGCGGACGTTGAGTATCAGCATCCAGTCGAAGTACTGCGTGACGGTCTGCAGGTCGTGATGAACGACGATGACGGTCTTGCCTTGGTCCCTCAGCTCCCGCAGCAGCCCTATGATCACCCGTTCGGTGGTGGCGTCGACACCGGCCATCGGCTCATCGAGGAACAGCACGTCGGCCTGCTGGACCAGGGCTCGGGCGAGGAACACCCGCTGCTGCTGGCCACCGGACAGCTGGCTGATCTGGCGGTCAGCGTACTCAAGCATGCCTACGCGTTCGAGTGCAGCGCGGGCTTCCTGGCGGTGGCCGGCGTCCGGTCGACGGATCCAGCCGATGCGGCCGTAAAGTCCCATGAGTACCACGTCGAAGGCGGTGACCGGGAAGTCCCAGTCGACGGTGGTGCGCTGGGGTACGTAGGCGATGTCGCCGCGTTTGTGCCGGACCGGCTGTCCGTGGATGTATACGTGTCCGGCTGCCGGGCGGATCAGTCCCAGGATCGCTTTGATGAGGGTGCTCTTGCCGGCGCCGTTGGGGCCGACGATAGCTGCGAGTACACCCGGGGGCACGTCGAGGTCGATGTCCCACAGCACTGGACTGCTGCGGTAGCTGACCGTAAGGTCTTCGACGTGTACCGCGAGGCCCGGTTCGTGGATCACTCCTGGTTCCACCTCTCCAGCCAGGCGTCCAGCTCGGCTGGCAATTCCGGCACTGAGCCTCCGAGCGCGCTGGTGATCACGCTGGTGTTGTGGATCAGCATGCCGATCATGGTTCCTTCCGGCTCATCTTCGGGTCCCAGTGCGTCAGAATACAGCTCGCCACCCAGGCCGGCCCCACCCCCAGCATCGGCGACTGCTTCGAGAACTGCCTGGATGGTCCGTGGATTGATGGTGCTTTCGACGAAGACGGCGGGCACGCCGGTATCGACGATCAGGCCGGCGATTTCACTGATGTCAGCGACGCTGGCTTCTGCATCAGTACTCAGACCCTGTACGGCAGCCACGTCGATGTCGTAGGCGCGTCCGTAGTAGGCGAAGGCATCGTGGGCTGTCACCAGGTACCTGGTTTCCTCGGGTATCGTTGCTGTGGCCGTGGCGATCCACTCGTGAAGGGCTTCAAGCTGCTCGCGGTACACCTGTGCGTTGTGGAAGTAGCTGTCTTCGTTGGCCGGGTCTATCGCGGCCAGTTCGCGGGCAACGATATCTGCGGTGAGGCTGAACAATCGCGCGTCCATCCAGACGTGCGGATCGTAAGTGAGGCCTTCGTCGTCGGATTCCAACAGCTCTTCGACCGGGATGGCGAGTTCTGCCACGGCTGCGGTCGGCCGTAGACGGGCGAACCTGTCCAGCACCTCAGCGAGCTGTCCTTCAAGGGAGAGGCCGTGGTAGAGGATCAGGTCGGCCTGCTGCAGGTTGCGGACGTCGCGTGGGGTTGCCTGGTACAGGTGGGGATCGATGCCGGGGCCCATCATGCCAGCTACTTCAGCATGTTCACCGGCCACGAAACGGGCCACATCGGTGAGCTGACCTGTGGTGACGAGGACGAAGGGCTGGGCGGAGGCGGAACTTATTGTGATGAACGCCAGCAGGGACAGGATCTTGCTGCGCATGGTCTGAACTCCAATCAATCAGCAGCCTGTTTTAGGCATGCCTAAAACAGAGTCTACTGCTGCTGCCGGAGTAGCGCAAGTAGGCGGGGCACGACTGATTATCCGCCTGGTGAAACGAGCCTGAGAGGCAGGGTGTTCTTCAGCCAGCAACTGAGGAGTCTGCCCGCACCACCTGGTTCCGCCCTGCGGCTTTCGCTGCATAAAGCAACCGGTCGACCAGACCGATGATGTCGTCAGCACTTGCGTTGCGGTGGTCATCACCCGAGATGAGTCCCGCACTTATCGTCACCTTCAGATCCGGGCATATCTCGGGCCAGCTCTGGCCCCTGATCGCCGCCTGCACCTTGCTCACCACCCGCTCAGCGGCAGCCAGGTCCGCACCCGGCAGCAGAACTGCGAACTCTTCCCCGCCCCAGCGCGCCACCACATCAGTCGTCCGGACTGAAGCCTGCAGGATGCCGGAAAGCCTCTGGAGTACAAGGTCACCGGCCTCATGGCCGAATCGGTCGTTGACGGCCTTGAAACCGTCGATGTCCAGGAACAGCAGACTGAAGCCCCTGCCATCGTTACTGCGCGATCCATGAAGGGCCGCTTCAAGCTTCTCCATGAAGTGACGGCGGTTCCACAGTGAAGTCAGATGGTCTGTCGCAGCCAGGGTCTGCAGATCTCGGGCCTGTTCAGCGAGGCGGCGGTTCGCTTCAACCAGTGCACTGGCAGTGGCGCTGACAAGTTCGACCTGCCGCTCAAGCGACAGTTCAAGTTCAGTTACTTCCGCCTCGAAGCTTGAGCGCGCCGGCTCGTTCTCAAGCCGGTCCTGGATCTGCACGAGCTGCTTCATCGTCGCGAGTGCATCCTCGTGCAGGCCTGCTGCTTCCTGTGCAGCTCCGAGCTGGCTGAGCGCGCTCGTGAGGTACTGGTTGGTGCCGCCCTCCTGTGCGATGTCGACCATGCGCTGAAACTGGCTGACCGCCTCCCCCGGACGTCCTGCTTCCAGCAGAAACTTGCCGTATGCTTCGCGCGCCTCGTCCTCGTAAAGACCGGCGTCGCTGCTTTCAGCCAGTTCAAGCGCCTGCCGGTACAGTCCCTCAGCTTCTGTCGCCCGACCACTCTTGGCCATGGTGGTACCGAGCTTGTACAGGCTGGCGACCGTGTAGTGCTTGTAATTGCCGTTCTCAAAGATAGCGCGGGCCCGTTCCTGCAGTTCGACCGCCCGTCCGTAATCACCGAGTTTCTCGAACGCCAGCCCTTCGTTGGCCAGCGTGACCGCGATCTGCAGGTCGTTGTTGGCAGACCTGAACGTCTTGCGCGCCTTCTCAAAGCACGCGATCGCCTCATCGGTCCGGTTGACCGACAGGTAGACCATTCCGAGGTTGTTCAGCAACTTGCCGTACTGAAGGGTCTCAGTTTCAGGAGTGCGTTGCAGACTCTGCTGCAGGTGCTGCAATGCCTTGCGCATGTCACCGCCAGTACCGTAAACAGCGGCGACGTCAGCGTGCGCCAGGCCGATAAGCTGCTCGTCTCCGAGCCGTTCAGCTTCATCGATGTTCTTAAGTGACAGCCTGAGCGCTTCAGCGCCCAGTTTGCCATGCAGCGCCTGGCGTCCCCGGATCCGTCTCAGCTCGAACGATGCCGCGCCATCAGCCTCCCGCATGGTCGGAACAAGCTGCTCGGCTTCATCAGCAACCGCGACCGCTTCAGAGAAACGGTTGAGTACTGTCAGGGCAGCGGCCCGCGCTGCGAGAAGCCGGTACTTCTCATCGTTGTTCAGCTGCCGCCATTGCCGATCCTGCAGCCGCTGCAGTTCGTCAAGCGTACGGGAAGGCTCGGCACTTCGACGGCTGAAGATGCGTTTCAGTTCCAGAGTCGTGGCTCTCTCGGCGCTCATTGCGGCATCAGTCTCCCTGTTGCCCCGCCAGGACCAGCAGTGTCAGCTTCGCAGCTGTTGATCCGGCTCTCATAATGGAATGTACCACCGACACAGTGTGGATGGCCTGTCCTGGCAGCATCTGGATGCGTATGGGATTTCGGCTTATCAAGGCAAGTACGGGGATGCTTCTGGCGCGTGCTACAGTTGCCCACATGTTCACCGCCTCCGGCCTCATAACCCTGATAGTAGCGGCTCTCATCGGAACAATCATCGGCAACCTGGTGCAGCTGCGCTACTTCATGGACAAGCCGATCATGAAGTCACCGTTCATCCGCTACGGGGCCCTCGTCGTCGCCGTACTCGTCATGATCAACGTGATGCCTGATCGCGACGGCGCTTTCACCACCGAAGAACTGCTCACCACTGGCCTGTGGTGGGTGCTGATAGCCTTTCTCGTGAGCTTCGTCCGCCCACCCGCTCCGCTCACGCCTCCGGCAGCCGGACAACAGCAGGCTTCTGGTCAGGAGTCCGCTGGAGACGAACCGCAGGTGCACACGTTGCCGGAAGATGATGACGATCATTCTGGCGCTGCAGCTGACCGGAGTTAGGGCGCGGTCAGCTCCCGGTACCGGTAGCAGTCCTGCACATGATCCTGCACCAGGCCTGCCGCCTGCAGGTAAGCGTATACAGTGACGGATCCGACGAACCGGAAGCCCGCAGCGCGCAGCACGGCGCTGACTTGATCACTCAGCTCGGTGCGGGCCGGCACGTCTGCCTGGTGCCGGTGCCGGCCCACGACCGGCTGACCAGCAACGAACCGCCAGAGCCAATCGCTGAAAGAGCCGTTATCGTCCTGTAAGCGCAGGTACGCACCGGCATTCGTGCGGGCAGCCGCAAGCTTCTGCCGGTTGCGGATGATGGTCGGATCTGCCAGCAGTCGATCAAGATCGCGGTCAGTCCAGCTCGCCATCACCACCGCATCGAACCCGCTGAACGCTCTGCGGAAGGCTTCACGCCTGCCCAGGATGAGACGCCAGCTCAATCCTGCCTGGAACGTTTCAAGCACGAGAAGTTCGAACAGTTTCTGATCGTCCCGCAGCGGGACGCCCCACTCCTCGTCATGATAAGCGCGGTACAGGTCATCGCCCGGGGGCACCCAGCCACAGCGGGTCAGTCCATCAGCAAACATGCAACAACACTAGCAGCCCCGGATTCGGGCGTTAACTGATTCCCGGCAATTGCCGGCATGCTCACGGCAACAGGTACAGCCATTCGGGTGTCGCGAACTTGTTCCGCACGAGTTCCTCCGCTTCCTTCCGCTCGGAAGCAGTGACCTCTGAGGCACTCAGCCCGTAGAGACTGTCGAAGGTAGCGGTAAGCCTGTCGATGACCTCACTGCGCTCCATCTGCGACTGATCGCGTACGGGGCTTACCCGCTTGCGGGCGCTCTCAGTACCCTTATCGCTGAGCTTCTCGCGGCCGATGCGAAGCACCTGGAGCATCTTGTCGGCGTCGATGTCATACGACAGCATGGCGTGATGAAGCACCGCGCCTTTTCGGCGCGTCTGCGCAGCTCCCCCGATCTTGCCGGCGGAAGAGGCGATGTCGTTGATCGGCTGGTAGACGGCATCCACACCGACGCTCCTCAGGCCCTGCAGCACCCAGTCATCGAGAAACGCGTACGATTCCACGAACGACATCCCCTTCACCAGCGCTTCGGGTGCGTAAAGCGAGTAGGTGATGGTGTTATGCGGTTCGTTGAACATCGCTCCCCCACCGGTGATGCGGCGCACCACGGTGACGCCGTAACGCTCGGCGGCTTCACGGTCAACTTCATTGCGGACGCTCTGGAACCGGCCGAGGACGACCGAGGCTGAAGCCCACTCCCAGATGCGCAGGGTCGGCTGCCGTTCGCCCGCCGCCACCCGGTTCAGCAGCACCTCATCAAGCGCCATCTGCATGTGCGGCTCCTCAGGCTCGCCCCGGATCAGCTGCCAGTCGTAATCAGTCCAGCGGCTCACTCGAGCGCCCTCCTGACAGCTGTCGCGATGCCTGCAGAATCGAAGCCGATCAGCTGAGCCCCCTCTGGGACCGACTGCTCAACCAGCTGAGCCAGCTGTTCCGCACTGGCCGCTGCATCTGCGCCCTCAAGCGCTGCGTTCAGCAGCTCAAGCGTTTCCGGTGGTTCGAGGAAGAAGTCACCGTTGATCTGCACGTTGCTCAGCCGTCCGTCAGCGACGGTGAAGTCGACGATGACCAGCTTGCCGCCCGGGGTCTTGTACTCGCCGTGTTTCATGATCCGACAGTGACACAATTGTGAGCCAGGCAGGCGGACATGAGCGACGAACTGCTCTGAGCCGTACGCCCATGCTGTTCAGCTCAGCAGCAGGCCCAGCATCAGCAGACTGGCAGCCAGCACGGGTAGCGTCAGCCTTATGCCGACCGAGAAGTAGTGACCCCAGGTGATGAGCACACCGCGTCTGCGCAGCACGTGCAGCCACAGCAAGGTCGCCAGACTGCCGATCGGCGTCATCTTCGGACCGATGTCACTCCCGACGATGTTGGCATAGATGAGCGCACTCCGTACCGCTCCTTCTGCTGCGGCAGCGTCGACAGTCAGTGCTCCGATGAGCACTGCCGGCAGGTTATTGAGCACCGAGGACAGGCCTGCTACCAGGGCACCGAAGCCGAGGCTCGCGGTGATGGTTGAGTCGAGCAAGGGAGTGCTGAGCTGTGCGAGCAGGTCGGTGAGGCCGGCGTTTCTGAGGCCGAATACGACGATGTACATGCCGAGGGAGAACAGGATAACCTGCCAGGGCGCTTCGCTCACGACCCGGCGGATGCTGATGACCCTGCCGCGCCGTGCCGTGATGAGCAGCATGGCAGCGCCAGTGAGCGCTATCGCTGAGACCGGTACTCCCAGGGGTTCAAGCCACATGAATCCTGCCAGCAGGAGCGCGAGGATCACGAAGCCGGTGCGGAACGTGAGTTCATCTTTCACCACCCCGGTGAGGGGTGGCAGCAGACCGCGGTCGTAGTGGCGGGGGATGGTTTTCCGGTACATGAGCCACAGCACGGACAGTGAGGCCGCGACCGCGACCAGGTTGACCGGGATCATGACTGCCGCATACTCGTTGAAGCCGATGCCGAAATAGTCGGCAGTGATGATGTTGGTCAGGTTGGATACCACGAGTGGCAGGCTGGCGGCGTCTGAGATGAAGCCAGCGGCCATGACGAATGCCAGGACCGCTGGTGGGGGCAGCCGCAGTGCAGTTGTAAGGGCGAGCACCGTGGGCGTGAGGATCAGCACGGCCCCGTCGTTCGTGAACAGTGCAGCGGTGACGGCACCGAACAGCACGACGAGCACGAACAGTCTGGTCCCGTTGCCGCGGGCCAACCGGCCGACACCGAGTGCACTCCAGCGGAAGAAGCCTGCCTCGTCGAGTACCAGCGTGATCAGCAGCACACCGATCAGGGTGAGGGTCGCGTTCCAGACGTAACCGATCACTAGCGGTACGTCGTGCAGGTTCACGATACCCAGGGCGAGGGCAAGGGCAGCGCCGCCGGCGGCGCTCCAGCCGATGCCCAGTCCGCGGGGCTGGATGATCACCAGACTCAGGGTCAGAACGAATACCGCGACAGCAGCGACCATAAGCCGAAGCCAAGTCTATACCTGCTGTGGCAGGCTCGCCTCAGGTACGCTGCGCGCTGAGTTCCTCCAGCCTGCTGATATATGCCTCGACAGAATCGAAGCCCCGTTCGATCGGGTCATCACTGGTCAGGTCTACGCCTGCCTGTCGCAGGGTCTCGATGGGATCAAGCAGGTCGCCGCTGCTCAGGAAACCAAGCACTCGTTCGCGCGCGCCCTCGGTCTCGCTGCGCAGGTCTTCAGCCAGGGAAGCTGCTGCACTGATGCCGCTGGCGTACTGGAACGTGTAGAAGGGAACGTACAGGTGCTGGAACTGCGCCCAGGTGATGGCCGTGCGCTCATCCACGTCCAGCTCGGGTCCGTACGCTTCACTGAACAGTCGTGCCGAAACGTTGTTCAGCGCGTCGGCGGTAAGTCCTTCCCCCCGCTCGACTGCTTCGTGTACTTCGAGTTCGAAGCGGGCGAGTGTCGGCATGATGAAGAAGTAGCGGTGCAGGTTGTAGAGCGCTTCCTCGATGATGGCGATCTGGAACTCGGGGTCGTCGTTCTTCTCAAGCAGATGCGGGAACAGCAGCGCCTGGTTGAGGTTGGAAGCGGTCTCAGCGACCACCATGCTGTAACCCGAGTAGACGGTCGGCTGGTTCGCCATGGTCAGCTGGGCGTGCATGGCATGTCCAAGCTCGTGCGCCAGTGTGCTCAGCCCGCCGGTTCCGTTGTCGTAGCTCATCATGATGAAGGGCTGGGTGCCGGGGGCGTGGGCAGCGAAAGCGCCCTCCCGCTTGCCCCTGTTCGGGTAGACGTCGACCCAGCGTTCGGAGCGGAGTCCCTGCTCGAGCCGGGCCGTGTACTCCTGGCCGAGCGGTTCGAGTGCTTCGACGATCCAGTCGACTGAGGTTGCGTAGGGGATGTGCAGCGGGCGGCGGCTGAGTGGTGCGAACACGTCCCACGGTTGGAGCTGCGCGACTCCGAGGAGCTTCCGCCGCACTGCCCAGTAGCGGTGCCAGACGCCGATGCGCCGTTCGAACACCCGGATTACTGCCTCGAGCGCTGCGCGGGGCACTTCGCGGGGCGCGAGTGCTTCTTCTACTGTCGAAGGGTAGTTCCTGATCCGGGCTGAGAATGCGGCCTGTTTGACCCGGGTGAGGTACAGGTCGGCAAGGGTGTTGCGGAAAGAGAGGAACGCTTCGGCGTAGTTGTTGAACGCCTGGCGGCGTACATCACGGTCGCCGCTGCTCAGCAGGCCGTCGATGGTGCTTGGTGCTACTTCGCTCGTTTCACCCTCATCATCAAGTACGGGGGCGTAGCTCATGTCGCTGCTGACGAGGCTGCCGCGGGCCCGCATTGCGCCGGCGAACGGGTCGCTCAGTGAACCGAGGATGGCTTCGACCTCTCCGCTGCGGACGTGTTGGCGGCGGTTTTCCAGCCGGTCGAAGTAGCGGTCGTATTTGTGCAGGCGGCTGTCAGTTTCTGCGTACTGCCTGAGGTTGTCTCGTCCGATGCTAAGCAGTTCCGGTTCGATCCAGGCGATCGCCTGGTTGGCGGTCTGGGCTGTGGCCATGAATCGGCCGAGGCGGGCTCGGGCGGCCTGGTCGTTCGCATCGGCGCTGGTGGGCAGACTGGCGTAAAGTCCGAGCCTCCTGACGGCAGCGTTGAGTTCGAACAGCTGTTCGAGGAAATCGAACAGGTTGTCGCTGTTCAGTTTGCCTTGCATGGCTGCTATGGGTTTGACGTCGTCTGTTGCCTTGTTGAGTGCTGTTTCGTAGTCTCGCTCGGACTTGAACAGGCTCTCGAGGTTCCAGGTGAAGTCGGGGTCGAGTTCGCGGCGCTCGGGCAGGTTGCGGGTCATGGTCATGGTGTGAGGATACCTGCTGGGGCCGGGGTGTTTCGGTTATGTCGGGCTGGCTTGTTCGCCGCTCAGCTGGGCGATGCCGTCCAGCAGTCGGTTGAGGCCGAACTCGAAGGGGTCGCGCTGGTCGTTGAGTCCGCCGAACGTCCAGAGGCGGGTGTGGGAGGGGTAGCGGTCCAGGTCGAAGTACGTGTTCCAGAACTCTTTTCTGGCAGCGCTGAACTCGTCGTGGCTTACTCCGGTCGCGGTGGTCGCCTGTTGGGCGAGCAGTGCTCCGCGTGCCGCTCCGTGTACGTATGAATCGAGCAGTTTCGCTGATTGGACGATGTCTTCTGGTGACAGGTTGAGCTGTTCGAGGGCTGCGTAGAGGTACTCGCTGGCGTCGAGGTAGTGGGGTCCTAAGGCGAGGCGGACGAGGTTCGACTGCAGGATCCACGGGTGTCGGGCGTACAGTTCCCAGTGCTGCAAAGCGAGACCGAATGCCTGTCCCCGCCAGTCCAGGGCTTCATCGGGTTTCCGGATCTCACGGTAGACGTGGTCGACCATGAGTTCGAGGAGTTCTGCCTTGCTGCTGACGTAGGTGTAGAGGCTCATCGTTCCGACCCCGAGCTCCCGGGCGAGTTGGCGCATCGACAGGGCTTCTGTGCCCTGTTCGTCTGCCAGTCCGACAGCTGCGGTGACTATCGTGTCGATGGTGAGACGGGCTTTCGGGCCGCGGGTGGGGGCTGGCGGCGGGTCCCAGAGCAGCCTGATCGTTCTGAGTGGATCGGGGTTGTTCCTGTCGTCCTTGCTCACCGGACCTCCGATTCGGTCACCATGATAGCAGCTCCGTACACTGCACGGCTTTAACTCTAGTGGCTGCGTACGCTGTACGGCGCGTGTGCGATGGGTGTCAGCACCACTTCCTTTTGATAAGTTGTGCTGCCGGTGCTGGCAGCAGCGTGCTTGCGCGGAGCTGGCGGGAGGAAGGTAAACCAGTTGATACCGTGGGAACACCTTGGGGACGCTGACATCCCGGGCTCTGCCGAGAAGCTGAGCCTGTACCGACGTGACAGGGAGTATTCCCTGCGGATTGAACGCACTGAGCTCATGAACAGCCGCATGCATGAATCTGAGGAGGCGCTGGCGCGGTTGGCGTTGCAGAGCAAGCCTGCTGCAGGCTCAGTTCTGGTCGGCGGCCTCGGGATGGGCTTCACCCTGCGCGCGGCGCTGGACCTGCTGCCGGCAACTGCGAAGGTGACTGTGGCGGAACTGATACCGGAAGTAGTCACCTGGAACGAGAAGTACCTGCATGACCTGGCAGGTCAGCCGCTGCGGGATGCCCGGGTGAACGTGACACTGGCTGATGTCGGCGCTGTCCTTGCCGACAACCCAGCTGCATTCGACGTGATCCTCCTGGATACGGACAACGGTCCGGAAGGCACCGTCAGGGAGGACAATGATCAGCTCTACTCGACTGCGGGGCTGGAACGCATCCTCCGCAGCCTTAACCCAGGCGGGATCCTGGCTGTCTGGTCAGCTTTCGACAGCAGGCAGTTCACGGAGCGGCTGAAACGGGCCGGGTTCCGGGTCGAGAAACAGTCGAGCCGTGCCCGTAAGGGGAAAGCCGCCCGGCACGTGATCTGGCTCGCACACAGATGAACTGCGCTTGACTTCTTACAATGCCCGCATGATCGTGATCAGCGACCTCGATGGCACCATCTCCGATGCCGAGCACCGGGTTCATCTCGTTCGCAGCCACCCTAAGGATTACGATTCGTTCTTCAGGGAAGCGCGGAATGACGCACCGATCGTGCCTGTGATCCGCCTGTTGCAGGCGCTTGAGCAGGCGGGTCACAGCATCCACATACTCACGGGCCGCAGTGACCAGGTGCGCGCTGAAACTACCGAGTGGCTTGAAGCGCACCGGGTGTCCTTTGACCGGCTGATCATGCGGCCTGAACATGATTACACGCCCGATGACAGGCTTAAAGAGAGATGGTTCAGGGCGGACTACCGTGTCGAGCAGGTGTTGTTCGTACTGGAAGATCGGGCGCGGGTCGTGCGCATGTGGCGCCGCCTCGGGCTTACCTGCCTGCAGGTTGCCGAGGGTGATTTCTGAGCTCGGCAATAGCCTAGAGTTCCGCTGCATTCCACCCGGGAGACGGTGCAGCGCTCAGCAGCAGCGGCGATTATGGCTGTGTGCTTTTCGGTGACATGCTGATCGCCCATTCGCTGATCGAGGAGTTGGGTTCACGGCGGGCGGCGACCTTCCTCGCTGGCCTGGAGATGCCGGATCTGCAGCTTGCACCTCATGACCGGCAGGCCCTGACGCGGTTCCTCGAGCGCGTCGCTGAGCATTACGGGCCCGAGCATGAAACCATCGTTCAGTTACGTCGACTCAATCCCGACAAGAGTGACGGCTGTCCAGAGTGAATCGCCAGCTTCAGTGGGTCACAGCCATGGTGCCAGGCAGCAGGCGTTCAGCCCTGAATGTAGCTCTGCAGCTGCTCGATCATGAACTGTTGCTCCGCCATCACGACCTTCACCACATCACCCACTGAGATCATGCCGGCAAGCTGCCCGTCGCTGACGACCGGCAGATGCCTGATCCGGTGATCAGTGATCAGTTTCATGCAGTGACCCAGGTCATCAGCAGGCTGCACAGTGATGACGTCTGCGGTCATGCTGTCGCGGACGAGAGTGTCGCGGGAAGCCCGACCCTGGAGGATCACCTTGCGGGCGTAATCCCGTTCCGAGAAGATGCCGACGAGTTGATCCTGCTCAGTAACCACCAGCGCACCGATGTTGTGGCGGGCCAGTAGCTGCAGCGCATCAAGAACGGTGGCATCGGGACTGACAGTATGAACTGCACGGCCCTTGTCAGCAAGAATCTGTTCAACACGCGTACTCACCTGCATGCGATGTGTCCCTTCACTGTGAACTGGCGGTATTGTACGCCACTGCTCAGTACCTGCCAGGCTGTGTCACTCACTTTGAGGCTGCCAGGAAGCGTTGCTCGGCCATGTAGGTTGCGGCCGCGTCGGTTGAGATACCGCGTTCATCGGCGAGACGATACACCTCGGTCAGCTTCTCGCCGATGCCGGCCACCTGGGCAAACGCGCGTTCACGGTCGTAACCTCCTGGTTCCAGCTCGTTGGCGATGTTTATCACACCGCCGCCGTTGATGATGAAATCCGGAGCGTAAAGGATGCCGCGCTCACGCAGCGCACCGGCGTGACGGTCTTCTTTCAGTTGGTTGTTGGCAGACCCGGCGATGATGCGTGCTCCGAGACGCGGCACGGTGTCGTCGTTGATGACAGCACCAAGTGCACAGGGAGCGAACACGTCGCAGTCGACGTCATAGATCGCGTCGCTGGACACCGCCTCGGCCCCCAGTTCCGCAACTGCGTGGTCGATCCTTTTCTGGGCGATGTCGGTCACGATGACGTGCGCACCCTGTTCCCGAAGTTGCTGGCACAGACTCATGCCGACTGCTCCCAGGCCCTGTATCGCGACGCGGCGGCCGGTCAGCTCATCGTTGCCGTACACGTGACGGAGCGATGCCTTGATGCCACTGAAGATGCCGAAGGCAGTCGCAGGTGACGGATCTCCGCTGGTGTCCGGCAGTCCGGCAACGTGACCTGTCTGGCGCCTTACGGCTTCCATGTCCTCCGGTTCGGTACCGACATCCTCGGCGGTGATGTAGCGGCCACCGAGCCACTCGACTGCCCGGCCGAACGCTTCGAACAGCTCGGGGGACTTATCAGTGCCAGCGTCGGCGATGATCACGGCTTTGCCGCCCCCAAGGTCCAGACCCATGGCGGCGTTCTTGTACGTCATCGCCCGGCTGAGCCGCAGCACGTCGTACAGCGCAGCTTCCTCGGATTCGTACGGCCAGATCCTGCACCCGCCCAGGGCCGGTCCAAGATTCGTGTTGTGGATCGCTACAATCGCTCGCAGTCCGGTCTCCCGGTCTGTGAAGAAACTGACCTGCTCGTGGCCTGCGGCCTGCATCTGCTCCAGCGTGTTTATGGTGCATTCCTCCCAGTGACTCAGTTGCTGCCGCCGTGGCGGACCTGCAGCTTGTTGGTTGAGTCAATGGTCGCACACTGGAGTGGTGGATTGCCAGAGCCTGAGCCTGGTCCGTTCAGCCTGCCTCGGTCTCTGACTGCGGTCCCCGTTCATGTTCGATGAGAACCGGCAACCTGGAGTGGCGTACTACCCGCTCGGCTACGCTGCCGTTGAGGAAGTGATCTATGCCAGTACGGCCATGGGTACCCATCACGATCAGTTCTGCGTTCCAGCGCTCCGCTTCACTGATGATGACATCCGCGGCCGAACCGGTGCGGATCACGATCTCATCACCTGGCTCCGCGAAGTCACTGAGCCATTCACGTACGCGCAGTTCCAGCTCTGCCTTCTGCTCGCCGGCCGAGACGGTCGAGGTAAGGCTGCCAGCAAGCTGACGAGGATCCAGCACGTGCAGCAACAGACAGTCGGCCTCAGGGAATCGCTGCCGCACCAGCTGCAAGGCGGCTGCTGCGCTGCGCGAGAAGTCCATGGGGATGAGTATCCGGTTGAACATCTGCCTTAACCTCCAGTCTGGCTTTCCGTACTCATACCATTACCCAGCCGCTCAAGCACCTCTCGGCTGGCCGTACTGACGCCCGTCAGGCTCACCTCGATGCCGCGGGCCCGGAAGCGACGAGTCAGACTCTCAATCGCCGCTACCGCGGTGGCATCCCAGATGTTTGCCTCACTGAAGTCGATGACCACGTGACTGGCTTGCTCACCAACCGGGTCGATGGCATCAAGGAACGCTTCGCTGCTCACGAAGAACACCTGCCCTTTCACCCGGTAAGTCCTGGTGCCGGTGCTTTCGTCGTACTCGCTTTCGATGCGTGTCTGCTGTGCGACCTTGCGGGCGAAGAAGATGGCGGCAAGGACGATACCGACGAGAACGCCGAGTGCCAGGTTGCTGGTAGCGAGTACCACGGCGACGGTACCGAGCATGATGAGGGTTTCGGTGAACGGCTGCTGGAACATCGCCCGCAGGCTGCGCCAGTCGAAGGTGTTGATCGACACCATGATCATCACGGCCACCAGAGCCGCCATGGGGATGACGTTCAGCAGGTCCCCGAACACGAGCAGCAGCAGCATCAGGAACACACCGGCAACGAGGGTGCTCAGGCGGGTCCGGCCGCCGCTGCCGACATTGATGACTGACTGGCCGATCATGGCGCAGCCGGCCATGCCGCCGAAGAAGCCGGTGACGATGTTGCCGATGCCCTGCCCCCGGGACTCACGGTTCTTGTCACTCTTCGTCTCGGTCATCTCGTCCAGCAGGTTGGCGGTGAGCAGGGATTCGATGATGCCGACGAGCGCCAGCGGCAGCGCGTAGGGCAGCACGATCATGAGCGTCTCCAGCGTGAACGGGACCGCCGGCAGCCAGAACACCGGCAAGGTCGACGGCAGCTCACCCATGTCAGCCACCGTCGGGAACAGGTTCCCTCCGACGGCCGTTATGACAGTCAGTATGATGATGGCGATAAGTGGCGCGGGTACCACGCGGGTCACCAGGGGGAACAGGTAGATTATCGCCAGGCCACCGGCGACCAGCAGGTAAGTTCCCAGCCCCGCACCCTGGAAGTGAACGAGCTGCGCCATGAATATGAGTATCGCCAGGGCGTTGACGAAGCCGGTCATGACCGCTTTGGGCACGAACTTCATGTAGCGGCCCAGTTTGAGCACCCCGAAGATCACCTGCAGAACGCCGGTGACGATGGTGGCTGCGAACAGGTACTCCACTCCGTGATCCCGCACCAGTGTCACCATCAGCAGCGCCATGGCGCCAGTTGCGGCAGTGATCATCGCGGGCCGCCCGCCGGTGAATGACAGCACGACGGCGAGGGTGAAGCTGGCGTACAGGCCAACCTTGGGATCGACCCCGGCGACGATGCTGAACGCGATGGCTTCAGGGATCAGTGCGAGAGCGACAACGATGCCCGCGAGTATGTCCGCGCGGATGTTGCTGAACCACTCCGTACGAATGCGGGTGACAAGTGGGGCGCTGAGCAATTGGTTCCTCTTCCCGGGCGCAGGCCCGACATTACACCCTAACGGAACAGCACAGGGCCTGCCGTGTCGTAAGGTCCGGTCGCTCAGTCGATGGTGATCATCACCGGGACGTGATCACTCGCACCTTTGCCCTTGCGTTCGTCCCGGTCGATCATCGCCCCGCTCACCCGCGCTGTCAGCGGCGGGCTGGTGAGGATGAAGTCGATGCGCATGCCTTCATTGCGCGGGAACCGCAGCCGCTGGTAATCCCAGTACGTGTACCCTTCCGGGACGAACGTTCGGACCACATCGCTGTAACCGAGGTCAAGGAACCGCTGGAAAGCAGCGCGTTCGGGTTCACTGACGTGAGTGGCCCCTTCGAATACGGCTACATCCCAGACATCGGCGTCTGTTGGTGCGATGTTGAAATCACCGGTGAGTGCTACAGGCTGATCAGCGATGCTGCCTGCTTCGATCGCCAGCGCCTCAAGCCAGCTCAGCTTGTAGCGGTAATGCGGGTCATCCAGGCTGCGGCCGTGGGGGACGTACAGGCTGTATACCCGGATGCCCTCGACCGTGGCGGCCAGGGCACGCGGCTCCGCTTCGCTGCCATCGCCGAACAACGGTACGTCAGCGAAGTGCGCCTGGATGTGCTCGAGTGGGCTCCTGCTGATCAGCGCCACACCGTTCCATTGGTTCAGACCGAGCGCCTCGACATGGTAGCCACGCTCATGCAGCTGTTCGAACGGGAACTGATCAGGCCGGCACTTGGTCTCCTGTAACGCGAGGACGTCGGGTTCGTGCCGGTCGAGCCAGCTGATCACGCGGTCGATGCGCGCCCGGATCGAGTTGATGTTCCAGGTTGCGATCTTCATGGCCTATTGAAACACGGCCGGGCCGGTCAAGCCTTCTTGACCACGCTCGATTTCAGGCGCATCCGGCCGAACCCGTCGATGCGGCAGTCGATGTCATGGCCGTCCACGGGTTCGATCAACCGGATGTTGCGCACCTTGGTGCCGGCTTTGATGCCTCCGGGGGAGCCTTTGACCGGCAGGTCCCGCACGACGATCACAGCGTCCCCGTCCTGCAGTGGGTTGCCGACGGCATCTACAACGGTGTCACCGCTGTTGTGCATTTGGGTCGGGTCCCATTCGTTTCCGCAGATGGAACATGCGTGCAACCCGGCCAGTTCGTATGTGTGTTCGCTGCCGCACTCAGGACAAACAGGTGAATCAGTAGCCATGTGTTTCATCTTAGCTGAGGTTGTTTCGGATATCTGAATGATAGATTGACGGTCTTTTTCAGACCGTGTTGTAGTGCAGCCGTGAGACCCCTGCTGCAAACTCCGCCTGATCCCCTGCTGACGTGGCTGCGCCTGGCGCTTGGTTTCATCATGTTGCCCCATGGAGCTCAGAAGCTGCTCGGCTGGTTCGGCGGCAGTGGCTACAGCGGCACGGTTGGCTTCTTCGAAAGCCAGCTCGGCCTCCCCCCGGTCGTGACGCTGCTGGTGATCCTCACCGAGTCTGTCGGTGCTCTGCTGCTGATACTGGGACTGGGCGGACGGTTTGCGGCGGCAGCCCTGATGGGTAACATGCTCGGCGCGATACTGCTCGTGAACCTGCAGAACGGCTTCTTCTGGACGGAACAGGGTTATGAGTTCCCGCTGATGATCATCCTGATCGCTGCTGTCACGCTGGTGCGCGGCAGCGGAGCGTGGTCAGTGGACCGGCTGCTCACCAGTGGTGCAAGTGCGGTCACACGTGGTTCCGCGGTTCCGGTGCGCTAAGCTCGATCTGTGGCTACCCGTCATGTCCTGTTGGGACTGCTTGATATCAAACCGATGTCGGGTTACGACATCAGGCAGAACCTGAGTATCTCGCTGGAATCATTGTGGGCTGCAAGTTACGGCCAGATTTACCCTGCGCTGCACAAACTGGCGGAGGAAGGGCTGGTGGAGGCTGAGACGGCTGCCACCGGCCAACGTGAACGCATCATGTACAGCCTGACTGACGCAGGCCGGCAGGCGTTCCGCGACTGGCTGAGAGAACCGGTCAGCTACCTTCCAAGCCGGGACCCTTTCAAGTTCTGGGCTTCTTACATCGATGAGCTGCCGGAGGAAACGGTGATGGCTGGCCTGGACCGGCACATCGAGCTGCACACGGAGCGCCTCCATTACCTGCGGAGCGTGATCGCAAGCATCGAGTCCGGTGAGCATCCGATGATCCAGGCGCGCAGCAGCAGTCTTGATGCCGAGGGGCTCAGGCGGTTGCAGGCGACCCGAAGCATGATCTTCGGGGAACTGGCCACGGCTGCTGAGCAGGAGATCGCGTCCGCTGAACGCATAAGACGCTTCTGGCGTGAAGAGCTTGCCGGAAGCGGCAACTGACCCGACCACTTGCGTGGCCGTGGAGCCGGCTGCGCCCGGTCCAGACCAGGCTGAGCGCGCCCCTGTCGCTGTCCGCTGGCCCACCGCCAGCGACTCGCGACATGCCAGGCCAATATGTTGTACGTTGGTGCCTACGCCCTACAAGTTGTAGGGCGTGGCTGTACGGCTCCAGGAGCATCACGGAGCGGCCGTAAATGGGCTGAGGGGGAAGCCGGTGAGATTCCGGCACTGTCCCGCAACGGTGACGCGCGATCAAGTGAGGCGCGGAGTCCGGCTACCCGCCGTACAGCACAACCACACAGCCCTCGCTGGAAGGGCGGAAGGCGGTTCACATGTCACTCACCATCGCAAGCAGACCCGGGTTGCCGTTGCAGAAGACCGAACGGTTCAGCTGGCTCAATGAGCAGAGCAGGGCGTTCCTCGCAGGTGGCTACCTGCTGCCAGGCGTCACGCCGGAGCGGAGGCTGCGGGACATAGCCCAGCGGGCTGAACAGCTGCTGCCCGGCATGGACGGCTTCGCGGAACGGTTCCTGGACTACCTTTCCCGCGGCTGGTACTCGCTGTCCTCACCGATCTGGGCTAACTTCGGGCTCGACCGCGGTCTGCCTATCAGCTGCTTCGGCTCGTACGTGCATGACTCGATGAATGGCATCCTCAACACCGCCGCTGAAGTCGGCATGATGAGCAAGTACGGCGGCGGCACCAGCGCCTTCTTCGGTGACGTGCGCGGCCGCGGCAGTCCAATCACGGACAACGGTGAGTCCGAAGGCGCCGTCAACTTCATGCGCCTGTTTGACACGCTCATCGATGTGACCAAACAGGGAGCAACGCGGCGGGGATCGTTCGCCGCCTACCTGCCTGTCGATCACCCTGATGTCGAAGAGTTCCTGCAGATCAAGGGTGATGGCAACCCCATCCAGAACCTTTTCTTCGCAGTCACCGTCAGCGACGCCTGGCTTGAGGAGATGGTGGCGGGCGACCGGAACAAGCGGGCCCTGTGGGCCCAGGTGCTGCAGGCCCGCTCGGAGATCGGCCTGCCCTACATCCTGTTCGAAGACAACGCCAACCGCGGCAGGCCGCAGGCGTACCGCGACCAGGGTCTGCAGATCCGTTCCAGCAACCTGTGCAGCGAGATAATGCTGCCCGTCGCCGAGGACGAGTCGTTCGTCTGCGACCTGTCCAGCATGAACCTGCTTCACTTCGATGAATGGAAAGACACTGACGCGGTGCAGCTGCTCACGTACTTCCTGGATGCTGTCATGACCGAGTTCATCAGCAAGGCCGCCGGCATCCCCCACCTGGAGAAGGCAGTGAAGTTCGCCAGGCGCCACCGGGCCCTTGGCATCGGCGTGCTCGGCTGGCACTCGTACCTGCAGGAGCAGCTGGTGCCCATCGGCAGTCTCAAGGCGGCCCAGCTGAACCGGCTGGTGTTCAGTACCATCCGCAGCGCCGCGGAGGAAGCGAGCGTGGACCTCGCCATGCGCTACGGAGAACCGGAGGTCATGGAGGGGTACGGCCGCCGCAACGCTACCCTGATGGCCGTAGCCCCGACCACATCCAGCTCGTTCATCCTCGGGCAGGTCTCACCATCGATCGAACCGCTGCGCTCGAACTATTACGTCAGGGACCTTGCCAAGTCGACCACCACCTTCCGCAACCCCGCCCTGCAGCGGTTGCTGGCCGAGAAAGACCTGGACACGCGCGAGACCTGGCGCAGCATCCTGGAGCATGACGGCAGCGTACAGCACCTGGACGGGCTTTCGACCGAGGAGAAGCAGGTGTTCGCCACCTTCCCCGAAGTCAGCCAGCTGGACCTGGTCGTGCAGGCCGGTCAGCGGCAGGAGTTCATCGACCAGGGCCAGTCAATCAACCTGATGGTGCACCCGGACACACCGACACGGGACCTGAACGCGCTGCACCTCGAAGCGTGGCAGCGCGGCGTGAAGAGCCTGTACTACCAGCATTCGATCAACGCAGCCCAGGCGTTCAACCGCGACCTGCTCACCTGCACGGCCTGCGAAGCATGAGCAGCCGCAACCTGAGTGAGCCGCGCACGAACCTGCGGCCTTACGAGTACCCGGAGTTCCTGGCGTACCGCGACGCCATCCGCCACGCCTACTGGCTGCACACCGAGTACAACCTGAC